>Ga0206849_1003_pt1 | contig 112991 bp, 113 predicted proteins | sample Alteio_BWOrgCont_15_FD_152892 | JGI IMG/M metagenome (GOLD analysis project Ga0206849, IMG submission 152892) | Enriched cells from forest soil in Barre Woods Harvard Forest LTER site, Petersham, Massachusetts, United States -... | ecosystem: Environmental > Terrestrial > Soil > Temperate forest...
CGTACTCATAAATTTTTGAAACCACAAGTAACTCCTGCCCGCTGCTGTTGATACAAGCAATATTCCCCACAAGCAGAGCGGCAATCGCTGTTAAAAGCTCTTTTTTGTTCTTTTTTTATTTTATAATTGAAATTAATATTATTTTTATTCTATAATTAAAGTAGAACATCAGAAGTCAATACTTCTCTGCACCAGGATTATTATTAATTATAAGGAACAAAAATCATGAAGATAAAAAATGCCTTACTCATACTAGCTTATGGAGCTTCTTTATGCTCCTGTGTATGGTCAGATGTGCTATCAATGAAGCGGAAAGCGGAAGAAATAGAAGAAGCTGAAAAAAACGAGCATTCCAAGTCTGCGCGCTTAGAAACCCCCCTTCCAGATAAAGATGATTCATCAGAAAGTAACTCACGCATCCCCTCTTTAACAGAATTAGCTTCACAGAGCTACGTTTTGACCACTCAAAAACCCTACCTTAAAAAGTGGGCTAAAATACTCCAGAGAGACTTCCTATTAGGAAGTGTTACCCTGCCTCAAGCTTTAACAAAAATAGAATCAAACATTGCTTTTTGGCAAGATGTTAGTCCAAAAAAATACAGTGTTTTCCAACAGACCGAATTTTTAGAAGAGACCCAATTATTTGAAAAATTAATTCCTTTCCTTATAAAAGAGCCCCTCGATTCCGATGGTAACTCACTGTTACATTTTATTGCATTAACTACCAGACAAGATTGGTGGAACAGTGCTTTATCTTATTACCCTAACCAATCATTACCTAATAATTCAGGAGAAACGCCGGCTCAAATTAAATTTTTTAATGCAGTAGTACCTGAAATACGCGAGGCACAATCATATGAGCCGATTATCGAACAATTATTTCTCAAATTTGAAGTAAATAATGTTTATCCTACTTTATGGCCGATTAACGGAATACTGCAGCAACCATTGTTTACCAAGGATCCTTTGTTCCAAACAAATATTTATCAACTCGCGCTACAACAAGGTCGACCAGATCTCTTGCCTTTTCTGGAGAATTTTGTTCCAAACCATCTACAAGTAAAATCTAACGATCTAAACAATAGCCTTCTTCATGAAGCAGCTGCATTTAAATCTTTCTCTGAGTTTCAAACACTACTTAAGCAACATCCAGACATGATTAATCAAAAAAATTCCTTCGGCTATACTCCCCTACATGTCGCTGTTTTTTGGGATCGCCCTGAAATAACCGCTCTTCTACTCAAAAATGGAGCAGACCCTAATGCAACAAATAACAAAGGCCTCACTCCACTGCATTGCGGCCCCGTAACTCTAAGTGCGGAGCTTCTTTTAGATAACCCAACTATTAATCCTAATGCTGAATGCAGTTATTTTTGGAGGAAAGGAAAACCTCAATATTTTATGTATATAGGCAATCACCCTACAACATATATAACACCTAACGGCGATCAAAAGGAGTATGAATCTTATCCTGTTACTCCCTTCACATTGTGTATGAGCTGGGTAAATAATCCTTCTAATAATCTCTATCAAAAAATACTGCATTATATACAGCGAGGGGCCTCATTCTTTGGAAAATCAAAAAATTTGAATGGACTTCTAACAGGAACATTAACAGGAGATAAATTAGAGGCGGAAGTGGCAAACAAGTTTCAAAACCTAGCGCGCATGTGGGAGCTTCCTAAGCCAGCCGATGCTAGCTCACCAGCCTCCTCTTTTTGGCGCATAATTCTTATTTTTATAGCTTATTTTGAAGTGCATCCTTCCGAGCTCAAGCAACTAGCAGATGCACTCAATAATTATACCTATTTTACAGATATGTTTTTGGGTGGAGTGTCTTTTTTAAATGATATATTACCAAAACAACCTTTATTTCGACCTCATCTGCAAAAATTTATTAAGCTTTTAGTAGAGAAGGGTTGGAATAATTTGGGAACCTATAAGGAGGATAGAGAAACTTTGATGGAAATAATGGATGGCGTGGATCTTTTTCCGACCTCAATGCCTACAGAAACTAATACTAGCGGCCAGGCAAACAATAGTAGTTCTATGGAAGAAATTGATTAGAAAGAAGAGCTCATTTAAGCAAAGAAAACTGTCTCGTAGTCTAACTATGAGACAGTTTATTACAGGCATCTATTTAGAAGGGGGAAAACCGATTCTTATCCTTTTAACTGGACCCTCTTGAGGTGGCTTAAAAGTGGAGGGAAGCAATTTTTCTCGCATCACCTCTTTCCCTTTTTTATCCTTAACTATCATCCATATTTCTTGACCAATTTTTCTGGCTTTAATTGAAGATATTTCTGCTAATTGTTTTTTAGCACCCTCATTATTATAAATAAAAATTGTGTGAGTATCAAAAGTTATTAATTGTCCGCTGTTCATGTCCGATAAATAAGGAACATCTTTGAAATCTTTTCCAAATTTTCTAAGCACAAAAGTAGTGATGAGCTTCCTGTTCTTTAGAGTGGGAGGCATAGCCACAAGCCATCGATCCTTGAATGTCTCATGAGCTAAGATTACATTCATAGAATCCAACCACCATAGTCTGATTCCCTCTAAACTCATCGTTAATTCTTGTCGAGCAAATATAAATAAAGAATCTTTCTGAGGCAGCGCAATCATTGTCCCTTGATCCCTCATATTTTCTGGCACACTAAATGCCTCAGGATACTCTACCTTAACAGCCAATTCTATGGTAAAATTATCCACCTCTATTGAAGTAGCTAATGTGTCAAAAGCATTCTCCAAATCCTGTAGTTTAGGCATCACATTCGCTTGCAGCGATACATAGAGCAACAACGTTATCAAATGTAGGCGCTTAATCATCATTTCCTCCTTTTTTTAGAATACTATACAGACTAATGCTAATTCTTCTGGCTGTTATTCACTAATCTACGGCGACACTATAATCTGTCACTACACGCAAGATCGCTTGAGCAAATTGCTCTGCTGCCTTCGGATCTTCCGCTGTCACAATTTTTCCATCAATCACCACCGGGACTGGCTCATAGGTAGCATCATTTTGAGCGAAAATCTGTTCAAGCTTTTTGTCTTCATTCCAACCCGTTGCATGTCGCCAACGGAGCGCGCCTGCTTTAGCAAGAATACGGGGAGAAATACAAATTGCTCCATAAGGCACACCTAAATCATGAGCTTTCATAATAAGATCATAACTTATTTGATTATCAAGACACTTCAGCGCACCGGAACCACCGATAAAAAATATTCCATTATAATCCACTAAATTAATTTCGGACACCATTAGATCAACTGACGTTGTTGACTTATTCGATGCAACCGCAATTCCTGCTTGATCACTCGCTGTTATAACATTCCACCCCTCTTTTTGCAGAAAATTTCGAGGTACCTCATATTCGATAGGTTGATACCCATTACTGGCAACGACTAAAACAATGGGTTTGAGATGAGTAAATGGCATAAGAAAAACTCCTTTAGTAAGGAAAAATAATAAGGGTCTTGATCTCTCACCAAAACTAGGCTACCTTTTGACCAGTATAAGGAAAGTAACAAGGAAATGTCATCAGTATGGTAATGAAAACTTTTTCGCTCCAGGGTGTCTTTAAAGATTATTCCTACTGGCTTAAAAAAAACTGGTACTACCACTCCTATTGCGCCGCTCTTTACAAATTTATTATTCCACCACACAGGCGAGTTTTACAAATACAGTGTAAAAGCGGCTATCTACTCAACGCAGTCCAACCAAGTTATGGAGTTGGCATAGATATAGATAGTGAAGCTATCAGCCATGCCCAACAACACTATCCGCTGCATCGCTTTTTGAATCAATCTTTAAGCGATTTAGCTAGTGATAAGCCCTTTGATTATATAATTATTTCCGGCGCGCTTATGGAAACTGATGATATTCAAAATTTTTTACGTTTACTCAAAAACCATACCCATGCCCGCAGTCGAATTGTTGTCGATTTTTATTCTACCCTATGGGAACCGCTTCTTACCGTTGCTACGTGGCTAAAATTTCGCCAACCCACACTCTTGAAAAATTGGGTAAGCGTTTACGATATGAAAAATTTTTTTTATCTGGCAGGTTTTGAAACAATAACAACGGGCAAACAGTTTCTATTTCCCTACGCTATTCCCCTCCTAAGCTGGTTCTTAAATACGCTTGTAGCTACTATACCCTTCCTTAATAATCTCTGTTTAATGCAATGGCTTGTAGCACGCCCGGCGGGTGTAGATCAGGATCCTCTGTCTTTATCAGTATCAGTAATTATTACCTGTAAAAACGAACGAGGCAACATAAGAGCTGCGGTGCAACGCTGTCCGTTAATGGGTAAAAGTACAGAACTTATTTTTGTTGAGGGCGGATCTTCAGATGGAACTCTCGAGGAAATTAAAAATGTCATAGCCACCCATTCTCGCTCGGATATACAGATACGGCATTTTGTACAATCAGGCAAGGGAAAAGGAGACGCTGTTCGGATAGGCTTTGCCGCCGCTCAAGGCGATATTCTTATGATTTTAGATGGAGATCTAACCACCCCCCCTGAAGAGTTACCGAAATTTTTTGATGCATTAGTTCAGGGTAAAGGGGATTTTATCAATGGATCGCGCCTTGTGTATGGTATGGAATCCGAAGCTATGCGCTTTTTAAATCTCATCGCAAACTACTTATTTGGCATCGGATTCACCTGGCTCTTGGGGCAACGGATAAAAGATACATTATGCGGCACCAAGGTTCTTTTTAAGCATGACTATGAAAAAATTGCTGAACAACGCGCTTTCTTTGGTAACTTTGATCCTTTCGGAGACTTTGATCTCATTTTTGGCGCAGCAAAGCAACAGCTTAAAATTGTAGAGATGCCGGTGCATTACAAAAATAGAACGTATGGTACAACACAAATAAGCAGATTTACTCATGGAATGCTATTACTTCGTATGAGCTTTTTTGCTTTTAGACGATTCAAATGTCGTTCATTGCCGGGGAAGGAAAAATAGTGTGCGGAATTGCAGGATTTTTTAATCTTCACAACAACAACTTCACCGTTGAGATAAACTTACTTGAAAAGATGCAGCAAGCACTTACTCACCGAGGCCCAGATGGCTATCGAATTTGGGTTGATCAAACCGAGGGAGTGGGACTTATTCATCGACGCCTGAGTATCATGGATCTTTCAGATGCCGGTTTTCAGCCAATGATCGATAAAAATCGAGACGTACTGGTTATGTGTAACGGGGAAATTTATAATCATCCTCAACTGAAACAGCAGCTTGAGAATGATGGTTATCAGTATCAATCGGGAAGTGATACTGAAACAATTTTATATGCCTACAAGAAATGGGGCATTGCAGGTTTAGATCAATTAAGAGGTATGTTTGCACTCCTTATCTTTGATTTTCGCACACAGGAACTTTTCCTAATACGAGACCGTATTGGCATTAAACCACTCTATTTTTCACTTCAAGGTGGCATATTAAGCTTTGCTTCAGAAATAAAAGCATTATGGGAGCTCCCCTGGATTAAAAAAGAAAAAAATCCGCTAGGTATCTATCATTATTTAACTTACCTGGTGACTCCCGCTCCTCTAACTATTTATCAGGAGATATATAAGCTTCCTGCAGCATATTATCTCAAAATTGATAAGCATAAAAAAGTACATTTCACCGAGTGGTATACGCCGATTACCCCCGCGCTGTATAGTCAATCTGAGTATGAAAAAAACGAAAATATACACGTTCGAACAATAACGTCTATGCTCAAAGAATCAATTAGCAGCCATATGATGTCAGATGTTCCCTATGGCGTTTTTCTCTCGGGAGGTATAGATTCTAGTCTCAATGTAGCGCTTATGTCCGAGCTTATTGATCAGGTAAAAACATTTAATGTCTCTTTTGCCGATGGCCCTGAATATAGCGAAATCAGCTGGGCACGTAAAGTAGCGCGGCGATTCAATACTGACCATCATGAAATTATTATCTCCGAAAAAGAAGCGTTCGATTTTTACCAAAAAATGGTATATCACCAAGATGAGCCAATTGCGGATTGCGTCTGCATTCCTCTCTATTATGTATCTAAACTCCTCAAGGATGCTGGCGTTACGGTGGTTCAGGTAGGAGAAGGATCTGATGAACTTTTTTGCGGCTACACAAGCTACGTACGTTATCTAAAAACCTATCAGCGATATTGGCAACGAACACAACGTTACATTCCTGCTTTTGCCAAACAGGCTCTTTCGGGCTTAGCAACTCGTTTCTTTTCTGATAAACCAAACAGAATTGATTTTATGAGCAACTGGGCAGAGGGAAAAAATCTTTTTTGGAGTGGCGCAACAGCATTTTCAGAAGAATGGAAACGTTTAATTACCTATAAAAACAGTGTAAAATTTGATCCCATTTTAGAACAAATCTATCCAGGATTTGATCAAAGTTTTAACAGTTATGCTGTGGTTGAGTATCATCTTAAAAACCTTTTTAAGCTTGATCCGCACGCAGATTTTCTTAAATCCATGATCTACTTAGAGCTCAAACAACGATTGCCAGAATTATTACTTATGCGCGTTGACAAAATGACCATGGCAACAGGAGTTGAAGGTCGCGTTCCCTTTTTAGATCATATCTTTGTTGAATATGCACTCAACATTCCGACCTCACTAAAATACAAGAATGGTCAGACAAAATATATCCTAAAAAAATCAGCAGAAAAAATTTTACCTCAAGACATTATTTATCGACCCAAAATGGGTTTTGCCGCCCCTACTCAACGATGGTTCAAACAAGGCACTTATTTTAAGCCTTTTTTTCAAGAACTTCTCCATACCAAAAAAAATGAATGGGAGACTCTTTTAAACTTTGAAGCGCTAGAACAACTTTTCGCAACTAATCAACAACAGGGACGCGATTATTCAGTGCAATTATGGGTGGTACAAAATCTTGTAGCAATGGAGATTTAATGCAATGCACATTCTTTATCTAAAAACGGACCTCCATAATAAGCCGTTGATCGCTGGTGGCAGTGTGAGCCACATGTTGGGAGTTGTGCAAGGATTTATTGAGCTAGGCCATACGATTGACATTGCCACTACTATTATGCTTTCTGAGCTGACTACTCTTCCCCTCATCACCCTCTATCATTTGCAAATGCCCTCCTGGCTCAAGTTTTTGAGGTGGAAATTTAACTGCCTATTTTCTACTTTTTTTTTCCTTCTGCCCACCTGGAAATTAGTCAGAAAAAATCGACCTGCTTTTATTTACCAGCGATACTCCCCCTTTAATTTCACCGGCATTTTACTAAGTAAGTTAACAAAGATACCGGTGATAATAGAATATAATGGATCGGAAACCTGGGCACTTGAATTGTGGGGAAAAAAATCTAAAAGAAATATAGGGATACGTATCATGAAGCGGTGCGAGGATCTTGTACTCCACAACGCTTCAAAAATTGTAGTGGTTTCAGAAGTATTACAAGATCAATTACTCAATTTAAAGCTACCATCTTCAAAAATTATTGTTGCTCCTAATGGCGTTAACACACAGTTTTTTGACCCCCAACTTTGTGCACCAATCTCCTATGCTATCCCAACAGGATTATTCCCCTCTAGGCCCTTTGTTCTAGGATTTATTGGAACCTTTGGACCTTGGCATGGCATTGAACTATTGGCTAATCTCATTATAAAAACTGAGCAGAATAAACAAAATATTCATTTCTTATTGATCGGAGATGGCACACTAACATCATGGCTTAAAGATGAGCTGAGTGCACAAAAAATTTCTACACATCGATATACCTTTACAGGTACTGTCAATGCGGAAAAAGCACGCCATTATCTCGCTGTCTGTGATGCATTCATATGCCCTACTCAGCCTAATGCCGATGGTAGTCGTTTTTTTGGTTCTCCCACCAAACTTTTTGAGTATTTAAGCTTAGGAAAGCCGGTCATCGCTTCCAATTTAGAACAACTTACCGATATCGTATCTCCCGCTTTTTTTATAGATACAACAAGCACCATCAATATCGTAACAAATCAAGTGGGATTTTTAGTAGGCCCTACTGATACAGACGCCTATGTCAGAGCACTTACTCTGTTATACGATATGCCTCTGGATCAAAAAAACAGAATGGGTTTTAATGCTCGACAAAAAGCAGTAGAAAATTACACCTGGGTTAAACATGTTGAAAAAATTTTAATGAGTGGTCTTTAGGAGAGAGAAAAAAGATGGATTATCAAACCCTGTTGTATCAAAATTATCATAAAAGAACAAGCGTGCTCGATCCTGACGATGAACATAAACTTTCCTGGTTTCGCACCTACGTTAAGCAGATGTATGACCCTTTCTTTCGCTCTTTCTTGCCTAATGCAAAAATTTTAGACCTTGGTTGCAGTCGAGGCTTTTTATTAAAAGTTTTATTTGAAAAAGGACACACAAACCTAACCGGCGTTGATCTTTCACCAAAAGATCTCGATACGGCCCGCCTTTTACTCCCTGAAGCACATTTTTATGCCGAAGATATTTTTGCATTTTTACAAAATAATGCAGAAAGTTTTGATGCTATTATTTTAAAAGCTCTTATTGAACATATAAAAAAAGATCGGGTAATTGAACTACTTGAACTCATAGCAGGTGCATTAAAGCCTGGCGGTAAAATTTTAATAGACGTACAAAATTCAGCCTGGATTTTTGGGTTACATGACCGCTATGTTGACTTTACCCATGAAATTGGCTTTACTCAAGAAAGCCTTGCTCAATTGATGCAGCTTCATTTTAATCACGTTAAAGTTACTCCTACACAATCACCGCTCTTTGGTCTTAAACCCCATGCTTATATACGCCATAAAATTGCTAAAAAAATTGTGTCGAGCCTTTTGCGCTGGGCCGAACCAGAAAGTCCTTATTTTCAAGAACGACTTCTGCTAGGCATAGGAACTCGATAATCATTATTTAAGGAAGAAAATGTTAGTATCCTATATACAAAAAAGCTTAAAAAATAGCCTAGTATATGGCTTAAGCACAATTATTGGGCGAGGAATTAACTTTCTTTTTCTTCCCTTCTTTCTCTCTAATTTAAGTCTACGAGAAATCGGCTTGTGGGATTTTTATCAGATGTGGCAGTCTTTAGGCTCTATTCTCATATCCTCGTGCGCCACCGTAAGCATGCTTCGCTTTATTTTACTTTATAAGGACGATCCTACTCGACATAAGTATGTTATAGGAAATGCTTTTTTGTTAATGCTCGGGGGTATAGGAATCCTTTTGATAAGCTGGCTTATTCTCTTTCTTTGTAATTCTCCCTACGCACCCGATATTTACGGAAGTCTCACCGCTATTAATTTGAGCGGAGTAGCTCTTTTTTCTTTAGTAATAACCTATTTTCGCAGCAAAGAATTTTTAGGTTTTTACTTAGGAATTTTTCTGATTCAAAATTTTATAGTAATTAGCTGTACAGTCTGGGGCGTTTATCACGGCTATGGAATTCTTTCCTTTTTTTATGCTAATCTTTTGTCGCTTATCCCAGCTCTTCTGAGCTTCTTTTTTATTTTTAGCCGCCACCTACGTTTTTCTAAAATATTACTAAAAGAACAACTCAGCTATAGTTTTCCTATTATAGTCTCTTCGGTTCTTTTCACGCTCTTTTTTAGCATAGATAGGCTCTTTTTGCGTCATTATGCTGGCTTAGAGATGCTCGGCTGGTATTCACTTTTGTGGCGATTTGGCGCTATTTTTCAAATTCTTTCAGTAACTATTGCAGATACTTGGCCTATTGTTTTATTCAGCGCCCAAAAGGAAAAAAATCCTGATCAGCTTATTAGTCAGTTAATTATCTATTTTTGTTTAGCATTACTTTCGGGTTATTTAATAGCTCTTTTAGGAGCGCGATTAGCAATAGCCTATTTCCTATCACCGATGTATCATACATTAATCGATTCTTTGCCGCTCTTTTTTTTACCAATAGTTGTCGTAAGCTTAAGTCAGCTTTTTAATGCAGGTTTTGGTTTAGCAAAAAAAACATGGCTCATGCCCTTTCTGGCTTTAGGAACTTTTTGCCTTCAGGCATTATTACTCTGGATTGGAGCGCAAGAAATTGAACGAATTTTTATTATCAACACCCTCGCTTTTGGTTCTTACGCTATTTTTAATTATTATTGCGGGAGCTACTTTTATGGAAAATCTCTCAGCAATACCAACTTTTTGTATCGTATTTTTCTATTATTTTCTCTCTACGTCATCAGCCTACACTATCTTTTTACTCAACATGCACCTTGGTATCTATCATTTTTAGTCGTCGCTTCTTGGCCCCCTGCGCTCTGGATGCTGGGGATCATAAAAAAAGAAGTCGAATGGATGTATGCCCACTTTTACTCATACATTATGAGTCGAATTATGTATCAAAAAAAGGAACATAACCTATGAACACATCACTCTTAAAAAATGAAGTAAAACATTATTGGAACCAGGCGAGTTGTGGAACCGAGATAACAAAAAAATCAAAATTTTCTTATGCCTATTTTGAAGAAATAGAGGAAGCCCGCTATCGAATCGAACCGGAGATTTTTTCTTTTGCACAATTTACCCGTTTCCATGGAAAAAAAATGCTCGAAGTCGGCGTGGGCGCTGGCTCTGATTTTTTGCAATGGGTCCGTGCCGGAACTCAAGCTCACGGCATTGATTTGACTCAAGAAGCAGTAGACAATGTCAGGGCTCGCCTCAAAATATATGGCCTTGAAGCAGCTGATCTTCGCGTCGGTGATGCTGAAAATTTACCCTATCCCAATAACTCTTTTGATCTCGTCTATTCTTGGGGCGTTATTCATCACTCTCCTGATACAGAGAGATGTTTAGCCGAAATTATTCGTGTCACTCGGCCAAGCGGTTCTATAAAAGTTATGGTCTATAATCGTCATTCTTTTTTTGCCCTGTACCAATGGATCAGAAGCGCTTTGTTCAAAGGCAAACCTTTTCAAGGCCTCAGAAAAGTACTCTTCAATCACCAAGAAAGCTTAGGAACTAAAGCTTACACTCGCAGAGAAATAAAAAATATGACGAAAAAATATCCTGTAACAATAACAAAAATTGATACAACCATAACAAGTCATGACCTTCTTTACTATCGTCCTTTTTTACACAAATTAAGTTCTAGAGTAGTTTCTTTAGTAGGTTGGAAACGGTGGGGATGGTTTATGATGATTGAACTAAGAAAGGTATAAAATAATGAATCAAACAGTTTTAAAAAATGAAGTAAAACAGTACTGGAATAAAGGCAGCTGCGGAACTGATACTACTCAAAAAACAAAATTTTCTTATGATTATTTTGAAGAAATAGAAAATCATCGCTATAAAGTTGAGCAGCAGATTTTTTCGTTCGCACAATTTACCCGTTTCCATGGACAAAAAATGCTCGAAGTCGGTGTCGGCGCTGGCTCTGATTTTTTGCAGTGGGTCCGCGCAGGAACTCAAGCGCATGGCATTGATTTGACTCAAGAAGCAGTAGACAATGTCAGGGCTCGCCTCAAAATATATGGCCTTGAAGCAGCTGATCTTCGTGTCGGTGATGCTGAAAATTTACCCTATCCCAATAACTCTTTTGATCTCGTCTATTCTTGGGGCGTTATTCATCACTCTCCTGATACAGAAAAGTGCTTAGCCGAAATTATTCGTGTTACTCGGCCAGGCGGTTCTATAAAAGTTATGGTCTATAATCGTTATTCTTTTTTTACTTTTTACTTATGGTTTAATCATGCTCTCCTTAAAGGAAAACCTTTTCAAACTTTAAGTACGATACTTTTTAATCATCAAGAAAGTTTAGGAACTAAAGGCTATACGGTTAGTGAAATAAAAAAAATAGTTCAAAAACATCCTGTTATACTAGAGAAAATTAACATCAGCCTCTTTGATAACGATCTGATATATTATAGACGCCTAGTAAGATGGACTTTTGGCTTTTTATCATCATTGCTAGGACGATCAAGATGGGGCTGGTTTATGATGATTGATCTTAAAAAAAACAAATAAGCGCATCTTGCTTTAATTAACAACAAGGAATATAGGTGGAGTATAAGCTGTCTATTGCCATACCAATCTTTAACGAAGCAGGCAATCTAGAATTGCTCTATAAACGGCTTATCCCAATACTTACCAGTTTGCCGGTTCATAATTATGAGATAATTTTTGTTAATGATGGAAGTCACGATGAATCATGGTACATCATTGAAAAATTAGCTGCTTTTGATCCTTCTATCAAAGCCCTCTCATTTAGCAGAAACTTTGGCCATCAAGCAGCACTCACCGCCGCTTATGATCATGCAACAGGGGACGCTATTATTTCCATGGATGCTGACCTGCAAGACCCTCCCGAACTCATTCTCACGCTGGTGGAAAAATGGAAAGCTGGAAATCATATAGTGTATGCCCGCAGAATCAATCGACAAGATTCTCTAGTCAAAAAATTGACGGCTTTTGGCTACTATCTATTTCTGAATGCGGTAACAACTATTAAAATTCCACGCAACGTGGGAGATTTTCGCCTCATTGATAAAAGTGTTTTACACGTCCTTCATCAATGCAAAGAAAAGTCACGTTATTTGCGAGGTATGGTTGCTTGGGCGGGTTTCAAATATGATTTTGTCGATTTTAAACGTCCTAACAGAGCACAGGGAATTACGGGCTATACCTGGTCAAAAATGTTGCGACTAGGGTTTGATGGCTTAACAGGTTTTTCGCTTTTTCCTCTAAAAATTGCAGCATTTTTTGGTTTCTTTATGATCCTGACTGGCGCTCTGATGTTTAGCTATGTCTCCTATGATGCACTTTTGCATGACACCTATTATCCCCTCTTTAAATGGCTAGTGATTCTTTTGTACATTTTCATGGGACTTCAGATGTTATTGTTATGGCTCATTGGCGAATATATCGGCCGCATTCACGAACAACAGCAAAATCGCCCACTCTATATCGTCGGACAAAAAATTAATATTTAAAGGGGGGGTACCTATGGAGCAAGCTACAAAAAATTACTCACATATCTTAATTTTATGCAGCACAGCCCTACTTTTAAACCTAGCATTTTTATCGGTAAGCTACCGTACCTTTTTTTGTTCAGGACTTATGTCTCCTCATGGCGATATCGCTTACAACATTTTTACCAACAACAGCCTAAAAAGTAATCCTAAGCGTCTCAGCGCTATTGCACACACACAAACAGAAGAACAGCGCTTGGTAGATTACGCAGAGTTACCTCAACCAGATTCATACGGACCTCCAACCCATTTTCGTAGCATTAATGATACTGTCGGCTATGGTGTCTTAATGGGACTGGTCTGGAAAATAACTAAATCTTTAAGGTATTCTGATATGAGGTGGCTTCAAATATTAATTTTTTGTTTGCTCATGCCTCTCATCTATGCCATAGCTCTTCTCATGCTCAACAATAAAAATTCTGCATTCCTTGCCTGTCTTGCGTTACTTGCATTTACCCCCCTTATTTTTATGAACGTACGCCCCCTGCGAGATATTTGGGGATTTTATGGGTTAGTGGTTCTCCTTTACTGCCTCAATCGATCACGACATTCTTCACTCTCATGGCCGGTGATTATGTGGTGGGCTTTGTGCTTTGTTATATGCCAATGGCTACGCCCTACTATTTTTTTTACGCTTTTAGCAACGGGACCCCTTATTTTTATCTATGCTCGCTCAGTAATAAAAATGTGGATACTTTTTCTTGCCTGTAACCTACTATTTTTCTGGTTGCCCTTTATGCTTTATAATAAAATTGCTTACAATTCAGTCTTAGTTTCCTGCGCAGGCCAAGATCTCTATGAAGGATTGGGTGAATTTCCCAACCCCTGGAAGATAAAAATGGATGATGACTGGTGCAACAATCACATGCTCAAAGAATATAATATAAGACCCGGCAGTTCCAACTATCAACAAAAACTTTCTGAACTCTTCTGGCAAGCAGTAAAAGATCGTCCGCTTACCTATTGTCTACAACTTCTGCGCCGATCACTGCAACTGATTATTTTTTATGCAATGATTCATGAATGGGAAGAATATGAGCATGCTCGCAAACATTCAACCAACATCGTTGTTCATAAGTGGATTAATTTTATGGAAGCTATGGATCATGTGCAAAGAAAAATAAAATTTGGCTGTATCTATCTAATGTTGGGATGGCTTGGATTAATTTTACTGTGGCTAAAAAAGAAAAAATTTGAAACGTTACTCATCATTATTGTAGCATTATCGGGCGCCAGCAAATTTTGTTCTCATTTAGAAACGCGCTATCTAGTTCCGCATTATGCCTTTTTTTGCCTGGCTATCGGATATTTATTGTATGCATCGTATCGATTTGTCTTCATACATTCATTATTCAAGCACTTCCGTGTAAAAATCATTAATTTTCATCAAAATTAAAAAAACCGTTGATTATTTTATTCTATTATGCTATATTTATAGTAGATACCAGTTGTTGAAATATATTTTTTTTATTTATTTTATGGAGATAAAAATGAAACATATTATTAGTGTCGCCGGCCTTGCCGGTTTTTATGCAGTAACTTTTTTTACCTTTGCTCAAGCAACAGAACAGCTCAATTTGGGTATTCACCTTTATAAAAATCATGTCTCTACAGCATCATATATCGGGCTCAAAAATATAACCGTAACAGTTGATGATGACTTTACAGTTTCTGTAAGCCAGATTGAAAATGAACTTAATAAGACCATAAAAAAAGAACATTTAGTAGTATTTAGCATTTTCGCACAAGGACTAGGGAATGCTCATCCATTATACAGAAAGTTTAATACACACCGCCTTGGAAGCGAAAATTTAGCCGCGCTTGTGGCCCCGACCGCTCGCAGTGCAGGTTCTTTGGATCCAAGCAATAACCCCTAAAATATTTTCCTTACCTATTCGTAAGAAGGCGCTATATTTTATGGCGTTTTCTTCTTGCTCTTTTTTAGTAGACCTTTTCATTTCTTCTTAACAATTGAAGCATATAATGCTCCCACAGGAAGCCATATTAAATAAGGTTCCAAGCGCCTTAAGAAGCTCAGTATTTTCGGAAAAAAACAATAAAAAATAGTTTTTGCATTGCCATGGGAACTGAGTAATTTTTTTGAATACCAAAAATGCATCATACGAGCATCCTGATCAATTGGATTACGTTTAAAAGTTCGCACAGTTAACGGATTAAGTGTATTAAGCTCAAATAAAATAAAAAAGCCCCCAGGTTTGAGAACGCGTATAATCTCTTGCAGATGCGCTTCGTGCTGCTCAAAAGGTATGTGATGAAATACACCTGCGGCAAAAACCAAATCAAAAATAGCATCAGGAAAATTAAGTCGAGTATCATTAGTTTTATAAAAATCTATCGCAGGATAATTATTTTCTGCTACTTCAATACTTTTCTCTGATGAATCAACCCCAACCACTCGTGCCTTCCAAAAAGCCTCCTTAACAAAATTGGTCATTAACCCATCCCCACACCCAAAATCTAAAATTGAAATGGGCTCAGCAATAAGATCTTCAAACCATTTCATCATTTTCTGGGTTTTATAGGCAGCAAAAAATGCACTGCTCTCTCCAGAAAGAGCTACAGCCTTATCCTGATCTATTCGATAGTTATCAATATATTTATCAAAACTTTCTTGCATATACCTCTCCCTTTCTTTCTTTAAAAAAACTCTTGATTAAAATATTCTCGGCTGATTAAGCTTGACTTGTTTAAAGCAAACACAAATAACATCAATATCAATAATAGAATCGCTCCTTAAAATGAATGGGCAATGAAGATTATAGTAAAAATAGTATCTTATTTTTTTTTATTTTTAGCTACTTTTCTACCAATTATGTCTTCCGACCCCCTGTGCGTCTCCCTGGGCAGTATGTGCACTACAGCCCTCGCCTTAAGACAGCTTGGATTAAGAAGCGAAGCATTTCCCTTTGACTGGATACCTACCCCCTTCTCTGCACTGTATGAGGTTATCAAAAATGATTTTGAACATTTTTTAACTAATATCCAACTCACCACAAATGGTATGGCAGTTACTGATCACTATGAATTTTATTTTGCTCACGATTTTCCTGTCATCTCAACTCCAAACATCGATAGTCTCCTAATAGATGTAGTAGAAGGTAATTCTACTTTAGCTCCAGGATGGGAAAATTCAATTCAATTTGTAAAAGAAAAATATAAGCGCAGAATAGAAAGATTTCTAAATCTTCGTTATCGAAAGCAAAAAATATTTTTCATAAGATGGGATGGAAAGTGCACGGTCTCACCCTATGAGAAAGAGGTTTTTATTTCTCAAAAAGAGGCAATTCTCTTAAGAGATCTAATTGAAGAAAAATATCCAAAAATAAATTTTACTTTGATTATATTATCAGAAAATAAAGATTTCGAAAAACCCTGGAAGCTAAAAAAAATAAAGAACTTTTATCTTCCTCAACATGCGGATATAACCACCATCAAACAAACATTTATGAAATTTGATAAGAAATTAAATAAAATGTTAAGATAAATTTAAAATATGATTAATTATACAAAGAAAGGAAAACTTTTATGCACCCTGAAAATTCAAAAAAAATTAATTTTCTTATAGTATGTTTAAGCTTAATTACTTGTTTAGAAGCGGCAAAAAAAAATTTATCTGCTGAAGAACAAATGTTTACCCATGTCTATGAAAGCCATATGTGGTGGACAGGGGAAACTGATTCAGGTATTGGATCAAATTTACATCCAACACAGGTGATTCGGCGAGAAATTCCTAAAATTATAAAGCAATTTCAAATTCAATCTATGCTTGATATCCCCTGCGGCGATTTTAATTGGATGCAACATGTTGCTCTAGATATTCCTTACATTGGTGCTGATATTGTAAAAGATATTATCCAAAAAGCCCAAAAAAAATATGGCAATAACAACCGCGCTTTTATACATTTAGATATTATCACGAGCCAACTTCCTAAAACTGATTTAATTTTGTGCCGGGATTGCCTCGTACATTTGCCCTATGAGCAAGTTTGGCAAGCTCTCAAGAATATCAAACAGAGTGGTTCAAAATACTTTCTCACTACTTCTCATACCAATACCACACAAAATATCAATATTCATTTAGGTGGATGGCGTAGCTTGAATTTGTTGGCTCCGCCATTTAATTTTCCTCAGCCTCTTTTTATCTTACATGAAGGCGGCTTTGAAAAACCTGATAAGTGCTTGATCCTATGGGCAGTAGAAGATATTCCAACTGAAGTCCAACCTTACATCTAGAAGACTTTAATAGTGATAACTTACCACCAGGTTGCAGCCCATCCATGCACCATAAAACTTTCTTTTTCAGCTAATGCATCAATATGGCTAGCACTATTTTGATGCATTAAAACTTTAATGGGAGGATAAAAATAGCTTGGAGTAAAAGGCATAATTGGTCCTGAACAATAAGGGGCAATTGCAGAAAAGCATTTAGTAAAATGCACGGGGCCTGTTCGAGCAGGAATCGAAGGTTGATTGACATCATCTTTTATTGTTTCAATAACGTGCTTCAAAATAGGATGCCCCGCCACAGACCCTATTAAGGCATTATTAAAAGATCCTGCGTTACAGAGTCCCGCATAAAATTCATAGCAGCGATGAAGTAAATCAAAAGGCATCAAGCATTCTGTGTCAACATCAGCATAGACTCCGCCAAAAAGGTAGACTACCTCATAGCGCAAGATGTCCGCCTTCTCCCCATAATTTCTCGCTCTGTCATAATAAGCTTGATTAATCAATTTTAATTTTTTTAACTCTTCATCAGTCCACAGCATATAAAGCCAACCCGGATGCTTAAGCATCCAACTTGCTCTTAATTTTTCAAATCGCTCTCGAGATTTAGGCCCTACCCAAATTTGATGAATAATGGGGGGAATAATATAGGAATCCTGAGGCTTCACAGCATTAAGATTGTAATTTCGCATAAAGGGCGTTACTACTTGGATAAGATCCAGAAATTCTTTAGGCGGTTTTTTTGGCCAAATTTTACTGTAATCATTCAAACTCTTTTCCCAGTTAGGAAACACTGATGGATAAGAAAAAACAAAATCTTTATTTTCAGCAATTTGAAGAAAGTTGGCCAATAACATAGCTGCTTGAGCTAAATAGTTTGGATCATCAATGCCAGTAAAATTATTTATTCTTAGCGACGCTCGCTTGGCTCTTTGGGGAGCCTTTTCTATCAAATGTAATGCGAGTAATTCTCTTTTAAGATAGGGATCAACTGCAGAATCTTGATCTTCGACACCCGCTTCTTTTAATAGTTGACGCGTATATTCCTTAGCATCACTAAGGCCTGCTCTCTGATCTAGATAGTACTCTTTAATAATTTCCTTAAGTATCCTTTTTTTTATTGGATAAAGCGAAAAAGTTAACGTTAAAAAACCACCAATCACGCTTATGACTAGATTTCTCAGAAAAATCATTTCTTTCCCTCCTCTGCTTTGATAAACTTGTTTTGTCCTCGTGAAGAGAATACTTAAATTTTAAAGAAAATATCAATAGGAATTGGATTTTATTCTATTTTTTAATTTTATAGTACACTTTTCAAGTAATAGCACTATGAAATTCTGCTACCCTCTAGAAGGAGATATAATGCCCGTTCGCTGCTTTTCAATCAGAGCCGCCATTCACTATGGTTTTTCTACGGTCCTTAATAATATCGGTTTTTTTTTAGGATTAATGTGCATTGTAGTGGGCGCAGGAATTGCTCTCAATGCGATAGGATTCCTTCTTAATTCTTTCCTTTTATCCCGCAATTTTACTTCTCTTCCCACACCTCAGCCTACGGTCTTGACTGCTTTTTCTAAGCTATCTTTGTTAGCTTCACCACATGATGTTAATCTTTCTCTCATAATTGTAATCCAATTTCTTATGGCAGCCTTAGGTGTTTTTCTTTATCAAACTCTTCTCATGGCTTGGGCACGCGCAGGCTTACAATTGTATGACCATAAGGCAGTCCACCTCAGTGAAATTTGGCCTTCGCTAGGATTACTTGTACGAGGATATTGTGCCAGCCTGCTGGCTACTTTTTTGATAATCTTGGGAATGACGCTTATCATTCCGGGTTTTATAGCATTGGCAATGTTCCTATTATCTTTATGGGTAATCGTCGACACCAATCTAAGCCCTTGGCAAGCTCTCAAAGAGAGCGCACGAATAACTCGCGGATGCCGCATGAAACTTCTTTTATTCTATTTCGTTGATATTTTGGTAACCTTCTCAGGATTATTAGCATTTGGTATCGGAATTTTCATTACTATTCCCGTGGCGGTTATGGCAAAAACATATGTTTACCGACAGCTAAAACCAGCCATGCCCAACTCCCATTCCTACTTTGAAGATATAGATTGATCCCGGCTACTAATCTCCCATAGAGATTCTTAATGAACCACAATATACGCCGCTTACCTAAGGGAATTTCAGATTTTGCAAAATTACGGCAAAATAACTACCTGTATGTTGATAAAACAAAACAGATTTATAATCTTATAAAAGGGGGGGAATACTATTTTCTCTCCCGACCACGTCGATTTGGTAAGTCATTGTTAGTTTCAACCTTTAAAGCAATTTTTGAAGGCAAAAAAGAGCTTTTTGAGGGATTGTGGATAGGCTCAAGTGATTTTCAATGGGAAGAACATCCTGTTCTTCATCTAAGCTTTTTTGAAATAGCGCGCGGCAGCGCTCCAGAGGTGCACCAAGGATTGATAGAACATCTAGATCAACTTGCCTACATGCATGGAGCCGATTTTAGCAATATCACAAGTCTTGAGAAAAAATTTGCTACACTTATTAAAAAAATGGCTGAAAAAAATCGTGTCGTCGTTCTTATTGATGAGTATGATCATGCCATTCTTAACAATATTTCTGATCTCAACGCTGCCGATCAATGTCGCAAAGTTTTACAAAGTTTTTATGGCGTACTCAAAGATATGGATGCCTATGTGCGCTTTGTTTTTCTTACTGGCGTTACCAAATTTGCACGAACCTCAATTTTTTCTGGTCTGAATAATTTAGAAGATTTGACGATGAGCGAAAATTCGGCAACTTTGTTAGGTTACACATATCAAGAGCTCCTTGATAATTTTCAAGATTATATTAAAAAAGCTGCTTTTAAACTTAAGCAGTCTCTACCAGAAATTGTTGATCAGATGACAGAGTGGTACAATGGATATCAGTTTTCAGATTGCTCAGACATTGATAACCAATCGGTAAAAGTCTATAATCCGTGGTCTGTTTTATTATTTTTATCAGAGAATAAATTGCAAAACTATTGGTTTTCAAGTGGATCTCCTAGCTTTTTGTTTGAAATTATTAAGCAACAAAAATTTCAACCCTTAGAACTCACCAACATTAAAGTGCGAAGCAGCGATATTGGAAATTTTCAGATTGATAAAATATCGCTACCTGTGCTTTTGTATCAAACTGGTTACTTGACGATAGAGGCATATAATCAGCTCAACAGAATATACACCCTAAAAATGCCAAATAAAGAGGTAGAAATATCTTTTTTTGAGCAGCTTTTAGCAATAGTTACAGACGTTCCTGCTGAAATAACCGATAGTTGCTTAACTTTTGTTCGACAAGCCCTCACGCAAAATAATGTTGATCTGCTGGGTCTATCACTACAAACTTTCTTTGCACAAATCCCATCTATGATGCACAGCCACTTCGAAAATTATTACCAGAGCATTATCTTTGCCATCATTAAAACAGTTGGTTTTGAAACCTATGTTGAAGATCAAACCAATTTAGGTCGCATCGACATGACAATTATAACCACCGACCTTATTTATATTGTTGAGCTGAAAACTCGTGGTTCTACCCAAGAAGCACTGGAGCAAATTGAAGGCAAACAATACACCCAGAAATACCTCATGAGCAAAAAAACAATTGTGCTTATAGGAATTTTTATTAATGTTGGAAAACGCAATATTGAATCATGGGTTAGCAAAATTGTTCCCTGACAATCAAAAGACTTATGCATCCTTTGCACAGTACAAATATATTTAAAATTTCCTCAATAATAATCTATTCAAATACCTTGCCCTTGAGAGGAACATCGTAGTAAATCTATAGACAAAGATCGCATTGCCAATAAAGGAGAAATTAATGAAACATACAAAAATTATTCGATTGTTTTTTATAGGTGGCGCATTAGCCATAGCCGCTCAATATGGCTCTAATAAGTCAGTAGACGGTCGAATAAAGCCAGAAGTGAATATATTTGGTACCTTAACCGACGCAACAGGAAAATCCTACGAGCTAGAAAATATACTCATTGACAGCCGCTATGAGGAAATTCGCCTCTACACTCAACCTGAAAAACCCGAGGATAATCCTGAAAACGAGACAACGCGCCTTGATTTAAAAGATGTTGACGAAATAATAACTCTTCCTCAACCACTACCTACACAAGACAAAGCCCCTCATCCTGCCCTAAAATATAGAGGCCGAGAATACATCGTTATTAAAGTGTTGTTCAAGGGATCAAAAAAGACGCAAAATACTTATATTATTCCCCACACCTATACAATTCGCGCTGAAGAAACCTTAGGCATAGGCGCCAAGCCGCTGGATAAAGAATTTAACTTTGAAGCGCTTAGATCACTTAAAATCAAAGGCGGTCGACCTCAAAATTGCACCCGTCCTCTCGAGGAATCATCCAAAGACTTTTCCTCAATGGAGCAAATGATTTCCACAACCAAACGATTAATTGAAGAAATTGAAAATACCACACAACAATTACCCGCAACCCATAATGATCTTTTAGCTGATCTTAAAAGTCATCTCACTTTCTTAATTAAAGAATTAAAAAAAACTGTCCAAGGGTGGTTTGCATAGATTTTTCATCAATTTATTGATAGAGTTAAGCAGGTAAAAATCATAATTTTGTAATAGATAAAGGAGTTATTGTGCCCATTACTATAACCAAAGATAATCACCAAGAAAAGATCATTGATTCTTTTAAACCAATTGTACTTGATGTCTATGCAACGTGGTGCGGCCCTTGCCAACTTATGAACCCTATCATTGATGAGCTCGAAACAGAGTACGCTACTACCATTACCTTTGCGAAATTAAATGTTGATGATTCGCGTGAACTTGCTATTCATTATGGTATTACTTCCATTCCCACTTTTATTTTTATAAAAAATGGACAAGTGATTACTAAAGAAACTGGCTCACGCACTAAAAAAGAACTAGAATCCAAAATTACAGAATATTTAATTAAATAATTTTTTTAAATATTGCCAACTGACAACAAATCCTGCTAACATAAAGATGATAGTAAGAATGCCAAGCAGGATTTGTCTATGAAAAAATTAGTCAATTTTTTATTTTTATTTTCTTCTGTTTACTTTTTTCCCCTTTGTGCCACTCCCCTTACCACTCCCATTGCGATCCAACTATTTGATGTCTGTATCTGCAATGATACCGGCATTATTCTCACAGTTATCGATACAATACGTGGGCCCTGGGGAGAGAGAAATCAGCGTTTTAATCTACGCCCTACAGAACAAAGACTTATTCAATGGCGAGGGATTATCTCTGTAGTTGTTACGCGGGAAATTAGCATTCAAGGAGCAGCCGAGGGAGCTACAGGACTTACTAATAAAATCATCATTGGTAACACAAACAACGCTACTTTAAAACCAGGTGGTATGGTTCCTGGCGGAAGCTATACTATTGAACGTCCCAATACTTTTTTCATTTCAGCCAGCGTCAATGGGGCGCTGGATGCAGGAGGAATGCGTTTTACCCGAGCGCTACAGATTTGGGATACTTATATTAAAAATAATTCAGGCATGCTGCTCACTGTAATCGATGAAATCGATGGCCCCCAGGGACATCATCGACACAAAGAAACGCTCAGAGATAAGGAAGTAAAAATTTTTTCCTGGAATCAAGGCTACTCTTCACAAAAAACTCGCAAGATAATAGTATATGGCTCATGTAATGGGGCAGGTAAGCCCACCAATGTTATTGTTATTGGCAATACCCATGATGCAAACTTCAATCCTGAAGGCGGAACTCAAGGAGGGGAATATGTTATTACCAGAATTAATGAGTGCACCTTAGCGGCTACACCAAGTTCCTAATCCTTAAGTCAACTTTTTTTATCGTGGGGCACAAAACCAAGTTCCGCGAGCTGAAGTCGAATTTCATCAGCCTTCTGCCAATTTTTTTCAAAACGAGCTCTTTCTCGTTGCTCAATAAGAGACTGGATTTGAGAAGTAATAACGGTTTCAGGAGTGGCTAAAGGAATTAGATCTAAGCCAAAAACATCCTGCAAAAATTGCCCTACAGCCTTAAGCTCATCAGGATTTTTCTGCAGTAACTTTGTCTGCTTAAAAATAACACCAAGCGCTCCCACCGTGTTAAAATCATCTAATAAAAATTGTATCATTTCATTAACTACGATAGAATTTTTAATCTGCGCAATAGTAAGCTTTTCGCCGCTCCAATCTAAAGACGCAAAAATATGGCATAGTTTTTGATAGCCGCGCTGAATACTTTCAAGATCGTCCAGAGAAAAATCAATTGGGGAGCGATAGTGATGAGTAAGCATTAAAAAACGAATCACCATCGGCCTTGTGTTTATAAATAATTGACGCAGCGTAAAAAAATTACCCAGCGATTTAGACATCTTTTCTTTGTTAATTTGAACAAATGCATTATGAAGCCACAAACCCGCAAATGTCTTACCTGTGAAACTTTCCGATTGAGCAATCTCATTTTCATGATGAGGAAAAATCAGATCAGCCCCTCCACCATGAATATCAATTTGATCGCCCAGATACTCACGTGCCAATGCAGAACACTCTATATGCCAGCCCGGCCTTCCCCATCCCCAGGGACTTTGCCAAAAAGTTCCTGTTTTTTCTGCTTTCCACAAAGCAAAATCCAATGGAGATCTTTTGTCGGGATTAATTTCAACACGGGCACCCACCTGAAGATCATCTAAGCGCTGTTTTGAAAGTTTGCCATACTGCTGATAAGTGCTTACCTCAAAATAGACACTACCGCCAACCTCATAAGCTGCACCACATGCTATAAGCCCCTCAATAAATTCTATAATTTGGGGAATATGATCAGTAACCCGAGGCTCATACGTAGGTTTTAAACAACCAAGAGCATCCATATCTTCAGTAAAAGCATTGATAAATTCTTGAGCAATTTTTGGGTAAAGGTGGACATCGTTATATATTTTTTGAGCTCGTTCTATAAGCTTATCATCAATGTCAGTAAAATTTCTGCAATAGGTTACCTTATATCCTAGGAAGATAAGAAATCGACACACAACATCAAAGAAAATATAAACGCGAGCATGTCCCACGTGAGCAAAATCATAGGGAGTTATTCCGCATACATACAAAAGAATATGATTATCAATCAAAGGGTGCATACTCTGCTTAACACCGGTAAGAGTATTAGTACATTGCACACGCGCAGCATCAAGCATAAGAGATCCGTTTCCATTTTCAGATTTAAGCTTTTTATTAATCTACCTTTTTTTATGGTAAAAAAGAAGTTGCCATATTGGTCAATTTAAAAAAAAGGGGTATGATGTCTACTGCCTCTTTAATTATAGAAAAAAGCTTCTTTTTGATCGTGCGGAGCGTATCAATGGTATTTTTAAGAAAAAAAATGAATAAACTATCTCTTCTCATGATTGCTAGCTTGCTTTGTTATCCCCCACTAAGCGCCAGCTATAGCCATGCCGATACCTATTCAGCATCATTAACGGAAGAATCTACAGATGCCCAGGAAAATAGAGCCCCCTCATCTTACTCTGACACAGATTCTCAGAGCAATCCTTCTCTTCTTACGCATGAAAGGACTATTACTGATGTTATGGTTGAAGGAAATACAAATATTCCTACTGATGCTATTCTCAATAAAATAAGTTATCGAGCCGGTCAAATTTATAGCCCTTTATATGCTCGCGAATCAATTCAAAATCTTATGAACATGGGGTACTTCAAAAAAATTAGTATAGAAGGTGAATATGAAAGCAATAATGGAATAAAACTCTTTGTCATTGTTGATGAAAAGCTTCCTCTTCAAGAAATAGTCTTCAAAGGAAATAAAAATCTCTCTCGAAAAGAGATCGAAAAAAAAATAAAATTAGATGACATTGGATCAGTGGATGAGCATGACCTACTTAAGTATGCAATTCTTCTGAAAAAAATGTATCAAGAAAAAAACTTTCATAATGTTATTATTCAACCAGAAATCACTCAAAATCAAGGAAAAGTTATTGCTACCTTTACTGTTCAAGAAGGTGAAAAAACATTAGTTAAGCGCGTATTATTTGAAGGCAATACAACATTTAGCAGCAAAAAGCTCCGTTCTCTTATTTTTACGCGCGAAGATTGGATTATGGGCTTTATGGATCGATCAGGAGCTTATCAACCGGATGCCATCACCGCCGATCAGCATGCCTTGGAAGGCTTTTATCAAAGTAATGGATTTTTTAATGCCAAAGTAACCTCCGTTGATGTAAAAATTGATGAGGTAACAAAGGATGCTATTGTTACTTTTCACGTCCATGAGGGAGACATTTATACTATAAGCGATGTTTCTGTTCAAAGTAGCCAAGAAATGTACACCTCAGATCAAATTCTCTCACTTTTACCCATAACAAAAGGTTCTGTCTATTCTCGTGAAAATATCCGAGAAGCCATGGATATAATTAGAGCCTTTTGGGGAACACAAGGATACCTATACGCTGATGTCGCCCCTTCAATCGAACCTAATGATGAACAAAAAACAGTTAAGGTAATTTTCTTTGTAGAACCGGGCGAGCGAGTCTACATTAATCGCATTACTATTTTTGGCAACCAAAAGACGCGAGATAAAGTTATTCGCCGTCAGTTAACCGTCAAAGAAGGGGAACTTTTAACAAATCAACAACTCGACGAATCTAAGCTTCGTATTGAAGGATTGGGATATTTTGAACAACAAGGCGGCGTAACTTGGAAAATTTCTCGCTTAGCAAGCGACAATGCCGACGTTGATTTCATGGTGCGCGAAGTAAAAACTGGGCGCCTGGAAGCTCAACTGGGCTTTGGGGGATCACCAAAAGATCTCTCTAATCCTACTTCTTCAGCTCGCATAGGTGCGTCTATTTCAGATACTAATCTTCTAGGCCTAGGAATTGGATTTAATTTAAATGGTGCTTATTCAAAAGAAGAACAGCAACTTGCACTTAATATTACGCAACCCTGGCTCTTTGATAGACCCATCTACGCCGCGTTAGACACCGTTTTTAAACATTCCCTCTACAGCGACTTTAAATTTACTCAAGAAGAAATCAAGGAGCGTCTTGCAAGCGCCTCTTTAAGTAGTGGATTTATTTCACAAAAATTAAATGGCACAAAATTTGTTTTTCAACTTGGCGCTGAAGATATTCGCTATAACAAAATGCCTCAAGTTAATCTAACTCAAATTCCCAATCCTCAAGAGCAGGTTGAGTTCGGACAAATTCTTAAGAAAAGATTTCCCGAAGGAACCTATATATGGTCAGGAGGTCAGGTCGGACAGGATTGTCGCAACCATCCTATGCACCCCAGTCAGGGTTATCAATGGGTTATTCAAAATAAGATTGGCTTACCGGGCTTAAGTACCTGTTTTGGTTTTTGGAAAATTGATTGTGATGGGAGCTGGTATAATTCACTTATTGGCGAAAGAACTCTTATCCTCTATCTCCACACTCATATTGGCGCCGTAGGAGGGTTAGGTAACTATTCAATACCCTTCCGTGAACTTTATCATATTGGAGGTCCTGCATCGGTTAGAGGATATCTTTTTGGTGAAATTGGACCAACTTACAAAGGAATTGATTCCTTAGGAGGCAAAAAAGCTTTCTGGATAAATGCTGAGCTCATCTTTCCCATAGCGCCCGATATGTCAATCAAAGGAGTTATTTTTTATGATGGAGGTTCAGGCTGGGATACTCCCAATGGTGATCTTATCAATAAAAATCGCCTACGAAGCAATGGATTTGATTTTCGCCAAGCTGTAGGATTTGGACTCAGAATTCTACGTCCTACCCCCATAAAGGTGGACTGGGGTTTCAAGCTTGATCGGCGCAAAGGAGAAAAGACAAGTGAAGTTCACTTGACCATGGCCCATGATTTTTAGGTAAACTCTTTAGGTAGATTAAAAAACACTACTTAATAAACTGTATCCAACGCCTTGGTGACCTTAGATGCTTACCACATCAGCGGCAGCAGCATCTACCATAAGGAGAGACCTATGATTTTCAATTCCCTCAAGTTCTGGATAACCCTCGCAATAGCCAGCAGCATTGGATTTATTTTTTTTGTCATTTTTCGTCAAAGCAGCTTAACTAAACTATCGTTTGAAAAACAACGGCTGGAAAAAGAATTAACTCTTGTACATAAAAAAAAATATGAAAAAGAACAGATTTTACTAGCCCTCTATGATGCCGAAAAAATACAAGAAATTGCCGCTACAAAACTGGGTATGCAAAAAATTAGTTTATCACAAATTCGATCTCTTTCCTCGCGATGAATAAAGGCAATAAAAGTCGGACCCTTATGGTTTTTGGTCTTTTTGTTCTTTTTTATGGAATAATTTTAGTTCATGTCTATGTTATTACCATTAAAAATCATGATTTTTTTCTTGATAAAGCTCATCAGCAGCATTGTACGACCGTAAACATTTTACCTGAGCGCGGAATAATCATAGATAGAAATGGCCACCCTTTAGCGCTTAACAAAAAGGCCTCTGCTGCTTTCATAACACCAAGTACTATTACCCATGAAAAAGAATTAATCACTTTCTTGCAAAAAGAATTTCCTAGCGCCCTGGAGCGGTGGCAAAAAAATCCCAAAGCTCATTTTATGTATATTGACCGAAGACTTACTCCGGAGCAACTCAATCTTATTAATGGAGCAAAAATTCATGATATTTTTATCATTGAAGAACCCCACCGGCTCTATCCTCTTCCCGCCGCTGCACAACTTATTGGAATAACTGATATCGATAATCATGGCCTCATGGGCATAGAATTTCTGTATGATCACCTCTTGCAAGGAAAATCTGGCATAATATGCTTTGAAAAAGATGCACGCTCGGGAAATTTTTACTTCAAGAAAGAGGTCAAAGTGCCTACTACTCCCGGTCAATCAATTCAATTAACTATAGATAGCACATTACAGTTTCTTGTTTTTCAACAACTTAAGCAACATATTGAGCGCGTAGGAGCTCAGGAAGGATCTGTACTTATTGTTGATCCTAACAATGGTCATATCTTAACAATGGCAGTCTATCCTGCATTTGATCCTAACACCAGTGGCCACTTAACAGCAGCTCACACCAAAAATAGCATTTGTACTGATGCGTATGAATTAGGATCAGTTATGAAACCATTTGTAGCCTTAGCGCTCTTAGAGGAAGGACTGGTGGATGACGAAGAATTAATAGATTGTAAAAATAGCAAAATTGCCTACGTACAAGGCATACGCATTAGCACGTGGAGAGCTCATGACAAGCTAACCTTTTCTAAAATTATGCAATCTTCTAATAATATAGGAATAGCTACCCTTGCTTTACGCCTAGGGCCTTTGCTCCATACACATTATTGCCGCTTAGGCTTTGGCATTAAAACTAGTTTAAAATGGGCGGGTCAACAAAGCGGCTTTGTGAATAAGCCTGATAATTGGTCAAAATCCTCTCTTATCTCTCTCTCATTTGGCTACGAAATACGAGCAACTCTGCTGCAACTGGCTCAAGCCTTTTGTATCATCGCGCGGGGCGGAACTCCCGTATCCTTAAAATTACTTTTTGAAGCTAACTCGGCATTATCCCAAAAAGAACTGCTCTATAGTACTCAAACAACAGAAAAGTTGATAGCTATATTAGAAAAAACAGTAGAAACAGGAACGGGGTGTAAAGCTAAAATTGCTGGCTACAAAATATGGGGGAAAACAGGAACTGCCAATCTAGTCATTGATGGTCATTATTCAACTGAACATAATCTTTATACTTTTGCCGGTGTTATTCAAAATGAATCATATGGCCGTCTGATCATCACCTTTATTAAAGATGTAGGGCGCGGAGATGCTTACGCTTCCACCATTGCCGCGCCCCTATTTAATCAAGTTGCTCAAATAGTACTTATTAATGACAAGATGATAATGAACAATGAAAAAATTTTCTAGCGTCTCTCTTGGCGCTTACGCTTTTTAGAAGAACTGCCTGAAATCGATGGGTGCTGTTCATAAAGCTGAAGACAACGAGCTTTGAAGGCCTCTATGCACTGGGTTCTATACTCATCAACTTGAAGAACTGAGGTCATTATTTTCCACGCATCTTCATCGTTCCCATCTTTAGCGCAAATATCTCTCACATTCGACAATAAAAATTTTATTACTGATAAATTTTGTCTTCCATACAGAGCACGATTTAAAACTGAGCTACCATTTGAACTGAGCGTATTTATAGCCTCAGGAAAAGCTTCTGTTATTTTTTCCCAACACTCAAGATCACCATTATTTCTTATGCACTGTAATAATAGATCTGCAACATATTTAAGCTCAACGCCAAAATTATCTTGCAAAGCCTTAAAAGCTTTAATTTTTTGAAATAAGCTAGTTTGTGGTACGGAAAAATTAACTATCGTCTCCTCTAAAGGCCGAACAAGAAATCTAACGTTTTGTCCTGTCGAAGCCACCACAATATGAAAGGGTTTATTTTTATAGGCTGAAGCGAGAATCTTTAAAGCCTCCATATTACTACCTTTTATTGCCCCCTCCAAACCATCGTGTATTACTTCTAGAGAATAATTTTTGTTCAAGTGAAAATGGTGGAAAAAATTGGGATTATGAAAATAAACAGCAGATTGCCATGCTCTAGGTGGTATTTTATCATTATCCTTATACGCTGCTAAATTATAGCATCTGATATGCTGAGTCAATCCCCATGGTCTCTCGTCGACTAGAGCTGGAGGACAGCTTTCAACAAACGGTGCAAAACCTACAGAAACTGGCCTAATTTTAGCAGCAATGTTAAGTTCTTCTTCAGTATTCGCTCCTAAACAAGCGTAGGTATATGCTAAATCACCCACATTATTTCGGGCAGTGTAGCTAGCCTCCCACGACAGCAGATCAGGTATTTTTTTGATATCTTTAGAAGCAATCGTATGAAGCAACGTATTACCAAAAGAATTCCAAGGTGTACTGGCGATATGGCAGCGCGTCTCCATAGTAGCTTTTATGCCAAAGTAAGTCAGTATGCTTGGCCAAATATCTGATCCATTAATCTTATCCTGGGGAAAATTGGGAAAACATTTCAAAGGTGTAGAATCACTGTTAAGAAAAGCCTTCGCTATGCAGGCCGCAACTTTAGAAGCTGCTAAGGCCCTTAAAAGAGGGATAACCGGCGCTATATCATCAACCTTCCAGGATCTTTTTTTAAGGCAGGCCAACACGGGCCCATTACTATTTTTCATCGCAATCGTTCTAGCTGGATACATCTGCCATCCAATTAATCTGCTTACCTTTTGGGCATCCTTATGTATTTCAATTAAAGAATTATAATTTTTCCCATACCACACGCCCAATTGTTTAATTGTCTTTGCATCCTTGATCTTACTTAAATTTAACAATTTACCTGTTCTTTGGAAAAATTGTGGTTTTGATAACACAAAAGTTAGAAAATTAGCATTTTTATGAAACAGCGTATTAGAAATAAAGCTCCTATTAAGCACTGATAATAGTAGATCTGTCTTTCCTTGTTTCTCATACTCTTCTTGTTTTTCATACTCTGGCAATATACTATTGTAGATAAATTCTTGGGCTTTTGGGCAATGAATGATGTTATTAAAAATATAGGTTGCTCTAGTAAGCTCCGCTTCCTCATTTCTTAGAAGACTGACATTTTTAAGGAGCATGCTGTCATTGCCTGCTTCAATTTCTTCTTGCGGCGTTAAATATTTTGCGATAACTAAAGGGCGAAGTTCAGGATCAAGGTAGTCATGCATGGTAAGATCAGCCCAACTTTTGGCGACTGTTGGCTCAATCTCCATAGGCTTTATGGAAAAATATACACACAGCATCAACCAATTCAATGAAACAAAAAACATCTTAAAATATGTAGACATACACGCTCTCTTAGGCAACAGGCACAACAAAAATTTAAAAAATACCAATATTAGTCAATAGTATCATTATTTTTTATACAATCAATAAATTTTATAATACCGTATATAATTCTCGCCCATAAAAAGATGAGAGTTACTCGCCAGACTTGTCTTTATTCGGAAGCTGTCCTAAGCTAGGAACAATGTTTACAAGGAAAATGTAATGAATCTTGTTCGCTTTTTTTTCTTAGGGCTTCTTCTGACAATGATTACGCAACTGACTGCGGAACTGTTTCCCCCTGTCCAATGTGGAAATGACCCGCAAACTGTCTGCCGCTCGCTCTGTTTTGAAGAGCTCGCCTACTGCCCTCCACCTGATGTCCCCCGCTCATTTTTATGGACGCGCCCCGTATACCGTAATATTGCATCTCAAGACGCAGGACTATGGCATGATGCATTAAATAATTACTCTACCCCTCAATGCTTTGCTGCACAGGCAATAGGTTTTTATCAAAAATCGATTGCTACCAGAGGCATCAATACCTTTTTTCTTTTTGATGATAAACAAAATCTTTCGGTTAAGGGAGATAACGTTATCGATGGAAATTCAAATCTCCGCGATGTACGTGCAGAATGGCTACAATTGCAAAGTAATTTTATTGGCAGCTGTCGTACCAAACCAGTTCAAAGCCAGATAGGTTTTTGGCTAGAAACCAAGCTCGACCTGAGCGCTCTGTTTTGTCATGATTTTTTTGAGCGCATGTGGATCGGCCTTGCCGTGCCATTTCAGATCGTAAAAAATAACGTACAATTGCGACAAACGGTTGCCTCCACTCCCGATCCTAATTTTCCCAATGGCTTAATTGGGGCCTTAAATAATCCTTCGTTTGTCTATGCAAAATTTGGGCCGGCCCAAAACGCAAGCGGCGCATCTGAGCTTAATTTTCGCTTGGGGACTAAATTGTTAGATCGAGATGGCTTTCAAATTGGGTTCTACTCTCTATTTCTCCTCCCTCTTCATACCCATGCACACCCCGAGTTTGTTTTTAGTCCCATAATGGGCAACAATCGCCACTTTGGCGCGGGCAGCGGTCTTATGTTTCAACTTCCTATCAATTATCCTTGCGATACCCTCTTTAGTTTTGTATTTGAGGCAGAATCAATTTATTTTTTCCGAAATGATCAACGGCGCACCTTTGATCTTAAAAAAAAGCCCTGGAGCCGCTATATGCTTTATAATAAAGTTAATGGCCTCTCAAATATACCCGGAGCCCATGTTTTAACCCGTAAGGTTCAAATAAAGCCCTATAATATGATTGAAGCCGTCGGAGCCTTACGAATTGATATAAACTCTTTTCAGGGCGAATTTGGCTATCACGTATGGGCACGGGGACGGGAAACAATGAAATTTATAAAACCTTTCCCTGAAAAATATGGAATTGCGGGCACAGGAGTACTTATTCCAGGCACTAATGTGCAGGCAACTGCAAGTCGAAGTACCATTGCTCACCAATCGTCTAATGATATTAATGTGTTAACTGGCGACCCTATTTTTGTTACCATTAAAGAAAATGACGTAGAGCTTCATACAGGGGCCAGTCCAGCACAAATCAGTCATATGATTTACGCAACACTGGGCTGGGCAGCCCAATGGGCAGAAGGAGATTGGATGCTTAATCTAGGAGTTTATGGAGAAATTCCTCAATATCCAACAAGCATGGCTACCTGGGGTCTTTGGGGCAAATTAGGTCTCTATTTGTAAGCACTTATAAAAATCCTTAGTTTTTTACCATTTTTTATGATAGTATGATTGTATCTTTATGTTTCTTATATGGAAAGGGCCATTTTTTTATCTAGTTTAAATTTGTCTAACTTCTTTTTTTAAGTATCTATCTTTATGAAAAATATCTATGTCGGCAATTTGGCGTTATCAGTTAGCGAAGAAACCTTACGTTCTTTATTCGAAGAAAAAGGCCAAGTATCTCGCGTAAAAATTATCCAAGACAAATTTACTGGCCAAAGCCGCGGGTTTGGTTTTGTTGAAATGTCTAATGATGATGAAGCCCTTAATGCAATTAATTCACTTAATGGTTATGTATTAGAAGGTCGTCCACTTAAAGTTAATGAAGCGCTTGAAAAGCGTGACACTAACGGTGGTGGCTTTGGATCTCGTCCCCAAGGTGGTGGCGGATTTGGCAGAGGCCCTCGTAGCGGCGGCAGCAGCGGTGGTGCTGGCGGCGGATGGGGCGGACCTCGTCAAAAAAGATACTAGTAGCTAGTTCTTTAATTTTAAATAGTAGGGGGTGGCAAATTAAAAGCCACCCCCTACTATTTAAATCTCTGCTTAATAGCTAAAACATCTCACAGCACATAGATAAAAAGAAATTTTCTCAAAGGCTCATTTTTTTAGCAGCACACGTTACATTGTTCCGTTTGACAGGGTGAGCACGTTACACTGCACGGGGTCGTTAAATCGCAGGTGCTAACGTTGCATGGTGTACATTGAATTGCGCTACAATTCGTTGATAAGTGTTGAATGAGTATAAAGGGTCTCAACTGGTCTAGAGGGGTACCCTGAAGCTCTACCGTTCCCACATATTCAGTCAAACCAGTTAGAGCAGATAGTACAAGAACCTTATAGACTGAGGTAAGAACATCTCCCTGAATCAAGCTTATCAAGGTAGTCTGAAAAGTATTTTGAGATGCATTAAAGGTAAGGAAGGGGGTGAAAGTTTGACGTTCCAAAACAGCATTTACATATATTTCCAAAAGTCCCGTAGGAGTTCCCACAATCATGGAACCACCGCTTAAATTTGTATGAGACACTTGAATAGTCACCAGATAGACACCGGTTTCAGGAGCAGTGTAGCTCGTTGGATTTTGCTGAAGACTATTGCTTGGATCGGAAATAACTGAATTAAAAGGAAGAGGATCTCCTAATGTATACGTTACCAATTGCGTTAATACGGCCTCAATACCAAATACATCACACCTGGTAAGAGTACTGCTTACGCATAAAGTTTCAATGTTGAGGTCTTTTAAACATAATTGACCAATTACCGCCTGCAAAGCACATAACGCGTCAGTTTTTATCGCATTAGCACATAAGCTTTCTGCTAAGACCTCGATTGCACATACCTCAGATGTTGTTATTATCGGGGTACATAAATCTTGAGTTGAAAGGCTCTGAGTGCAGATATCATTCGCAGTAATATAATCAGCATTAAGACAATTAGCTCCTATAGTGTCAGAACAAAGATGATTCAATTTTAAGGAACTTTCAGGAGCACAACAAAGACAACAAGCTTGACGTTGAGCTATAGGCTCCTTCGCCGAAAGAAAAGCGGGAAAATCCTGGCACTCTATTAGAGTCGATGAGGCCATTGCAAAATGAGATGCCAAAGCGCTTAAAAACAAGATCAAGGCAAAAAAATTTCCAAATTGTGTCATAGAATCCTTTATTTGAAAGAAAATAATATACATAAAAATAGTATTGTTAAAACACTTAAAAACTTTAACATTAAGCAGAATAGCCCTCCTCAATGGCTATATAACGCATAGAGATTAAACAATCATTGCTAATTATCACCAATAAAGTAAACTATTTTTATTAACCAAAGGGTAATTTTTTTTCAGATGCTTTAAACGCAATCTTTTTAATGAAATAATTTCCGAAAATGATAATTGTAAAAAACAAACAAAGAAAGATTTTTCTCGAAACTCAAAAAATAAAAAATAGTGCGCAACAAATTTTACATTTTTTAAATTACGAAGATTTTGACCTAGGCATCTTATTTACTACTCCTGCTCACATTCAAGAATATAATCATGAATATCGGACATCTAACAAGCCCACTGACATCCTTTCTTTTTCTCCTCATCCATCCCTTAAGCCGGGCAGTCGCCTTGTTGTTATTGACGAAGAAGAAAAAAATTTAGGCGATTTGATCCTCTGCCCGCAGTACATTGTAGAAAATCTTGAACAATGGAATATGTCTTTTGAAGAAAGGCTCGAGGTCCTGCTGGTACATGGCGTATGCCATTTATTAGGATATGATCATGAACTCGATGAAGATTATGAAATTATGAAAAAAGAAGAAGAAAGAATTTTAAGGTCTCTGAGAGAAGATAACTCATGAGCTTGATCTATTTAATTGAGGCCTTCATATCTCTCATGAGCCCCATTAAGCCATGACCCCCCACCACTAAATAGGGCAATGCCCATCCAATATGCCCTGCTGTATCACCACGCATATCTATATTATTTTCATCCGCCCAGCAAGCTACTATGATATTAGCAGCAAAAGAAGCCATTAGTGAAATAAAAATCCTCATTAAGGGCACTATCTTTGCAGTAGTTGTAATGCCAGCTAGAGCTTCCAACCGATACATTAAAAAATTTACTCCACAATAAGCAGAAACTCCTATTGTTCCTTGAATTAACCCTATCAAAAAACTAGACGTAAGATCTAAGGCGGGCACCTGGCGTAACACCAGAGGACGAAAAATAAGCCTAGAAAAGGCAGGCTGCAACATATTTCTTGCTTTGGGCACATACACAGGCCCAGAAAATTGCCTGAACAGCGGTGAACGGCGTACCCTACTACTCGCCTGGCTAGCGCTTAATTCTCGAGAAAAACCCATCATTAACAAAAAAATAATAATAAGATTCTTGCACATATTAACCCCCACTTCATATAGATATATCATAATAGAAATAATAGCACTAAAAATGCCTTAATGCAAGGAGGATTTTCAAGCCTTGAGATAGTCAAAAGCCAGAAGTATACATACTTTAACGAGGGGCATGGCTTGGAAACACAAGAAAGCGGCAGTCTTTATGACCCTGCTAAGAAGCCAAGCTTAGAGGCAATATATTTTAGATCATCATCAGCAAAACGGATTCCCATCCCAAAGAAAGCATTAGCATTATGGCGACTCAAGAAATCGTCAGCACCAAAGGACAGGTAAATATTGCGCATGAGAAAAACCCGATTAAGCCATTTGGCATGCGGTCGTGGATCTTCAATTCTATCTCGACCACGGAAGTCAAACATTTCTAAAGAGGTCACCCATCTGAATTTATCAGTATCAAATGGAATCTCAAAATCTACTCCAAAGCCCACACTATTTTCAAAAAGGCCAAAACGAAGTGCTACATTTTTAAATATTTTTCCAACTTGCACCCCAAATTTATAGCTATCTAAATCACGTTCTATGGTGTCTACTCTCCCAATGAGCTCTCCTAAAAAATGAGATTGCTGGAAAAAACGACTTGGTAAAAATTGATTACCTTGCTCATCATACCAATTTTTTATGACCGACTTACGTTTCAAATTTCCTTTTTGAGAACCAACAACCTGCAAAATATAGAATTGATCTTCATTTGGATGAATACGCACGTCAAAATATCCCTTGCTATCGCGGAAAACCATATGTTCCGCATTGCGATACATATATTCTCCATGGGCATCAACCACGATAGTTAATTGATCAATTTTAGCAAAATAGTTCTTCAACCCTCCCAGGGCATCCTTTAGATCATGATAAGCACCCTCCTCATTCACCAGCTTACCAATAATCCCCTTTCCATCATTAATTTTTTCTGCGATAGAATTAACGCTACGGAGGCCATCTTGCGCCTGAAGGGCCGTATCCTCTAAGGTTTTTGTAGTTCGCTCCAGCTGATTAGCTGCTCGGCTTAGATCCTTATCAAAAAGAAGAGAGATACGCTCAACACTCTGCTGAAATGAGGGCAAAAAATCTGTTTCTAATCGCTGCGACAAACGCTGAATATCACCACTGACTGCAGGAATATTTGAACGCATTTCATGCGCAAACTCGCGCAAATCGGCAATTATACCGTTAAAATTATTCTCATTAGCGGATAAAGTTCGATCAAGCACCCCACTCCATGCCGCAATCCGTTCAGTCGCTTGATTTACATAATGCACCGTTGATCGAATCTCTTCAGTCTGCTCTGGGCCACTCAAAGCATGCTTAAGTGAACCGGTAATCTCCTCAATATGCGTAGCGATATCTTTAACTTTATGCAAAATATCATCAACAGATACAGATTCTCGGCCAGGCCTTCCCATAGAATGACCCTCAAGAAGTTGCGGCAAGAGAGAATCTCCTGGATTAATTTCTAAATATTTTGTGCCCAATAATCCTTCTTGGCGTACAGTAGCTGAAGCATTTGCATACAAATTAAATCTTTTTAAGATGCGCAAGTAAGCTCGAGCCTTATAAGGGTGATCATTAACCAATTCAACTTTTTCTACCCATCCTACGTCTACCCCCGCAATACGTACAACTGCTTTTTTCTCTAACCCAGACACATCATCAAAATAGACAGTTTGAACTTTATAGCTTCCCCGATCAAATCGAAAAACACCAATTTGTATCGTCATAAAGAAAAAAATGCCAATGGCAATCAAAACAAATATACCAACACGTACTTCCGATTTAGTATGCAAGGGAGCATCCTTTGTCTATCTCAAATCCAATATAATTTTTTTATCACAAATTTATCTGCCCCATTTTGGGCAATTATAGCTATTACTCGTTGCGTAAGATGGCCTACACTGCCATATGATACCACTGAAAAGTTTTTAGCTCTAACGCTTTCATCTAAAAGCGCTACTAAATCTTTAGAAATAGAGCTAAAATCGCGACCATATAATTTTTGACCCACCACATCCCACCGTTCTTTAAGGCTCATTTCTTTTTTCAAATCCTTAAGTAGCTTTGCAGCTTGCATTCGATCAGCAACATCGGACTTTAGAGTAGCACGTTTTAAACCAAAAAGCGCACATGTAGAATCAGACAAAAGCCATGGATTCATTTTTAGCTGATCAACCCAGGGCGTAAAGAGATCGGTTAAAAAAATAGAGGGGTACTCAGAAGACGTTTGTTGAACCGGGGGAGCATAAAACAGATTTATTTTATAGATAAAAGGCAACGCTGACATACCTACAAATTCAGTAGCATCGTTAAATGGATAAGGACGTTGTTTAAGAAAAGCCTCAAAAGCCTCATCCAGATTTTTTTTTGCTCCTTGACCACTAACTATATTCGCACAAAGATTCATAATTTTTTTAGGATCTATCCCATTATGTGGAGGCACAAAAACATGTTTTTGAAAATCAAACATTTTATTAAAAGCAAGTTTACCCTCCTCGCAAATCAGACAAATTTTTATAACAGCATCTATCCCATCTATCTCTTTATTTAATGTAAACATCTGCCATCGATTAAGGTAGGGCATAACATTTGTTAGAATATGCTGGTGGGGATCGATACTTTTCTGAGAGCTCTTTTGCGTCGAAGAACCACCACTTTCTTCCTTAGATTCTGCGGGAGGAGTCAAAAGGCTAAAAGCTATCTGAATACCACTTAAAGCAGCCTGTTGTGCTTGTTCTCGTGCAATCATTGTATGATCAAAATAGCTATGAAGCGTACTTTTGTTGGCAAAATAGGTAACTATAAGCACCATAAGACTTATAATCATGATTGTTAAAAGTAGCACAAATCCGGAACTACGCTGCATATGATAAAATTTCACAATGACCTTCTTATTCTACCTGTGGTTTAACGGTTTGCTTCCCGATCTCTTTTAACGTAGCAGCAACTGAATCCGGGAGTGGCGCTACAGGGGTAGGCGCACTTGGAGTAGTTGCAGCGACTACCGGTGCAACCGTAGGCGTAGCCTCCGAAGATTGTGTCGAGGTAGATCTTTGCTCGGTTAAAAATGAAAAAGTCGGAATTTCAATCATAATATCAAATATATTCTCGTGTACCAATTGAGCATCCCATAACACCATTTTCATAGTCACAAATTGGGGCACCCTAGGCATAGAAGTTTTAGGATCTTTTTTTCTCCATTCATCAAAATGCCATTCACTCGTCCTTACTATTTCTCCACCCCCACTGGCCGTTTGATCTATACTCTCTTTTTTAGCGTCGCTTTTCTTTCCAAAAGCATATTCCATGGTAATATTTTTTATATTATTAGCAACTTCATAACTTCTAATGGGCTTAGAAGCTTTCACTTCAAAAGCCTCAAATTCAAGAGTCGAAGATTCTTGGCGCAGAAGAGTATAATTCTTATCTTTGGTTTCAATCAAACGATACACAACTCGAACAACAGCAGGTTTAGGAGTACCACTTTTCTCATCATAATAAATTTTTAAGGGGTTATTAGTAATAAAACTTAAAATCTCAAGCCTATTATTTTTATTAGTGCTATAAAATATTTTATCAAGCGGTTTAGGCTGATTTTTTTCTAGACTTGACGCTACTACGCTACTTCCTGTCTTTTTTAGTTCAGCTTGTACCGGAATAAAAACACCTTCTAGCTCCTTGACTAGTTGATTATGAATAAGAGCACAACGAACATCAGCTTCTATAAGAGGTTCAGCGATACTAATACTGCGATTAGTTAAAAAGAATGAAGAAAAAAGAAGACTCATCAACATACCTGTGAGCGCTAAACTAGCGATGAGTTCAATAAGAGTAAAACCGGCCTTCACTATTATTTCCCCTTCTCTTTTTCTTCGGGCTTATAGATCAAAGCCACGAAAGAGTCAGTTTCTTCCCCTCGCTGGGTAGCAAAACGCAAAGTCACTATTTCACTCTTCAAATTTTTTAGAGAACTTAGGGCAGATTTTTTAGGCAGTTTTTTTTGAGTGTACTCTAAGGTTGTTGGAGGAGTTTCTAAGACTGTTGAAACTGCTACTTCCTTTTTTTGCATCTGATCTTGATGAATCTCAACAAGTCTATTTTCTGCCGCAAAAAGGCGCATTAAACGGCCTGATAAACGCACCACACTCCGCAGAGACGTATTCTGTAAATTAAGGGCAGCACTCAATACCATTCCAATTATCATAATTGAAAAAAGTACCTCAATAATGGTCATGCCTAAACTACTGTTATGGTTTTTGAAAGGAATCATATTCCTTAAACTGTGCGTTAAAAGGGTTGAGAACTAAGCCAAACTCCGAAGGAAAGCCATCTAACTGTTTTTGTTGAGCATCTGTAACATTAATAATTACCTCCTGACTCATGCCTTCGGGCACAACATAAAACCAAATCGTAGTAACTTTGCGATCAGTTCGCGCCATATCATTTTTTCCATTAATAAAAAACTGCTTAATTTCTAAGCTTACTGGCCATTGAAGAGTATCTTGCTGCAAAGAACTAGGAAGATGCACTTCAGGAAGAGCTTTATTCTTTTTATTGTCTTCACTCGTTTCAGCCTGAATACTTATCATTCGTTTTTTCATATCAAAAAAAAGCCTATAGAGGCTCTGCGTTTGCAACGCTCGTTGCCATGCTGCAGCAGTCAGATTGTTAAGCTTACTCACAAAGAGGCGACGTTCATAGCCCGGCTGTAATCGTCGCAAATTAGGCACCCCAATCGCTAACACCAATCCAATAATAAAGAGTACCACTACTAACTCTATTAATGAAAATCCTGCTGCTTTAGTTATTGAAAAGGTGTGCATTGAGTATTCATACTTTTTGCCTAACAATCTGATCATACCCTCTTTTGAATTACCTCTTATTTATCTTTCTTACTGTCATTCCAAACACTTATATATTCTGCAGAATCAGCATCTGGGCCATGAGGGCCATATGAATAAAGCTCATAAGGATTTTTATCTTTAGGAGTCTTTTTATAATTAAATTCATTACCCCAACCATCTGTTGGAATACTTTCCATAAAACGCTCGGTCCAGTTTTTAGCATCAGCGCCTTTTGGTTTTTCTACCAAATCTTGAAGCTGTTGCGGATAATGACCAATACTCATGTAATAAAGATCAAGCGCTTGCGAAATACTTTTCAGATTCGATTTAGTAGTGGTAAGCTTTCCCGTAGACCAAGCATTTTGCACACGCGGCCCCACCAAAGCAAGAATCATGCCAATAATAAAAAGAACTGCCATGATTTCTATTAACGAAAATCCTGCAGGCATCTGATGCGTTGCTGAACGTATTTTCCGAATATTCATATAAAACCCTTTATTTAAATAGGTATATCGACACTTACGAGAACTGAGCTTGCTCTAACATAGGCTGCATAATTGCCATAACAATAATCCCCACAACAACCGCCATAAAAACTAACATAAGAGGCCCTAAGAGCGCTGATAGCGAATCAGCAAATTCGCTTAAATCATCATCATAATTTTTTGCCACCGTCAATAACATAGGTCCTAGCTGGCCGCTCTCCTCTCCGGTCCTGATCAGATAAATAGCTACGGGTGGGAAAAGATTTGTTTGTCGCAAAAACTCTGCAATTTTACCCTGTTTAATAATTTGGTCACGAGCATTGCTCAAGCTATTTTTAAGAACACTATTTTCAGAAATCTGTACCACAATATCTAATGCTTCCGATAAATTGACGCCACTTTCACTCAACATTCCCAACGTTCGACAAAATTGCACTACTGCTCCCATCTGCGTGAGGTAGCCTATAATTGGAATTTTCAATCTAATAGTATCAATAGTTTGTGCTCCTCCCGGCGTACGCCTCCATGCTTGATAGGCAAGAATAGCACAGAGCAACCCACCCAGCATAAACATCCAATAATTAATAATGGCGTCGGAAAGACCAACAACTATACGTGTTGTAAGAGGCAATTGTTTACCTGCAGCAGAAAATGTCCCGGCTATTTTTGGGACTACAAAGCGCAGCAATAGAATAACAACAACAATTACCGCCACAAGTTGAATCATAGGAGTTGTGAGGGCGGACTTTATTTTTTTCCGCATAGCAGCTTGTCGCTCTAAATATTCAACTAATCGAACTAAAATTACTTCCAAATTTCCACTAGCTTCACCAGCACGCACTAACTGCACATAAATATTAGGAAAAGTTGCAGGATAGCGGTTTAGTCCCTGCGCAAGCGAACTGCCTTCTTTGATACCATCCTTAATGGAAATAAGCATAGAACGTAAGGGCTCTCCAAACTGCTCTGCCAATAATTCCATGGCCTGAAGAAGAGGAACACCAGATCGAAGAAATACCGCTAATTGTTTGGTAAACAGAATTTTATCTTTTAACGACACCGAACGAGAAAAAATACGGCGATACCAGGGCAATGTTGAAGCCTGATCTTTAATCTCTTCAATAGAAATAGGATAAAGTTGCATTTTAGCAAGCTGCTCTCGAACACCACTTGGAGAAGATGCATCTAACGATCCTGTCACTCGTTTTCCATCACGGCCATATGCTTGATAAAGGTAAAGAGCCATACGAATTCCTTATACTACCGCCAACTAGTACTGGTTGTATTTTTTAAAATTTTAATGATAGAATATTGGTGCTGAGCATCAATTATTTTTTCCTTTGCTGGAGGTATTATGAAACGTGCATCAATTATTTTGCATGCCCTAATCATCTGTATACTTATTCCTTATAAAGTTTATTCGATAGGTGGCGCATCAAGCCGTCGACCTGAGTCTTCTGTTTATTGTTCTACAGAAGAAGATCTTTTGCAACAATTTTGTGGACCCATCTCATTTACTCAAAAAGGATTGTGTCATTTTTTACGTGATATAATAAGTCATCGAGCCTATGCACAAGAATATTTAAGTTATAGTTTCACTCATCTCATTCAATTTTTAGAGTATGGACTAAAGACCAATCAAAAGTCTCTTTTTATTGAATCAACGCTAAGACTTTTTTTAAATGCGCTTAAGGCCACGGACTCTGTTTCCTGTTATGCAGTTATGGATATTACTCACCAATTGCCCTCACTTCTAAAAAATTCATCAGCGCTTCCCCCCTTATTAATACCTCTGGTTCACGAAAATATAAAGAGCGCTTTATATGAAACGTTTATAGATAAATTTCAACTTTTCAAAACTGACATTGATCACTTTTTTGAAGAAGTAACCCTAAATATTACCCGCACCTTACCACAACACACACATCAGGAAGAGCTTCTGAATAGAGAAAAAATGTGTCAGATGGTTGTACGCTTTCTTGAAACAGCATTACTTAAAACTATGTGGTCAGCGCATGATCAAGAAAAAGCCTGGGACATAACTAAAAAAATAAGTCATAATTTGTCATTTCTCATGGATGAGGGCATCATAACCAAAGATGAACTTGATGACTTATATAAATCATTACTAGAAAGTTTTTGTCGTTTTTTGAAACTCTCTGGTTCATCTCTCTCTGATTATGCGCTAGAAAATATTCAACGAGAAAGTCATTCAACTACCCTCCTGTTGCTGTGCCTGGAAGAACAAGAAGAGCATCTTCAAACAAAACGAGAAAGATTACAAGAAGCTCTGATGCATCTCAAAGCTCGACAACTTGCCGAAAGAAAAGGATTTCTTCTTAACTCCTAATCCTAGAATTAAGCATTCTGCTGAGCTGATCTAAAAAACCGGCTCAGCTTTAAACTCTGAAGGGATTTTTTCCCTTCAGAAAATATCCTGCCCCTTTGGCAATTACCCAGGGTGCGATCGCTCCCACAAGTACAGCGCCTGTTAACGCAGGGGTCCAAGAAATAGCTTTACCAGGAATTTTTATTCGACGCAGGCAGCGTTGATCCTGTGATTCATCACTATGATACACCGTTATAACCTGCGCTGGATTTTCCCTATCATACCACGTTTGATATAACCATCCTCGACTCAACAAAGATGTCGAAGCTTCGCTGATAATTTTCAGATTCTTATCTTTAAAACTGGCCTCCCAACTAAGAAGATAATCCGTTCCCTCATCCTCTATAATTTTTTCCCAAATATCCTCATAGGACTCAACAAAAACCTTTGCAGAATCAGCAAACCGCTTCTGGCTGTTCCCATCAATAAAAAATTCAATTGATATCGTTTTTAATGATACTTGTCCTGGCTCTTCCATAGCTTTGCTCATCGGTAGCCAGAGCAAAAAAACAAAAAGGGGGATACACAAAAACTTCATGAAAGAATCTCCTCGCGCTCAACCATATTTTACTACGCCTTAATGACCTTTATACGAAACACAACCATTGCAGGGCTATTATTTGACGTCTCCTGCTGAAGCTGTTCCAACAGTGCTTGTTGGACCCAGTTATCTTCCCGCATCTTTCCCAAAAAATCAATAGCAGCCTGCGGATGCAGTGCCTGACCTTCTAACAGTACCGTTCCTTGGTCAATCAATCGAATGCGAACTAAGCGTGCAGCCTCGGGTAAGAGAGGAGCAATACGCTCTAAGCATTGACTTACCAAACAGGGTTCATTCCAAGCATCAAAAAGTGCCTGACGCTCTTCCAGCTCTTTACGCTGCTCTTCAAGTGATCCAAAATTGGCTAGGATAGCTTCTGTTCGACTGATTTCCTGCGCTGCACCCCTCACCTGTGTTCGTAAGTGTGTTAACGTGTAATACATGAAAATAAAAATAATTAAAAACATGCTACAGATTGTCACTACAATGAAAAAAGTTGTTTTCAACCATATTTGTACTGCCGCCTGCTCCTGATTACTCACACTATGGAGCAAATTACCATCATCCATTCTTTTCTCCCAATAAAAAAAGTCCATAATGTGCTGCCTTAACCCACTCCGGCGCTGTATCAAATTGATCCTGCGTAATAACATTCTTGGAAATAATCAACGTTTTTAGTCCTTCAGCTCTTTTTTTTATTATCTCACTGTCCAGCAAAGAGGATGATGAAACAGCCTGGAAAGCTGAAGCATTTGTCAAAGACTCAATGAGGGCACGGGTGCTGCTTGTAAGGCACGTGAGTTCTAAATTAAGTTGCATTGCCCACAACTGATACTGCACCAAGAGTGATGCTGGTACTCCAAAACCATAACCTACTTCCGCAGAATCAGAATATTTGATGTTTGTATGCTGAGAAACAAGCCCAGAAAAAAATTGAAATGATTCCTCTTTCGCACAAGCCCCTTCCCTAAATACTTCATGGAGCTCGGACCCTTCAAAAGCAACGGCAATAGCGCTCGGCCTAAAAAGAACTCCTTTATCATGGCACCAACTAATTATTTGAGCAGCAAGAAATTTATGATTAAAAAGTCGGCCATTAATAAGCTCTTCATGAGTTAAAGGAGCCGAAAAATAGGCATTGACTATCCCTTGATTAAGAGGGGGAGCAGATCTAGTTACTACCGCCAGACTTAGAAAATGATCCTGCACAACCAGCGTAATAAGATTTTTTTGTTTTCTGCGCTTCACTCATTCTCCTTGTTAGCATCCGTGCAGATATCCACCGATCATGCCCCGCTGCATCCTGATGAATTATCACCTGTTCAGCTCCTGCCTTCCAACAAAGCTCAGCAACACTTTTTCCCTGACCGGCGCCAATCTCAACAAACAAATTGGACATATCAGGATAATTGATGCCAAAACTCTCTTGCAGATAGTATGGCGCCTGGTTAATAATTTTTTCAAGTATTGCTACACCATTGTCCTCTGCTATTAATGCATGAGGATCTTCCCAGTTACGAACACTTGGCTCTAAATGTACCCACTCATTTTCATCAATATAGGGTGGATTAGCAACAATAACATCAAAACGGGATTTTAAGGGCACTCCTTCATAAAGATCAGAAAGAAGAAATTGAATGCGAGATAAGTGTAGATTCTTTTTATTTTTTTCAGCAAGTTTCAACGCTTGCTCGTTCGTATCTAGCGCAGTAATATGGGCATTGCAAAGGTGTGCAGCTAAACTAAGACCTATAACTCCTGAACCTGTACACAGATCTAAAATAGTTAATTCTCTCTCTGAAACTCTTTTAAGAATACTAATAAGATCCATAACCCATTCTTCTGTCTCTAAGCGAGGAATGAGAATGGGCGGCTCAACGGCTATTTTCAAGTCAGCAAAGGGAACCCAACCAATAATATAGGCCAACGGTTTATGTTCAAGGACTAGATCATCCACCCATCTTGCAAGCTGCTCATAGTGTTGCTGAGTCAAAATAAGCTGTTCCATACTCATAAGTTGAGTTTTTGAACGCTCGGTTATCATCTCAATAAGCCACCCTGCAACAGAGATCCCTTGCGGTAAATCATACGCGGGCAACAGAAATTCAGCGAGAGTTGTCAGCAAAGACCCAAAGGTCTGTTGCTTGCTAAGAATTCTTATCATCATACTCAAAAGAATGGCATAAATTCCTCTTTTTATCAAAAGCAGCTTTGATTATTTTATTTTAGGTCGCTTTAACGTAGACTAAAGAATAGGTTGAGCTGCAAAAATGAAAATTAGAAACAGGACCTTATGGATAAAAAATTAAAACTCTTGCCCAAAGGCATGTCATCTTTTGAGGTTATGCGCAAGGGCAATTATCTTTACGTTGATAAAACTGAACAGATCTATAATTTAATCACTCAGGACCGCTACTGTTTTCTATCTCGCCCACGACGATTTGGCAAATCATTGCTAGTCTCTACCCTTAAAGCTCTTTTTGAGGGTAAAAAAGAACTTTTTGAAGGCCTTTGGATTGCCTCAAGCGATTATGAATGGAAGCCTCATCCTGTTATCTATTTTAATCTTTTTTCTCTCACCCCCACAAATGCTCAGGAACTTGAGGCGGGCATTGGACGTTTTTTACATGAACAGGCTACTCTGCATTCGATTAATCTTAATCCGGAGGCATCCCTAAGAGAGAACTTTGCAACAATTATCAAAAAGCTTGCAGAAAAAAATTCTGTCGTTGTGCTTATTGATGAATATGATTATCCAATTTTAGCCAATATAGGTAATAAATTAATAACCGATGAGTGTCGTATTGTTTTGCAAAATTTTTATGGCACTCTCAAAAGCCTTGATAGTTACCTACGCTTTGTTTTCTTGACGGGCGTTACTAAATTTGCAAAAACATCTATTTTTTCTGGCTTGAATAATATCAATGATTTAACGATGGATGAAGCAGCAGCAACACTGCTAGGATACACTCATGCAGAACTGATAAATAATTTTGAAGGCTACATAAAACAGGCTGCGCTTAAGCTGGATCAGTCTTCAGAGCAGATTGTTGAGAAGATGACCGAATGGTATAATGGGTATCAATTTTCTCAATTTGCAGCAATTAAGAGTCAATCAGCAAAAGTTTACAATCCCTATTCAATTCTTTTATTCTTATCAAAATCTGTCTTTAGTAATTATTGGTTTGAAACCGGCTCGCCTCGTTTTTTAATTGAGGTAATGATGCAGCAAAACTTTCAACCAATTGAACTTAATAATCTGCATATAGGCCAAGATCAGATCGGAGCTTTTGAGGTTGATAAAATTTTTTTGCCAACCTTATTATACCAAACGGGCTATCTGACTATAGAGTCTTTTGATAGTGAAGATGAACACTACAAGTTAAGAATACCTAATCTAGAAGTAGAAAAATCTTTATTCAAGCAACTGCTTATTAATTGTACCCCCCTTGCTGAAAACGCTATTGGACCGCTTCTCAGTCAGATAAGAAAAGCATTGCAGCACAAGGATATTGATGCCTTCTGTGAAGTATTACAAGGTGTGTTTGCATCTATTCCTTCTTCCATGCATTCTCATTTGGAAAAATATTACCAAAGTATTATTTTTGTTATCACTAAACTTGCTGGTTTTGAGACAATCGGTGAAGATAGCACTAATTTGGGCCGTATCGACATGGTTGCCCAAACTTCAAACACTATTTTTATTATGGAGTTTAAGACTCGCGGATCGGCTCAAGAAGCACTTTCGCAAATTGAAGAAAAAAAATATGCCCAGAAATATCTCGTGAGCGGTAAACGCAGTATGCTTGCGGGAATTTTTATTGATGTTGAAAAAAGAAATATCGATAGCCGGCTTACCAAAACAATTTAACCGAAAATCAACCAATGAAAAAATATATAATTCTAGGAGTCATCCTGCTTTTTGGAGGGTTCGTAAGCTGGCGACTACTACATTCGCGCAAAGCTACCCTCTCACCAGCAGAAAATGAAACGCTTATTGTAGGAACTAATGACGAATATCCTCCCTTTAGCTTTTCTGAAGACAATCAAATTGTGGGATTTGATATAGATTTAATTAAAGAGGTAGCCCATCGTTTAGGAAAAAAAATCGAGATCAGAAACATGTCCTTTACTTCACTTATCCCCCAGCTACAGCTAGGGACCATTCAGGTTATAGCGGCAGGGATGAGCCCAACAGAAGAACGAGCTCAACAAGCACTATTCACACGCCCTCATTTGAATAATAGCGCGCTTGTGGTTCTTATGCCTACTCAGCAGCTTCCTGCAGACAATAAAAACATTATAGAATTCCTTAAACAAAAACGAGTTTTGGTTAATGAAGGATTCAGTGCCGATCTCTATGTAACGCAACAAGGAATTCCTAATCGAAAACTCACGAGCGTTTCTGATGCTTTGATGGCACTGCGAAGCGGCCAAGCGGATGCATTTGTCTCGGGTGCTCTACCGTTGCAAAATTTTTTTGAACAATATGGGCGCAATGAATTTTCTACGCTGGAGCTACCAAACACTACTGAGCCCGTTGCGCTTGTAGTTTCTCAAGCTCACCCCCAACTCCTCACTCAAATTCAACAGGTCCTTACCCAAATGGAAGAAGATGGTTCATTACACAACCTCAAACGCCGTTGGAAACTAGAACAATGATAGATTTCTCAATTATTATAACAGCCCTTCCGGCTTTGGCACGAGGCGCATTAGTGAGTCTTGCAATTGCTGCAGGAGCAAGTTTTATTGGTTTAACTTTCGGGGCGCTTCTTGGGGTTTGCCATCAGAGTAAAAACAAATTTCTGTCCATTCCCGTTACCTGCTACATTACTCTTATGCGCGGCACACCCATGCTCATTCAAATTCCTTTTTTTTGCTACTATATTTTTCCTTGGCTCGGCCTTGATTTTTCGTTAGCCGTCAAAGCAACTCTTGCTATTGGATTAAACAGCGCTGCCTACATCAGTCAAATTATCCGCTCGGGCATCACCTCCATCTCTTCGGGACAAATTGAAGCTGCCCGCATGCTAGGTCTAAAAACTTGGCAAACTGCCTGGTATATTCTTTTGCCTCAAGCGATTGCTGTTATTGCTCCAGCCCTCATCAGCGAATTTATAACGCTTATAAAAGATTCAAGCTTAGCCTCTACAGTCAGTGTTGTAGAACTTTTCAAAGAAGGAACCATCATTATCAGTAAAACTTATAATGCCATTCCTATTTACTGCGCTATTGCTGTAATTTATCTTCTTCTTACAATCTCCTTATCCTGGATTGGCACTCATATTCAAAAAAAGGTTCGACACTATGCTAGTCATTAAAAATATTTCTAAGGCCTTCAAAGGTCGTCAAGTTTTGCGCAATGTTTCCTTAGAGGTTCCGTCAGGCACAATCGCTTTTCTCTTGGGTTCATCAGGAGTCGGTAAATCAACACTGCTGCGCCTGCTCAATAATTTAGAGCCATTGGATACAGGTCAAGTCCTGCTCAACGGAAAAATACTCGACCTTACTAAAATTAATCAAGAGCACAGCATCGGCATGGTATTTCAGCATTTTAATCTTTTTGACCATTTAACTGCCACGGAAAATATTACGTTAGCATTAGAAAAAGTACTCAAAAAATCGTCAGAGGAATCACAAAAAATTGCTCAAAATTTATTAGCTCATTATGGGCTTGCGGACAAAGGTAATGCTTATCCTGCACAACTTTCCGGAGGCCAAAAACAGCGTTTGGCAATTGCGCGTACTGTCGCTTTACAGCCAGCAGTTTTATGCCTTGATGAACCAACATCTGCTCTTGATCCAGTATTGACCAATCATGTCGCCAGCACCATTACCGACTTGGCCACCCAAGGTTTAAGCATTCTTGTAGCATCTCATGATGTTTCGCTGCTCCAGCGCCTCACTTGCACCGTCTATTTAATGCAAGAAGGTGCCATTGTTGAAACGGCACCTTCCGCTGAGTTAGCAGTTTATCCTGAGCGATATCCGCAGATAAAGAATTTTATTGCAGGCCATTCATGATGATTTTTTTGCTAATAACGCAACGTAGTAGATAGCGTACCAAGTCTTACCAATTCAGCAAGACTATTCTCCATATGCTCTTTTACCTCATCAATTTCTTCTGTACTCATTTTTGCATTAATTGTGTCAAAATATTTGAAGAAATCTCGATAACATTTTTCTATAGCAGACTCCTGACGATTTTCTAGGGCAGCTATATCTTTTGCTCGTACCACTAATTCCAGTAGTCTAGGGTCCAGGCTCGTGCGCAAACTGTCAATTCTCCCAAATTGCTTATTTTTAAAAAAATAGTTTAGATCATCCAAAATCATTTTTTCAATCACCACACTCTTCTTATCAACAAAATTAGGCCGCTGCTCTGACGTATTGGGGGGTACAATTGGAAAACTAACCTTTTTCTGAGACAATTTTGAAACTTCTATAAAAGGTTCAGACTCTTCTTCGCTCTCTGGTAGGACTATCTCATACACCTCATCCTCATCAACTGCATTCTCGTTAATCTCCTTATCAGAAGTAAGTTTTTTGGTTTCTTTATCTTTTTTCTCACGTAATTCCTTACTCCATTTTTTTTCTATCAGAGTTTGTTGAGGTGCCTGTATAAGGGTAACTAACTTATATTTAGCCTCTAATAATAGCACCTCAGGGAGCGCTTTATCTTCGCCACGGCCAACTTTTTCTTTCCAATGATAAATAGCTCCCTCCAAGTTTTCTACACCATTTCGCGCATTTGGGCCTGCACCTAACTCTTCAAGTTTTTCAATAAAAGTGCTACTTGTTTCCTGAAATATCTTTTTATCCGCCGGCTTGTCGCTTTTTCCCTTTTCTGTCATTATTTCCACCAATTCCAAAAGGGGGGCCCATCTTTTCATATTTTCACTCTTTAGCTGGAGCACATCCTTTTTCATTTTTTTTGAAGAGCTGTCGTCCTGTCGTTGCCTCGCCTTTTGTTCTTTTTCGTGGGGGCCTCGTTTCTCTCTTTGTTGAGCTCGTTGGCTACCTTTCCCACCTTCTCTAGCATCAAGCGTTGCCCCCACTCGCTGAAGATTTTGAGTCAAGCCTCTGAGTGCCGTGGAAAGCACAGCAGCATCCACAAAATTGTGGATAATCATCATGCTCCCCAGAATGAAAAAATATAGATAGAGTTTTTTATTATCATTTTTGGTGCAACTAATCATCATTTTTTGCTCCTTTTTTTACAAAAGAAGGTCCATTGCTTAGATGGACCTTCTTTTGGTATATTTGTTTACTTTACAAACACCACCAAATTATTGCGCTGAAGTACCCGTTTCTGCCTGTTGTTTATTAATCTTCGCTACTGCATTATTCAGTAGGGTTTTAAATTTTTCATACGCCTTCGCAAGGCCCTCATTGTCGTCCGCTTTCCTTGCCTTCTCTAGTTCAATCCAAGCAGCTGAAATACCGTTAGCCAGCTGGTATGAGGCAGCGATCTTTAAAGAAGATCAAAGAATCCTCTATGATTGATTAAGATGTTGGACCTCTCCCTGTAGCATTCCAATGTCTATATATACGGCTTCAGCATCTTTCTTTGCTATGTTTTCTTTTAATTTGTTTTTCCAACGTATAGCATCATTATAAGAATCTAGTACCTCTTGTTTGTTTTCTGCACTAGCTTTCCTCTCTTTTTCCTTGTGCAGCTGCTCAATCTTAGGCGAAACAAAATTATCTACAATGGTAGCTGTCCAGTTAAGCAAAGCAGTTTTATAGTCTTCATATCCCTTTGCCCAAGGCTGCATACCTTCCTTATATTGCTTGTCTATTAAATCGATAATATCTAGAACAGATAGAGATGCTGCTATTTTTGGAAAACTAAACTTTTTCTGAGACAATTTTGAGATCTCTATAAAAGATTCAGGCTCTTCTTCGATCACAATATTTCGTGGGATTGCCTCATAGATTTCCTCCTCATCAACCGGAGGCTCCTCGTTATAAAAAGTAAATGCTTCGATCTCTTCATCTTTTTTCTCAGGGGGTGTCTCCCTCAATTTTTTTTCTATTTTTATAGCGCGGGGTGCGTCTATGAGTTCAAATAACTTATCCTCAGCCCGCCTTACTCCCAGCAGCGCCATCTCTATTCCCTCTTCGTTGCTATGACTTTTTTTCCAAGCATCCAGAGCCACCTGCAAATTTTCTACACCATTGCGCGCATTTTGACCTGCACCTAACGCTTCAAGTTTTTCAATAAGGATGCGACCTGCTTCTTGAAATATCTTTTTATCATTAAACTTTTCGCTTCTTGCCTTCTGTGTCATTGTATTCACCAATCCGCCGAGGCCCCATTGTTCCATACCTTCACTCTTTAGGTCGAGCACATCCTGTGGATTGGGCACGTTACTACCCCTGGATTGTTTTGGTATTTTCACGGTCTTAGGTGATTTTATGAGCTCTTGCAATGTATCTCTAGCAAACTCTATTTTTTTTCTTGCGGCCTTCGTTTCTCTCTCACTGGTAGATTTTTTCCCCTCTTCAAAAGCAGCCAACAAATTGTCTATACCATTTTTGGCACTTTCACCCCCGCCTTCACGCGTAAGTTTTTCAATAAAAAGGCGTTTAGCATGCGAAGAGAACTCCAAATCATCTGAATCCATATCCAACTTAGAATTACGTGCTACTATAAGTGCCAGCAACGAAATCGCGCTCCATCGCTCCAGCTCAGCAACTCCCATTTTTTTTGAAGAGCTATCGTCCTGTCGTTGCCTCGCCTTGTGTTCTTTTTCGTGGTGACCTCGTTTCTCTCTTTGTTCAGCTCGTTGGCTACCCTTCCCACGTTGTCTAGCATCAAGCGTTGCCCCCACTCGCTGAAGATTTTGAGTCAAGCCTCTGAGTGCCGTGGAAAGCACAGCAGCATCCACAAAAGTGTGGATAATCATCATGCTCCCCAGAATGAAAAAATATAGATAGAGTTTTTTGTTATCATTTCTGCTACAACTAATCATCATTTTTTGCTCCTTTTTTACAAAAGAAGGTTCATCTAAGCAATGGACCTTCTTTTGGTATAGTTGCTTACCCTACGAACACCACAAAATTATTGCGCTGCAGTACCCGTTTCTGCCTGTTGTTTATTAATCTTCGCTACTGCATTATTCAGTAGGGTTTTAAATTTTTTATAAGCCGCACTAATGGCTTCATTATTGTCCGCTTTCCTTGCCTTCTCTAGCTCAATCGAAGCAGCTGAAATACCATTAGCCAGTTGTTGTGAGTAAGCTTGATTAATTACTTCCTTAGCCATATACACTAATCTCTTAAACTCCCTTGCAATGCGTGTTTGGAGTAGTTTAACAGTATCATCGTGGACTACCCTTTTTTTCATCAGCTCCTTAATGTCTTTTTTTATCCTGTAGATGAGGGTATCAGCGTGTGGATTTTTGGCCCAAAAAGTCAACTCAATAACTGCCTCCCCCCAAATCTGAGTTACTCTAGTAAGTTGATTACTCAGAGCCGTAAGTTTACCTTCAATATCTTGAACTTCCTCCTCAGTATCATTTGCTCCACTCGCAGGCAAATCTTTCAAGCGGGACTGCAACAAAAATTTTTTATTAACAAGCTCATGTATATCCTTATAGTTTTTTAGAATATCGGCTGCAAGTTCCTCAGCTTTACTCAAATAGAGAGAGGGAACATGCGCAGTAATCCTCTCTAGTATCTCCTCAAATTTGAGTGCATCGTAAGCTAACTTACCCTCTAGTATCACGCTTCCATCTGGCACAAAGGCTCCACGTAAGTATGACTCTATCGTCTTCCATAGCAAGGCTAGTATGCTAGTATCTTTGCTCTCCCCAGATTCATCTTCCTCACCTTTAGATTCCTGCGCTTTAGCTTCTTCTTCTATCATCTCAGCTTTTATATTATCGTTAATAATTGTATCTAAATAAAACTTCAATTTTCGCAAGGATTTTTGCGCCTCTATAGCTTTTTTATTTTTTTTACCCTCAATAAAAGAGTTATAATTTGTTAAAACGGCTTTTTCGATAGAGGCAAACCCTTCCTTTTGTCTCTTGAGGTGCTTTCGCTCAGCCTCGTCTGATTTCGAATCATAAGTTTTTGTTGTTTCTAGTTCTGAAAAACGCTCATTAACTGGGTTTTTTACCTTGTCGCTAAGAACAGCAAAGTCCTTTAATTCGTTTTCAATGTTTTGAATTTCTTTGTCATTTTCTTCCTTCTCTTCACTATTTCCTTTTGATAGCTTATTTCCTAAGACAATCATTTGGTGAATTATATCATTAGCATGATCTATGTCTCTCTCCAAATGATCAAGCCACTCGAACTTATTCTGCAATTTGTTTAAGGCCTCCAGAAATTTGTCTGATTCTTCCAAAAAATTCTGCTCCGCTGGTGTGGAATCTCGATTCTTAGATTTAGACTTAATTTCTTGCGTTAAAGTATACTTAATCTCCCAATACGATAACAATAACCGTCCATATTTAATCTTATCATTAGGAGTTGTAGCCTTAGTCTGTACAGCCTTATCAAACGTTATTAAATCTTGCTGAGCCTTTGCTATCGCTTCCTTCAACTGTTCTTCAAAGGACAGTATTGGAACTGTTTTAACATTTGTATGCTCTATTTTTGGAACTAATACCACATGTGTAGACGGGTTAATAAATTTTTGCAGAGCCCCCTCCAATGTTCCCAGACTAGCCGTAAAATTTTTCATTTCTGGTGCCAACAGCGTTGCACTTAAACTCCCGTTGCAGCTCAAATAGCCGACAACAAACATAGCTCTTACCAAAAATATTAACATTTCAACCCCTTTTATTAATATTTTTCATAAACTCACTATTTTATCAGAACTCAAAACGTTGATTTGAGAAGAAGGTGCTATAATTAAAATAACAGGTTCTGTAGCATCAAGCGTTTTCCCCCTCCGCTGCAGACGTTGAGTCAAGCCTCTGAGTGCCGTGGAAAGCACAGCAGCATCTACAAAATTGTGGATAATCATCAGGCTCCCCAGAATGAAAAATATAGGTAGAGTTTTTTGTCATCATTTCTGATACACCTAATCATCATCTTTTGCTCCTTTTTTACAAAAGAAGGTTCATCTAAAAAATGAACCTTCTTTTGACATATTTGCTTACTCTACGAACGCCACAAAATTATTGCGCTACAGTACTAGCTTCTGGGTGCTTTTTTTTAATCTCCGCTACTGCATCATTCAGTAGGGTTTTAAATTTTCTATACGCCTCATTAATTACGTCCATCTTGTTCGCTTTCCTCGCAGCCTCTAACTCAGTCGAAGTAGCTGAAAAATTTCTAGCCAGTTGGTCTGAGTAATTTTCACCAACGATTACCTTAGCCATATACAATAATCTCTTAAGCCTTCTGTTAATAAGTATTTTGAGTGTCTTATCCTTAGCGGCTAACTCTTCTTTATTCTCATCGACTGACTCTTCTTTATTCTCATCGACTGACTCTTCTTTAATCAGCGAGTCAAGTGAGTCTTCTATGAGGAGGGTAAGTGCATCAGGTTGTGGGTTTTTTGCCCAAAAAATCAACTCAGGTAGGTCTCTCGAAAAAATCTTACTTGCTGTTGCATCAATTACCTTATCCAGATCACTAAGTTGCTTTTCAATACCTTGAATTGCATCGTGAATCTCCTTAGGCTCCCCTTCTTTCTCCTCATTCCACTCTTGCAAGCGGGACTGCAACGAAAATTTTTTATTAACGGCCCCATGTATATAGTTATAAGCGCGTAGAATATCGGCTATAAGTTCATCAGCTTTACTCAAATAGAGAGAGGGAACATGCGCAGTAATACTCTCTAGTGTCTCCTTAAATTTGACTGCATCGTAAGCTAATTCACCCTCTGGCGCCTCCTCTGACATCACCTCTCGGTCTGCCCGAAAGACTCCACGTAAGTATAAGTCTACCGTTTGCTCTAGCGATTCTATTATGCTAGTATCTGCGCTCTCGTCAGATTCCTCTTCCTCACCTTCAGATTCCCGCGCTTTAGCTTCTTCTTCTATCATCTCAGCTTTTATATTATCGTTAATAATTGTATCTAAATCAAACTTCAATGTTCGCAAGGATTTTTGCGCATCTACAGCTCTATTATTCTTTCTAGCCCCGATAAAAGAGCTATAATTTGCTAAAGCAGCTTCTTCGATAAAGGCAAACTTTTCCTTTTGTCTCTTGAGGAATTTTCGCTCAATCTCTGCTGATTTCGAATTATAAGTTTTTGTTGCTTCTAGTTTTAAAAACCTGTCATTAACTGGGTTTTTTACCTTGTCGCTAAAAACAGCCAACGTCTTTAATTCTTTTTCGAACTCTTTAATGTTTTCTTTTTCTGCTTCCCGCTCTTTAGGAGTTTTTTCTGATAGCTCATTCCCTAAGGCAACCATTCGTTCAATTATACTACCAGCATGACCCATCTCTTCGTGCAAAAGGTCAAACCACTTGAACTTATTCTGCAACCCTTGTAAGCCCACTCTAAATTTTTCTGATTCCCCAAAAAGATGCTTCACTTCTTCCCCGCTAAGCCCCTCCTTAAGTTCAGACGTAATTTCTATCTCTAAGGCACCATTAACCTCAAAATCAGATAGCAATAACCGTCCATATTTAATCTTATCATCAGGACTTGTAGTCTTATCTTGCACAGCCGTCTCAAACGTTATTAAATCTCGCTGAGCCTTTGCTATCGCTTCCTTCAACTGTGCTTCAAGGACCTGTATTCTTGGAACTTTTTTAACATCTGTATGCGGGTTAATAAATTTTTGTAGAGCCCCCTCCAATGTTCCCAGACTAGCCGTAAAATTTTTCATTTCTGGTGCTAACAGCACTGCACTTAAACTCCCGCTCCAGCTCAAATAGCCGACAACCAGAATAGTTCTTACCAAAAATCTTAACATCTCAACCTCCTTTTATTAATCTTTTTCATACACTCACTACTCTATCAGACCTCAAAACATTTTTTTGATAGGAAGGTGCTATTTTAATTATAGCACCTTCCATTTATAAACAGCCCTTTTTCAAACACCTAAATAACTATGCATGATAAAATATTAATCACTAATCTGACTCTTCACCGTCGGTTTCGTCGTCTTAGTCGCCTTCTTCGTCGAAAACCTCTTCAACAACCTGTGGGGCTACTATTGTCATAAGGCGCTCTTCGATCGCTGCAATAATATATTCATCAACTTTTTCACCTTTGTGCACCATACTAAGTAACAATCCCTTAAGCCCTCTAAGTGCTGTTTGCACGAGTTTTTCTTGTTCTTTTTTTACATTTTCCTCAGACGAATACACAGTAAATTTCTCGAGCTGGTCTATTAGCGGATTAACAATAGCAAAAATATTAGTTTTAGGATCCCAATGTTCCACAGCATTCATAATTTTCATTATCAATTCTGTTTCCTGACTAGTTTTGTCTAAATTCTTCACCCACTCCTGGTCTTCTGCGTTTTCTTGACTCCACAGCAAGCCTCCCAGAATTTCACTTTGGCTCGAGCTGCCTTCTTGATCATCGGCTGTAGAAGTATCACTAGGAACAATCTTCTGCTTATCTCTAATCTGTATGTTTTCAAAGGACTTAATAGGAGCATCGTGCTCATCAAAAGCAGTCAAATAGATGATAGGCTTTATGATTGGCAAAGGTAGCGGGTCACTTTCTATCACAGTCTCGTAGGTAGTAGGGGGAGTAGGTTCTCCAATGATAACACCCGGCTCTCCCGGTTTCCTCTCTACAGCTTTTCGAACTTCTCTCCTATTATGAACAAAGGCGTCGTTATTTAATCTCTTTGCCTTTGCTTGCGCCTCAACGCTATCCAACCCGGTGTGGATAACTTTATCCGCAGCAAAACGATAGGTTACGCTATCAAAGCCCAATTTAGAATTTGCAATAATTTGTGAAAATTGCTGTTTACTACTTAAAAGATTTTTTATTGCCTGCTCTCTTTGCAGAGCAGTAGTCGCAACTATAGGCGGAGTTCCTTCTATTCCAAAGGTATTTTTCAAGACAACATTATTATTTTTATCTACTCCAAAAGGCCCTATAAGAAGTTCAAAATTATTCAAAGGATCCTCCTCAAACAATTTTTTGAACCCATTTTCTATCTTTTTTATTTTTCCATAGGTTGTATCTTTATTAATCACCCCTTCAAAGAAATAGTGGGACGTGGACTTTTTGGAATCAGCAGTTTTGACAAATAATTTTATCTTACAAGGGGCTGATACAACAGTAGCGGGATTAAAAACCGGTACTGGTTTCTCAATGCGTTCTTTTTGCTTTTTTTCAGGCGATAATAAAGAAGCCAGCTCATCAAGATATCTTTGCACAAGAATTTTATTAAAAGGGGAAAAATTAGCCTTGATTGCATTTAAGAGAGCTTTTTTACTATTAAACCAAAACTTAAGATCATTATCATCATCCCCAAGTTTTTTCTTCAAATAAAGGCGTTCATTGCTAGCATATTCTTTAAGCTGTGCTGCATATGCTGCTTTCTCTTCCGCAGAACCTTTAAAACCACCTTTGGAATATAACGAACCCCCGGCATCCGGCCAAGGTTTAGCGTTAGCTAATTTGTTAGAAAAATTAAAGACAAATTCATTAAAATCTTGCTTATTAGCTGCGACTGCATCTATGTTCTCTAGATCGTCAAACCATTGTTGTGCTAGTGGCGTTCGGGGCAATATTCTTGCCAACCCCGGAACTAGTCGATGATGAGAATCTACAACGCCAATAATAATTGGCCCGTGAAAAATAGCTGCTTTCCTTGCACTGTCACCATTTTCCTCCCGAACCTCAGCTCCCCTAGTCCTATTTTTCGCAAAATTAGCCACTTGAGCCTCAGCTAACGGCAATTCGAGACTCGTCTTTAGCTGAGCAGAATCTATTTCTATTGTTCTACTAGGAATATTTTTGGATATTATGCTTGCTTTTCTGGATCGCTTATTGTTAGGTAAAGCTCCCAAAGAAGAACCTCCAGACCAGACCGAAAGTGGCACATATCTTTGAATTTGCTTATCCTCCATTTTGGGATCCGTAATATTTAAGACATCCCCCCCGATACTGACGCCTATGTCACTTACCGCAGCCAACAATTTCTTTTGAATCACTTTTCCACTAAAATAGGGCGTAAACCAAGATTTAATTTGGGACAAATTATTCAATACAAATGGTGCATTATAGAATTCAACATAGCTTACATCAATCCCCACGCTTTTTAAAAATTGTTCTTGCGCTAAGGGTAAATATTCGCCAATAAAAAATTCAAAGGGCGCTTTCGGCACAAATTCTTTCTCTCCAATACTGCGCTCAAGGGTTTGCATACTTGTTGTAAAAATAGTAAGGCTCTCTTTAAGTTGAGCAGACTGAAGAGATAATAAAAATGTCAAACTTATAGCCAGTACACCAATGATTTTTTGGTAATGCTTAAAAATCATCCCATCTCCTTCTTCTTTGTAAAAAAAATAAAAAATCAACCAACCTTATTCTATTATTTATCTTTTAATTTTTTAATTCTTCAAAAAAATTCATTACCCTTTTTCGCAGATAGTTTATTAGCGCCTCATTTTTATTCTCTTCTTTTTTCTGATGTGCTGCCGATACAAAACCATCATAAGCACTCAAAATTTGTTTTTTACGCTTCTTGGGTATCTTTTGAATTACTGTGTCTACTATTTTTTCTATTTTATTTCTATATTCACGCAGCGCGTTCTCCGATGCCCCCTTATGAATCTCAGTTAAAATTCTATCTACAACGTCTACGGGATCTTCTACTAACCTAGGGAGGTCTAACTTCCCCTCATCATAGAGCTTATGCAAAAACTGCAGTCGTTCTTGTTCTGCCTTCTCTCTATACTCATTTTCAGCTTTCTGCATCTCTGGAGTAGAAATGACTACGTTTTTTCTGACCCATAATGGCTCATCTAAGTAGGTTTTTATTCCCTCCATCGTTGCCGGATCTAAAGTAACTATTTCTTTGCCTAGAGAAAAAGGGTCTTTATCTTGTGGCTCCATTTCCATAGCGATACTTAACTGATTAAAATTGCGAGTTAAGTCCTGTAAATCTCGATCGAGGGTTGCACCTAAGGTGGTAAAAATACTCACGCTAAAAAAACAAAAAAGAAACCTAATCATACACAGTCCTTTTGTACTTAGCCAAGTTATTTATCACTCCTCTTGTGCCAAACTTTTCGATTCTTAACACTTTCGATAAAGCTAGAGCAATCGCTCAACAGATTATTTATTTGGCAGCGCTTCCAATTCCTCAATAGTTTTACTTAGTACCTTTCTTACCTGTTGTATAATGCCAGGCTCTTCCTGCTTAAGACCACCAACAAAAATGCCCAGGCTCTTTACAATAATTTTCCGCAACTTCAAGGCGTTGGCTGCTGGAGTTTTTTTCTCGACCAGATCGTTTACGAGTACTTTTATTTCTTTGGTTGACTGACGTATTACTGTGTTCGTTGCTTTCTGCTCATTTTTTCCAGCCCCCTTATATCCCTGTGCTATCTCAGCCATCCCATCTAAGGTCTCCTCTATCTCTTGTGCAACACTTCTCACAGGCGTAGCCTGCTCTAATGTTTCAACCAATTTAAGTATAGGAAGTCCAATTTTCCAACATTTAGCACGATTTCTTTCTTTAGCAGCACGGACAAAAAGATCATAGTTCTTCAAGAGTTCATTCAATTGCTCTGAATTATCCACTGCTGTTTTTTCTTGTATAAGCGCCTCTACTATTTTTTCTATCTCAGTTTTAAAATCAGTGAATATTTCATTAGCTGCCTTTTTGTTATCCTTATTTCTTAAGAGATTATAGGAGAATGCTAAATCATACACATGATTTAAAATCCATCGTATAACAGCTAGTGGAGTCTGATTAGAAGGCAACACTACTGGACTAGGTTTATTTATTTTGTTTGCCTTGTAGAGTTCTTCTAAAATCTTCAGCTGCTTTGCTCTAATTTTCTGTATTTCTGGAGTAAACTTAATTACTGTTGCGCCAGGTATCAAAGGATTATTTAATTGCAATTCAACTTTTGAAAGATCTCCAGGATTAAACAAAGGCGCTTCCTGAGGCGGCGGCACTGGCTCTTCATCATTTGGCTCTACTTCTGTGACGTTGCTAAGGTTGTTTAAATTAAGGCTGAAATCTTGCAAAACTTCATTCAAGGTTGCAGCGGAAACTGTAAAAATTATACTTAGATAAAAACCTAAACTCAATAAATAAAGCCGAAACTTAATCATATCTACCCCTTGTGCTAATCATCATCAACAACACTACCTAAATCTTGAGGCCCCGCTGGACCTGATGAAGGTTGAGAAAAAAAGTCATCTTTACTCAAGCCAGTCGCTATTGCTTCATCATCCCATTCATCTTGCTCAATAGGAGATAAATTCTCTTTCTTATCTTCTTCCCATTTTCGTTCACTATTTTCTAAAAATTGTTGCACTTTTGGATCTTGAGCAGCCGTTAAAATAGCAGTCGCATCGGGCGCTTGCCCCTTTTGAGCTGATTCTTTCTGCAAGTTTTTTTCAAAATCCTTAATTGTTTGTTCCATATCTTTTATTTTGGCTCTTCGCTCCAATATCTCCTCTTGCAATGTTTTTACCGAAGATGTTTTTTTGGAAGATGAATGAGATGGAGGCGGGGTTAATGGGGGCGGAGGAGGGAAAATAAATTCGCCTTGTTGCTCTTCCTTATCGATCAATGTAGGTGGTACTTTTTTTCTTGCTACTACATCCTTTAACCCCTCAAGCGTTACCTTATATTTTTCTTGATTGAGTTCATATATTTGTTTTAAAGGCGTAACATGTAACAAAGAAAGCGAGGACAACAAAGTTTCATAATGACTCAATGCTGGCTCAAATACCTCCAATAACGCATGCCCTGCCTTCTGAGCATTTTTATAATTAACAGAAGAATTTAATGTGTGAGCAGCAGCTATTACTGCTCTTTCAAAATCTTTCTGGATATCTAAAGATTTTTTCAGCTCTCGCTGAATATAATCAAGCTTGGCATACGCACCAACAAACTCATACAATTCTTTAACATCATGGGGAATTTCTGGAATTTTTTTAAATTCTTTTAATTCTGTTTCATAGTGAGCAAATGAAGAGAGTTGAGCATTGGTACTCACAAAAAGTGTACGAATGAATTGTATAAGGTCGCGCGCTTGACTTGAACCAGGACCCTTAAGGGATGGAATGGGAGGAAGTCGTAAGGGAACTTCAGGCAAAGGGGCAAGAGGTTTTTTAGCCGGACGGGGAGGCAGTTCGGGTCCTTTCTGATGGAGTATTTCTTTATTCACAGCTTCAACTGAAATCTCTTTATTCAAAACAACTCGTTGAACTAACTTTAAAATTTTCGGTCCAATTTTTTTACCTTGAGCAAGCTCTTGCAATACAGCGGATGTTACTATATAACGCAAAAGGGCTTGCTCATAGCGGGCTTCTGCTTCCTCCCACTTTTTAATATTGCCCGAAAATTGCGCCACAGAAAGCATTTTACCCGAACTAACTAACGATTTGTAACCTTTCAGTGCAGCATCAAAAGGAGTACGCAATGCTTGAGCGGCTTCCGCTACGTTTTCATAAATGTTGGGACGTATCATTTTTTCAGCTATTTTTTCAACTGCCTTACCAATTTGTTTTGTAGATAAATTTTCTGATCCATACGCTAGTACACTAGAATTAAGCTCTCTCTGGATGTATTCTAACAATGCGTATTTTGCCGTAAAATTATAAAAAGCAGAGACAACCTGATTATCTTTATAATTCTTTAAGAGATTATTCACTCGATTTTGATATTTTATAAAATCAGAAAGTTGAGCTTCAGAATTTTTAAAAATCTCCCGAATTGAGGCAAGTGCCTTTAGAGCGTGAGGATCAGTTAAAGTTGGCTCAGGCGGAAGGCGCAGTGGAAGTAAGATTGGAATCGGAAGCGGTCGTGTATTGGAAGGAGCTGAATGTAAATTTTTTCCCTTTTTTAACTGCTTAGCAAACCTATCAAATACGCTGCTAAGCTCTTGAAGTGCCGAGGCCACCAACGGCTCATGATGAACAGTTTTTTTGACCTCCGCTTTTTTGAAGCCAAATTTACTACTTTTAAATCCTGCCTCAAGGCAACAAGAAGGTACTATCACCCACAGTATAAGATGAAGAGCCAGCGCAACATTTTTTGATAGTCTGAACAAAAATCTATTCCTAATCTTCATATGCATCCTTCCTTTATTTTTTCTTTCATTCTAGCTCAGCTGCAAAATTGAAATCAAGATATATTATGCTATCACATAAGAAAGCGTTATAATCGGCATATAAACTGCCATAATCAGGCCTGCAATTAAAAAGCCTAGTAAAATCATGAGCAGCGGCTGAATTATAAATGTTATTTTTTTTAACCGCGCCAAGGCCTCTTCATGAGAAATTTTTGCTCCCTGCATAAGCATTGCTGGCAACGTGGCAGATGCCTCTCCAATACGAATAAAGGCAATAAGCTGAGGACTAAAAATTTCAGGGTGGCGCCCAAAAGATTCATGAAGCGAAACGCCTTTTAAAATATCATCCTCTAGACCTATTATGCAGAAACGGAGGGCAGGAGTAATCCGATCTTTTTCTAGAAGTTCAAGCGCTGGCTTTATCGAAATACCACCTCCCAACAAGAGGGAAAAAACCTGACATAGTTGATGAACACTTAAAAGCTTTATGATAGGGCCAATTAAGGGAAGATACCAACAATATCCGATACAATAACTTATAAACTTAGGACTATGACGCAACCAGTAACAACCAATGCCTCCACCTACTATCCCCAACCCCATCATCACAAGGCCCCAATGACGCAACCATTGACCAAACGATAAAATAGCCGCTGTTGTCGCCGGAAGAGGATGCCCTGTTGATGCAAAAAATGAAGCAAAATTTGGTAAAATAATAACAAAAATAAGAAGAGCTATTGCGCAAAAAAATCCAAAAGTTAAGAGTGGTCCGGCAAGAGCCCGACGAATTTGTTGTCGCCATGCTGCCATATCTTCATAATAACAGGCCAAGGCTAAAAGCGCCGTTGATAGCGACCCAGCCTCTTGTCCTGCCGCAATAACCTGCACCGTCAAAGAATCAAAGAGCGCCGGATAGCGGCTCAATGCTTGAGCCAAAGAAACTCCATGATGCACCTCTAAGATGATATCCTGCCAAACAGCTCGCACTGCCTTATGAGGTTCTTGTATCATCACTAACTCAAGAGCTTGATCAATGTAGATACCCGCACCTAACAGGGTTGTTAATTGCTGAAGCCAGGCGACTTTGCGCTCAAGCCAGGTGCGTGTAGCTATACGAGCCTGCATCTGCTGGCTCTTAAGCAATGCAATATCTTGCTCAAAAAGATTTTTTTCTAGTTGTTCAACAGACCGAGCAGTTAAGAGTCCTCGCTGATCTAGCCCCGCTAAATCTATGCCCCACCATTTGTATAAGGGCATATCCCCTCCTTTTTTCCTACACCTATTTTTTCTATAATTAATTACCCCACCTTACATCACCTGTAGTCTTCTAAAAAATAGTGCACACCTACAAGAGTTCCGTTCCTATTTTATTTTTTGCTGTATTTCTAGCCCTAGCAGAGCACATACTTCGGCCAACGTTAGATTCGTCTCTATTTTTAAGCGTTTTCGAGGAATAGTAATTCCCGAAATAATGGTAAACGCTACCTGAGGAAGCTTAAGTTTTTGTGCTACCAGACTGATTAATTCCTGATTTGCCTGTCCCCGTTCTGCCGGTTTTTTAAGATAGCAACGCAATCGTCCAGCTGTATCAAAAAACCAGCCATGGCGCCCAGAAGATGGAATTACTTTAAGTTCGATTATAAGAGCCATAATTTTATCTCTTTACTATTTGTTCAATTTTTTATTGACGCTTACTAAAAAATTAATTAAGGTGTACGTACTTGTTTTTTACTCTATACACCATTTTATACAAGAATTATCAGAATCATGAATATAATTTTCTTTACTCTTTCTCTGTCTATAATTGCAATAACCAATAATCTCTACTCGGCGCTAGCTATGCCAGACAACCAGCAATATAACCAGTTCTCAAATTATGGTTATCATTCAGGTCTAACCGACAACGCCGGTCTATTTTCCTTTTCATATTCAAGTCCCTTAACAGAACTCAACAATAGCCCAGAAAAAACAATACATACTTTTGCAGAGCAAAAAACAATAATAAATAAGGTAGGATTAGAGCAAGCAAAAAAAGAAAACACCACCAGAAGATTTCACCTCGAAAAGCTGGGTGATGTTGACGTTATCAAATGCTGTAGGGTGGGAATAGTAATTGCAAACACAAATAAAATAGCTCAAATGTATAAAGTAAAAATTAATATTCCCCAGTTCAAAACCTATGGCACAGTATATTATACGCCCGTTTCAGAGAAATCAGAATATTGGATGTCTGTTGCCATAAAATCACACCGCCACGCCCGACACAATAGGCCGTTTTTTGAGCGCATGGTTAAAGAAATCCCTACAGCGATTCTAAATTTTAACAATAAAAAATATTTACCTAACCTAGACACCTGCCGCCTTGAATATCTTAACATACGAGGAAGGAAAGGATACGATGGCAAAATCCCTTTCGCCCATTACTCTCTCCTTGCAATAGGACGTGATGATTCAGGCAAAAAAAACAAACTTGTAGTAAAATTCACCCTTAAAAATGGGATGTGGCAAAGACGAGTCTCAACCTGTAGTTATCCCAAACTTTGTAGGCTACCTCAATATGACAAAAATTTCTCTAAACTTCCCAAAGAGGTTGACGAAATGATATGTTTGTTAGAAAAATCAGCAATGAAATGATCTTAGATTTTAGCTATATTTTACCTTGACCATGACTGAGCAGGCAACTAAACTGTAGATTAGTTTTTATACATATTGCCTTAAAAATAACCTATGAACAGTCACCTGCCCTCATCAAGTATGTTACCAACATCTATCACCCCCCTGGATCATAATTATTTAATTCCAGGCGATCATCTTGAGGAATCAACTTCCTGGCTAACCATAGATACACAAGCGTGGCATTACAACATTCAACAATACAGACAGCTCTTATCAAAAGATGTAGCACTTGGCATCGTTCTTAAAAGCAATGCTTATGGACATGGCCTCATGCAGATGGGACAACTCGCACAAAGTAATCTTCTTATTAATTGGATCCTCGTAGCAAGTGTTCAGGAAGCATTGCACTTACGAAAAGGGGGCGTACACAAACCTATTCTCGTTCTTAGCATCTTACGCGGAAATCTCTCAGAGGCTATTAGAACCACTATTGATCTTGTAATTTACGATAAAGAAAGTGCTCATAAGGTCGCTTTAGCAGCACGCCTTGTTAATAAAAAAGCCTACGTACATCTTAAAATTGATACAGGTCTCTCTCGCTTAGGAACTTTATTTACTGCCGCACATGAATTTATTAACTACGTTCAAACACTGCCTAATCTCATCATTCGAGGTATTTTTACTCACCTTGCCAATTCAGAACAAGAAGATCATTCTTTCGTACATCTTCAACAGGAGCGCTTGGACAATCTGATTCATACTATAAAAACCCCTTGCACTGATTCTTTGTTAATTCACAGCGCCTGCTCGGCAGCATTAGGAACAGCACCTTTCACTCACAACAACCTTGTGCGACTTGGATTGGGAGCTTATGGCCTGTGGCCTTCGGCAGAAAATAAATACCATATGCAGCAAAAATATCCCACCTTTGATCTTAAGCCAGTTCTCACCTGGAAGAGTACGATTGCGCAACTCAAAATAATACCAACCGGTAGCTTTATAGGCTATGACTGCACCTTTCAAACAACTCGACCTACGCGTTTGGCAATCTTACCCGTTGGCTATTGGGATGGCCTAGATCGGCGCCTCTCTAATAAAGGCATGGTGATCATTAACCACCAATGCGCCCCTATTGTTGGTCGCATCGCTATGAATTTAATTGCGGTTGACGTAACCGATAGTGTAGGCGTTGAACTTAACAGTATTGTTACCCTGCTGGGAGATTTTCCTGGTATAACAGCACATGACCATGCGCGCTTATGTGAAACTATTAATTATGAAATTGTAACACGTATCAATCCAGAGCTCCCACGCATCGTTGTTTAAGATTTCTGAATTATCTTTCAAAGCAATTGCTTTGAAAGATAACAATAATTGAGTAGACTTACAGATGCGAAAGATTCATCAACTTTACTAAGGAAAAACCATGACCCCTTTTTTTCGTTCTGTTGGGCTAAGCGTCCTCACCTCAACCCAGATTTTTCTCATCTCCTGCGCCATCTCTTCATTTCCTGATCAGGCTCCTGGCAGTTCACCAATTCAAATTGAATGGAATGGTGAAATTTATTGCTTTAGAAATCATGATGAAATGATGGCTCATGAAAAATTGGGAGCTATGTGGGCCGCATCAAATACTAGCGAAATGAGAGTCGAAACAATGAAGGCCTCTATTGTATATAGAAAATATTGTAGCAGAGATTTCATAGGCAATTTCTTTAACTTCGCAACATCTAACACAAATATATATCTGGTCAGAATTGAATCCGCTAATCTTTTTGAGGAAAAAAAGAATGGATTGTTCTCGCAAACAAGTGGTCGCGAATTCATCTACCCCGATGATAAACACACCTTTGAATGGTCTCAGAGAATAACAAAATTGCACAAAAAAATGATAGCAGGGACAGCAACATTTGGAGCACTCTGTGCAGCAGGGCTCGTATGGCTCTGGAACAACCCCACAATTCGTGAAAAATTGGCCTATGCCTTTTGATCTTTTTTATTTTTTTTTGTTAACTCTTAAAGAGACTAACTATATTTATGTATCCCTTTAGCATATGAGGAGGCGCTACTTATGCCCTACACCCCTTATCAAACTTCAACCTTAACTAAAACTTTTTTTCATAAAGTTTTCGGACTCATGGCAGGTGCGCTAGCAATTACTGCGGCAACGGCGTTGGGTATCGCCATGAACCCTTTTCTTTTTAAATATATTTTCAGTAATAGCTTGGTGACCATCCTGCTTATTATTGGACAATTGGCTGCGGTCGTCAGTCTTTCAGCTTTTATCATGCGCATGAGCACACCGATGGCCCTGCTCATTTATGCTTTATATTCCGTGTCAGTAGGAGTTACGACCTCAGCGGTGCTCTTTGTTTACACACCCGACTCGGTCTACACAACCTTTTTAGTATGCGCATTAATGTTTGGCGTCATGGCGCTCTACGGCTATTTTTCTGATGCCGACCTCTCTTCCATGGGAAGTCTAGCTCGCATGGGAGTCATAGGTCTTATCATAGCCTTGATGGTAAATCTTTATTTTAAAAATGAAACTTTAGATCTTATTCTCAGTTTTTTAGGTGTAGGCATTTTTCTCATTCTTACTGCTTACGACATGCAACGAATCAAAGGACTTGGGGTTGCGGCTGGTTATGACTCTCATAATGAAAATCGCTTTGCTCTTATGGGCGCCCTAACTCTTTACTTGGATTTTATTAATCTTTTCTTCATGCTTCTCAGAATCATGGGAAGACGACGCGATTAAACTATGAGGTTTTTATGACAATTCAATCTTCGGTTACTCCACAATCACAAACAGAACCTACCCTACATAACGAACTTATTTTAGTAGTAAAACGTTCAGAACTTTTCGCCCAAGAACCGGCCTGGTCAGGACTTAAGCAGGCCTCATTTGACCCATTTCTAGCAACAATTACTCGTCATAAAGAATTTTTGCCTCGTTGGCAAATGGAGGGAGATCCCGCTTATAAACAAATAATACCTTACCTTATTTTTACCCATCAAGATCGTTATTTCCTCATGCAACGCCAAGCTCAGGCAACTGAACGACGCTTGCAAAATAAATATAGTCTTGGCATCGGCGGCCATATTCGGCAGGAAGATATGACAACCGATTCCATTATCGAATGGGCAAAACGGGAATTTCATGAAGAGGTTGCTTATGAGGGAACCGTTAAGGTAACTCCTTTTGGCATTCTTAATGATGACTCAAATTCGGTAGGGCAAGTACATATAGGTTTTGTTTTTTTACTTGAAGGAGATTCTAGCCAGATTAGCGTAAAGTCTGAGCTAAAAAGCGGACAGTTAATGACAATTGAAGAAATTGAATTCCATATAAGTAACCTAGAATCATGGAGCCAAATTGTTTTTGAAACATTAAAAATAGCTAAAAAATAAAAAATTTAGAAAGGAAGTAGTATGTTTAAGCCTATTTTTATTGTAATGACAGCAACTTTATCCTTACACCTTTATCCTGCAGAGGTGCCACTCGCAGCTCTAGGGCTGGGAGAATTGATAGTTCATACCGCTCCAGATGCATTAGCTCTGGGAGAGTTTATAGCAACTACGGCAGTGCATACAGCTGTAGAACTCAACAATAATCATCAACTTCAGCATACTGCGGAACAAGGGGCGCTGGCAATCAGCCATTTTGTGCAAGAAGTCCCCGTTGAGCATGCTATAGAAGCTACTGCGGGGGCCGTAAGCGATGTCATTCAAGATGTCCACCATGAGCTACATCACACATCCTCCCATGAACTTCCCACAGTACAATCTATTCAAGAAAATCCTACACAATTAGTTTCGCTAGCTAAGTACTGCCCGGACGTCAAACTTCACCTGCGCTACAGCACCAAACGCAATATTACTAATCAACAAATCTATCCACAAAAAACAGATGGTTATGTACATCCTGCAGTTGCTCCTGCCCTCCAAGCAGTGGATGCAGCAGCGCGGCAACGTGGTTACGGAATCATGGTGTGGGATGCTTATCAATCGCCACAAGCACAACAACAAATTTGGGACCTCATTAACAATGAGCAGCTCGTCACTGATCCGAGCAAAATAAAAGATGCTCGTTGCCGTGGCATGAGTGTTGATGTAACACTGTATCATCTTAAAACTGGCCGCCCCGTAATAATGCCAACCGACTTTGGCAATATTACCGTCAAAGCACGTCCTGATTGCGTGACAGCATCACGTACAGCATGTCAGAATCGAGATTTTTTAACCGCACTTATGATGGCCAATGGATTTGAAGCTCCAACAGATTTTTGGTGGCACTTCAACATGCGTGGTTGGGAAACGGTTGAGCCGTGCATAGCCACCTTTGATGAATTAGCTTCATAAAAAAAATCACTCAGATGTTAACCTAACGAACATTTTTATCTGCTCTGCAGGTTAACATCTTTTTAAAAAAGGAGCCTCGATGCATACACCAAAAATAGTACTTATCAACGTATTGGATCGCAACTATTATGATGATTGCCACATTCCCGAATCGGTCTGCATACCTCTCTTAGAACTACACACTGTTGCAGAAAAATGGGATAAAACCAAAAACATTGTGGTCTATTGCGCCAGCAATGAGTGCCCCCTCAGTCGACAAGCATGGCATATACTTCACAAACTCGGTTTTGAAAAAATTCGTGCATTTGAAGGAGGCATGCGAGAATGGAAACAACAAGGTTTTCCGACTAAAGGTGCTTGTAACTTAGATTATTTAGGACAAGTCTCTACGCATCCACTGCCCGAAGATCATCCAGTCGTTATCATTACTGCTGAAGAATTAGCAAAAGAACTATAGTAGAAATTCTCTAGGCAAGAGTAGTAAAAGAAAAGAAAAACATGAAGAGCAGAAAGTGTTTACTCGGTTTAGTAGTTTTAGTTTCATTATGCATAACTACTGCTTTTGGCATGAAGCATGCTTTTCAAAAGCTGATTGGTGCTTTGGGTAGCTTAGAACATATTCTGTATAATTCGCCGAAAAATCCTCAAAAAACACTACTTAAGCCACCCACACCGGTTCGGAAGCATAATCCCCCATCATCCTCACCGACAACAACCGTTAATGGCTCTACACTAGAACTTAAGGGGACGTTATATAGTCGCACTTTTCTTAAGGGAAAGACTGTAATGTCACAGCACCCATTGATAGTTGGAACTTTAACAGGGCCTGCAGAAACCATTAGCACCATAAAGCCTTTATTAGAAGACACAAGCATGTCTGACCCCGACAGAATTCACATCAGAGCAAACAATCTTTCCCTTCAAGCAACTTCTAATGATTATTCTGAATTACAAGGCTCTATTATTGCAGTAACCTCCCACCAAAAACCTCTACAATCTTGGCTAGATGATCAATTTGGGAAGAATATGTTCATTTTTACACCACATAACACACCGCAGATTTTAGGAGTAGTTAATTTAGCCTCTCTGAACCCAGGCGAAGTATTCGACGTACTAGTAGAATTAGACTGATGCAACAAAAATCCCCTTAAATTTTTAGAAAAACTCTAAAAATTTAAGGGGATAAAATTATAAAAAAAGCTTACGCCATATTAACTCGTACGGTACGACCACCCAATGTGTGGCCTTCAAGATCACCCTTCAATTGATGCGCAATACCAGCATCAACAACCAAGAATGTTCTGTGACGAATCACCCGCACTTTAGAAATTGAATTTTGATTTATTTCGCTTTTTGTGCGTACATAATCAATAACTTGCCCCTTAGTAACTCCATCTTGAGCACCAACATTGAGACAGAGCTCTTGCATATTGGCATCAAGTGCATCATCAAAAACTTGGCGCGTTGGTGATGCAAATTGGGAAGATTCTACAGGTTGTGGAGTAAACTGTTTGAAAAATTTATCTTTCAATAAAGTAGCAAGCACTTCCTTAAGACGTTGCGGCTCCTGACGCCCCAACATCCCTACGATATGATCTAGATTAGCCTTATCGCCTTGTGCTACTTCCTGAGTAACTTGTAAAAAATCTTCCATGCGTTGCAATTGCATATTCATAAGCTGCTGTTCCGAAGGAACATTAATTGATTCAATGGTAACTCTGAAACGTCGAGTCAATGCCATAACTTTATATTGTTCAGTTTTGGTAATAAATGTTATAGCGATCCCCAATTTTCCTGCACGTCCGGTTCTGCCAATACGATGAATATAGCTTTCTTGATCACTCGGCAATGAATAATTTACCACATGCGTTATATCATTGATGTCAAGACCACGAGCAGCAATATCAGTTGCAATCAACACGGTAAATTCTCGGTTTTTAAACTGCTTGATCATACGATTGCGCTGTACCTGACTCATATCACCATGGAGTGATCCTACTTTATATCCTAAACGAGCTAGATGTTCCGTAACCTCAATAGCAAGCATTTTAGTTTGGCAAAATACAAAGCCGTAAAATTCAGGAACACTATCAATAAAACGAGCCAAAGACTCAGTTTTTTGTCGGGCTGGAACTATACAATAATACTGTTTAGTATTACCACACCCTATTTGTTGAGGGCTAGCAGATACTACCAGAGCATTTTTCATATACTTCTTTTTAATCTGATCAATTCCCGGCTTAACGGTCGCCGAAAAAAGCCAAATTTGACGTTGCGCTGGAGCATAATTTAAAATTTCATCTACTTCGTCTTTAAAGCCCATATCAAGCATAATATCAGCTTCATCAAAGACCAGTACATCAAGATTTTTCAAAGATAACGTTTTGCGACGTAAATGATCATTAAGTCGTCCTGGCGTTCCAACAACTATCTGAGCACCATTTTTAAGGGCCCTCAGCTGTTCATGCATCGAAGCACCGCCATAAATTGGTTGAATAGAAACCCGCATATGCTGGGCAACTTGGCGTAAACTTTGGCAAATTTGAACCACTAACTCACGCGTAGGAGCAACAATTAATGCTTGGGTATCACGATTAAGAGAATCAATTTTATTAAGTAAGGGTAAGCCAAAAGCTAATGTCTTGCCGGTTCCCGTTTGAGCTTGGCCATGAAAATCGACTTTTGCTGGTGTTAATAAAAGGGGTAAAGATTTAGCTTGTATCTCAGTGGGCTTTTCAAAGCCTAGCCCTTCCAGGGCTTGATTCAATGCGGCATTGAGATTAAAATCTTTAAAAGAATTGGTCATGAGGTTCCTCATAGGCTGCGAAAAAAATATAATAGCCAAGGCTGCGCGAGCCTGGCTTGCAGCCTTTTACACGCTCTCAGAGCGCTACAAATCATAGTATAGACAAACTGAAAATTTTGTCAACATGTTCCTTTAACAAACCAATTGAGGGCTGAAAAGATTAACGTCGACTAGCAACCCATTTGACAATTATCCAGCTGGTATTAAAATTGGAAATAAGTAGTAGAATTTTTTAACTACTTAATGACACTGGGGTTTATGGAGGTTATTTATTATGGGACACTTGCATTCTTATGCTTCATCATGCTTACGCTGGCTGATAGCCGGGATGCTTGTTTTGAGCCTTTCTGCGTCAGTTTGTGCGATGGAAAAACCAAATAAAAAGCTCTCCAAGTCGCGACCAGACTCCTCGTCTAATAATAAACAATTTCTTCAAAAGACCAACTCAAGCGATAATTCAGACTCAGACGATGATGAGGGAAGGCAATCTAACTGGCAGCAGGAATGTAAGCCAGCCCCAATACCTTGGGAGGTCTTTTCTGCAAAAAATTTGTTTCAATACTACACCAAAAAAAGTCTTTTTGATCTGCAAAAGTGGTACTCTTTGGCCAGCGCATTTGCACTAGGAGCGAGCAGCCATTACCTCTATGTCAATCGTAAAAATCCTCTGGAAACGCTTCCTGGATATCTCTTGAAAACAGCTAATGACAATAAAACGGCAACTAGTATAGCTGCTGGCGTAGTTCTCATTTATGGATATCTTCAATATCGTAATTACAGCATATGGTATAAAAAAAACCCCCAATTTGCTCAAAGCTGGTTTTTAAAAAGATGGGGGCTGTGGGCCTTAGGACAGCAGCAACCTAAGCAAAAGAAGAAGACAAATGATTCGCTTGAGAAAGTCAAAAAAACAACAATATCCACCCGGGAACACAAAACAAAAAAGTGAAAATAATTTAGGGACAAAAAAATGAAAAAGTTATATAAAATAGGGCTGTTTTTACTCATATTGAGCGGGCTAACATCAACAAGTTTTGCACTCGAAGTGGGTAGTACACTTGTCACTGCTTCAACTGAGGTGGCTAAAACATGGTACGAAAAATGTTATGAACGTGGCCTTAGCCCAAAACATTTCTGTGATTTTATAGCATATCAATTTACCATGGGCCATGGAGTACTGTTCGAAACAGATCCCCTCAAGAAAGCTATATTCCAAAGAAACCTAGCTATTGAGATAGCCGTAATAGCTATTGTTCATACATTATGGACTTCATATAAAGTAAAATCGAACGCACAAACAAACCTAAGGCTCTACTTCAAAAAATTAGTTAAAAAAAAGGAAAATATACCAGATGAAGATTATGTAGATAAATGCTATAATCCTACCTTCACTTATTTTAGGGATACAGAGCTGGAAAATTTAATAAAAGCTTGGAATTCTAGCACTAAAAAATCTAAAAACAAAAAAACCGAGCTTATCGCAAAATGCGATCAAACTTGGTAATTGGTTAAAATAGTTCACAGACAATAAACTCCGAAAAATCATAGTAAGGCACACATGCTCTCATTTCGATCAATAATTGTTCTCTTCTGGGCAACAAACCTTACCATGTACACTTCCCAAATGGATTTGAATCATCAAAGCTCATGGACCCAACCAGCAACCACCACCCTCTTTGTTCCCGGAATATTGAGCGATAACACCCAACAAGCTCTCTATTGTTCAAGCTGCACCAGCAGCAGCGGGGAAATTATAAAGAGTTCTCATGGCAATCAAATTTTTAATGGCGCCTACAGCGTTTCGTGCAACTTCCCAGAAATAGAAGATCCAAAGACTTTTCGTGCTTCGCACCCGAGCATGCTCAACGCATGGGCAGGAGCCTTAGCTGCCACAATTCTTGGTTGGCAGCAGAAAACAATTGTACGTTTGCGTGCCTTTAACCCTCAGGACGGCACACCTACACGACTTCCTGAATATAAAATTAATTTTGAAAAGATAAGCTTGGGCCAAGATGCCGACGTAGAATGCTTGTCTAAGGCTTACGATACTTTGACGCAAGATCCAACAAAACCAGATAAAATTTTGGCTATAGGTTTTTCACGGGGGGCACCTACGCTTTTAAGCTTTATGGCAACTAAATATGCAACCAAAGAAATTAAACGAATTAAAGCACTTGTGCTAGAATCGGGTTTTAGCAAAATTTCATCCTGTATGTCGCCACTTTCGCTATGGCTCTTAAAAAAAATCTCTTCAAATTTTTCTTCCAAAGCACCCTCTCCACTCAAATTAATTCCCCAATTTGTTCACCTATGCAATGAGTATGACATCCCTGTCCTCTTCATTGCCGCAAAAAAGGACAGAGTCGTTCCCTACAAACAGACCTATAAACTTTATCGAGCAGCAAAAAAAGCGGGACTTAAAAAGGGGTGGATGGTAAGTCTTGAAAAAACTGGTCATAATGACAAGCTTTTAACAAACCAACCCGATAGAAATATTTTTCATGCCGCTGTTCACGCTTTTTATAAAGAAGCAGGTCTCAGCTATATTCCTTATTGGGCCGAAAAAGGGCAAATTTATCTTGCAAAATCTACCCAGTATAGGTAGCAGGTGGGGTAGTCATCAAAAGGCAGAAAAATCATTCTGCCACTTTAGCTACCGGCACATACTACTGCACAACATTCTAGTCAGATACACTTTTTCAGTGCGAGGCAATAATAAGAAATTGTTTTATTTAATAAAAAATGTATAATAATAGGTGTATTTTGGTAAACAATACAAATCGTTAGTTAATTTCTGACACATTAAATATTTTTTGGGGCGGCACACAATGAAAAAAAATCTTGCCTTATGGTTAATAATAGGGGCAGTAGGCTTAGGGACTCTAGTTCAGGCCATGGAGTCTTCATTACACATCACACCTCAAAACCTACCTCAAACAACGTCAACTGATTCTCCATCAATATTCATTAGCCTTTACCTACTCAACGGTCAAACAATGGATCATAGCATGAAGGTGGATAAAAAAATTATACAATCACCAGCAAAAAATTCTTTGGGGCAGGTGGGACATATAGTAACCACCAAGATGATGTCAGCAGCTCCAGATACCCCTTATAAAGAGGCTTTTCATTGGCAATCCACGCTGCTCAATTTTTTGGATCAAGCTGTAGAAAAAGATTCCTCAAAAATATTAATTACACTGGAAGATATATTACAAATTAAATCAGACTTTGTTTTTAGATTTTATCTTGAAGAGAATGTCATTCAACGTAACTCCTACCTTGATTTCATGCACGCTGAAAAACAAAAGGTGTTACAGAGGGGCATCTCCGCCTCTTCCCTCATAATAAATAATATAAACGAAACACAAAAAAAATTAGCAGCTATTAAGCTTTATCAGGACGTGTATCAGAAAAGTGCAGTTTCCTATAAAACGCACATACAGACAGCTGAGCACGAACATACTCTTTGTTTTGAAAAGGTATTAGAACAAATAAAAAGCCATAAAAGTAAAGAGTTATTAAAAAATTTTTTACAGTATGAACAAGAGGGAATTAAGGCCTGGGGGCCTCCAAATGCCTTAAGCTCCTCCAGCCATAACACCTCTACAACCGTTGATACAAAGAACCAGCAACAAAATTCCTCACAAAAAAGAAAAAGAGGACAATCAACGGCCTTCCCCGCTACGTAATCATTCAATGGATGAGTTACGCAAACTGAAGTTGGTTTGCCACAAGAGTTTCTAGATGGTATCTTAAAAATCTAATGATATAGTATGTTTGTTTAACCTTTCTAACCTTCATCTCTTTCTTTAGAGATGCGCGAGTTTTTATGTCCAAAGAAGTTATAAAAAGTAGTCAATTTGCCCAGGTGAGAACGCTCCCTGAGGATATTGTAACACTTACACCAGAGCAAAAAGTTGATTTAGCTGCTCTTTATGAGGGCATTAGCGGAAAATTCAAGCCTGGAAAATTAATCACTGGCCAGGTTCTTTCAGCCACCACCGATGGTGTCTTGGTTGATATTGGCTATAAATCAAATGGGCTCATTCATCGCTTTGAATTTACCGATTTTGAGCTTAAAAAACTACAAATCGGCGATGAAATCGAAGTTATTTTAGATGAACTTGAAGATGTGAGTGGAAACCTAGTTCTTTCTTATGAAAAAGCCAAGGCGCTTAGAGCTTGGGATCAAATCAATACCTTCTTTAAAGAAAATCGACCAGTTGAAGGTATCGTTACTCATAAAGTTAAGGGTGGCTTAAGCGTTGATATCGGCATTCCTGCCTTTCTTCCGGGCTCCCAAGTTGATGTACAGCGAGTTAATGATTTCGATCACTATGTAGGCCAAACTATTACTGCTTACATTATTAAATTGAATCAAAAACGGGGCAACGTCATTATTTCACGACGCAAGTTCCTTAACGAACAACGTCAAGAATCTCGAAAGAAGATTTTAGAAGGACTCAGCGAAGGCCAAGTAATCCAAGGTATGGTAAAAAATATTACCAATTATGGTGTATTTGTTGATATTGGTGGTGTAGATGGCCTTCTTCATATTACCGATATGACCTGGGGTCGCATCGCTCATCCAAGTGAGTTGGTAAAAATCGGCGATAAAATTACCGTGAAAGTCTTGTCATTCGACAAAGATCATGAAAAAATCTCGCTTGGTATGAAACAATTAGCTGAGAATCCATGGGAACAAATGAATACTGAATTGGTCCCTGGAGCACGCATTAAGGGTCGTATTTCTAGTATCACCGACTATGGCCTTTTCATTGAAATTTCCAAAGGCGTGGAGGGATTGGTCCATATCTCTGAAATTTCCTGGACCGAACGCGTTAACAACCTGCATAAATATTTCAAAGTTGGCCAAGATATCGAGGTGTATGTGGTGTCGGTTGATAAAAATAACCGCCGCATGTCCCTCAGTATCAAACAACTTCAAGATAATCCTTGGAAATCTATTGCTCAAAAATTCCATGAACACCAACTCATCAAGGGCAAAATTAGCAATATTACCGATTTTGGTATTTTCGTTCAGCTTTTGCCAGGAATCGATGGGTTGGTTCATATCTCTGATCTCTCATGGACTGAACATATCACTCATCCAAACGATATTTACAAAATAGGCGATGAGGTCGAAGCTATTGTTATTTCCATTGATGAAGAGAATAAGCGTATTTCTTTGGGCATCAAACAACTTCAACAAAATCCGTGGGACTTGATTGAAAAAGAGTATCCTATTGGAACCATTGTTGACGGCGAGGTTTCAAAAATCACTAATTTTGGTGCTTTTGTAAAATTACCAATCGGCATAGAGGGATTAGTCCATATTTCTGAACTTTCAGAAAGCAATGTTGATCGTGTTGAAGATGTGCTGCGCGTTGGCCAAAAATATCCCTTCCGCGTTATCAAGGTCACTAAAGATGAGCGCAAATTGGGCTTAAGCCTTAAGCTCACTGATGAGCCTAAAAAACCTAAGCGCGAAAGTAAACCTCAAGCAACAACTACCGCTACCGAGAAAAAGCGTGAAAATACTAATAGTGGGAGCACTCCAAACAAATTTGAACAACAATCTTCTGCTCAACCACGTCAGAAATCACTCTTGCAGCTTGAACTTGAAAAACATGCCGCACGCCAACGTGACGAAGACAACGAATAATTCTAGGAAATAAAAATATGATCGAAAAAACATTTGCAATTATCAAGCCTGACGCGGTACATGACCGCGTCACTGGCAAAATCATCGACATGATTGAACAGAAGGGTTTTGACATTATTGCTCTGAAAAAAATAGCAATGACAAAAGCAGAGGCCCAGCAGTTATATGCTGTACACAAAGGAAAGCATTTCTGTGATGAATTAGTAGATTACGTGATTTCTGGCCCTGTCATTGTGATGGTATTACAAAAAGATAATGCCATTAAAGCATGGAGAGATCTTATGGGTGATACCAATCCTCTTAAGGCTGCTGATGGGACTATTCGTAAGCTTTTTGGAAAATCAATTGGATCTAATGCAACGCATGGTTCTGATGCTCCAGAAACTGCTGCCGTAGAGATTGCTCAATTCTTTCCTGAGTTAGGTTAAAGGTTTTGTAGCTTAAGAATCAAGGAACCCTTATGTCTTCCCCTATCATTTTTGGGCATAAGTGTTCCTTGATTCCTCGAATTGCAGTATTTGATTCAGGGGTAGGCGGTCTTCTAATATTAAAGCCTCTTCTTTTGAGTTATTCAGCTCACTATATTTACTTAGCAGACGCTACCAATATGCCTTATGGCAACAAAAGTCCTCAGGAAATCACTGCTCTGACACTGCGGGCAATTACTTTTTTAGAATCTTACAAGCCAGACCTTATCATCATTGCCTGCTTTACCGCAACCGCTATTGCTCTTGCCGATCTTCAAAAAAAAATTTCGACTCCATTACTCGGCATGATTGAATTGGTAGCTCCCTATGCTGTTAAAGCAACCCGCAATAATCAAATTGGTGTTTTGTCTACTAGAGCAACCGCAAACAGTTATAAAATCACTCAGGCAATTCAAGCACTCAATCCTACCCTCACCACCATAGAACAGGCTTGTCCTCTTTTAGCGTCTGCAATAGAAAATAGACACTCTCTCAATAAAATCCTACAATTAATTAAAAAGTATATAGCTCCTTTACAGGAAGCAAAGGTGGATACCATACTCTTAGGCTGTACCCATTATGAAGCACTACGAGAAGTAATTAGCGGATGCCTCAACAAACAGATCACTCTCATTGGCGCTGCCGATACTATAGAGCAAACAGTTCGATCACTGCCTTATTTATCAAATCCTCAAACTACTAACTCAATCAACAATCTTGAGCTTCAATTGATCATAACAGGCTCCGTCAAATCGACTCTTTATACAAATTTCTTAAAAAAAAATCTGCCTAATCTTAGGGTTACCCTATTGAGATTTTCCCATAAAAATCCCTTTTAACATATGCAGTTTAGGCTACAAAAGCTCAGAGGTAATTTTAGGTTAAGATATGATTTTAATTAGAAATATCATTATCGAAAAAGGAATTAAATTTTTTAATTTTACGGGAAATATCAATGAAAAACATGATAATCATTATAGTACAAATCATCACCATAGCTTCCATTCAGTCATTATCGGCCATGGAGACCAAAATTAATTTGGAGGCAAACACTCAAAATGCTGTGGTCATTTATGCTAAAAAAATAAACAATAGAAACAGGGAGATACACCACATGGTACATACACAACTGAAAGACGTAACCGTTGGCCAGCGCTTAGGCATAGATTTGACGAGTAGTATAGCTAATGCATTGCAAGAGCAGGAAGCCTACAAAAAGTCTTATAAAAGGTTAAAAAAAAGAAGAAAAACACTTAGTAATGAATTCAGAGGAGCACAACAGTCAAATTCGAAGAACAAAACCTCTACAGTAAACAACCATTCTGAACAACAATCAGAATCTGCAACCCCCTTGCTCGAAACTGCCGTCAGTTTAGGCAAACGCAACTACGAAAACTCTGTTATGGACATTAGCACTGCTTTACTTTCTTTGAGCACTATATAAATTTTTAAAACTGAGAGAGAGCGGATATTTTAAAAATTTATGCACTCTCTCAGCAAAGTTATTTTTTCATCAAAGTTAGTCAGTCTACATCAATTGGAGTATCGCTGGGCAGCGATTGCGTCATAGGAGGCGTACGTCCCAACTTTTTTGCAACTTCGTCTAGAATTCCATTAACAAACTTATAAGCATCTTTTTCTGCAAAACACTTAGCCAACTCTATTGCCTCGTTAATGACAATAATAGATTGAACATCAGAATATAATAATTCCCAGGTCGCAAAGCGCAAAATAAGCCGCGTAGCAACTCCTAATCGATCAAAACGCCAATTACTTAAGAGAGGTTGATATATTTTATCTAGCTCATCTCGTTGAGTAATAATTGCCTCAGCAGTTTTTACCATAAGAGAATCGTCTGGAATATTACAATCAAAACCATGTTGATAGCCTGCTAAAATTGCTACCAGAGGAGTTTGATACTCTAACGCTTCTGCCGTATAAAGCAGGTGAAAAACGAGCGCTCGCTTATCACGCTGGGATAGCTGCTCTATATCTAGTGAACTCATGCAATTATTTATTTCTTAACGCGTTCTAGGTAAGTATTATCACGCGTATCAATACGCACAAAATCCCCTTCATCAACAAAAAGAGGAACCTGAATTCTTAAGCCTGTCTCTAAGGTTGCTGGTTTCGTTGCTCCCCCTTGAGCAGTATCACCCCGGACACCCGGCGGAGTCTCTGTTACCTTTAACTCCATAAAAAGAGGTGGCGTAACAGCAATAGGCTTTTCCTCAAAGTAGAGAATATTATAAATGGTTTGCTCTTTCAAAAGAGAAAGGACATCATCAAGTTGATCAGCATTGAGAGCAACTTGCTCATAGGTGTCCTGATCCATAAAATGGTACATATCTCCATCATTGTAGAGATACTGCATATCTTTATATTCTAAATCAGGGGCTGGCAACTTTTCCCCCGAACGGAAAGTCTCCTCATGAACTAACCCGGTAATCATGTTCTTCATCTTGGTACGCATGTAGGCACCCCCCTTGCCCGGCTTTACGGACTGGTACTCAAGGACCATATAGGGTTCATCTTTAAACAGGATCTTAGTCCCTTTTTTAAAATCTGACGTTGAAATCACAGCCCACCTTTCATAGTGAAGAATAGAATTTATTGTCTCTATACTTTCACTATAAAAAACATAGACAAAATAGGCAATTTATTTTTTTAGATAAATATAATTTTCCACCCCTATGTGCCAACAACTCGCCAATGAGTGGGGCCAATAAGCAAAGGCTACTTCACCTATTGGCCCCGAGATACTTTTGAAAAGGAGACTATTTTTTTGTGGACATATACTGTAGGAGTTTTTGTAGTGTCGAGCGAACTTTAGCCACTGAACTCATAACTTGCATTTGAGGATCCATCCGCATTTGATCAGCGTTGACTTCTGGGGATAAAGATTCAATCATTGCACACAACACTCCACGCCCCTTTATGGAAAGTGAATTATGAGAGCTTTCTACCACTCTTTGGAGGCTTCTAAAAATATCATTAATCAATTCAACTAAAGGCCGTACAGTTCCTAGGCCTATATCAAGCACTTCAAGTACGTCCCCAGCCTGAAAAGCTTCAGGATTATTTTTTAGATGCTCTAGATTCAAGGCTACATCAACAGCTTTTTTTAAAGCTTGTTCTAGAGTCTCATCTATTAATGCCACAACAGTTTTAAGCTCTTGTTGGTCTGCTAAAGGCAGCAAACGATATTCCTTCATACAGTGATTAATCTTTTCCTGAGAGCTTACGCACAAAAGCGACCCAGTGCCTAAAGCCAATAGTATGACAAAAGTTTTATAAAAAGTAGCACGGAATATCATGGATTCTCCTAGGATTTTAAAAAGTCTAACACAACGTCAAAAGTGTATCTTTTTTAGAAAAAAAGGTCAACGATAGCTGCGGGAAACCTAGGGGAACACTTAAAAATTCAGCGCAGCAAAAGGGGGTTTTAATTGATCATATATCTTTTCAAGATCAGTAGATATCTGTTTTGTATGGCCTAACGTTGGCAAAAAATTGGTATCGCCCGCCCAGCGTGGTAAAATGTGCACATGAAGGTGCGCAGGAATACCCGCACCCGCTGCTTTCCCTAAATTCATACCCACATTTATCCCTTCTGCTTCCAACGTTTCTTGAAGAATCTTAGCACTACAACCTATAAGCGCCATCAGCTCTTGCTGGGCCTTTAAATCAAGTTTGAAGGGCTGGGCTTGGTGAAGAAGAGGAATAATTAAAAGGTGGCCTGCATTGTAGGGATATAAATTGAGCATAACCAAGTTATGAGTAAAGCGACGCAAAATATAGAACTCCCTATCTCTTTGCTGCGCAAATTGTTCACAAAAAATACATTCTTCTTGGTGCTCTGGCGAAGCTTTTGTGTGGACCATATCAGTAACATATTGATTACGCCATGGAGCATACAAAATATCAAAAGCCATGATAGAGCAAAACCTCAGTCAACATGTTGACTCAATTGATCTTCACAAAGCACCGTAAAAAAAATAATCGTCTTAGCTATCATTTCTAATTCCTGGCCAAGCTGCTCACAATATAATTCCATGCGAGATCGATCTTTATGACACTCCATACTTTGACATATCTGAACAGCTGCATCTACATTTCTTTTCGTTAGAAGAGCAATTTGTTTGCAGATCTCCAAATTCATACACCATAAAGCTTGTCTTTGCATTTGGTCAGGTCTATCCAGTGTATCGTATAAAGTTAGCTCTTTCTGTATCGCTTCTTGGAAGGCCTTATCAGATTCTAATAAATTTTCTTGGGCTTTGTTGTCTGAAGCTAGTAAAGAAACATTTAAAAACATGATAATAAAGAAAGCTGAGAATGTTCTTCGTAACATTAAATCTCCCACGAAATCTCCCACGGCTAAATTGATTATTTTCATTATTTTAGAACTGCTTATTAGAGTAGCGCGCTCTATAGAACATTGCAAGAGGTTTACTCTGGACTAATAATAGTGCTCAAAGGCACCTTAGCTTTCAGGCGCTCTCTCCTTGAGGAAAGAAGGGCGGTTATTTCTTGCCATGCATGCCACACAAAAATAGTCACAACTATCATAAATAGAGACTCTATTGGCAGGCGTAATCGGGCATAACCAAATCCTCCAGTCATCCATAACATCCCTCCACTTATAAACGCTGCTTGCAGCCAATGCCACGCATAACTAGCATGCGAACGTGGTTGAGATAATCCAAACAGAAAGGGAATAACAAAAATTATACCTGCTCCTACAACACTCAGCCATATTATTACCATACTTAAAAGTTCCACCCATGCTATAAGACGTATAGGAAAGGGAAGAACTCCTCCATAGAGACATTCCGCAAGCTTTTCAGACAAAAATTCTTGCGGAGGATCGCAATAATAGGTATTTTTTGCACAGGCAACAAGTTGATAACTATACAAATCAAAGGTAGATTTTAGTACTTCTTGCAGCCAATCACAAAAAAACCACCAGGGATGACTCATGATAACGGGCCACGCAATTTGGGCACATATGAGTTCTTTGGGCACATAACGTATTGGTACCTCTTTTTTGCCCTCTTCACGTTCAATAGCCCATTGTTTAAAAGCAGGAACCATTAAGCTTTGAATTGCAGGCACCAAAGGTTGCTGGGTTAAGCGGCTTATAATTTTAGGCGCACAAAAAGTTTGCAAATAGGGGCCGCTCATGGGGCAAAAAAACCATTCGCGACTTAATGTATAATTTCGCATATACCAGGGCAGAATACAGGCACCAAAAATTCCTAAAAAAACTAATGCTTTCTTGATTTTTTCTTTCCAGGGCAGTCCACACGCTAAAATAAGAAGAACAGTCATAATAGACGCGAATTGTCCATTGGGGCGTATCCATGTATAAATCGCCAAGCTTATTGCAGCTCCTATAATTTTTTTGTAAGAAAGCGGCTCATACGCAGTTCTTGCACCCCAGCTTGATAAATAAGGCATTAAAAAAATAAGAAAAGCAGTAAAAGGCAATAACGACACACCATCGGAAAGTAAAAAACCACTTGATAGAATAAAACCAAGATGAAATACTGACCACCAGCTACTCACCAAAGCAGCTCCCCCTGAATGTGTTGTTTTCACTACCAAATAACCAATGAGGAGTGGGAGTAAAGAGCACAAAAAAATCTGAATACAAAGGGCCCAGCTATGCGCACGTTCACATTGATCCAAGGAGAAACCAAATCCAAAATAACGATAAAAAGGAGCTAACAATGCTGGATATCCAGGAGTACGCCAAAAAATTGGGTCCCCCGTTTGGATATGAGTCATACCTTTACCTGCAGCCAAACTTAATGCACACGCATGATAGTCGGGAGTATCTGGTTGATTATAAAATTTATGTGGTTGTATATAGAAGAAAAAAATTAAGGCTCGCAGTGCAAACGCTGTGCCAACTATCAGCGCCGCATGATTAAATGTTATCCAGGGAGAAAACAGCTTATAACCTATTTTTTTTGCCTTCTTCATTCACTCAACTCCTTTTTATAGAGCATTCACTTCACTACAAATCATGCTGAGGATACTCTATACCGAATGTAGGTTCATTTCAATAGAAAAAAAGCAAGAAACTAAAAGTTGCTCTTCAGCAAAAATCTAATTACCATAAAAAATTATACAAGATCAAAGCATAGAAAGGTATTTTGCTCATGTCTAGGTATCAGTCGAATAAGGAAGACGATACAACTTCTTCTTCTGCATCGATTCACCCCGATCTTCTTGCCGCTCAAAAGCTTGCCTATAACCCAGCAGGATTAATATGTCAGAAACTAACAGAAGAGGCTGAAAGCCAGGATTATGGAGCATGTACTTTCGAAATAAATAATCGGCTCGTCAAGTTTCGCACAGCAAAAATCACGCCAACAAAAATTGGACAATTCGTTACTCTATGGAAGAGAATTGGCAAGGGACCTATTCTTCCCTATGACATGGCAGATCCGGTTGATCTATTTGTTGTAAGCGTCCGCAGCAGTAAAGGCTTTGGCCAGTTTGTTTTTCCAAAAGTGGTACTAGGCCAAAAAGGTTTTATATCGCATGGGGGGACAGGAGGAAAACGAGCCATGCGAGTTTATCCACCTTGGGATATAACTGACAGTCGGCAGGCTCAAAATACACAGGCCTGGCAACTTATCTATTTTTTTGAAATTGATTCCCCTGCACTTACTGATATCGCAAAAATTCAAAGACTATTTCAATAACCCCTGAAGATATTTAGTTATAAAAATCAGCCTACGTAAGTTTAGCAACCCATTTATTTAACTCCCCTGCTCTCCCCTCTCATGATGATCAAGATATTCTAGTATCACATCGGTACATATGCTTATAAAATTAGGATAATTATCTAAAAAATCTCTAATCTTTTTTTTCACGACCTTTGGATCTTGGTTAGCAGTTTGCGAAATAAGAGCAGAAAGCTCAGGGGAGCTGTTAACAAAATCGATAAACATAAGTCTGCCGCTGCCTATCGGCACCTCGGGAAAAGCGGCACTTACTTTACCACCTAGCCCTTTGCCGGCTGTCCAGAGTTGGCCTGTTGATTCACCACTTGCTAGCCATTCTTTTACTACCTTTTCGGCTCTCTTTCTTCTTGAATTATTATCCCTCTTTTTCTCCGATACTGAGATTACGTTGGATTTTTTTTCAGCACTCTTTAATTGTGATTCTTTGCTCCTTTCCACATCCTCTGCTCTCCTCCCCCCATGATGATCAAGATATTCTAGTATCACATCGGTACATATGCTTATAAAATTAGGATAATTATCTAAAAAATCTCTAATCTTTTTTTTCACGACCTGTGGATCTTGGTTAGCAGTTTGCGAAATAAGAGCAAAAAGCTCAGGGGAGCCATTAACAAAATCGATAAACGTAAGTCTGCCGCTGCCTATCGGCACCTCGGGAAAAGCGGCACGTACTTTACCACCTAGCCCTTTGCCGGCTGTCCAGAGTTGGCCTGTTGATTCACCGCTTGCTAGCCATTCTTTTACTACCTTCTCCGCTCTCTTTCTTCTTGAATTATTATCCCTCTTTTTCTCCGACACTGAGATTACGTTGGGTTTTTTTTCAATTGCGCCTTGGAATTTTCCTAGTTGTTTCTCTATATTTTCTAAGCTAGAAGTTAATTCACCTAAAGTTTTTTTTAGCAAATGATGATGCATAGCATAAGCATTTTTTGTTACACAACAAGAAACCATTAGCAGAATGAATAGCCCTAATTTTCTACCGCCCACCATTTTTCCTCCTTTTTTAGCTTTTCTTCTGGCCTGGACTCTCTTTTCTCTCAATTTTTCATGATTTGTGCAATTATCTTACTGTTAATGATCAAGGCGAGTCAAGCTTAGAAAAATTGGCTTTCTGCCTCATCCAAGGCAGAAAGCCAATTTTTATTGGAAATAAGAAAACAAGATAATTATTTTTATTTTTAAAATTTTAGTGAACAAAATTAACCAAATTTTAAAGGAGGCTCTTTTCCTAAAAAAGCCTCCTTTATTTTGGGCTTATTTTACATCCAATTTTGGATCAATCAACTGCAAAGCGTCAGGAGACTGCGCAAGCAGGAGAAGAATTCAACGCATTAAGTTTTGCATAACCATTTTGAGCAATAAGCTTAGCTCTTTCTTCATAAAACTTTGGATCCTGAGGAGCCCATGTAGCAAGCCCATCCACATAACGATTATACATACAAAATGCTGCAGCAATTAATACAGTGTCATGTAGTTCAAGATCAGTAGCTCCTTGAACATGTGCCATGCGCACATCTTCATCGCTAACCGTCCGTGCATCTTTTTGCACTTTTGCTGCAATAACAAGTAACGTTTTTAATTTTTCAGATATAGGGGCCGTTGTATAGTCTTTTTTAACGGCTTGTAAGATTTCAGTGTCACCATTGAGCAATTCTGTGGCAATTGCGGAATGAATTGTACAACAATACTTACATTCATTTAAATAAGAAACATATGAAGCAATAATCTCTCGTTCGCCTCGCGTCAAACTTGAGTCGCCGACTAAGAGAATCTCAGCAAGTTCATTCAATGGTTTCGAAGTTTCGGGCCTATATATAAACAAAGATCGAATCCCTGCAGTTCCTTCTTGGAGAGGAATATGAGGTTGCTTTTCTTGAATTACCAAGCGTTTTTTAGCATCAGTTTGATTATTCAACGCCAGACGCAATGCATCAAATGTTAAATAGGGCAGCCCCACCAAGTATTCAACATTACCTAAAGGATCAATTCTCTGTTGAGGAAATGCTATTCCTAATCCAAAGAGCCGTGGACCAATCATACCAGAACTGACGTCATATTTTTCATAGACAGATAAATCTCCATTAATTGGAGGTAGATCATTACGCTCAAAACCAATTGCACAAATGACTTTGGTACATTTAGGCAACAACGATTGGAAAGTCTCTGGGGTGTTTTCAACCCGTACTAAATTTTTAGGCATAGCAACTTCGAGTACTGTTTTAGTCCAGAGCGCAAGATCTCCTTTGAGGCCACTCTCTTGCCATGCTATGTTTCCTCTAAATAGAGTTGGGTAGGTATATGGTTTTTTATAAAAATTAATTATTGAAGCTACTGAAAGTTCAGTTAAATATTTTACGACTAATAAGGCCGAGTGGGAGCTACCAATAACAGCGACCGTATCATCAGGAGTAACGCACGTAGCTAAAATATCTTTATCGAGAGCCAAATTAAGCGGAATCTGGGGTATGCCTTCATACCTCATATTTTTTGGATGGGCTCCTGTAGCTAAAACAACATTATCAGCACAAAAGCTCAGGGTCTTTGTTTGAATATGCCATTGGTTATCACGAAAATCTAATGCTATCATTTCATCTTCAACCGCAAGAACTTTGGTACGTAAATAGTTAGTAATATCCAACAGAGGCTCAACAATAGAGCAAAGCTTCGGCGTTTGATTTAATGGCATAGCAAATAAACGATCGAGCGCATCACTCTTAACTTCACCAAAAATTTTACAGGTGTGCACATAAGCAATGTATTGGCTAACATTCGCATTTCCCGGCACATTTCTATACTCTTTGCCCATGCTGCCCACGTTAAATTCACGATCAAGCCAGAGTACCTTTTCAGGTGAAACTCCGCTATCAAGTATCAGACCAAGCGCTGCAATTCCTGTAGGACCCGCTCCAACAACTGCCCATTGTACATGATCTGTACACCAGCTAGCGTTCGATACACATAAAGAAAGAGTGGCAAGGCTAAAAAGTAATATTTTAGTAAATCCCTTATGCCATGATGGCAGATGTGTTGTGATTTTATGTTGATTTTGAATTGTTTTTGTGTGTTCCATAGCTTTACTCTAATTTTATGGTTGTGTAAGATACTTATTTTGCTAGCGCTAGAATACATCAGCTACTGTAATAATTCAATACTCTTTTTTTCTGAAAATTTTTTATGATATATTGTTGTGCGAGTGTTAAAAAATAGTCACTTTTTTTGGCAAAAGAAGAAAAAATATGAATTCTCTTTCATTATATTTGACCATACAACTGTTGTTGTTAACTACGGCCGTAGCCATGATTGCTTCAGAAGGGCCATCAAATGACCCTTATAAAAATTTTAACACAAAAATTCTTAGCCGATATTCTGGGGAGCAGAACAAGGTAATTCTTGCCAAGATGCTCATACAGGCAAAAGGCGCTCCTGACGATAGCAAAGCAGAATATGGTATGTATAAAATTTTTGAATATGATTATACAGGAAAAGTAGTTCTTGAGGAAGTTTGGAAATTAGGCGGTCGCGAAAATCAAAGAGAAAAGATATTAAAGCTGTGCGAAATCACCGCTGATAAAATTGGATTTGTCAGGGGAGCGAATGGCGAATTTGATTGGAATCAGATTGGTAGCGATCTTGGAATTGGTAAGGAAAGCACTCTATAATCTATTTTTATTCTTCAAAGCACCCCTTGCATTAATTTGAGGAACGCAATATCGACGGTACAATTTTCTTCGAAGTTTCAAAACTAAATAACTCTACTCTTAAAATTATTCCGTTAAAAAGACTGGCCTTCCGTCTTCGCTAAAGCTTCGATCGGACACGGCCAGACGACTTATAGCCTTCAAGCGACGACGCAAGCCGTTAGGCGAAGCAAATATTTCAAGACGAATGAGTTTATTGTCCAGCCGTCGCTTGCGTGGGTTATAATAGCCTACGAAGTTTGACTAAGCTATGGCGGACAGTCTTCGCCCTACCAACCAACATCATTCTACTATTACAATCATTCCGTTAAAGGAACTGGCTTGCCAGAAGAAGCCGCTAGGCGAAGACTGGTGTGCCCGGCAGGATTCGAACCTGCGACCTACGGATTAGAAATCCGTTGCTCTATCCAGCTGAGCTACGGGCACGCATGTAAAACAAAGAGATTTTAGTATAAATTAATTTTTAATCTTGTGCGACAAAAAGCTTACTAAATTCCTGAGCTGCCTCTAAGAGGCGCAAGCGAGTCTCTTCAGATAAATCTTCAGAGTCAGTAATTGCCTGCGTAACTTCCGGGTATACTGCCATAGCATAACTAGAAAACTGCGTTAGAAATGGATGCACTTTTTTAAGCGGAACTTCATCCAACATGTTTTCTTTAAGTAGAAAAAGAATGATAACTTCTTCAAGCGTAGTATAGCGAACATTAAAAGGTTGTTTAAGCAGTTCTACTACAATTTTTCCTCGCGCCAATCGTTGTTGAGCAACAGCATCTAATTCAGTACCAAACTGGGAAAAATCAAGTAACTCATGATATTGAGCAAGTTCAAGCCGCAATGCCCGAGTAACCTTTTTTATCGCTTTAGTTTGCGCTGCACCACCAACTCGAGACACGGAAAGTTCAACATGGACTGCAGGCCGAATACCTTGATTAAAAAGCTGAGTATCTAAAAATATCTGTCCATCTGTAATCGAAATTAAATTAGTAGGAATGTAGGCAGTGATGTCATCGCTTTGGATTTGCACAATAGGTAACGCGGTTAATGAACCTCCCTTAATAATTTTACCAGCACGCTCCAAAAGACGAGAATGAAGATAAAAAACGTCACCCGGGTAAGCTTCCCGCCCCGGCGGACGCCGCAACAGAAGCGACATTTCACGATAAGCTATTGCATGATTACTTAAGTCATCATACACAATAAGGACATCTTTGCCCTCAGCTCGAAAAAATTCTCCAATAGTTGAGCCAACGTAAGGCGCCAAATACTGATTAAGCACCGAATCGCTTGAATCAGCACTAATTAAAATACAATATCCTAAAGATCCATTCTCTTCTAACTCCTTAATAATTCTGGCTAAATTTGCTTGGCGCTGTCCTATCGAAACATAGATACAGATGACATCCTTATCTTTTTGGTTAATAATGGTCTGAATTGCCAAAGAAGTTTTGCCGGTATTTCTATTACCAATGATAAGCTCTCTTTGCCCTTTTCCAATAGGTATAAGTGCATCAACAACAAGAGTTCCCGTCTGGAGTGGCTCATCTATAGGCGTTCGGTCAATAATTCCCGGAGCCGATTGTTCCACAGGACTACTCTTAGAGGTAGCAATAGGGCCTAAAGCATCTAAGGGCTGAGCGGTTGCATTTATAACTCGCCCTAGCAGTTCGTAACCAACCGGTGTTTGAAAAACCGAATTGGTACGTTGAGCAACCTCAAGTTCCGCTACCGGAATTTTTGTATCAAGCAAAAAGATAGCAACATAATCTTCTTCTAAACTTAAAATTATTCCTTTATTGCCCCCGTTAAAAGTAATAAGCTCACCATACACAGCATTAATAAGTCCAAAGACACGACAAATATTATCACCCACTTGAACCACAATTCCTGTCTCTTCAAGTTTTTCTTGTTCTAAGCCAGCGAGTGATTTTTCGAAAAGCGAAACAAGATCGGCACTTTTTATTTCCATCAGATTCCTTGTTTGTCTAAAAGATGACGTAGAGTGCGTAACTGCCTAGCAATAGAATATTCCCATCCATAAGTACTACTCGTGATACGTATTCCTGCTATAAGAGATTTATCCACAACAGGGGTAAGTAAAATATGTTTGCCAGTTTTAATTGATAAAAAAGAACGGATAGTTTTTAGTTGCATTTCATTTAACGGTAGAGAACTAGCAATATAAACAGAGAGCAAATGATGACGTTGTGCATACACAGCGCCAAGTTTTTCTATAACCAATTCTATAAGGCTAAGGCGCTGATTTCTCACTAAAAGATCAATAAGAGGTCTTATATATTGAGATAAACTATAAGGCGCAAAGAGCCTTTCTGCTAACATTTTTTTATCACCCAAAGTAAGCGCGGCAACATCAAGCAATGCTAAAACTCTTTTTTTTTGCTTAAGAAAATTTGCAATTTTAATGAGCTCACAATAAAGTTCCATATCACTATCTTGCATAAAACAGTTATAAAAAGCAGTAGCATATTTTTTTGCTAAAAGATCCCTATTCTTATCCATCCTGTTTCCGTGCTAAAAAATTGATCAGGTTTTGAATATATGCTTCATGACCAGGTAGCGTTAAATTTTCTTTTATATCAGTCTCAGCCTGTGCAATTATAGAGGGGACAGTTTGACGTAAAACATAGACAGCATCTAATTCTTTCTGTTGGCGCTCAAGCCTTTTTTGGTGCATCATCGCAAGACGTTCTTGTTCCTCTTTATAATCTTGGGCCTTATTATTTTCTACCTCTTGCCACACTCTGATTTTTAGCTCAATATGATAACCTAACGTACGCTGCTGTTGCATCGCCAGAATAATATTAGCTTCTTGATTTTTAAATTTTTGAATTGCTTGTAGACGCGCCTGTTTTTCTTCTTCTTTTTTACACACTATAGCCCTAAGCATAGGCAAAATTCTTTTATAAAAATAATAGGAAAAACCCATACTTAAAAGTGTTGCATTAAGACATCGAAATAAAAAGCCTATACTCATAATGTTACCAAACATCTCTTCTTATTATATGAGTAATCACTTCTATCACCGGCTGGGTAAGCTCATTTTGCTCCTCCTGACTCAGGCAAAGGGGCTGCCTCAGCGTTGGCATTAGCTTCTCACCGCTCTCCAATAACCGTCCTGCAACGGTCTGAGGAATAAGCATCCCAAGCGCCTTACAGGTTTTTTTCCATTCTTCATTTTTTTGAATTTCTGCTAGCTCTAACTGTTTATGAGTATTTTCATATACCATATCAATAATTTTTTGATCCGCTCTTTCTTGATTTTTCACTTTCATAAAAGGAGCAAGAAGCAGTTTTTCAATCAGATGATAGGCTATCATAAAATGAACTATTTGAATAAATAAAGTTAGATTAATAGTCATGAGAGATAGCTAGCATAAAAACATTGACCATACATTATCAATCTCTAGGATGACATGATTAGGCCAATAGATATAAGAAAGCAATAAATAGCCGAGGATTCAACAACACTTACGGCAATAATCATAGCGGTGCGAATTTCCTTAGCGGACTGAGGATACTTACCAATACTTTCACAAGCTTTGGCGCCAATCAAACCTTGTCCATAAGCAGGGGCCATAGATCCCAGACCCATGACTACTGCAGCACCAATATAAGCGGCTGCTTTAACTAGTACAACATTTTCCATGAAAACCTCTTGGTTTGGAGTTGGATTATATAAAAAAAGTCAGCTTTTTATTTATTCTACTCATATTTTTTAATTTTTTACAATGATAAAGGCCTGTCAGCGTTAAAAGATTTTAATTCCTGATAAAAGAACGGAAAAAACGAGCTTACTTGCCGGATAAGATCTTCTTGTTGATCTCTATTATTTTCAAAATCTTTATTGCAATCAAGCATCAGAACTGGAATCGCACCAAGACCGGATGTCACCTCCCTTTTATCAATGAGCCACTGCTCATGTTTTTGATGAATGCTCGTAAGGTAGTCCAAAGAAACCTTAGACTCCTCAAGTCGATTGCGTTGTTTCATCCGATTAAAACATACCTCTGGCGTTGTATTCATATAAATAAAACCATCAGGTAGTACCGTATAGCCATCAACAAGCCAATCAAACCATTCAGTATAGAGTTGCCATTCTAAAGGACTCATTACTTTAGATTCAAAAGCATTTTTGGCAAAACAGTAACGATCAGAATAAATCGAGCGTTCAAGAATCTGAACATTTTTCTTACTAGAACGAATAGCCTGTTCTGCGGCTAAAATGCGCGTAACAAAAGCATATGTCTGAAAAGTATATGCCCAACGCTTTGTATCGGCATAAAATTTATCTAAAAGATCTCCCTCTTGCCATTTTTCCAGAGGCTCATACACCACATTCGTGTTAGAAAATTCCTCTAAGATACGCAAAAAAGTTGATTTTCCAGCTCCAATATTTCCTTCAACAATAATATACTTCATCCCCTCCGGCTTCCTGAACAACATGTACATCCTTCCAATTATTTTATGTGCATTAGAGCTAGGGTCCCTCGATCATCCATTCTAAAGGTTAGTCTAAAAAAAGCGAGCTGCCCAATTAAAAAACTCTTCAATGCCCTCAGATAATTTTTATAAACAGCATAAAAACAGGCCAATAAGCGTTTCATTTAGAAAACTATTGATTTTTAAATAATATATTGGTTAAGCTAGTATTTGATTAGAAAATAGAAATAGCATGAATAATAACAGGAATGTTTCACGGCAGTATGTAGTGCATCTAGCGCAATAACTGCACCTAAAGCGCAAAAAAGTTGGTTTCGTTAGCCAAAGTACGCTGATTTTTTATTTAAAAACAATAAATAAGGGAGACACAAATGTCACAAGATAACAAAAAAAACCAAAACACAGGACATACCGGCTTGAATTCTCATTCTGAAAAATCTGCCGGCCATAAGAAATATGATGGCCAACAGACATCACAAGACAAGGGCTCTAAATCTGTAACTGGTTCTGGTTTTGGTGAAAAATCTGAAAAGAAAGCAGGACAAAGCAAGCTTGGTGAACATTATGGTAAACATAATCGCACTGATGCTGCTAATGATGATACTGCTGACAATAAGTAAACTTAAATAGTTAGCTAATTAACTAAGCTGTAGTGTTGATTTTAAAAAAGGAGCTCCTAATGAATAGTCAAAATAAATCATGTAGCTGTTCGGGAACTAAATCTTCCAATTGTGGTTGCGGTTGTGGCAGCGGAAAATGTACCTGCACAAGTGGCTGCGGTTGTGGCTCTTCCAAGGGCCTTCAGGGTTCAGGCCCCCAACAAAAACTAGGCTCATCTGACAAAAATGGCCAAGGTTTCCAAAAACAAGGATTAGGCGATAAGTCATCCAAAAATAATGGAAATTATTAAGCTTTCTTTGTTCAAATAAAAAAACGAAGTCTCAGGCATCAAAAGCCTGAGACTTCGTTTTTTTATTTGATTTTTTTAATTCTTATTTTGTTGGGCAAAAATCTCTTTGATCACCGAAACGCTTCCCACAAGGGCAGTAGCCTCATAGGGCACAATTACTAACTTCGTATCTTTGCCCTGCGTAAGTTCAGGAAGGGTTTTTATATATTGCATGGCAACAAGATAGGGCATAGGATCTGAGGTTGGCGCTGCATCAGCAATCATCTTAATTGCTTTGGCTTCAGCTTCAGCAATTTTAAGACGCGCTTGCGCTTGGGCTTGAGCATTAATAATTTGTGATTGAGCCGCACCCTCCGCCTCTAATATCGCCGCTTGACGCAATCCCTCTGCTTCCAGAATTGCTGCCCCCTTTTGTCCATCAGCAGACAAAATTACTGCACGACGATCTCGCTCAGCACGCATCTGCTTTTCCATTGCTATAAGAATGTCATGCGGCGGATTAACTTCTTGAAGCTCAACCCGATTAATTTTAACACCCCATTTATCTGTAGCCTCATCCAAAATAATACGCAATTTATTGTTGATAAGATCACGAGAAACAAGACTTTCATCTAGGTCCATAGCCCCAATAACATTACGTAATGTAGTTTGAGTGAGTTTTTCGATAGCCTCAGAAAGATTAGCAACTTCGTACACTGCTGCGCGAGGATCAATTATCTGGTAGTATAACAGAGCATTAATTTCCATCGTCACATTATCTCGGGTAATAACATTTTGCTTAGGAAAGTCGTACACAACTTCTCGTAGTTCTATGCGCGTTTCGGGACGTATTACGCGATGATATTTTTTATTTTCCTGATAAATATAAGTCCATTGCATCACGTGCATATTTTCAATAAAAGGAATCACGACATGCAATCCAGGCAAAAGTGTGCGATCATAGCGCCCAAAACGCTCGATAATAATCGCCTCTGACTGCAGCACGAGTACAAAAGATTTAAAAGCTATTGATATCAACGCCAGTACAACACATGTCGTTATCCCTAACATAATCAAACCAACCATGAGGCTTCCTTTCAAATAAGATAGTTAACTATTTTCTGTTGATTGCCGAATCGGCTGCACGACAAGATGGCACCCACTCAGCGCCATAATTTCCACCTGCATGCCAACTTCAATATTCATTTTGGTTTGCCACCGCGCCAACCATGTTTGACCCTCAATAACGACATAACCTGCAGGCTGCAAGGGGAGCAAAGAGATAACCAGCGCTTTTTTTCCCACAAACGCATCTATGGTTAAAAGATAGGTCTGATCTCTTTTATGATTGCTTTTTTTTCTAAAATATAAAAATGTGCCTACTAATCCTACTGCCGAAACAGCTAAAAATCCTACTAGTTGCCCCACAAGCTCACCATCTAGAGCAGCTATAAGTCCGGCACTTAAACTACCCACAGCAAAGCTTAAAAGGAAGAAAGTACCAGGCATTGAAAGCTCGCCTAACAAAAAAAGAAGGGCAAAACCTACCCATATGAAAATGCTATATAATTCCATGATAATCCTTTGTAAAATCATATTAAGTATACTAAATTAGAAAATTTTGTCTAGGAATCAGTTTTTTATTCTAGTTTTTATTTTCAAATATTTATTTTTAGTTATAAAATATGTTATGCTTATTTTAATGAAGAAAAAGGCGTTTATACGCCTATATTTACAATTAAAAGGAGAATCTCATGAAAAAGAATATATTAGTGGTTTTATGCGCTCTAGCGGTTACGGCCACAGCTGTTGGCGTGGTCGAAAATAAAAATAAGATAGGAGTGAGTAATCAGACTAACGTTCCTGTAATTGCGCAAGTATCTGTCATCAGAAATAAGAAAATAAAAGCAGCCGTTGGCGGAAACATTATCTATCAACATGGAGCCACCGCTATAGAGTGTCCTGAATTATATTGGTTTTCACCTGAAGGCAAAGGATTCTCCTCAACAGAACCAACAAAAAGCTCCGATGTTCTTATGCATGGCATGCCAAATAGAATTAGCTTCAAAATACCTAATCAAAAGAGGCCATTAATCGTAAATCTTCCGGCTCAACATGAAGGTCCTTTCTCAATAACTATACAAAAAAACGGAAACAAATTTGAGGCAGTCACTCCCAAGATCCATTCAACATTTAATGCTCAAGAGACAGCGATTGAAGAAGTAAAAAATGTCTTTAATGAGTCTGCTGTTCAAAAAACTAAATAAGGGAAGCTTTCTATGAAAATAAAATTTTTGATAGTAATGCTTGTGCTTGCAGCCTTCAGGCTGCAAGCAACCTTTAATGGTTTTGATATGACACAAGACATGCCCATAAATTGCGTTCCTTTAACCCCAGATCGACTGTACACGCCAGCAGGCAATTACACCAAGCTTCTGAAGCAAAGGCATGCTTATTGTCGTCAGTGTAAACGAACTGCACGACGAGGAGTTGCGTGCCAACGTCATCAAGAAGAAAAACCTAAAATTAATTATGATGCAACCCAAAGAAATTTTGAGTTGTTTCCTTTTGAGCTTGAGCCAAAAAGCGCTTCTGCAAAAACGGTAAAATCGTGCTAAAAGGCTGAAAGCTTTTGATTCGCTATAGCCCGGGGATCAACGCTCCTGGCAACATCTTTCTTCTATTCTGGAGCTAAAATTTCCCTCTTTTCTAGTTCATTGCTATAGTCTCTTTTGAGAAAATTCTTTTTTCCTGAAGCGAATGTGCTAGAGGATATAAATAAAATGGCTTGGAAAGAACGCTTGAGAATTTTAGAAAAATCTCAACAATGGGATAAAGCAATAGCGTTTATGAAAGGTATTATTCAAAAGAATCCTAATGATGTGGATGCTTATATTTTTATGAACTATCTTTTAATGAATATTTTGGCTGAAGAAGAATATGATTTAAGCAAGGATAAGGAATATGCAACCTTACTTAAATGGTATTTTGATGAATCCTATGCCAAGTTTTCTGATAATCCAGAATACTTATATTTTACTGCCAAAACCGCTGTTATGGGAGAATGGTTTTTTGGTATCACTGTAAAAGATTATGAGAAAATGTTTAAAAGAGCTCAAGAAATAGAGCTCGCTAATCCCTTATATCAAGAAATCTATTATTTAAACTTAAGCTCTAATGACCCTTATAACCAAGAACTGATTAACTTTGTAAGGCTGGCTCTGAATAAGGATTCTCCTATGAAAAAGCAACTTAAAGATAAAGGAGCTATTGGGGAGTATATTTTAAGAATGCAGCAATGGTGGACTAGGAATGCCTTGGAGCTCGCAGAGAAAAATAAAAAATGACCTGGAAAGAACCTGTGTGACAAAACTAAAAATAAAACTTATACTTCTTTTGTTTGCAGTCTTAATCGGAGGAATTTTTTTTATGCCTAAAGCGCACAAAAATTCGACAACAAGCGGCATCGTCGTTATTTTATCCGGGCCTTCTACTGCGGGCAAAACAAGCATTCAAAAAGCTTTTCAAAATATAGCCTCAGAACTGTGGCTAAAAATAGGCCTCGATAATTTTTTTTGTGAAGTTTTTCCTCCAACATACATGGGGAAAGAAGAACGCGCTCCTCAACTTCCCAGCGATAAAGAAGTTATGTGGATAACTCATGAAACAGATGAACATGGCAACAATGTTGTCCCTATCCATTTCGGCCCCTTGGGCATAAAAGTAATGATGGGCATGTTCAGCGCCATCGGTGCATATGCGCGTGCTGGCAACAATCTAATTGTTGATTTTATTCCCTACGATATTGCTTGGATCCAATGCCTTAAAAATGACCTGCAAGAAATAAAAACTTATTGGATTGACATTACTCTACCTCTGGAAGTTGCAGAAGCACGAGAGAAAGAGCGCAAGACGTCACCCATTGGACATGCACGTAGTCATCACCATAAGATGCCTCATACTAGCACATATGATCTAGTCATCGACACCTCAAGAGTCAATCCAGAAGAAGCAGCACACACTATTTATGACTTTATAAAAAACCATCCAAAATCCTCTTAAGCATGGTACATGCAATGATGCGAAAGGGATGATCACTCATCCCCTCTTCAACTTATTTATCTGATTTTTTTGCTAAGAACAGATCTACATTCGCGGCCTGCTTAGCCAATAATTCGAAGGGCAATCCCCACACTTTTGCAGTATCTTTACACCAACGTTGATCAAAAGCTGTAGAGGTAATCGAACGAATTTCTGGAAAAAAGAGGGACGTTGGCAATGAACGTTTGACAATCGTTATCGTACCTTTGTATAAGCTGACGACATACGTACCATTAACTACTATTTGTGTTGTTTTGATAAAGGCATCTAATGCTACTTTAAGAGGATGATACCAACAACCATGATAGACCAGATACCCCCACTGAGCATCTACTATTTTTTTGAATTGAATAACCTCTTTGGTTAAACAAAATTGCTCTAAATCTTGATGAAGCTTAAGTAATAGAGTAGCCGCGGGTGCTTCATAAATCTCTCGACTTTTAAGACCCATAATCCCATCTTCACTCATATCAATAAGACCAATACCATGTTTGCCTGCAATACTATTAAGTTCTTCAATGAGAGCATGCAAAGGAATATTTTTTCCATTGAGAGCATAGGGTATGCCATTTTTAAAAGCAATTTCAACTTCAACCGGTTTATCAATCGCCTTATGCGGAGGCGTAAACCAAAGCCATACAGAATCATCAATTTTTTGATCTAAGCTAATAGCACCCGACGCGATGGAGCGACACCAGAGGGTTTTATCATCTCCCCCTACAATTTCTTCAGTGGTCGGAATTCCCCAAAAATTGAGGAGCGCTATTTCATCTTGACGCGTTAAATTAAAATCTCGCACAGGCACTAAAATGGTAAGCGCTGGCGCATACATTTTAAAAACATAGTGCATGCGATATTGATCATTTCCTTTGCCCGTTGAACCTTCTAAGATAGCATCACAGCCCAGCGCTTGCGCCTTCTGAGCAATTATTTTTGCGATTAATTGACGAGTCATAGAGGTAGCAACTGGGTAGCCATTATAGCTGCTATTTGCGTGAATAGCAGATCCTAACCATTCTTTACTAAACTCTTCCTCAGCATTAATAATCAGGGGAGTTAAACCTATTTTTTGAGCAGTAGTTATTACCTGCTGCATCTCACTTTCGCCTTGTCCAATATTAACCGTTATTAGGACAATTTCCTGGGCTTTATAAATATGACGTAGAAGCAGGACTCCTAAGGTTGAGTCAACACCACCGGAAAAGGCAACGGCCACCTTTTTTACTGGAGGAGTGGCAGTTGCAGTAAGATTATTAAGAATTGCAGTGATATTCATATTTTTTCTTTCGCTATAGAGTTAAAATAAGTTTTTAAACGTAGCGCATGAAGCGCAATAAAACCTTGAGCATCTTGTTGATCATATCCCCCCTCTTTGTCCGCACTAGCTACGGTTTTATTGTACAAAGAATGAGGAGACGTTCGCTTGGCAATAATAAATCCTCCCTGAGACAATTGAATAGTTATGCTACCCTCAACGCGCTGTTGACTTTCAGTTACGGCTGCCATCAAAAACTTGAACTCAGGGCTGCCCCAAAACCCGTTATAAATTAAGCGTCCCACCTGAATGTCTATAAATTCTTTGAGATGGAATACTTCCCGATCAAGCGTCACTACTTCAAGTGCTTGGTGGGCCGCATGTAACAATGTGCCCCCGGGCGTACCATACACTCCCCGCGATTTGATGCCAACGAAGCGATTTTCAACTAAATCGACATAGCCGATTCCATAACTAGCCGCTAGCCTGTTCAAATAACGAAGTAATGAAACTGCATCTGACGCTACAACTTTATTAGTCACATCATAGACTGCCGTGGGCACTCCACACTTAAAATGAATGGTAATAAGGACAGGGGATGCTGTTGGAACAGAAGGGTGCGTAAAGATAGCGGCAGGCGGCTGCTCCTCAACATTTTCTAAAATCCCCCCCTCAAAACTACTATGAAAGATGTTTTCATCAATACTATACGGCTTTTCCAGGGTTGAAACTACGGGAATTGAATGACAATGCGCATAGGCAATAAGATCGGGACGGCCCTTAAATTGCTCCAAAAAAGAGGCCATTTTCCAGGGAGCAATAATTGTTGCCATAGGCATGAGAGCCGCATACATCAATTCGAAACGAACTTGATCATTTCCCTTACCGGTCGCACCATGAGCTAGGAAGAAGCACTTTTCCTTTTGAGCAATTTCTACCTGTTTTTTTGCAATTAAGGGACGCGCAAGAGCTGTTCCCAATAAGTAGTGGCCCTCGTACCGCGCATTAGCCTGCAAGGCTCGAAAAACATACTGTTCAACAAATTCTTGCGTAAGATCTTCTACATAAACTGCAGTTGCTCCTAATGCATAAGCTTTTTCTTTTAACCCTATAAAATCCTCTTGTTGTCCAATATCGGCAATAAAACAGACAACCTCATACCCCTGCGCAATAAGCCAATGAAGAATAACGGAGGTATCTAAGCCTCCGCTATAGGCTAAAACAATTTTATTTTTTTTATTAATCATTATATTTCCTAGACTAAATACTTATCAGCCAACTAGCATTTTTCCATCTTTACTCACTCTATCAATAAGAATAACTAAATGTCAAGCTAACTTTTGAATTTTTATTCATTATTAATTTTTTGAACCCCCATAAACTTGAGCCAAGAATAGGTCGCTTATCTAGATTCAGCGCTATTTTTATCTAAAGCGCTTGACATTCCCCCCAATCTTATGGTTTACTGTATATGAGTAAAAAATCATTTTAATTATAATTATTTATTCACCATGTAATCAAAAATATTAGTCTATTTGGGGGAGAGTGTAATGATTCAGTAATTGCGTAGTAACAAAGTGTGGAATTCTAAGAAAGCTAAAATTTAATTCGAGGGAAAAAGATGCTTAAAAAATATTATATGTTTATTGCTTTAGGAACTGTCGTAACTATGGGTCAGCACATAAAGGGCATGGATGGTGACAGTTATGCACAAGAATTAGCCAAACAACCATCCATTACCGATCTAAAGATTGATAACCAAATCAATCCCAGCGATGGCTCCAGCAGCGACCAAGAGGACACAGACCAAGACACTGATGAGGCTAACAAGGGTACATACGTAAAGCTAGGATGGTGGGGCTTTATTAAAAAGGAGCTGCTACTGACATGGGAAGCATCTAAGATAAATGGTCGACCTCCTGCTCGGTATTGATAGAAAAAATAACTCGCCGGGCCCACACGCGACACACCAAGCATACTTCTTGAAAAAATCATGATTTCTGGAGTCTGCCAAGATGAGAGCTCATTTTATAAAATTTTAGAAATCTGAGATTAAGGATTATAGATGAAAAAACTATGGAGTAAGGGAATTTGCCTTGCACAAGAAATAGAAAACTTTACGGTGGGCGATGATCCATACTTGGATCAGAAGCTCATTATTTATGATTGTTTGGGCAGCATTGCTCATGCATACATGCTTTCCACTATTGGAATATTAGAGCCTGCTGAATTTAAAAAGCTCAAGGAGTGCTTAGTAACAATTATCGACCAGAGCCGAAATGGCACCTTTCCTATTACAACATCTGATGAAGATGTACATACGGCAATTGAAATTTACTTGAGCCAGCATCTTGGCGACCTGGGGAAAAAAATACATACAGCACGTTCCCGCAATGATCAAGTAATGTTAGATTTGCGCTTATATATGCGCGATCAACTACTCAACCTTATGCAAGAACTACTAAAACTAGTCGATTCACTCTTGCTTTTTGCTCAAGAACACCGCGCAACCCCTATACCCGGCCGCACCCATTTCCAGCGAGCCATGCCCTCATCATTGGGATTATGGGCTAGCGCTTTTGCCGAATCGTTACTTGATAACATAGCTTTATTAAAAAATAGTTATGAACTTGTTAATCAATCACCGCTCGGCTCTGCAGCCGCATATGGGGTCAATCTCCCTATTGATAGGCAACTTGTTGCGGATTTATTAGGTTTTGAGAAAGTACAAAATAATGTTCTCTACGTAAGTAACAGCCGGGGCAAGTTTGAAAGCATTGTAATTCATGCGGCAACGCAAGTTATGATTGACTTGAGCAAAGTATCCGCTGATCTCATTATTTTTAGCGCACCTGAATTTGATTATGTAACTATTGCCGAAGAATTATGCACCGGTAGTAGCTTAATGCCACAGAAAAAAAATCCCTGCGCCCTTGAATTAGTCCGCGCAAAAACCGCAACCGTCATCAGTTATTTGTTGCAAACACTTGAAATTATACGTGCACTTCCTTCAGGTTATAATCGGGACTTCCAGGAAACAAAGCGACCCTTATTGCACAGTTTACAAACAACGCAGGAGGCAATAATAGTAATCCAGCTAACTATAGATAAGCTCAAAGTAAACCGTAATGCTTGTTTAAATTCCATGAGCTCTGATCTTTTTGCAACCGACTATGCTCTAAGCCTCGTTAAGGAAGGGATTCCTTTTCGCGATGCCTATCGCCAAGTAGCAGCACATCTGGATACGCTACCAAAAATTGATCCCCTACAAAATATTGCTGAAAAAACCCATCAGGGCGCTACCGGTAACTTGGGATTAGAATTAAGCCACACTATAAAAAACAATTGGAGCAACTGGCTAGCTCAGCAGGAGAAAAAAACCAGAACACTACTATCTAAACTTCTTGAGGAGGAAAAACGGTGATTAAAGACAATAAGCTGAGCAAAAGAAAAATAGCAATCCAAGAGCTCATAAAAACACATGCTATTGGAGATCATGGCACCTTGGTAGAGCTGTTACAAAAAAATTACACTATTACCACTAATCAGGCTGCCGTTTCGCGTGATTTACGAAGTTTAGGGATTTACAAAAAAGTTCGCGGCGAAACAATGATATATGAAATACCTACCACCAATGCAGTAGCTGAAATTTTACATTATTCGATACAGTCTGCACATCATAACGAGACCACAATTATTATAAGAACAATAGCAGGCACAGCCAGCTTTGTGGGCGATTTTCTCGACATGCAGCATGATTTGAATTTTTTAGGAACGATAGCTGGCGAAAATACAGTTCTTATTGTTCCTCATACGATAAAAAATATTGAAGAGCTTTTTAAAAAAGTCTGTCAACGACTTAAAATAAAGGAATAATCAATGTCCCACTTTTTTTTGATAATGTGCGGCGTGATTAGCGCTGCAATTACCTATGGTGCCTGTTCTCGCACTCAATGGATCATACGCTGTATACTCTCACTTACAATAGGACTACTCACCAGCATCCTTTTATTATTTCTTGCGCCTTCATCCTCTCCGCACACAAACCTTAATTCAGTAATTGTGGGAATTAGTGGCGATTTTCCTCCTTTTACCTTTGTGCAAGAGGGTGAAATAGTGGGCTTTGATAAAGATTTAATAGAGGAGATTGGTCGTCGACTTACTAAAAAAATTGTGTTTAAAAACATGCCCTTTAGCACCTTGCTTCCCTCACTCCAGCTGGGGACTCTGCATGTTGTTGCCTCAGGAGTGACACCAACAACTGAGCGTGCTCAACGAGTCTTATTTACTCAACCCTATATTGAAAATAATCCTCTGGTTATCGTTAGTTTAAGCTCGGCACCAGCTGAAAATATAAAAGATATAGTTAATAAAGAAGTAATTGTTAATGAAGGCTATACCGCTGACTCATACATATCAAATCTTACGGGAGAACGTCCAACAGTGCGACGCTTAAAATCTCCCGCAGAGGCCTTTTTGGCTCTTAAAAGTGGACGCTCATTTGCTTTTGTTACTGCGCACAATACAGTCAAACCATTTTTTGACCACTATGGCACTGATCAATTCCATGTTGCAGTGATACCTAACACTGAAGAAAGTGCTTCACTTGCGATTGCCCCCCAGTATCCAAAATTGTTAGAAGAAATAGAGTCAGCCTTAGAAACTATGAAAAAGGACAACACTTTACAAAATTTAAAGAATAAATGGGGCTTATAAATATGATAAATTTTTCTATCCTTAACGAATCATTGAGCAAACTACTTGAAGGAGCAACTCTTTCAGTCATCATAACCACTCTTGCCCTAACAATCGGTACCATAGGAGGTACACTACTTTCTCTTATGCTGCTCTATGGCAATGGCATTATTCGTATTATTGCCCATGCGTATGTCACAATTTTCCGCGGAACCCCAATGCTCGTACAAATAGCAGCACTTTTTTTTATACTCCCTTATGCAGGAATTATATTACCAGCCTTTTGGGCAGCCGTTCTAGCTATTGGGATGAACAGTGTCGCTTATATAAGCCAAATTATACGCGCCGGTATTCAATCAATTGGACGAGGACAACTAGAAGCTGCTCAATCATTAGGTTTTTCTCGTCATCAAATCATCCAACTCATTATATTACCTCAAGCATTTAGAACAGTGCTACCCGCTTTGGGCAATGAATGCATAACTCTCATAAAAGACTCCAGTCTTGCGTCGGTCATTGGAGTCGCCGAACTTACTCATCAGGGATCAATGATCATGAACAGAACATACGACGCCTTAACCGCATATGCGGGCGTTGCATTTATTTATCTTTTTATGACCTCTCTTACCTCTATTTTTTTGCATATCCTCGAAAGAAAATTACGCTACGTTAAAAATTAAAAATCGCCTACAATTAACAGGGAGACGCTACTTGTTTAGCAACTCGCCTACTTAATCTTGCAGAGCTTCTGAATGTATCTCATCAACTTTTTTAGCCACAAGCTTTTTAAAAACGGAGTTCATAATGGGATAAAGGATAATACTTGTCACAATGCCCAAAATATTAGCTCCAATGAGAAACGACCATAAGCAGGGAGAAGCCATGTGAAGTTTTGTTTCAAAAAAAGTTTCCACCCATTTCATCCAACTGGGATTACATAAGCTCTCACCCAGATGCAAAAGATCATACAATAAAAAATGTCCCACAAAATAACCTGCGGAATAGATAGGAATCATTGTCCAGGGATTATTTATAGCATAGGTCGCAGCCATAGCTACTGCCATATTAAGACGCAACAGAGGACTAAGTATCAAAACAAGTACTGTATGCAAACCTAAAAAAGGTGAAAATGCTACATAATTACCAAGGCAAAAAGAGAGCGCTAATTTCTGAGGATTAGGTTCCTTGGAAATTAGCTTTTTAAGAAAATTATTAATCCAGTGCACGCCACAATCCTCTACTTTTTCTTAGTCTTAGTATCAAAAAAACATTTCTTATTCTAACGCGCTAGCAAAAAAGATATAGAACATTTTTTATTTTGCGCCGCTTTCTTTCTTGGCACGAGTCCACACCGAGCAAATATGATCTGAATCATTTCCCTTATCAGGCGACAGCTCCTCACTATCCTCATTTTTTAGATCTTCTTTGTCATAAGCACCAATAAGATCTTCGCCTTCACCATAACCACATACCACATGCACGCCATCTTGTTGACCAAAAATTATTTGCTGAACATCAGTGGGATCTGTTAATGAACTTTTATAACACTCAGCCTCATTTTTTTCATCATCAAAAACACATGGATATTCTCCGCTTTTTAACTCCACAATGTTACTTACCCGAGTATCAAGCCTATGTTTTTTTGCATTCAAAAATAGACTCATGAAAAGCAGACTCATCAGCAATAAAGGATGGATGGACATATTTTCCCTTTTTGTTAAATTCCCCTCAAGAATATTTGAAAAATTACCTGTAGGTCATTTTTATTTTGATGTAATAAGATGAGCAAGCGCAAGAAAAAAAGTTTTAAGGCAAAACTTCTTGTAATTTTTTAAAGCCTGCCGGAAAAGGATTTTTATTAATAAATTCTAAAATATGTCGCGCACACGCAAAAGGGGAAGCATAAGTAGTATCTACCGTCACGTCATACATTCTTGTCAATCGCGGAGCATGCACTCGATTTATTTGGTCACGGCTAAGGCCAATATCACGATCGCCCCGCAATATTTCCCGCTCTTCCAAAAGTTCCAAGTTACAATGAACTCCAACAAAATAAACTGTGTAATCTTTCAAAACGTGTACATAAGACCGAAGAGCATCATCATCAACCACCACTTCATCTACAATTGTATCAATCCCTGCTACAGACAAAGCAGCCACAACAGGAGCAATAACTTTCATTACTCTGTCACCAAAAGTTTCTGGATGCACTTCATGCACATGACCCGGCAAATCGCTGTCTTTTCTTTCTGACGCTTTTGGGGTAAATTCAAGATATCCTTTGGGCATCATGGTCAAAAAAGTATCGATACCAGTAAGCAGCAACGGTCTATCGGACAAATATTGCAAAGCTCGTCCTAGTGAAGTTTTGCCCGATGACGAAACTCCATTAAGAAAAATAATCATTTATATCATTCTCCTAATTTTTGCATGATTCGAGCATAGCACGAATTTGACCTGCCATATCAATTAAAAGAGATTTTTCGATAAAAATAGCTCTACCCTTATTATCTTTTGTCATCCATAGTTTATTAGCATCAAAGTCTGGCTGCACCTGAAAAGAACAAGCACTTATTCTATAATCAATTAGCTGATTTCTGTGATAAATAATATAGTTACCATTAACACCATTGGTAGAAGTTTCGCCCTCTGAAGACAATAACACAAACGAATTTCGCACTAATTTCTTTGGCGCAGACAACAAAAATACCCCATCCAGCTGTAGCGCAAAATTAACAATTTTTGTGTCATTATCAAGAATGGCGTACTTTTCATCGCTAGTGAGAGAATTAAACTTATCAAGAAGACGATCGAAAAATTTTAATTGTTTTTGCTTATATTTAAGTTTCAAGCATTTTTTATCAAGCATTTTTTGATTTTTCTGCCGTTCTCTTTCAAGCTTCTTTATTTCTCGATCAATTTTTTTCCAGTATCGCTTCTCCTCACGATCTTCTCTGGAATTAATAGTAGTAAAATGGAGACAAGGCTTTGATTCTTTTGATTTTTTTTCAGTAATAGACTTCCTAAAATTCTCCTGCTTTTCTCTAAGATCGGCTACTGATTGTTCAATTTCTTTAAGCTCTTGCTCGAAAATAGAACGGACATCTACGCTCATAACGCTTCTGTGGGTACTGCCCACAACTAAAATAATAAGTAAAAAAATCAACTTTTTCATATAAGCTCCAATTAAAAATTCTAAAAGTGATTTTTTTCATAAAAATCACTGAAAAAAGTCAAAAGTCCCATCTTTTTTAATATATCCAAAAAGCCCTCAATTGACAATCACCGCAGACCCTGAGTAAGCTCACAATAGAAAAAAGGAGACATTTTGTGAAAATTTTTCTTGACACTGCCCACGCACCCACTGTAGAAAAAAAGAGTTTTTTGATTGATGGATTAACAACCAATCCTACCAACCTCGCGCACGAGGGAGGCAATCCACTTGTCACTATAAAAAAATTATGCGCCCTGTTGCCCGATAAAGATATTAGCGTAGAAATAACTGAAATTGAGCCCCAAGCAGCTCTTAAACAAGCACGATTAATTGCTCAAATAGCACCGACTATCGTAGTAAAAATCCCCTGTCATGAGCCTTATCTACCCATTATCAAACAACTTATACAAGAGAAGATTCGTGTTAACATAACCCTACTCTTTACTTTAGCCCAAGGCCTGTTTATGGCAAAAATGGGTGCTTATTATATATCCCCATTTATCGGTCGCTGGGCCGATGCTGGTTTACCCAATACACATCTTTTGGCACAATTACGTACCATGATCGACCGGTATAGCTATACAACAAAACTTTTAGCAGCTTCACTCCGCGATGTTTCTCACCTTCAAGATGCTATTGAAGCAGGCGCTGACATAGCAACTATTCCCATAGAATTATTAGATAAGATATTTAATCATCCCCTTACAATTGAGGGCATAAATAAATTTGATACAGATTGGCAAAAGTTAAAAAATCACCGTTTCCCTTAATGAATGCGTTACGATGAAGCCTCTCCGCATCATGCATGTCACCAACAACTATATTCCCTATCAAGGCGGCATCGTCAGTTCTTTAATCGCTCATCAAGATGCTTTAGAAGCTGCTGGTCATCATGTACAACTAATAACTCTGGATTTTATTAAAAACTCTCCTCTTCAAAAAAATGTCATACGATTACCTGCATGGGCGCGATTTACCTACTATGGCAATCCCATGGCAGTGCCCTGGCGACCTTTTTATAATCTTTCTAATTTTATAAAAGAGTACCAACCCGATATTATCCACGTACACCATCCATTTCTCCTGGGAGCAACTGCACTAAAGGCTGCTAAAAAGGCTCAGATTCCTGTTATCTTCACCTTCCACACACGCTATCAAGATTATCTGCATTATATTCCGTTACCACGCTCTCTCACCAAGCCACTTTGCTTGTCATTGGTTGCTGATTTCTGCCAAAGTGTTAATGGGATTATTGCTCCAAGCGAGGCAATCAAAGAGCTCTTGGAAAGCGCAAAAATTAATCCCTTAATAACGTGCATCCCAAGTCCCGTTTCTTCCTTTTTTTTGCAAAAAAAAATGAGAACAATGCCCTTAAAAAACCCTATTAAACTTCTAACTGTTAGTCGTTTAGTTCCTGAAAAAAATATTAACTTTCTCATAGAGCTTATGACTCAGTTACCAAAAGATAGGTACCATCTTACCATCATCGGTTACGGATGGCAGGAGGAAACATTGCGCAGTTATGCCTATAGCACACACAAACTCTCACCGCATCACGTTTGCTTTAAAAAAGTATACACCAAGACATCTCTTAAAGAAGCTTATCACGCTGCGGATCTTTTTATTTTTGCATCACAAAGCGAAACGCAAGGATTAGTATTAGCAGAAGCTCTAGCTTCAAGCTGTCCCGTTATAGCCCTTGAAGCTGATGCTCTCAAAGATACCATTAAGAATGGAGTAAATGGTTTTTTAGTAAAAAATCAACAAGAAATGATTGCAATAATCAAACGCATAGCACACAATCAATCACTGCAAAACGACCTAAAAGAGGGAGCATGGCGCTCAAGTTTTATCTATAGCCCTAATGCTATTATCGAAAGAGTAATAGATTTTTATCATGCAGTTTTAGATGCCTCTTAAAATCAAAAAAATAGGCTGATAAAAAAATTAATTATATCTTTCAAGAGCGTTGTAACTTCAGCCTTTTTCTTTCGAAAAATTCCCCAAATTAGCAAGAATAAACTAAATAGGCTTCCCGAGGTTGCCACCGCAACCTTGAAAGGGACGGTGCGCAGTTTTTCTCGGAATGATTCTGACATTTTGCTAGTGCTGTTGCTTCGATTATTTTCAATATGCACTTCATCATTATATGCATCATTATTGCCAAGATTATGCGAGGGAGGAATAGGTGGTCCATGAAATTTTGGCACCTCATTGGCCTCATCATTATCTGTAACATTAGAAAAATTATCTACCAAACCACGATTGGAATTAGGCTGAGCCGCCAATCTAGTGCTCATAAGCGTCGATTGCCCAGAGGGACTCACCTCATTATCAAATTGATCATAAGGAGAGTGATCTTCAGAGATGGATCTTGAAAAATTAGATTGATCTTTATCTCTCTTTTTTTGCCCAGAAAGTTTATTACTTTGTGGCATCATTTTTTCTTCTTGGGCAAAAATATCTTTATCTTCATCTTTCTGCACTTCATCAACAATTTGATCCGCGTCGGCCGAAAAATGATTCTCATCTTCTAATCTCTCTACTCGTTTCTGATCTTTAAAATCGAAGGGCTCATCTTCGCGATTTCCATCTGATTCTTCTTCTTGAATCCGAGAATAAGTTCTATAGTTTTCTGAACGATCCTGTGGTAAATTTTGTCTATTATTGGAAGAGGAGTAACCCTGACCAGATAATGGCATATTTCCCTGAGGAGGACGGTTATTTTCCCTCGCATCCCTAAAAATTATATCTATATCTCCTCCTACTACATCTGCTATAGGAGGTATTCGACGCCGATCAGCACTAGCTGAACGCCGCTTCAATCTGCTTTGTGATGGAGGAAATCCAGCAACTTTGTTCTCTATGTCCCGATGATTTTCTAAAGTAGTATGGGTTTCATCTAAGGTTTTATCTAATTCTTGAGGTCGTGATTCATAGACTGTTGTTTGTTGCGGTGGTTGACCTTCGACAGCTCCAACCCCTTGCGCACCAGCAACAGATCCAGGAGTCGAAGGAACTGCCGGAGCTACCGTAACATTATTGGGTAAACGAACCGGAGTTTCTACACGAGCAGCAAAATTTTTATCTTGATTCAAAAAATTTTCCAGATCCTCTAACATCTGCGCCTGATCAAAAGTAAGAGGCTTGGATGGTGCCACCGGCTTAGAAGGAGATTGCGGAGGCTTTACAGGCTGCTTACTACTATCTGGCAAAGGACTCGATACAACAACCGGAGGGGTTGGTGTAGGCGTAGGAGCTTGGCTCAGAGGTGTTTGCAAGGTTTTTTCAGTGACCGCAGGGGGTAATTGTGGCACAGTAGGAGCTATAGGCTTTGAACTTGCACTAGGCTCAGACGGCACATTTCTTACAGTAGCCGTAGTAGCCTTAGGAAAAATCGGTACTCGCACTACGGGCCTGGTCTGCTGCCCAGAATTTGGCGTTGCTGTTTGCTGCTTTTTTCCCGCTACTCGCGGGACTCGCGGGGCTCGCGATAGTACCTGTTCTTGCCCAGGAGCAGAGCGCACTGGTTCTACAATCTGTTGAGGTTGGTCTAGCACTAATTCTTCTGGCGCTGGCAATGCACGAATATGCTGCCCTGCTTCCAAATTGCCCACCATATCACCCACAACAGGAGCCTCGGAGGTTATACTAATATTTAAAAAATCATTACCAGTTCCAGTAAAAATTTTACCGCGCCATTTTGACTTGCCCATAAGAGCGTCAATAATACTACGAGCCATTTTGGAGTTCATCATAGGTTGTGCTTCAGAGCCACTCTTTTTTTCAGATTTAAAGAGCCCGCTCAAACTACTTTTTTGATTCTGCAGAGCTCCCACAGAAGATCCAACAAGGTGTGATGATTTTTGAGGAGCCAGCAAACCTTTACTCTTTTGCAAACATTCCCGTAGATCTTGCTGGAAAAGTTCAACATTTTTAGTATTTCCCTGCTGATCAGTTATTTTTATGATAATTTTTTTATTATGTGCCGGCGTACTATCAAATATACGCTCAAAGGCCTCCATACGATCCTTAAGTTCACGAGGACTATAGGCAGCGCTATTGAAAATATCTTCAATGGTTTTTCTCAGTGCCCGCATTGTTTTCGCACGAAACTCAGGATCTTGAGGCCCCTCTTTTTGAGGGGTAAAACTAATACCAGCAATCCCAGAAGGAGTAGCAGGCATCAACGCTTGTGAATCAAAACTCCCTGGCTTTTCTGCTACCGCTACAGACCCAGGCAAAGCGAGAGCCTTTTGAGTTCTGCCTACAACTAATTCTTCAAAAATACGTGCTGCTTGGGCAATATTTTCAATAGAACCTTCCTGGTGCACTAAATCTTTGGTAGCCACAGGAGATTTTCCTAGTCTTTGTCCGCTTACGCTCATACTTTGTTTAGTTACCAATGGTTTTTTTAGAACAGATATAACACCCTTTCTTGGCCCAGTTGATCCACGAGATACTCCCGTGCTTTTATGCATTTTAGTGGGATCTTTATGCTGAAGAGTAATAGTTGGACTATCCTCTCCCGGAAGCTTAAAGGAGATCCTTTTTCTAGAACCACCAACAAGCGCTACAAAATCTTGTGCTGCTTTCTTATTGAATGTAATTTTTGGTTCGGAAATTTTAGGAGAAAAAGTCAATGATTTTTGCGGCTGCGGACGACGTTGAGCACTTGGTAAAGCTACTTGTTGTTGAACACTTTCAAAAAAGGTTTTGACAGGAAGCTGAACT
>Ga0206849_1007_pt1 | contig 85209 bp, 79 predicted proteins | sample Alteio_BWOrgCont_15_FD_152892 | JGI IMG/M metagenome (GOLD analysis project Ga0206849, IMG submission 152892) | Enriched cells from forest soil in Barre Woods Harvard Forest LTER site, Petersham, Massachusetts, United States -... | ecosystem: Environmental > Terrestrial > Soil > Temperate forest >...
TCTGATGAAATTCAGAAGGCAATAAATGATATTTCGACAGGAAAGAAAGCAAAAGAATTTAAAAAACGCAGTGATGCGTTAGTGAAGGTTACCAAGGAGTTGGCCAATGTTATGGATACTTATGCAAAGCAGCTAAAAATAGCGCAGACAGGCTTTGAAGACACAATCAACACCTTTGATGTATTGGCAATTGACGCAGCCAGTCCTGCGCTTGATGTTTTTGATGGTATAATCTCAAACCGTCAGCAAAAGCTTGCTTATATTGACTCTCTTGGACAAGCAGTAACCTCTCTTCGTGAAGACTTAGCTACGTCTATGAAAGGAAGTGGCGTTGAGGGAATTAATGAGGCTTTTGCGCAGAATTTAACTAATATTGTTGCACGTAAAACAATAAGTACGATTGTAGATGCTCAGCAATTTATTGATCAGGCATCAAAAGATATTAATGATGCGCAACAATCTCTAGGAAAGTTGATACCGACGACTTCTTCCAAGCAAACAACGGGTCAAGATACTCCAAATTTTGGAGGGATCTAAAGTTATTTTTAAAGAATTATAGCAAACACTTGTTGTCAGCACAGCTTTTTTGTGTATGCTGACAACAAGGTCAGTTGTATAGCTATTTTTATTCTTTAAAGAGAGAGGAGGTACGATGAAGTCGTGTATGCATATGGTAGGCTCTATTGTTTGGTTGCTTACCGCGGTGGGCTGTATTCATCTTGGGCTTGTTGCCTTTGGCTATGATCTATTAACAATGATGAGTATGTCTCAGTGGGCACATTATTGTGGGATTTTGTTTGGAGTGGCAGGTGTAGCTAGCCTTATTTTATTTTTTATGGGCGGCGGTGGCTGCGGTTGCGGTTGCGCTAATACTCCTCATAATAATCATCATTAAAAATATACAGATGCCATTAAAAGCCTGACGTTATGCGTTGGGCTTTTAATGATAAGGACAGCTATGTTTACCATTCTTTTTTTATATGCCCTTTGCGCCTCAACGTTTACTATTTGTAAAGCTGTTTTGCTCTATGCAAAACCATTTTTTTTTGTTGGGATACGCATGAGTGCTGCCGGTATTCTTTTGTTAACGTATCAGGGAGTGCGTTATGGCTTTAATTCGTTATTTCAATGGAGCGATAGATGGGATTATCTCCAGATTATTCTTTTTCATGTCTATATTACCTACATGTTTGATTTATGGTCATTGCAATATTTGAGCTCTTTGCAATCTTCTTTTATTTATAACTTGTCTCCTTTCTTAGCAGCGCTTTTCTCATATTTTATTTTTGATGAGCGTATGACCTCTAAAAAATGGGTTGGTTTGGGTTTAGGAATGGTTGGTTTTTTTCCTCAACTCTATGTGTCTGCCTTCGATCAGGGAAGTGGTTTTGCAACTATTATGCCCATGGTAATCCTTATGCTAGGTGTAGGAAGTGCAATGTATGGTTGGACAATAGTTCGGAAGCTTATTAATGATAAACACTATTCACCAAGTTGCGTTAATGGAATTGCTATGTTGGGTGGAGGAATATTAGCGCTTGTTACTTCTTTGTTTGTTGAGGGATGGTACCCCGCGCCGGTGTCTGATTGGTTCCATTTTATTTTTCTGACGGCTCTTATTATTCTTGTCGCTAACATTATTTTTTATAATTTATATGGAGAGCTTTTAAAGCGTTATACCTCTACCTTTTTGGCTTTTGCTGGTTTTGTAACACCATTTTTTGCTGCTTGTTTTGGATGGTTTTTTTTAGGAGAGGGGATAACTATTTCTCTCTTTTTTTCTTTGTTAACTGTCTCGGCTGGTTTATATATTTTTTATCAAGAGGAACTTCGTCAAGGTTATTTTGAGCTTCCATAAGCTGAAAACGAGGTATTGATATATCTTTGCAAAAAATCCATGAGTGTAAGAATAGTATTATAGCTGAGCTGATGGCTTTTAGGATGTTGATAACTATTCGCTATATTGAGGAGATGCAAAAAAAGCTTCTGTTTTTTCAGTGGATCAACTGTATCTAAAAAGTATTCTAAATAAGGTTTGTTATCCCTCTTTTTCAAGAGTAATTCCATGTCTTCTATGGTTAGGGAGAGTATAAGATTTGAAATTTTTTCCTGTACTCTGGGGTTTGTATAAAAAAGATCTAATGAGTTATTTTTTAGAAGAGCACTCAGAATAAAAAATGAACTCAAATTCATCAAGGAGGGGGCTTTATCTAATGCTATGGCTAATTTTTGCACACAGCTAACTTCCCGTTGTTGTAAATTGTCGACCAAAAGATTCCATGTTTTGTCAGAGGTGCAGAAATATCTTAAGGTTTTGGGGTCTGCTGTATAACTTTCTGCAAAAATTTTCCAAAGATTTGCTAATTGTGTGGGAGGAAGTTGTTGAAAAGGAAACTGTTCGATTATGGCTTTTCTTTGATACCAAAAAAATGTTTTTGCGGCGTAGGGGTGAGGAAGTTTAAAAAAAACATTATTACGGCTTAATATATCAGCTATGGAATAGGTATGCTGTTCTTTTTCAGGATTTGTTAGGAAATAGTTCTTTTTTGTTAGCACAGAAAAGCTTCCTAGCCCAGAGATAAGAGAGCTTTCGCTGCTGCTTTCTAGAAAAAACTTAATTAAGGCTAGCGCTTTTTTTACAATAATGGGCGTAGCTAAGATAGGGTTTTTTGGGTGTGGTAGTATCTTATCTTTATCTATTTTTAATAAAAGCTTATAAACTCTAAGGATGTTATTGAGTCTTTGTGCTGCTAGTGAATCTTGTTTGCCCCAAAGAAATCGAAGGCCTAGCATAAGAAATTGTTCAATAATGGGTAGAGGGGCGTTACAAATTCTATCTTTTAAGGCGTAGGAAGACTCCTTAGGTCCTTTATACAATTGTGGTACAATTTTTCTAAAGAAGTAGTTAATTACATCTTCTGATTTCATTGCTAGGAGAGCTAGAATGAGAGTATTAAATGCAGGAGAGCCGGATGGATTCTTAGGATTACAATAGTTGTATAAATAAAGGTGCGAGGGCGAAATTCTTGGATTTATTAGTAGAGGGGACTTAGAAGGATTATTTATAATTTTTTTTTGAAAGTAGGCATGCGCTGGATCTTGTTGGACAGTAAATTGGGTAAGAATTGTGCTGTCATTTTTGATTTCTTTAAACAGAGCATACGCAAGATTAGGATTTTTTAATGCTGAGTCGGGGGGGCTAAAACGCCAGGGTATTTTTGAAGCGTGACCCTCGATATTAAGAAATCTGGCTAGTTGTTGTATAGGGTTTCGTGAAAAATTATTGTGTTGCGGTGAGGAAGTTGTGTTAAGGGGCTCTTCAAAAATTTTCATTATAACCCTGCTGATATTTGCGAGCGATGGTGTTAATTCAAAATAATAGTCTCCGGTTTTCTGTTTATATTTTATATTGGCCATATTTGAGAAAAATTGTGCCCAGCCCGCAGCGTTATAAGGATTTTTTAGGCAGTTTTTCAAAAGGGTATAATATCTTTTCTTTATAGGATTGTGTAAGTTCTCTTCTAATTTTTCAATTGAGTGTTTTTTTGTTGCGTCTGAATAAGAGTGCCAGAGTAGGAAATTGGCGATTGCAGCTTCGGTACATATGGGAAATGTTATTATTTTTTTTGATCTTTTTGATACTTCATAAGAAACATTTTGTGAGGAGAGAAAAAAGGGTCTTTCTTCATGATCTAATATTGTTAATAAAACTTCAGGAAGGGCATCGTTGCTATAATTTTTTTGTTCTTCACTATGAGGTTTATTAATACCAACATGGTAATAAAAATTACCAATGAGTTTTTTAAAAATATCATTGTCTCCTTGCGATTCTTCTTCTAGCTTACTATAGAGAAATCCCATAAGGGCTTGGAGAGAAAGATCGGAGGGGAAAATAGCATGAGGTTCTTGAGCCTCTATGAGCTGATATAGGAGTAGCTGAATGAAGCGCTTGTTGTGTGCCCATCCCAATGCTTTAAAATCAAAAAGAGCCGTACTTGCCTGTATCGCTCTGGTTATACGAGGATCTGTGCAGAGTTCTACCAATTGTGTACACTCATTTTTTAAGCTTATATTGCCACGCTTATTATTTTTTGAAGAAAAGATGTTATTAATTTGTTGATAGCTTTTGGCAATAACATGATCGTTGCCTGGATTATCCACTATTTTTTTTATCAAACCTTGTAGAGTATTTCTGTGCTGTTTGCTTGTTTTATTGAGCTCTGATCTTATATGAGTATATTTTTGAGCGATATTCTCTAAGTGATGATGGGTGGTTGCTAGGCAGGCAGTATGCTTGATGAGAGTATATATGTTTTTTGTTGTGAACGTGGTGGGTTGTACATTTTCTATTCCTTCAAAAGTGCCAGTGCGATGGAATAGAAGGTGCAAAAATTTAATAGTCGGGGAAGTAGAATCGCTTTCGTAGGTTAGATAGTCTCTCTGCTGTTGATCTTGTTTTATTTGAGGAGAAGTATTGCCAAAAAATTCAATATTATCAAGAAGTATATGAGAAAAAATTGCTCCTTGAACAATTGAATAGGGGTTATCATTTCCTAGGTGACAGGCAATGAGAGGATGTTGCTCACCAAGAGAACTTGCATTGAGCCCGCTTATTGCAAGATTGAGAATTAGAAAAAATGGTATGCGATAGTGCTTCACCATACTTTAGCTCATTTTTTAATAACACTATTAAGGCTTTTTCTCTACTTTAGCATGGTAAGGATAGAATGGGCAATGAGTAGGGTTAAGATAAGAAAGGAGGTACTTTTCTGGTTTTCCAAAAAGTGCCTCCTAGGGTGTAGGGAGTGATATATTAATTAGTAGATTCATCCTCATTTGATTAATCAAGCTCATTGAAATCAGTATTTTTAGGGACTAGAAAATTTTCAGCCGCTAGGAGAGAGACTTCGAAGTGAGTGGCATACTCCCTATAACTTGTGTCAATAACAACATTAAATCCGTAGTGATAATGGAGGCGTTCCAAGAGATTGTCGGGATTATGCTTGTAATAACTATCCTTTAGGTTCGAGGAGTTATTATTAATTAAATGCAGATTATTTTCAATAAATTTTAGCTGACTGTTCTTCGCGATTAATAGTGCATTGAGTTGCTTAAGATCTTTTATAAAGGTATTTGGCGCTGGTTCAGAGTCACTGACAGTAAAATCTTCTATGAATGAGGAAGTAGGAGTTTCTGCCAGAGGTAATAGCAAATGGAGGTTTCTGACCATTATTGCAACTTTTTCCTCCTGCTCCAGACTAGTAGGGAGTCGGGGTATATCCAATTTTTGGTATTGATCAATAAAATTATAGCGCTCTTTGTTGGCCTGTCCCCACGTCAAGATATTTTTTAAAAAGTGATAGATGGAATATAAAAAGGTTGTTCGTTTAAAGAGGTAATTTTTATAGCGGTGAGGATTTTTTTGTGCATGTTGGGCTCCATTAATAAAAAGATCAAAAAGGATCGAAAAGCTTTGAGTTTCTGAAAAAAAAGAAAGGGCCTTCGCGCTATTAATTTTGGTAGATATGATGGGGTTATTCTCTTCTTCTTCATTATCATTTTTAAGATCTTTTCCAAAGTTCAAGGATTGATCGATAGGAGTAGCGTGCCATTGGCAAAGTTGACTTGCATATTGTTCATGTGGTGTTGTAGGGCTATTCGAGCTTCTTAGAAAATTAATGTCTACTGGTCTTAAAAGGCTGAGTCCGAGTACTATTGGCCCTATGCCCTTGAGCCACAATTCTTTGTCATAGCTGCCCTGGCGAATTTTCATGTAACTAAAAATAGCGCCTGTAGTAACCAAGGCGGGGATAGCTACTCTGCGTGCGAGCCCTTTAAATCCTTCAGGATCGTATAAATTTTTGTAGCGACTAGGTTTATCCTTAGGAATAAAAGCGCTATGGTTGCTATAGATTTGGGATGTTAAAGAAAGTAGTAGGAATGTAAGTATGTTTAAAGCATATTTTTTTTGCATTGTTATCCTTTGAAAATGTCTATTATTTCTTCTAGTATTTCACAAAAAAATATTTTTGTTAATTGTTTGTTTGCATGGTTGCGCTGTTTTTTGATAGAACAATTAAGAACAGGGAATTTTTATAGTGAGGGGGGATGGCAAAATATAGAATTATTCTGCTGCTGGTGAGCGCAGTGCAGGGAGAAATAAGTATGGCTAAGGTGAGGCGATTAGCAACCTATCAGAAAAAGCGTGATTTTTTGCATACCGCTGAACCAAGCGGAAAAGAAAAAAAGTCTGAATTAAAAAAGAAAATTTTTGTCATTCAAGAGCATCATGCGCGTCATCTACATTTTGATTTTCGCTTGGAGATTGATGGAGTCTTAGTCTCATGGGCAGTTCCTAAAGGGGTTCCCAAGCGTGCTGGCATTAAAAGATTAGCAGTGCGGACAGAGGATCATCCCTTAGCCTATGCTCATTTTGCTGGCACTATTCCCCCAGGTAATTATGGAGCAGGGGAGGTATATATTCAGGATTATGGGACTTATGAAAACATAAAAACTGATAAAAATGGGATGCCTTTGACTATGGCACAATCGTTAAGGAAGGGAGCGGTAGAATTTTGCTTAGAGGGATCGCTGTATCGAGGTTGTTATGCATTGATAAGAACGAATTTTAACGGAAGCAAGAATAGCTGGCTCCTTATGAAAATAAAAAAAGCGGCAGCTTCGGATAAGAAAAAGGGCTGATAGTTGTGCAGAATATTATAAAAATTGATCGCCATACAATTTTGTTAACTCATCAGGAAAAGATTTTGTTTCCTAATGTTCACGTTAGTAAGGGCGAGCTTATCGATTATTACGGCGCTATAGCACCTTATATGCTCCCTCATATGCGAGGGACTCTCATGAGTATGCAGCGGTTTCCGCAAGGCATTACCCATAAAGGGTTTTTTTATAAAAATGTTCCTGATTATTTTCCTTCCTGGATTAAAAGAGCTTGTTTGGAAAAGCGTACGCAGGAGGGAGCTACTTGTTATGTGGTAGGTGATACTGCTGCAACGCTGATCTATCTGACTAATTATGATGCCATTGTTTTTCATACCAGTCTGAGTCGTGTTGATAAAATAATGTATCCTGATCGAATGATTTTTGACTTGGATCCTGCTCCGGGTATCCCTTTTGCTACCATTGTGTGGACAGCTTTTGAGCTTAAAAAAATTCTTGAGCATGTTGACCTTGTTCCATTTGCTTTGCTTACCGGCTCTCGAGGTATTCATGTTGTGGTGCCTTTAGTGCGGTGCCAAGAATTTAGGGTAATTGAGAAGTTTGCTTTTTTAGTGGGACGATCTTTAGTTGCTCAATATCCTGATAGACTCACTGTTGAATTTTCCAAAAAAAAGCGAGGCAGGCGAATTTTTATTGATACGTTGCGTAATCGCTATGGAGCAAGTTCTGTTGCTCCCTACTCCGTCCGTGCTTTACCCCGCGCCCCCGTTGCTGTTCCTGTTTCTTGGGAGAGGCTATCAACGGTATCTAGCTCAGATTTTCTTACTATAAAAACTGCGATAGTTCATGCTGAACAAGAGGGGCATTGCTGGTTGAACATGAGAAAAAGTGCGTCTGCTCTTTCTCATAAAAAGGTAAATAGCTTAAAAATGTTTTAAAAAACGAAATACCGTTTTGATTCCTTGTGTTCTATTGCGGACGTTGAACTCGGCAAAGAAATTTGCAAAGACGACTGTTTCCAAAGTGGCGTCAAATGAGTAGAGAATTCCAGGTCCTAGGGCAGCAACTCGTTCATAGCTGTCGGGAACTTTATGTCCATTTTGTTGAGTTGGTGTAAGTTGTTCGAGCCAGTAGCCATTGAGGGCAATAAAAAGACGTGGTTGTAAGCGATATTCAAATGCATAATTTAGGTATGTTGCGGTTCCCGCTTTTCTTTTTGTTTTTTTATTTTCTGCGCACCAGAGATAATTAAGTCGCCATGAAAAACCGAGTTTTGGAGTAAAGTAAAGTGTTGCTGCCCAATAGGGGCTGATAAAGAAAAAACCGTTTCCAGGATTTATTATTTCGGGAATAGTGCTATATTTTCCGCTTGGCAAGGATATATTGAATTCGATTCGTTGTACGTAAATAGGTCGTGTTCCCTTGAAGATGGTATTCCATTGTAAAAAAAATCCGAGTGCAACGTCTCCTAAGCCGCTACCGTTGCTGGTGATGCCGAGTTTATTTGTGCTAATATCGGTGACAATGGCAGCTGGAAGTGAGACGTCAATTCCGGGGCGAGCGCCTAAGAGGCGTTGATTGAAAATGTAGATAAGTTGAGTTACGCTGGCCAGATTATTAAGCTGAGGCGAAGGTATTCCACCTAGCAGTTTCCCCTGAGCATCCAGAAATGTGCGCGAGTAATAATAGGGGAAGTATTCTTGGAAATAAAGACCCGGATTGGCGCGTAATGGCCCTCCATCTAAGATATTTGCTAGCCCTAGATTGACATAAGGAAGGTCATATGCTGCGGCAGAGTAGGGTGTGATAATAATAATAAGTACATAGATAATTTGTTTTAATAGCTTCATAAGCTCCTCTTACTGACTAAGATTGCAGAAAATGAGAAATTTGCAAACTTCTAGTGTTTTGGAAGGCTATGATTGGGAAGGGATGTATAAAATCTCTACACCGTTAAGTGACCAACAGATTTTTTAATTTTATAGATGTGTGAGCCCTGATGATAGTGGTTATTATCAGGGCTCACTTTTTTTTACTCTTTAATTTCGGCGTCTATAGGTTCTTCGGGTGATCTATCAGATGATTCCGAGGTATTACTGTTTGAATCTGTTGAGCCAGTAGATTCTGACTGTTTGTACAGAATTTCTGCAATTTTATGCGATGCTTGGAGTAAAGTGTTGGTTGCCTCCTCAAGCTTTTCGGCGTTATCTGCATGTTCAGCCAATGCTTTCTTTGCTTGTTCGAGCGCCTCTTGAGTCGTCTTTATATCCTCTTCGCTCAATTTCTCTTTATTGTCCTTAACTGACTTATCGATTTGGAGAATGAGTCCATCCAGACGGTTGCGTTTTTCGATTAATTCTCGTAGTTTTCGATCCTCTGATTCATGTTCTTGTGCTTCGCGGACCATTTTATTAATGTCGTCTTTGGAAAGACCTCCGCTGCTGGTAATAGTTATTTTTTGTTCTTTTCCCGTGCCTTTATCTTTGGCAGACACATTAAGAATGCCGTTGGCGTCCATATCAAAGGTAACTTCAACTTGAGGAACCCCTCGTGGTGCTGCGGGAATACCTTCGAGTCGGAATTGGCCTAATAGTTTATTATCCTTTGCCATTTCTCGTTCACCTTGAAAGACTCGTATATCTACCGCATTTTGATTATCTTCTGCGGTCGAAAATACTTGAGATTTTCGGCTTGGGATAGTTGTGTTGCGCTCAATAAGTTTTGTGCAGATTCCACCAAGTGTTTCTATGCCGAGCGATAAAGGTGTTACGTCAAGCAACAGAACATCTGACACCTCTCCGGCTAAAATACCGCCTTGGATTGCTGCTCCTAGTGCAACAACTTCGTCTGGATTAACTGATTTGTTGGGCTCTTTTCCAAAAAACTTTTTAACAAGTTCTTGTACTTTTGGTATTCGTATAGATCCTCCTACCAAAATAACTTCAGTAATCTGATCTTTATTTATTTTTGCATCAGTGATTGCTTTTTGGCATGGAATTAAGAGGCGTTCAAAAATATCAGCGCAGAGCGATTCAAGTTTTGAGCGGCTTAATTTCATGGTCAAATGTTTTGGGCCAGATGCATCGGCGGTTACATAGGGTAAATTAATGTCTGTTTCATGAAGGGTAGAAAGCTCAATCTTTGCTTTTTCGGCAGCCTCTTTTAATCGTTGTAGCGCCATTTTATCTGTATGAAGATCGATGCCTTGTTCTTTTTTGAACTCACTGATGAGGTAATCAATGATACGGTGATCTATATCATCGCCGCCCAAGTGTACGTCTCCTGCGGTGGATTTGACCTCAATTACCCCATCTTGGACATCTAAGATAGAAATATCGAAGGTTCCTCCGCCAAAATCGAATACGGCTATTATTCCCTCTTTCTTTTTATCAAATCCATAGGCTAGAGCTGCTGCAGTTGGTTCATTGATAATCCGCTTTACTTCTAATCCTGCTATTTTGCCGGCATCTTTGGTTGCTTGCCGTTGGGCGTCGTTGAAGTAGGCGGGAACAGTGATGACTGCTTCAGTAACTGCTTGGCCCAAATATTCTTCAGCTGTTTGTTTAATGAGACTTAGAACTGCGGCGGAAATTTCTTGAGGTGCATATTCTTTGCCTTGAACTTCAATGGCAACATCGCCATTAGCTTTTTTTACTACCTTATAAGGCATTTTTTTTGCTTCTGCGGCTACTTCATCATAGCGATGGCCGATAAAGCGTTTGGCAGAATAGATTGTTCCTTCTGGATTGGTAACTGCTTGTCGCTTTGCCAAAACTCCAACAACTCTTTTGCCATCTTTAGTAAATGCTACGACTGATGGAATAGTATTTTGGCCCTCATGGCTTGGGATGACTTTGGGTGCTCCCCCCTCCATAACTGCAATGACTGAATTGGTTGTTCCTAAGTCAATTCCTATAATTTTTCCCATATATTCCTTTCAGTGAAATTTAAAATTTTCCCGGTCTTTCCTCATCTTTCTTTATTATTTTATAATTATTATATAAGAAAATGTCAATTTATTTTTTAGATTATTTTAGTCACCTACGCTCAAGTTTGTTTAATGTCCTTGGCTAAGAAATTTTTCATATATGTCGCATAATTCCTCTCTTCCTTGATTCTTAACTTATCCAACTTGTTAGTTATGAACCTTCCCTCTCTCTCCATACACGGTTGTTGGCCCCGATTGCTTTACATGCAGCTTTTATCGTAGGGGGATCGCTTGGGGAGGTTCATATAAAAGGTTGTAATAAAAAGAGATTAATTTAGGCTTGGTGTATGTATTATAACAAAATTTAATTTAATATAAGGCTGAAATAAAACCAAAACTATTGTTAATGAGGAAATAATGTATAGAACAAAACTTGGTCCAGTCTTATTTTTTAACATGCTTTTGATGGGTAATAGTCAAGCAGCACTCGTGAAGTCTGCAGAGAAGAAGGCTAAAGTAGAGACTGAAAAAAAAACATATTACTTTGTTGCAACTGTTATACACGGCTGTGAGGCTGCTTCAGAACGCCTCCAGGACCATTGGGGGATAACGCCACCCGTTGTTTGTTATGCAGCTGATAATCTCGAACAAGAAAAAGTACTTAAGAGATTCAAGTTTACTAATGATCATGAAGGTACTGAATATCGCAAAGCATTTGAAGGAAAATTAAAAAAATATTTTCAGCAGAAGTTTTCAGAATATTCATCTGTTTGGAGAGTAGAAGAAGCTGCGCTTATGGCAAATGACTCTGCGGAACGCACATACCAGTCTTTATCACATACTCAGAAGAAAAGGAGAAAAAAAAAGGGTGTATCTTATAATAAAGGAAAAATTAATATTGGTGGAAAAGAAGTGGTTGCATATTGCTGTTATGTTTTTTTGCAGTTCAGGTTAGATCCCTTGACAGGATGTTCTTGTGATCTTCGAAATCTTACTGTGGAAGATACCCTTGTTGCAAAAAAATGTAGAAGAGAGGGATTTGCGTATGACTATTGGGATCGTAAGGACACCAGACAGACTCAAATGACAAAGGGCAAGGGCATGGTTACTGTAGAGAATAGACAACTCAGCAATCGAGAGGATTATGATGATATCAACACTTAACAGAACAAGAAGCTCTATAGTCTTATTGGTCTGTATATTTCTTATGGGCAGTAGTCAGGCATCATTGATACAATCTTCTAAGGACTGCTCAAAAAATGAAAAGGTGGACTACCACTTTATTTTAACTCAAGCAGAAATATTTATTGAGTCTTGGAGATTGGAAAAGGTTCATAAGAAGGATGAAGGTGCTATGATTCATGTTGCTGATTATTTTAAAAAAAATAAAATTTCTGTTTGCTTTAAGCTTGATAGTGCAGAACAAGCAGAGCTTACTGAGCCTAGCCAGTATCCGTACACGACTAAAGTGTGCGAGGCCCTTGAAAAAAAATTAAAAAGAGGGTTTCAATCAAGATTTTCAGGTTATTATTCTACTATTAAGGTAACAGTGGTTGGACTTAGAAGAAATAATGGGTCTTATGTAACAGAAAAAATTAAAATTGATGGAACCGAAGTTGTTGCATATTGCTGTTATGCTTTGTTAGCGTCCAGGTTAGATCCATTATTGGGGACTAATTATGATTTTAGGAGAATCAGTGGGCAGCATAATTATGCTGATATGAATATGAACAAGGAATGCATGAAATGCATAAGAGAGGGATTTGCGTATGACTATTGGGATCGTAAGGACACCAGACAGACTCAAATGACAAAGGGCAAGGGCATTGTTACTCTAGAGAATAGACAACTCAGCAATCGAGAGGATTATGAGGATTATGAGGATATCAACAATTAATAGAACAAGAGTTCCATAGTCTTATTGGTCTGTATGTTTCTTATGAGCAGTAGTCAGGCATCATTGATACAATCTTCTGAGGAATAAAATTTAAAAACCAACTATTACGAAAAGCAATCAAATCTAGGTATGCTTAATCATGCTTAGATTTTTCTTTTTTTTTCAAAATATTTTTTAAGGAGATTGACGTGAAGAATATCCTAAGAAAAAAATTATTTTTATTTATTGTAAGCCTCGGCTTGGTAGTAAGTCCTGCATGTGCTTTTTTGAAAAGTGGTAATAAAATGCAAAATAAATTAGAGCACCTTAACAGCCATATTGAGATTCTTTATCAGATGGCTATACAAGATAAAAAACAGATTACGCGGACAAAAGCCAGCGAACTAAGAAATTTATTATATGGTAGTAATGAGAAAAGCAATCTTGCTTTCTACGACTATGAAAATCATTTTACTCATCCTCTCTTATTAGAATGTATAGAAAAAATAGCAGAAAAAAAATCAATTAATCCTCTTTTTCATGCATGGGATGATTTTAAGTTTTATTTTGGTCGTGATGCACACCAAGATAAACAATTTTTGAAAGAGTGTTGTCAGCTTGTTTTTGTTATTTATAATCAGAGTCTCTGTCATTTAACTGACTGCGGGGCCACCCGAGTTGATCTTTCTGATGTACGTGACCTGTATGTTATTATTGCCACTCTGCCTATTGGAAAGATGCTTATTTTGTTGGATAAAATATCTGTCGGTCTTGCTGCAGCTATGGCTGAGTATAATCAACCGAGTGATGGGGGATTTTTTGGATGGATACAAAAAAATTGGTGGATTCCGCCTACTGTAATTGCTGGTGTTATAACTGCTATAGTATTGGGGAAAAGCGAACAATTACTTATTAATCAGCAGGGGCAAGGCATTTTGGAAACCAAATAATATATGCTATGTTACTACTTATGCAAGGTAAAGCTTATCGCGCAGTAATTCCTTCGCGATGAGGACCCCCCTATGTACGGTGTTAATGAAAACGTTGTTTATCCTGGTCATGGCGTGGCACGAATAGAAAGAATCATAGAAAAAAGGATAGGAAATAGAATTATATCTTTCTATGAACTAAAACTTTTAAGTAAAGGTATGACAATTTTGACGCCAACAGCAAATGCAGAAGCAGTTGGTATTCGTCCCCTAAGCTCTTACCAAGAAATCGATAATATTTTTAAAAAGCTTATGATGCCTGCCCGTAAAAATCGTCAGGACCATATGATGGCAACTAATTGGAATAGAAGAAATAAAGAATATCAATTGAAATTGAGAACGGGTAGTCTGATTGATATATCAGAGATTTATCATGATTTACTAGATATAGCCAGGACCAAAGAGCTCTCTTTTGGCGAAAAAACCCTTCTTCAGCAAACCGAGGCACTCTTAGCTGAGGAAATATCAGCAGTTCACAAATTAGAAGGGGAAAAGGCACTTGAACATCTTCGCTCGATATTTGTCCAACGTCCTCATCATATTGGTGGAATAGGATTAATTTAGGATTAATTAAAGATAATGCAGAATAGCTATTTTCAGAGCCATGATACAACCAGGGTAGTTAATACTTATCCTGCAGTTCTTATAATAGGTCCCACAGGGGCAGGAAAAACCGCATTTGCTTATGAACTGGCAAATCGATTGCCTGCCCAAATTATTAATGGGGATCTGGGACAATTTTATGCGCCGCTTACGTGGGGAACTGCTAAGCCCGACTGGAAAAATCATCCTGTAAGGCACTTTCTTTTTGATCATCTTGATCAGCCCGTTTCATATAATGTTGCTCAATTTAGAGATAAGGTAAGCACTCTTATAACAACATTACACAGTTGTCATCAGATCCCCATAATTGTTGGAGGATCGACTCTTTATATGCACTCTCTTATTTTTGCTCCTATCAGAGCTGATACATCACCAACCTCAAAAAAAACATTTATGCAAGAAGATGTTAGTCTAGATAAACAGGATTGGTATACTTTACAGAAAATTGACCCCATCCGTGCCCAACAAATTCACCCTCATGATACCTATCGAATTCAACGCGCTCTATCGCTTTGGTTTAATGAATCAATATTACCATCTTCGAATGCGCCACAATTTTCTCCTCTGGCTCCTACTATTGTGGTGCATCTTATGTACGAAAGAAATGCGTTACGACCTTTTTTGCGAGAGCGCGTAAAAACTATGCTCACCAACGGTTGGTTTGAAGAGGTTCAATCATTGTTGGAAACACCTTGGGAACAATTTTGGAAGGAAAAAAAAATTATAGGCTATGACGCAGTGGCTAATTATTTGCGTTTAGCTCCATCTGGTGTATCTAGCTACGAAGCATTGATAGAAACTATCACGCAAGATACGGTAGCCTATGCAAAAAAGCAAGAAAAGTATTGGCGTATGCTTGCGGGAAAGATAGCACCCTATGTCTCGTGCTCAAAAATTGTTTATGTTCCGGTGGACTTGACTTTGCTGTCACCTCATTTATATCTAGAACAGTTGTATAATGTTATCTCTTTATTAAAAATTGGATAGTTATTATGGATCAAACTAAATATCACTGTGCGTGCCAAGAGGCGCAAGAATCGCTCGTTATTCCTCGAAGACAGGCATTGCGTATCATAGCATGTGCCACTTTGATGATTTTTTTTATCTTTGTGGCTGGCTACTTTTGGGGTTATCAAAGGGCAGCAGATTTAGTCTGTTGTCAAACTGAACATGATTCTTTTACTGATGCAATTGAATATTCACTGACTAAGCATTTTGGTCGAGAAGAACGTTGTATCCTGCCCGCTTGTGAAGGGGATAAAGAGGTTAAGCCTGAAGCAGCAGATTCTGTTGAAAGCATGCTCGCAGAAGCAGCACAACTCGCCCAGACAAATCAAATAGATATATCTGCGGCTAGATTAGCACCAACTGTTTCCGTATCTTCTCGCGAGCCAGATACACTACCGGACAAATATCAGGCTCTTGTATTAGGTGGGAGCAAAAATGCGGTTGAGCGTTTTATACGTCGGATGGGTGATGAAGGAATTGTTCTTAACCTAAAAGAACGGGTGAGTACAAACAAAAAAGGAAAGCGAAGTGTTTGGTATCAAGCAGTCACTCCTTTCTATAAAGACAGAAAAGAGTTGGAAAGTAGAGTTGCACTCTTAAAAAAGCGTGGCAAACTTAACGAGGTCCCCCGTATTGTTGGTGGATAAAGTATTAAAGAAATATTCTTCAAAATTTAAGGAAGAGTCATATGATTACTCAACTGCAAGAGGGAATTAAAGAACGTGGTCTTAAAATTATTCTGTGGATTGTTATTATAGCCATGGTACTTGCCTATTTGCCTGCACTATTTCAAAAAAGTAGCGGTGGCAAAGGAACTTTTGTGGCTACGATTAATGGTATACCTATAGATGCTGCTCTCTATCATCAAAGAACTCAGCATGAGACCGAACGGCTTGAAATGGTGCGGGCTAGATTTGGAAGTAATGCTGATACCATTTTAAAGAGTCTGGGAATTGCAGATCCTCAAGAAACAGCCTTGAATAATTTAATGTATGATGCGCTTATTGATCAAGTTGCTCAAAAAGCGCATGTTCATCTTGCTCCATCATATGCTGTAACTAAATTAAATAACCCCTCTTTTGTGGTACGGGAACTTGCGGATATTATTCCTCTTTCGGTGCTTAATAATCAGACGGGAAGGATAGATGAAAGAGCTTTGAGAAATTATTTAGCACGTTATAATCAGACTCTTAATGATTTTGAAGTAGCGTTAGAACAGAAAATAAGACGCTCCTTAGTTACTTCTATTTTAGAAACTACAATTAATGTAACTCAAGAAGAGGTCTTTCAGCTATTTCTTCGTGAGTACCAACCCCGATCGTATGACATTTTAACCCTTACGGTGGATGATTACTTAAAAAAGATCAAACAAAAAGAAGTTTCATCTCACGATCTTAGTCAGTTTTTGATTCAAGAAAACAAGCGTTCCAATCGTTATTGGACTCCTGAGGAGCGTTCAGGCCGTATCTTTGTTTTTGATCCTCAATCATGGGGAATTGATCCGACAAAAGCTGAAGTAGAAAGCTTTTATAATCAACACAAGGCTTTATTTGTTGACAAACCCGTAACACTTAAAATTCGTCGTGTTCTTATTAAAGTACCTGATAAAGCTGATCAGCAAGAGATTAAGGCTTTAGAGCAACAGGCACAAGAATTGGCTGAAAAAATACGCGCTACCCCGAGTCAATTTTCTGAAATTGCTCAGAAAACTTCGGCGGTAGAAGAATTGCCTCCATTTTCAAAAGGTACTCACCATGCTGAATTTGAAAAGGCGGCATTCCGCTTGGCACAGGATAATGATATTGCTGGCCCTATTACAACAGATCAGGGTTTTGAAATTATTCAACGAGTAGGACGAGAACCTATTAGCTATAAAAGTCTTGATGCAGTAGAAAATACTATTAAAGAACGATTAAGGCGTCAAAATTTTCAATCAAGTTTTTCTCAACAGGTAAGCCGCATAATCACTGGTGACAAGATTGAGGAAAAAATAGAAGCATTAGCAGCAGCTAAAAAAGCAAAGGAATCAATGGTTACGATTTCGAGCAAAAAAGATAGCTCTCTTTTGGCAAAAAAACTTTTCAGTCTTAACCAAGGACGATGGGGGTTTTTTATAGAGAGTGACAAGGGATATATTGTTCAGTTAGCTGCAATTAAAAAAAGTTATGAGCCAAAATTTAGTGATATTAAAAACGAGGTTCTTCAAGATTATTACGATATTCAATCGAAAAAGCTCTTGGCAAAGGATATAGCGGAAGCTCAAAAAATTATTGATGAAAATGAACAGAAATTAAGTCCCGAGCTTTTCTTAGATCTACAAAAAAGATTTGGAGCTTCTAAATCCAGTACCACGTTCATAGTGCCCCATGAGAAAGAACAGGAAGAAAATAAGACTGATCTACCTGTGCCTCTTGGGCAGCTTACTATGATAATGCGTGAAAGCGAGGCACGTGCCTTTTTGGATAAGGATGGAGGTGCGATTATTCGCGTTAATGCCCTACAGCCCGTTAATACTACTATATTTGTAGAAAAAAAAGAGGCTCTCGCTGCACAGCTTTGGGAAAGTAGAGAAGAAAGTACTCGTAAGGGTTTTGTTGCGTCTCTTTATAGAAATGCTACAATTGATATAGTTAAAATACCGCTTGATAAATAAGGTTATTAGATGAAAAATACGGCGGCAGCTTCGGTGGAAGCAGCAGAAAATAGTACATTAGCTGCTAAAAAGGCTATTTTGGAGGCAACTTTTGCGCAAATTGACAAGGCGCATGGAAAAGGCTCTGTAATGCTCTTAGGTCAGTCTCACCGTGCTAAGGTAAATTCTATATCAACAGGATCCATTCTCATGGATGAAGCCATTGGTATTGGTGGTTTGCCTACGGGGCGTGTCGTTGAGATTTTTGGTCCCGAAGCTTCTGGTAAGACCACACTGGCAATGCATGCTATAGCTCAAGCCCAGCAACGAGGGGGTATTTGTGCCTTTATTGATGCTGAGCATGCTATAGACCCTACTTATGCCAAAAATATGGGGGTTAATATCCAGGATTTAATAATATCCCAACCTGATTATGGAGAGCAGGCCCTTGATATTGCTGAAATGCTTATTCGATCTGGAGCGGTTGATATTATCGTTGTGGATTCAGTCTCTGCCTTAGTTCCAAAGGCTGAACTTGAAGGCGATATGGGTGATACTCATGTGGGATTGCAGGCTCGTCTTATGTCTCAAGCGCTGCGAAAGTTGACGCCGGTAGTGCATAAATCAAAAACAGTTCTTATCTTTATTAATCAGATTCGTCATACCATTAATAGTATGCCTTTCGCTAATAAAGAAACAACCAGCGGTGGAAATGCTCTTAAATTTTATGCGTCGTTACGCATAGATGTGCGGAGAATTGCAAGCTTAAAAAAAGATGATGTTCATTTTGGCAATCGTCTTTCGGTAAAAATTGTTAAAAATAAAATGGCTGCCCCTTTTAAAAAGGTTGAGATCGACCTTATTTTTGGTCAGGGAATTAGTAAAGAACTCGATCTTCTTGATGCAGCTTTAGCTCATAAGATTATAACACAATCTGGGGCTTGGTTTAGCTTTGAAGGTCAAAAATTTGCTCAAGGGCGGGAGCAAGCATTAGAATGTTTTAAAACAAATAGAGAAACCTATACCAAGACATTTGATGCAGTTATGCAGGTAATTAATAAAGAGTAGCTTTTTATAAAGGATGAAAAATACGTTGAAACGGGAAAAACAAGAAGTTAAAAAAAATGTTTCGCCTATTAATGAGTACATTACCTTTCCGCGCCTCCAGCTTATCACGAATGATGGGCGAAACTTAGGGGTAGTTTCACGGAAAGACGCGTTGCAACTAGCTTCTCTTGAAGGCTTAGATTTGGTACTTCTTTCTGAGCAGGGAGGCGATGGCGTCCCTGTGGTAAAAATAATGGATTATGGTAAAGTTCTTTATGCCAAAAAGAAAAAACTCTCAGAAGCAAAAAAGCACCAGAAAGTAATTCAAGTTAAGGAAATTAAGTTGCGGCCCAAAATTGGTGAACATGATTTTGAAACAAAGATGCGCCAAGCAATTACCTTTTTAGAAGAAGGCAAACATGTCAAAGTTACTATGGCATTTCGAGGGCGGGAAATTGCTAACAAAGAAGAACGCGGATCGCAAATATTTCAAAAAATAGATGCTTTTTTTTCTACGAACAATCTGCATCATGTAGATCATGATAAAGATGCGAAAATGGGCCAACTTTGGTCACGTATTTATTTTATGAAATCAGATAAATAAACATTTAGAAATCACTAGGAAATTCAATGCCAAAGATGAAAAGTCACAGCGGAGCTTGTAAGCGCTTCAAAAAATTAAAAAGTGGACTGATAAAGCATACCACTGCTGGTCGACGTCACTTATTGACGAAAAAATCTTCTAAGCGTAAACGCTCTATGCGTCATTCGGCTTATATTAACGCAGTTGATATGTCTCATATGCGTCGTCTTTTATCGTAATTATTAATTTTTATTCTTAATAAACTGTAGGATATTCATGACTCGAGTTAAACGCGGGACGGTTACCCGCAAACGCCACAAAAGATTGCTCAAAAAAGCAAAAGGTTTTTTTGGACAACGTAAAAATGTTTTTAGGCGTGCGAAAGAAACAGTATTGCGTGCTATGGCCTATGCTTATAAAGGACGTAAGCTTAAAAAGCGGGATATGCGATCCCTATTTATTACCCGAATTAGTGCAGCAAGCAAACAGCGCGGTGTATCCTATAATCGTTTCATTTTTGGCCTAAAAAAGGCACAAGTTCTTTTAAATCGTAAGATGTTAAGTCAATTGGCCATTTATGAACCAAGCGTTTTTTCTCATTTGGTTACCGTAGCTAAAAAATATTCTTGACAATTTGGATGTCCTTACCCTACGCTAAGCCAGCATATGTATTAAAAGGTGTTGATAGTAGCAAAGGAGAATGTTATGGAGACATTGCAACTGTTAGAGCAAAGAGTAAGTCAGCTTATAGCGCGTGTAAAAGAGCTTAAAGAACACAACTTACAACTTGCAGAGCAAAATAAACAACTTGAAGCAGAGCAGGCAGAACTCTTTAAGAAAATTGATTCTATGGAGGTTTCTATGCTCTCAAGTAAGGAAAGCTTGTATGAGGAAAAAGAGCTAACGCGGTTTGCGGTTGATGAACTTATTAAGAATATTGACTCATTGGTTGGCTCCGAGTCACTATGAATCAACCATCAAAGTATCGTATAGCTCTAGCAGGTTCCTACTATTCTATTATTAGTGATGAGCCTGAGGAATTAGTTAGCAACGCAGTAGCTTTTATTGAAAAAATAGTACATGATATGCGTGCTAAAAATCCTCATGTTGACACTCATAAAGCTCTTGCTCTTGCTGCTTTACACAGCGCGTTAGAGCTTGTTAAGATACAGCAGCAGCGACATGTTACCAGCACTACTATTGTTGCAATGACAGATTTTGTTACTGCGCAGTTGATGACTTTATCTCAATAAGCTACTAGTGTATGCACTAAATCAACATGTACTGGTCTTGGTCAGGAGGGTATAATCACGTTGTTAAGACGTGACGGGGTCCCCTAATATAGGAAGTACCATGATTGGATTCTTCAATGCTGCAATAGCTATTTTTTTTAGTGCACTTGCTGCTATTTGTGGTTGTTTGTTACTTTTGTATGCACATAAAAAGAAGAGTCGGGCCCAAGCTTTATTAGATGAAGCAGAGCACAAACTTAAAAATGTTAAGCGAGATATAGAAACCGAACGGCGTGAAGCGGGAATCAGGCTTAAAGATGAGCTTCATAAGAAACGATCTGAACTTGATTTAGAGTTAAGAAAAGATCGGATGGAGCTTGAACGAACAGAGAATAAACTTTCTTCACGCGCGGATCTTATTGAAAAAAAAGAACAACGTTGCGAGATTTTGGCTCAAGAGATGCAACAACGTGAACGTGACATTTTACGTACTACTGATCGACTGCGCGCTCAAGAAACAAAAATGAAATCTTTGTATAATGAACTTATTGCTAAATTAGAAGCGACGAGTTCTATGACACGTGATGAGGCTCGTCAAATACTTTTTGATGCACTTCAATCTGAGATAAGACTTAGCAATGAAAAATGGATACAGAAGGTAGAAGAAGATGCGCGAGCTTTTGGAAAAGAGCGAGCAATTCATATTATTGTTACCGCAATGCAACGTTATGCAAGTGATCAAGTAGTTTCTCATTCTTCAGGCAATGTACATTTGCCTAATGATGAAATGAAAGGCCGCATTATTGGCAAAGAGGGAAGAAATATAAAATCCCTGGAGATGGCCACGGGGATGGAATTTGTCATTGGTGACACCCCTGAGACTATTACTATTTCTGGTTTTAATCCTATACGACGTGAAATTGCACGCAGAGCACTCGAGCGCTTAATTGCTGACGGACGTATTAATCCTACGCGCATTGAGGAAACCGTTGCTCAATGTGAACAAGAAATTGAAGAAACGATTCAGGAGTATGGCCGGCAAGTGGTTTTACAGTTTAATTTACAAGGAATGCATACCGAAATTGTAACACTTTTGGGTAAATTACATTTTAGAACAAGTTTTTCTCAAAATGTACTTGAGCATTCTAAAGAAGTTGGAATTTTTTCCCGAATGATTGCAGAAGAGTTAGGTTTAGATGGCGCCTTGGCATTGCGGGCTGGCTTACTTCATGACATTGGTAAAGCAGTGACTGCTGAAGTCGAAGGGCCTCATGCCATGATAGGAGCAAACATAGCGCGTCGATGCGGAGAAAATGCTATTGTTATTAATGCTATAGAAGCTCATCATGAAGAAGCGGTTGCAGGATCAGTTTACGCGGTGATTGTCATTATTGCCGATATCATATCTGCTTCGCGACCAGGAGTAAGACGTGAAACGTTGTCTACTTACATTAAGCGATTAGAAAGACTTGAAGAAATTGCAACTTCTTTCGAAGGAGTTAAGAAGGCGTATGCTTTACAAGCAGGGCGTGAGGTTAGAGTAATTGTTCAGGAAGAATTTTTGGATGATGAACGTTCTGCAAGTTTGGCTCGTGATATTGCGCGCAAAGTTGAACAGGATATGGTTTTTCCTGGTCAGATTAAAGTTAATGTAATTAGAGAAAAACGTTGCATTGAATATGCTCGGTAAGTTTTACTGAGCAAGGAGTTACATGATCACGGGACGTATAAAAATTGCATTAATAGGTGATATTGTTGGTACCCCAGGGCAAGCCATGTTTCAAAAACATATTCCACCTCTTAAGGCAAGCTTGGGAATTGATGCAATTATTGTTAATGGAGAAAATAGTGCTAATGGTCGAGGGATTACTTCTCGCATAACGCGATTTTTTCTTCATAATGGTGCTAATGTCATCACTACTGGAAATCACGTATGGCATAACCAGGAAATATATCCTCATCTTTCTCTTTTTCCAGAACTCCTTCGTCCTGCTAATTTTCCGGGTAACAATCCGGGTAGTGGTGTAACTATATTTCAGTGCAAAGGGTATCCTATAGGGGTTCTCAATATTCAGGGACGTGTTTTTATGCGTGAGCATCTTGATTGTCCCTTTAGGGCAGCCGATAGTGCTCTTACCTATCTGCGATCTAAAACAAAAATTATTCTGGTAGATTTTCATGCAGAAACGACTTCAGAAAAGATGGCTATGGGTTTTTATCTCGATGGTCGAGTGTCTGCTCTAGTTGGAACACATACACATGTTCAAACTTCCGACCAGCGTGTTCTGCCAAAGGGAACAGCCTATGTTACTGATCTAGGGATGGGAGGTGCGCTTAATTCTATGCTTGGTATGACCAAAGAACCTATTATCAAGAATTTTTTGACGCAAATGCCTCAAAAATTTAGTGTTGACAATCAGGGTCCTTTTGTTCTTTCGGGAGTTTGTGTTGAAATTGATAGTGGAACGGGGGCGGCAATTGGCATTGAGCCTATTAGAATTGTAGATTATGATATCATTGTAGAGTCTGAAAAGGAAAATCGATGATACCCTTTTTTTTATTGTCAGCTCTTTCTGCCAGCACTTTTACTCTTGGTAAAGAGGCTCTCAACTACACAACTCCTTTATTTTTAATTGCTATACGTTTTTTATGTGCGGGGGTTCTCTTTCTGCTTTTTTTTCATGTAGTTGATGGAAGATGGAAGAGCATGCATCGCCTTGATTGGCTTCTTACTCTCAAAATAGTAATTTTTGCATTTTTGGGGGGATATTTTTTAGAATTTTGGGCACTCAATCATCTTCCTTCTTCAAAGACAGCATTGTTATCAAGCTTTGGTCCAGTTATGGCCGCACTGCTCTCCTATATTTTTCTTAGAGAAGTTGTTACGCCTAAAAAAATTGTAGGGCTCTTAATAAGCATAGTTGGCTGCATACTGCCACTTCTGGCTACAGATTTTTACACTATACACAAATTTCCTTATATCTCCGTTCCCGAATTAGCAATGCTAGGAGCAGTTGCATGCTTTGCTTATGGATGGATAGTCATTCGAGTTGCACTGAAAGATCGTCATCTTTCTATTCTTCTGGTTAATGGGATTGGAATGTTTTTGGGTGGCTTGGGAGCACTGTTTCTATCGATTATTTATCAACTTTCAGGGGGTGAGCCTGGTTTTTGGTTTGCGACGTTTTTTCCTGTTACTTCTTTTAGTAGATTTGTCTTATATACAGGGTCGCTTATTTTTATTGGAAATATCTGCTGCTATATGCTCTACGGCTATATTTTAAAGCGTTATACGGCCACAATGCTTACTTTTGGCGAATTACTTACCCCGCTCTTTGCGGCGTTGTATGGCTGGCTTTTTCTCAATGAACGGGTTGGAATTAACTTCTTCTTTTCCCTTGCCGCTATTACACTAGGTCTATTTCTATATTATCAAGAAGAACATCGTCTGGGATATATTGAGTAAGCGATGGACTACGATATTGTTTAATTTTTTTTTTAATTTCTTCTAGTGAAGGTTGGCAATACCTTAGGAAAAAATGAAAGCCATTTTCTGCTGCCTTTATATCATGAGGGAGCCCATATTTTTTCAAAAAAGAGTGAATAATTGTATGGCATAAGTATCCTTCGGTTCCTTTGAGCAGCCGTGCATGATGACCTGTTTCTAATTCAAAGATATGTACATTAGTGTGTCCGGCTAATCGTAGCTTCATATAAAGATTTCTTGAAGCATTAATAGGAACAGTTTTATCAATTTTAGAGTGAAGAAATAATATGGGAATTTCATGAGAAATAGTATGAACTACCAATTGAGGAACAATTCCCTTGATGTTAATGCGTGGAAACATATGTTCCATATATTTCATTGCTAAGTTATCAGAAAATGGAATCCACCCTAAATAAAATTGGTGTAATAAATGCTTTACTACCGAATTGAATGAATCAAAAGGGGATTCCAGAATTAGTGCTTTTACATTTTTAGGTTGTGCTGTTGCTACAAAGTTAACAATAGTTGAAGCACCACGAGAAACCCCTCCTAAAACAATGCTTCGTCCTGGAAAGTTTGCTACAGCATAGTTATAAGCTTCTGCTAAAGCTGCTATATCATGTTCTTGTCCTAAATTTACTTGATGGGCATGCCATTCTATTTTATTATCATTTTTTGCGTCAGGAAAATTAAAAAGTATTACGGGATTTTTCAACATCCAGTGAGGATTATAAATTGCATTTGAAGCTAGTGATGAGAGGCGTGTAAAAGTAGAGAGCCCTTGTAGCCACGTTGATGCTAATCCATGCGCAAAAATATAAACAAAACTTTCATCATCAGTAGCCACATCTGATAATATAAATGGTGCTGTTATAGACATACCAATTAGATGTGTAGTAAAGGTGCATATCATAGGTATAAAAACGCACCTTGTTAGTAGACGTCTTCCCGCCCAATTCTTCATAGTCCCCTCCTTAACTGTAGACCCCATTCTACAACAAAAATGTATCACTATCATCAGATTGGTTGCAATAATTATTTTTTTTGATAAACTAAGGAAAAATGTAAAATTTCTGGCACGGTTAAAACGTCGAGTTAAAAATGAATGCACCCATCTTAGTTTCGATTAAAAATCTTGTCAAAATTTTTTATCCAGGATGGATTACAGCATCTAGGCCCTTTGTTGCTGTCGATGGAATTTCTTTCGATATTCATGAAGGAGAAGTCCTAGGTTTTTTAGGCCCCAACGGTGCTGGTAAGACAACAACCATTCAAATGTTATTGGGTGTTATGAAGCCTACTTCAGGATCCATAAATTACTTTGGTAAAGATCTTTCAACCCATCGTTCAGAGATTTTACAACATGTAACTTTTGCGAGTGCCTATGCTCGCTTACCAAGCCGTTTAACTATTGCAGAAAATTTGGATATTTATGGCCGACTCTATGGTTTAAGCCAACGTGATCGTAAAGCACGAATAGAGGAGTTGCTCACACTTTTTGGTTTGTGGCATAAACGCAATGCAATGACTGGCCCTCTCTCAGCAGGTCAAATGACGCGCGTTATGCTGGCTAAAGCATTTATGCCGCAACCTAAAGTTGTTCTTTTGGATGAACCTACAGCCTCTCTTGATCCTGATGTTGCTGCTGAGGTGCGTAATTTTATTTGGCAGCAACAGCATGAACATAAGACAGCTTTTTTGTTTACCTCTCATAACATGGCCGAGGTTGAAGAAGTTTGTGATCGCGTTTTGATCTTAAAACGAGGTTCTATTGTTGCTAATAGTACACCTGCTGAAATTGCAGCACGTATATCAAAAACTCGCTTACATCTTTTAATGTGCGAACAGAAAGATCAAGCGCGCATTTACCTTCAAACTCAAGGTTATATATTTAAGGAAGGCCCACACAATTTTTTTGAAATTGAAATTGATGATCATGATGTTGCTCAACTCCTTGTTGATTTGGCTCGTGAAGGCATTGATTATTCTCAAATTTCTATTGACAAGCCTCGTCTTGAGGACTATTTCCTACAAATTGCTAAAAATAATTAGCAGAGAAGGGGAACCATGAAATTATATCGCATTAATGCTGTTTTTTTACGCCACCTTATTTTGGTTCCGCGTGATCTTAATCGTTTTGTAGAGTTAATATATTGGCCCTTTATGGATATTGTTCTATGGGGATTTATGTCTTTTTGGGTACAAAAGGAGAGTTTGACGGCTGAGCTTCCTCTTATATTGCTTACTGCGTTGGTTTTGTGGAGTCTTGTTTATCGAGCTAATATGGAAATTTCCTATAGTCTTTTGGATGAATTATGGTCACATAATATGGTCAACCTCTTTTCCTCTCCCTTAACCTTTAGTGAATGGGTTGTTGCAGTTTTAATGTTGGGAATTGTTAAAGTTTTATTTGTTTTCTTCTACAGCATTGCGGCCATTTATTTTCTCTATTCACTTAATGTTCTTTCGCTAGGATTATCTTTAATTCCTTATGCCCTATTGTTAATAATTTCAGGGTGGTCAATAGGTTTTATTGTTACTGCAGTTATATGCTTTTTTGGACAAAAACTTCAGACATTGGTCTGGGTAACTGCATATTTATTTGTTCCGTTTAGTGCGGTATATTATCCGGTAAGTAGCTTGCCGGTATGGGCTCAAAAAATTTCTTATTGCTTACCCATGACCTATATATTTGAAGGGATGCGAGAATTAGTAGCCACAGGCATAGTAAATCGATATTATCTTTTGTGGGCTACAATTTTAAATATTGTTTTTTGCGTTGTTTCACTTCTTTTCTTCAAATATATTTTTGAGAAGACTAAAATATATGGTTTGGCTCGTCTAGAACGATTTGAATAAAGGTTTTTTTATGAATGATAGAGAAGCAACCGTGCAACAACTTAAAGATATTGCAGTTGCCTTTATTAGTGAACGTGATTGGGATCAATATCATCCTGCAAAAAACTTAGCAACTAATTTGGTTGTCGAGGCCGTTGAATTGTTGGAAAAATTTACTTGGCTTACTGCCCAAGAATCTGAGGAAAAGGTTGAGAGCGATCGACTGGGGGTTGAGCAAGAAGCCGCCGATGTTTTCTTTTCCTTGATTGCTTTTTGTGCTCGCTATAAAATAGATCTTGCGCATGCTTTTGAAGAAAAAATGAAGTTGAATGCTCAAAAGTATCCAATTGTCAAAGTGTATGGCAAAAATACTAAGTATACCCAGTTATAAAAAGGGTGGGATAGTTATGATTATGCATCTGCAAAGGTATTGTTATTTAGCATCTTGCTTATTTATAGGCTGTGTCTATGGAATGGACGATCGTACAAACATGAGCGTTATTCTTGTAAATAATGAACCTGAGTGTAAGTTAAATTTGCTCTATTCCACTATATACGCTCAAAATCAAAAAACTAATTATGTTGTATCAGTCTGCGATCCTTATTCTTCTAAAGATAAAGAATATCCTTGTATAGAGCAAGTCGCAACACGATTTTGCGGTGATGAGGGGACGTCCTGGGCTTTTTATCAGCCCTTGCACATAACCTCTACTAATCCTCGATATCCTCTGCTAACATTTTCCTGCTTGGTAGCTCCTAAAGAAAATAATTTTTTAGAGGTTACTGGTCAACTAGGTTTTTGTAGAATTCCTTCACCAGGAGTTTCGCGTAATGCTATTGTTAAAGGGAAGGGTGAAAAAACACTAACCTTTAAACTGCCCTTTTCTTCTAGCGATAGACTTTCTGCTTCAACTATAATTATAGCGCTTATAATTAACAAAAAAGCTTTCCATTCAAATTTTGGAGATGGGGAATATCTTAGTAAAAATTATGTTAATGTTTTAATGGGCATACGATCCAAGGAAAAATTATGCGAAAAAGATTATTGCAATGTGCTTAATATATCTAATAGTAATCATAATTGAAAAGTCGTTATAAATGAATGGCCTTTTTATCTTGGCAATGTTTCTTGGATCAGTAAGCTTGCTCTTGCGTATGTATTTGCAGAAAAAATGAGGGATTTTTTAATAATTATGATTGAGGAGTTTTTATGAATATAAATATTCGTTTTTGTGGTTTGGCAATTTTTTTTGGATCGATAAGCTTGCTCAACGGCATGGAGCATAATGAAAATTCTGTTGCGCCTTATGTAACAGTTTTTTTAATATCCGCAGATCCTCAATATCAAAATGAAGATTTACAATTATATAGTAAAGATCAAAATCAACGACTTCTTCTTAACAAATCAGTATTAGGGGAAAAATCTATTGATGTATCCACAGTGTTTAATGACAAGAATCATTGGTCTTTTCAGAATCCTATTGAGGTCAATTGGAAGAATCGTAATCTTATAAATTTGCAGTGCAACGGAATTATACATAAAGAACAAATTGATTTGAATCTTATGATAGAAAGTGAAGAGTATGGAGGCACTTCCCGTTCCACCATTTCCAGGTTGGAAAATAATAATGAGGTTCGTACTGACCTAATCCTATTACTTGCTCTTCAAGCAGGTGCTATTTTAAAAATCCGCCGCGTCATTGCTCCTCGGTATAATGCTGCTTCTCCTTCATTAACTTTTGAAGAAACGAAAATTGATATAAATAAAATTGATATAAAGTGGATCGTTAGAGAAGAGCATCTGGATGAAAAAAACTCTGCAGAAAAGCCACTCTTTGATTGAGAAGTCGCTATGAATATAAATATTCGTTTCCTTATCTTGGCAATGCTTTTTGGAGCGATAGGCTCAATTAATTGCATGGAGCATGATAAAAATTCTGCTGCGCCTCATGTAACAGTATGTTTAGAGTGCCGAGATCCTGAATATCGAGGTGATATAAGGTTATCCTGCAAAGGTCAAACTCAACAAACTTGTACCTCCGAGGCAAATCCCTCTAACACTATTAAGGTTCCCACTCTGTTTAATAACAGTGATAGTTGGCGCTTTGAGAAACCTGTTAGGATCAAATGGAAGGATAAGGTTCTTATGAGTTTTGAATGCGAAGGAAGAGTAGGTAAAGATGCGACTAATTTGATGCTTACGTTGGCATCTGATGGCACACAGTTTACTACATCTAATATCATTAAAAAGTCGTCGCCAAATGAGACCCTTGCGCATTTGAGTTTGTTGATTACTCTTGGTGTAGGAGCTCTCTCAAAATTCGATACTCGATGGGATGCTCCATGGTTTGACGTTATGTCTCCTTTCTTTAATGTCAACCATATAAGCACACCACCCTTAGCTTCTGGTCCTACGAAAATTAATATGGATAAAGTTGATGTAGGTTGGATGAAGATAGCAATGAGGAGTTAGTATGAATATAAATATTCGTTTTTTTGTTTTGGCAATGTTTTTTGGATCAGTAAGCTTGATAAGCGCCATGGAGCAGGATGAAAATTCTGTTGCGGTAATGCCTTTAGTAAAAGTTTTTTTATCATGCCAAGATCCTAATTATGCCGATGAGTTGAGCTTAGAGTGTAATAAGCAGAAAGGGTTGATGAGTGGGGGTATCTACGTTCCTACTAAGCTTACTCAAGATGGAAAATGGGGGTTTGCGAATCCTGTTGAGTTTAATTTAAAAAATGATAAAAATCTTATGACTCTGTCTTGTGAAGGAACTACGCTCAAAAAATCGATTGATCTTGATCTTGCGCTACAACATTATAGAGATGAAAAAAACCACACTTCTCAACAATGGTCTGCTACTATTGACAGGGCGGCAAATTACGCTGATGATGCTCTACTTCTGGTCTTGCTTCTTACTATTTGTCCGGGTGCTATTTCAAAAACAAAAAATTTTAAATTCCCTTCGTTGACTTTGGGCGTTCCTTCATTTTTTTCTGAAACGGTGAAAATTAACTTAAATAACGTCTCTGTCCAATATTACGTTGCTGATAGAAATGCTCAAATAGATGAACACAGTTTCTCATATAAAAACAGTACGCAAGAACAATAATTATTTTAAGGAATTTTATGAACAAAAAATGTATTGGTGTGATTTTATTCTCCTTGTCAGCTGGATCGATGCTAGGTATGGATCTGGAAAATCGATCACCTATTGATTTTGTTATAAAAATATATGATCCAAATAATAAGAGCCTTGCTGAGCATCCTTTCGTTACACAATGTATAAGTTTTGCTTCTGGAGACACGGCCATGTCGCTTGAGCGTAAAAGTTTTAAGGAAGAGGGCGTGCAGCAGGGTAGTATCTTTACATTGAGGGATCATCCGACAAGCTTCTCTCATTTAAACCGATCTAATTGGTCTACTACACCAGAATTTTATATGAAAGTATCTGAGCAAAAAATACTGCAGATTTCTTGTGATGTAGTTCCCACTCATAATTTTTCACAGCTTAGGGCATCTTATAACCTCTGTTTTTGGAGGAATAGCCGTAGCTATGAAAATAATTATTTTAATGTTCGAGAAAAAACTGACCTGGAGATTCCAAGAAGAAACTACGATGGACACACAAGCATCTTGGCAGACTATCGACTACAACTTTGTATCACTATATTCGCTAATGCCTTATTATGGACAAAAGGAGAGGGTTTTTATTTAAATTTTGAACATGTTAAGCAGAGTGTAAAATTAGTACCTAATGAAATGACTGAAGATACTTTAGGTGAAAAGTAGGGTAAGAAATGATGCGGGAGAGGGTAGTAAAAGCACTTATTGTAGCAACTTTGTTAGTGCCAAATATGCTCGCTATGATAAGTAGTTCGTCCACAGTAAGAATCGGTGATGTTGAGATGGGATTTCGCCTAAAAATTGAAAATAAAACAACAGAGGGCATCTGGTTTTTAAATTATACAAAGTCTCAAGAGCAGGTAATTATTAAGATTGGTTTGGAACAACAATTACTTGCGACCATAGCCTGCGGTTTGAGTGCTTGTTCTCTCCATCATCTTACATTAACACAAAAGGGAGATGAAAAAGATAGTTTTCTAGTAGCACGTTCATCTAATAGTACCATTAGAACTGATTCAAATTACTGTTTAAATGGTAAAGTTATAGATACTGTTGCGCAGAACTTTGATTTTCCGTCGCACATAAAGAAACTTGAGACGCAGATCTATTTGGGAGCCCATGCCTTAAGTAAAGATAAGAATAATAAGTATAGTCTTAATCCTCAAGAAATTAATTTGAAGTTGATCTGGAATGCAAAATGAAAAAAGGCTTTTTGTGATCGAAGCATTGCTAATAATTTAGATGTATAACCTCATAAGGATTTTTCATGAGCAAGCAAAGCTTACCTAACATAGAGACAGATTTTTCAGAATGGTATAATGAGGTTGTCTATCAATCTACATTAGCCGATAATGCACCGGTTCGTGGTTGCATTGTCATACGCCCCTATGGCTATGCTTTGTGGGAACTACTACAAAGCATCCTGGACAAAAAAATTAAAGAGACTGGCCATCAGAATGCCTCATTTCCTCTGCTTATTCCTAAGTCTTTTTTAGAAAAAGAGGCGCAGCATGTTGAGGGTTTTTCTCCTGAATTAGCTGTCGTTACCCATGCTGGTGGCAAAGAGCTTGAGGAGCCCTTGGTCATTCGACCAACATCGGAAACTATTATCCATGCTATGTTTGCCAAATGGATTACTTCATGGCGAGACTTACCGCTTAAAATAAATCAATGGGCAAATGTAGTACGCTGGGAAATGAGAACAAGACCTTTTTTACGTACGACTGAATTTTTATGGCAAGAAGGACACACTGCTCATGAGACCGCACAAGAGGCTCAGGATGAAGCACATTGCATGCTTAATGAATATATTGACCTTATTGAAAATTATTTAGCCATTCCTCTTATTCGTGGTCGAAAATCTGAAACTGAAAAATTTGCTGGGGCAGATACAACATTGACCATGGAAGGCATTATGCAGGATGGTAAGGCTTTACAGTTAGGTACCTCTCATATTTTATCTCAAAGTTTTGCTCATGCTTTTGGGATCTCTTTTCAAGGCAGAAATGGAACAGTCGAATATCCCTTTTTGACGAGTTGGGGAGTTACTACGCGTCTTATTGGTGCAGTGGTCATGATGCATGGCGATCAAAAAGGGCTGGTTATGCCTCCTAGAATTGCTCCGATCCAAGTAGTTATTATTCCTATTTTTAAGGGTGATGCTGATAAAGAAAAGATTTTAAACGTGGTAAAATCAATCGAGCTTGAACTTAAAGAAGCAGGTATTCGCGTATTCTTAGATAGTAGTACCCACGAAACGCCTGGCGCCAAGTTTTATGCCTGGGAACTTAAAGGTGTTCCAGTGCGCCTAGAAGTTGGGCCGCGCGATGTCGCTAATGGGTGCGTTATAGTTGCAGATCGCCTTGGTCTTGCCAAAGAAACAATTGCCCAGACGCAGATTTTAGAGGCTGTGCTAGGGCGGCTTGATATTGTGCATAAAAAGATAACTGAACGGGCACAAGAGCGATTAAAAAAACATTTTCATTCATCAGGCTCTTTACAAGAGTTTGGTCCAATTCTTGCTGAGTATAATGGTGCTTACCAAACGGGTTGGTGCGGTAATTTAGTATGTGAAAAAAAGTTCAAAGAGTATAAGGCAACAGTTCGCTGTTTGTTATCTGAGGTAACTTTTGCGACCTGTTGTGTTTGTAATCAAAAATCGCTCTCGGACATTATTGTTGCTAAAGCTTATTAAGTTTTTTTCCGAAAATTGTTATAGGGAAGCATACTATGGAAAATTATGAGCTTGATGTTTTTCAGATTTACTTGGTTACCGAAAAAAGATCTCCTCTCAATACAGCCGCAGCTTATATAAGTGATCTTAAGCAATATGGTGATTTTTTAGCAAAAAAACAGGTACCTCTTTCCGCCTCAACGTTGGCATTGGCTAAGGAATACTTACATTTTCTGAAAGTAAGCGTAGGATTAAGTGCTACAAGTATGGCTCGGAAAATCTCCTCTCTTAAGATATTTTTCAGTTGGACTGCCAAAGAATATGGATGGCATAATTATACGCTTGATCTGACTTGTCCCAAAATACCGCGTCGCTTACCCTGCTATTTAACTAACCAGGAAGTTGATGAATTGCTTGCATGTGCATCTCAACAGCGTGGTGATTTAGGTGTGCGCAACAAGACAATGCTTTATTTGCTCTATGTGTCAGGCATGCGTATTAGTGAATTAACATCTTTAACCCGTTCTCATTTTACCAATCAATCCATTACCGTTGAAGGCAAAGGAGGTAAGCAACGTCTTATTCCTCTCCCCACAATGATGATTGATATGGTTCATGAGTATTTGGAGAATGGGCATAAAAAATTTGTTAAAAAAAATGGTGACACTGATTATGTTTTTCCTATTGTGTATGGAGGGAAAATTAAATCAATATCAAGGCAAAGTTGCTGGATTATTTTAAAAAATCTCTGCGCAAAAACTTCTATTAATCGACCTGTGTGGCCACATCAGCTGCGCCATTCTTTAGCAACACATCTTCTAAAAAATGGCGCAGATCTGCGTTCTTTGCAGCTCTTATTAGGTCATGAAAATATTGCGACGGTGGAGATCTATACTCATTTAGATACACGTTATTTACGTAATATTTATGATAAAAAGCATCCTCGATCGTAAATAATAATAAAGTATTGAGATCCTTTTTTAAAGGGTGCTAGTCTTTTGTACATGCAGAGAAATTAAAATAGGGAAGGTGGTTTTTGCTTATTATGAAAAAGATAGTAGCCATTTGGTTGATGAGTTTTGTCATTGGTGTGTTCGCATCGTTTCCTCTTTGTTCTATGGACTCTGATAATCTTGGTGATTTAATCAGCCAGCGAACAGCATTATTGACGGAGCATGATAAAAAAATGGAGACGCTAGCAAAAGAGCGAGGTGTCGCTGCCACATCTCAAGCAGCATGCGCTCTATGGCGTCAAAAGCGAGATGTTGCGTCTAAAGAGTATGAAAAAAAATTGACTGACCTTGATAAAAAAATAGAAACTAATTTGACAGCGCTGGGTCAAGAGCAGAAATTTATTGCTCTGCGCACTAAAAGGGATACGCTTTTTGCTGAATTTGAACAGAAAAGAGCAGCCCGCATGACTGCACATGGACCACGGCGAGCGGGGCACGGAGGTTGTGGTGGAAAAGGGCGGAGAGGAAAGGGTGGGCCTCGACGTTCACCTGCAGGAGGCGGAAGATGGGGGCAATTAAGATCTGAATATGATCAAAAAATTAAAGCTGTTGATGAGCAGATTCAAAATCTCTTAACCTCATTTGACGAGCCGATCTATTCGCTTGAAGTTTTCCAGAGTGCTTTGACAGATTTAACCGAGGCGCTGTAGGAAAAATTTTTGTCCAGACAGGTCAATTGAATTGAAAGCTTTTCTGGTTTTTTTTCTTATATTTATTAGACTAAAAGAGATGTTATCATTTTTTTTTATTGCGGCTCAGGAATGTAAAGAATGAATAGTTTTAGTCTGGACCAAAAAACGCTTTTTTCTGTTTTGTCATGGATGCAACCCATATGCACCAAGCGAACTCCTTTAGACCTTACAACATCACTTCTTTTCCAAATAGGATATAAAGAAGTGATTATTAAAGGTACAGATCTAGAAGTAAGTTTACAGGCTACCTGTCCTGTCATTAATGCTGATCTGCTTGATGGCCACCAGTTCCTAGTTTCTGGTAAAAGAATATATGATATGGTAAAAGAGCTGGAGGGAATCATTACTTTTTCAGTGCATGCTAATCAATTGCACATTAAGACCGTGAGTATAGACCTGACCCTTAACATTAAAGATGCAGAAGGGTTTCCTCCTTTTCCTGAGCGCATTGAAAATGCTATGCAAATTCCTGTTGATCTGTTACAAAAATTATTGGAAAAAGTCTCTTTTCTTATTCCTCAAAATAATGCTAATCCTGCATTAAATGGCCTGTTGCTTGAAATTGGAGTAGCGGGTCTTACCATGACGACAACCGACGGACATAGTTTAGCGCAGGTTCAATCATCTCGTTGTTCACTGACTGAATCAAAAAAATGGTTGATTCCGCGGCGTGCCATTTTTGAAGTTAAAAAGCTTTTGGAAAGTGCGGATGGGGAATCTATATTTATTGGACTATGTAATAATCAACTTGTATTCTCCGGTCAGCATTTTAATTTTTTCACTAAACTTTTAGCAAATCAATTTCCTGAGTATTTACCCATTTTGCAAAAAGATGGTTTTATTCCAGCTACTATTGATCGAGCAAGCTTAATTAAAACCTTGCGGCGGTCAGTCTGTTTACTTTCAGGAAGTTTTATTGCAACCCAATTTTTGTTTGATGAAGAAATATTACAAGTTCACATGCATAATAAAGAAGTGGGCAAACTGAAAGAGGCATTACCGCTTAAGGGATTATTAGGCGCTGCCTTAGATATTAGATTTTATGCTCCCTACTTGCTTAGTGGTTTGCAAGCTTTTGATGATGATCATATTACTTTTTATGTTAAGGGTTCTGCTCGTCCTATTATGTTTCAAGCATCCCATGATGGATTTAATTTAACTTACTTGGTGATGCCTGTTTCTCCCTCTCATGGTACGTAGAGCTCGTGTATATTAGAACATTAACAATAAAAAATTTTCGTTGTTTTGATCAGCTAACTTTAGATTTTTCTGCTCCAATAACGGTAATTACTGGTAGTAACGGGTCAGGAAAATCTTCGCTTATTGAAGCACTTCATTACGGTTGTTATTTGCGCTCTTTTCGTACTCATCAAGCGCGTGCGCTTATTGCCTTTGGCAAGGAAACATTTATTGTCCAATTGCTTTTAGGCCAGCCCGAGACTGCTGAATCACACCTGCTTCATATTGGTTTTGCAGGAGCAAAACGAGTTGTTCGATTTGACAATACTTTAGTAAAATCTTACAAAGAAATTAGTTCAGTCTATCGAGCTGTAACGATAAGTGCAGATGATTTTCTGTTAATTCAGGGTGAACCTGAAACGCGACGTATTTTCTTAGATCAGGCGCTTAGCTTATATGAGCCCGCTATGGTTATGCAGTTACGTGCTGCACGAAGAATTTTAGAGCAACGAAATTATTTTTTAAGTCAAAAAAAAAAATTGGCTACCGCGGCATCTGAGGATGAGATATGGACCTACCAATTGTGGAAAGCTACTCGATATATTCAAGAACAGCGTTATATTTTTATTGGTAAATTATGTAATAAAATGAACACGTTGGTAAGCGAGTGGTTAGACCCTGATATTCTAATTCAGCTCAGGTATGCTCCAAAAAAAGATATGCTGCAGACGGATTCATTTGATCTCTTTTTAAATCAGAATCAGGAGCTCTTTGCTTTGGAGCAGGTTCTTGGTCGTTCGTGCTTTGGTGTTCATCTTGATGATTTTGCTATTGATTTCCGAAATAGAAAATCACGTCAATTTGCCTCCCGTGGCCAGCAAAAGTTGATAGTTATGTTACTAAAAATAGCTTATATGCAACTTTTATTGGAATATGGAGAGGGGGGGGGGCAAAAATATTTTTTTGCTCGATGACTTTTTAACTGATTTTGATAATTATCGAGGCCGCCAACTTATACAGCTTATTCAAAGTTTTGGTTGCCAACTTATCATAACAGCTACCTCTTTTAATTCTATAGAGCAGCTTATAGGGAGTAATATAAGTGTTTTTCACCTATAATAGTTAACATAATTGAATATAAGCTTTTCTAGAGCCATTTTTTTGTTTTTAGGCGCTTGACTTTGTCCTTTTATGGATATAAACTACTAGTAATCTTTGAAATGAGGGTGGCCTTCTAAAGCGATTGTTAATAATTATATAAGTTGACATAAGTTCTTTTTAGGGTACACTCTATAATAAGTAAGAGGGGAAAGATAGTTTGCTCTATACTATGCAAATCTCTTGAACGGTAAAGCATAATAACATGAGTTTTTGACTTTTCCAATATTCCTCTTATTTTCAACCTAGGCTTCATTACTACTCTCCTTTTTTCCACCGCATTGACTTCGGTCAATGCGGTGGTTTTGTATATACTTGTTCAATTTATTTACTTTTTTTCATTTGTTTCTCCAGGGCATTAAATGATTGCGATAGGTCTTCAAGGGGTTGGACTATTGAAGGTAGTATTGCAAATCCTGCGCTAATAAGTATATCAAGAAACCCTTTTTCATCTGCTGCAGCAGAGGCGGTGGTTTGTGGTGTTGTGTAAAAAATGGCGCCTTTATTTACAAGCATGTCTATTATGTTCTTTACTCGAGGATTTTTGACTACCTTTTTTAGTTGGGTCTGTACCGATTTTATTGATATATCTTTATTGTTGCTTAACAGAGGGGTCAGAGCTTTAATTGTTAATTTTACAGATAAGAAAGGTAGAATAGAATAGGCCCTACGATCTTGGCTAAGTGTTATGGGTGGAGAATAGAATTCTTTATTAATGTCCACAGGGTTAATATTTTGCAATATTTTTTCTATTTCTTTCTCATCAAGATTCCACACCGCTTTTGCTAACTTTTCCAAGGGTGACTTAGGCTCCCATAGTTTAATCGAGTCTTCATTTATTTTAAGTCTATTGATTCCAGTTATTATCTGCTTTTTCGCTAATAATATACCTTTCATTGCGTGTACTGTAGGAGCAATGGCTAACGTACAGGTAAGGGCTAATAAAAAGTTTTTATTGAAAATTTTCATAAAATTCCTTTTTTAAGCTTATGTTATAAAATAATTCTATAAATAAAAGTAGCATAGACTCTTATTTAAAAGCTATTGCTAAAAAAAGTCTCTGATGGATACACTAGTTTTAGGAAGATAGTTGTAGGGGAAGTTGTGAAGTACTGCCAATCATTATGGTTTTTTTTATTGCTGGCACTTGGTAACAGTGTTGTTGTCCGCGCTTCGTTATCTTTTTCTTATCTCAAAAGCTTATCTGAGGAATCTTTTCTATGGCACGCGCGTTTTTTTTCTATAGGCTTACTGTTAGAGAAACCCTGGTTTCCAGTCCACTATCCATTTGCACCCCATTTTTTTAGCTTGCATCAATTGGCTCCTAAGCAGGGACGCGGAGTTGTTATTGCCTTATTGGATAGTAGGCCATCCGCTACTCCCCCTAGTACTGCTGCTAATTGTAACTGTGAGATACAAAGTCATCATAGTATCTACGCTCAGGCTCTTTTGACGGGGACCGATGAAATGTTAGGTTTTGCTCCACATGCAAAATTGATTTTTACTAATTCCTTTGGAGTAGGTGGCAGTGCTTCAAAGGATAAGATAAGAGATGGTTTATCTTTAGCAGCGTCGCAGCATGCTCATATTGTAATAATGAATTTTAAGATTGATGAACCCATTGATGCCTTTGATTCCCGCATTATAGCCATCCAAAGTTTTATTGATAAGATTCCCTATATTGTGGCAGCTGCGGGTAATGATGCAAGATTGGGCCTTCCCTTTCTAGTTGCCTATCCGGGACGCTTACCTCATATAGCCTTTGATGTTGGTTCATTTAGCTATGAAAATAACTGCGTGGCAATAAGTCCTTTTTCTCAATATTGCCCAGGATTAGGCCCAAAAATAGTAGCTCCGGGTCAAAAAATTTTAAGTTTATGGGAAAAAAAGAGCATGACTCAAAATGACAAATATGCCTATGCAAGCGGAACATCGATTTCTGCGGCGATCGTAGGTGGTTTTTTGGCGCTTGTTCTGGGCGAATTTGATGCATTTTTTACCAGAAAACAAATTCTTACCGCCTGTTATGCTTGTACTATTCACCTCAACAATAGTCCCAATTGGCATGAGCGCTCACTTTTTGGGGTTATTGATTTTAGAATGGCGCTTTATATGTTGCACATGCTACATTTTTTATTAGCTAAGTATGTTGGATATAAAAAGGTTCTAACGAATGATACTCAATTTGTTGAGCTTGTTCTTAAAATTAGGCATTTTCTCCTTGCCCCACTTAAGGCTTACGGTCAACCGCTTGGAATTGTTGCTTCATTTGATCAGGATGCTTTAAGCTTTGTGCAAGAAGCGCAGACAAAAATAGTATCTAGACCAGCTGTTTCAATAGAGAAGAGTTCTTTGGATCAGATTATTGAGCAGGATGTGAAACTTTTTCATAAGAATGAAATGTTAGGGCCTGATAATCAGGCCCTAGGTCAACTTATTAGCGCAACTATTCATCAAGTTACTAAATGATAGAATAGTGTTATTTTAGATTACTAATTATCTCCCCCATTACTTGCGGCAGTGCAAGCTTGTACTTGTGTTGGATTGAGTGAATAGGGATAGGTTGTTACTATACTTGTTATTTTGTTATCTGTTATTTTTGCAATTTTTTCATTCAGCTGAGTGGGGTTTTTGTAAGGGAGATCAACATTAGCTGTAAGATCCACGCAATAGACTGTTGAGGGGCTGCTTATTGGACCACATGTTCCATTTATTGTTATTTTTTTACCCTTGGCCCAACCCACAAAAAATATATCTCTTACGGCGATTTGAGGTTGATTATTAACACCAAAAGGATTAATTTGTAAATCTATACAGTAATATAAGAGTTTTTCGAGCCCTGTTAATTCTTCTAGATTTGTTAGCAACGCTTCTTCGTTGATGGCAATCGTACAATCGGCACTACAAGCTTCAAGGTTGTTTACGCTAGCTATGTAAAGGGTGTAGTAATTTGAAGTCTTAGTTTTTGCTCGAGAAAAAACAATAGTAGGATAGAGCGGATTGGCTGGGATGGGAGATAAAGTTTGTGTTTCTGATGGATTAAGTAGATTGTTAAAATTAGTAAATAGATGAGGGGTAATTAATAGATTGTTGATGTTGATTATTTCGGTATCAGCAATATCATTTATTTTGAACGGATAGCCTGCGGGATAATCACTATTTATTGTTGGGCTGTAAATATTATTAATCGCAAATTGATTAGTAGTAAGATTTACTTGGGGATTAATGTCAAAAAATGATGTCACTTGGGAATTAGTGGTAGGAATAAGATAGCTGCTTTGTGACCATAGGTAATTTTGAGTTCCTGAATTTCCAGAGATGAACTGGACACTTTTAAGGTAGGTGCTCAATCGATATGGAGTAGTTTTTATTTTGTTGTCTAGGTAGGGCTCTATGAGTCCCCCTGTTGGATCGCCTACAAGACCTGCTTTGCTTTGTGTGACCATGCACAAAACAAAAAAGATATAAGCTGTTTTTTTTAAAAAAAAATTCATTTTTGCCCCTCTCTTATTTTTACGTCTTATCAAAATTTCTTCTCGCTCCCCTTAAGGGTACCAATAATTATATATAATAATCAATATTTTATTTTATTTCAGATAATATTTTTTTATTATATGTTAATCAGAATGAGTCAAATTATCTACTTTTGTTGCCTTTTGAACATTTCTATTGCCCCTCTTAATTTATGATGATTCATTTGATCCTGATGATTGTTTTTTTAAAAAATTTATATTTTTTTGCTTTTTTAGGGACTATGGCTGTTTTCAGTGCATAGCTCAGCAATTCTTGAAAAGAATATTAAAATAGAAGTATGCTACCCTAAGAGTAAGCGTATATTATTTTTATGAAGGAGTAGGTTTATGGATTTGATGCAGCTGCTTATATTTCTTGTTATTTTGATTCTTATTATTATGTTGTTGCGCATGGTTGGAGTCGCTTTTTAAGTTGATATAAACTTGTAGAGTTACTATAACCCTATAAGTAAGAATGTGATGAATCAATATAAAGAAACTATTATAAAATTGTTACGAGTGCTTCATCCTGATTTGAGGATTTATTTATTTGGCTCAAGAGCGCGGGGAACAAACGCTCCCGAAGCCGATATAGACCTTGCTTTGGACAGGGGGAGGAAGCTCACTATTTCTGAGCTGTCGATAATAAAGAATATTATTGAAGCTTTAGATATTCCTTATATGGTTGATGTGGTTGATGTGGTTGATGTGTATAGGATCCCTTTAGGGCTAAAAAGAAGTAATTGCGCAAGAGGGAATTGAATGGGACGTTTAGCCTTGCGCATTGAATCTTTTAATAAGGCTTCTCGGAGACTTTCATATGCTCTCAAGAAATTGAAAGATTGGTCGAAAGACCACAGAAGTGAAGAAGAGGAGGAAAATATGCTTATGGAGCGAATTATCAATCAATTGAACAATCCAGCCCATTAGTCAACACCTCTTTTTTGAGTTATAATAAAAAAATCAGGATAACAGTATAACCATAACTCAAAGAAAGGTTTTTTATGATTATAACAATTCTGGGCTATGCTCTCACAGCAGTAGGACTTATAGCAGTAGTTTTGTGGTGGGCGGGTAATTTAACGCTTAGTTAAGGTCTTTTTTGTTTAGTGGCACCAATTTAGTTGGTGCCACTAAATCTTAACATAATATATATTATCGGACACGAGGTAAAATTATGCCCTCCCTATGCGCCAGAAAATATCAAAAATAGGATTGTAGTGTCTCTGAAAAGATAAGCATTAACATGCTAGCATATTCAATACATGGAAGCAATAAAAACTAAAAAGGCTTAACGGCTTCTAGATAAAAATGTGTAAAAGATCCCACCGTTTTCCTTCCCACATTCCACGCTATTTCCTGGTTAGCTTTGTTATCTTTAGCAATAATAGTGGTAATTCTTGCAATAAAATAGGCTTCCATATAGTCGGTAGACACTCCCGTTTTCATATTAAATATAACGAATTTTTCTTTATTAATACCGCTCAATAAGTTATAAGCGAGTCGACCCAGTGGAATAGTAGGTTGCCCTGTAAAAGCTCCTAAGGTTATATCCCTAAATTCTCTGGTTTGATGGGGTATAAAATTATTCGATGATTTTATGTTCCCAAATTCACCTTTTAGGCCAGCATAAGTCGGATCAAATAAAGAAAGAAGCTGTAAATCGGCGCCTCTAGCCAATAAGCCAAAATTTGCATTAGCCTCCAGCAGATAGTTACCCTTATTGACAATAGAAAAATCATAAAGGGCTACGTGAAGCTGCGGCCCCCCCTCTCGTACCTCAGCAGCAATGGCATTAAATTCCTCTATTCTTTTTTTCAATTGTTCCCTCGATAAAGAAAATGTTCCTAAAAATAACTTTTCTCCTTGGGCGGGTTGAAATAAGCCATAATCGGTATCATTAAGAATTCTTTGGCTGAGGGTGATTAAATCATTTTTTTGTAGCACTACATAAATGCTTATTCCTTCATTCTCCTTTTTTGTAGATTTAAGAGGCGTGGTGTTAGAGGTTTCTTTAACATCTTTAAAAATATAAGGTGTTAAATTTTCTAAAGAAGGGTTAGCACTTTTTTTCTTCTCTCTTATTCTTTCACTCTGTCGTTGTGCTGTAATTGAAGTCGAGACAATAGGATTATTTTTTTGTGTTGAAGGTATCACCTTAATCGAAGATTCCACTAGCGCCGTTGCAAAGTCATCAAACGAATTTCTTAAGCGACTTAATTCTTGCTCAACATTGGCGTGGCAAAAAAAGGAAAAGATTATAATAAATGAGATGAAAAGATAATTTTTTATCTTAAACTTCATAGATTTTCCTTTATCGTAATTTTAAGGACTACCAAAAGATTAACAGTTTGCAAGAAATTCCACAAGAAAATTATATTGTTCTCATTGAAATATTAGCATGCAGCTTTATTGAATCAGTTCATATGATTAAAGAGACAGAGTGGATGGTTGTTGAACGAGTAGGAAAATACAAAAAAACCTTTACTGCAGGCATCAACTTTATCATCCCCTTCTTTGAATATCCCCAAAGTGTGAGTCTTCTAAAGTCAGGTATGACGTTGGAAAGTCACTCGAAGAGTTAATTCGTATTTCTGTGGCAGCGGCCCTTGAATCACGAAGCTCAAGCGATATCATAGCTCACAAAGATGCTATCAAGAACGATCTTGATGCTATTTTTAGTAAGCGTCTTGTTTCTTGGGGACTACAAGCAAACTACTTTGAGTTGAGTATAGCAAAAGAGATTGAGACTGAGAAAACCACCAAAAAGCCTTAGAAGTGGACAATCTCTTTGTAAAAGGCTCGCGCGTGTTCCACGTGCCCTTAGTTAATCCCCAGGGCTTAACTAACCTTTCATAAACTAATTGTTTTAGAAGTCCCAGTCCTCCCTCCCATCACCAAAGCACTATTGCAACTAATCTTGTCCAAGGTCCCTCGGAATAATTAAGTAGGCCTGAAACACCAAATCCAATCGCGGCAAGAGCCGCCCCACCCCGTATACATTCGGCAGTATGTTTCATTACTGGATACCATTTATTATCCCGCATATCTAAACGAGGTAAATTACTATTCATAGAAAGCATGAAATGTATATTCAGCACAACTGTAATAATAAAAATAGACCTATACAGCTTGTTTATTTTGTGAGCACACGGCTGTTGTTTTCAGAAAGGAAGATCGCGATTCTTCTTGCTTCTGGGTTCTTTTACTTTGCTAAAATTTAATCCTATGTGATTGCATAAAGTACACTCTGAAGCATCGGGCATACTATGATTTCTCAAAAAAACATCCAATTGTTCTACCGCCAGTCGGCGATGACTAAATGAAGCTGCTTGTTGATCTTCTCGAAGCTGGGCATATGTTTTTTCGGAACCATCTGGCACAAAAATATCAGTATAGGGAAAGTCTGGGTTGCGAATAGCACCTACAGGTGGGATAATTTTCCCTGGACAGGTACCAGTAAAAACATAGGATTTGTCAGTTTCATCTTGATAGGCAATGCAACACATAAAGTGTGCTCTAGGATTATTTTCTGCCAATTTCCAAATTCCTGCCAATCCAATGCCTTTAACAACGTGCTTGGAAAGTGCGCCTGGGAATTGATTATACTGCTCTATAAAAATGCCCCCATCATCAACGATTAAAGGTTTTTTTAGAATATTCCATGCGTAAGCGGCTTTTTCTTTAGCTATTTTTTCTACATTTAAACTTTGTAGCTCAGGAACATCTAGATCTTCCATCTGAAGCTCAATGTTTGAGTCAATATGCTTTAGATAGCGTTGAACATCCTGAAATTTCGATTTATTGCCGGTTACAAAGATGAGTTTTTTCATGAGTAAATCTTTCTAAAGTGAGTACTGTAATGTATAGTGTTGCCCCATTCTCCCCCCATAAGGCTACTCTTTAATTTTATCACGAGGGGCAATTTGCGCAACCACGCTTTCTTTTTGTTGGCGGTGTAAAATACACCACTTGGTGGATGATTTTACAAAACACGATAACCATCGTGTAAAAGATAGGTTTAAACAACTATTGCCAAATTATTTTCATATGTGGTATATTTTAATTCAACAAGTGGTGTATTTTACACCACCAAGTGGATGATTTTACAAAACGCGATAACTGTCGCGTAAAAAATAGATTTTTAGGACATGTATGTTAAAAAGATCTCTTAAAAAAAAACTGGACAAGGCTTTAAAGAGAAGCCCTGTAACCTTACTTGCCGGTGGCCGCCAAACGGGAAAAACTACTTTATCTAAAGCTTTTGCCAATCAGGCTCAATGCCGATACGTTACCTTTGATGATGTGGCAACGCTTTCAGCTGCACAACAAGATCCTGTAGGTTTTCTAGAGGCTAAAGGAAATAAATCACTTGTTATTGATGAAGTTCAGCGTCTACCAGAACTATTTCTTTCAATAAAAAAAGATGTTGATGAAAATAGAATTGCCGGCCGCTATCTTTTAACTGGTTCAGCAAATCCTCTTATGATCTCTCGCGTGAGCGATTCATTGGCAGGACGAATGGAGATTTTATATTTGTGGCCTTTGTCTCAATCAGAGATTGCGGGTAGTAATAAATCGTGCATTGATATGCTAATGAACGATACTGATTTTGAGCTGAGCGGACCCCCCCTTTCAAAAGCAGATCTCTATCAATGCATGATCATCGGAGGATTTCCTGCTGTGCAAGGATTGGACGATGAAGCGCGTACGGCTTGGTTTGATAGCTATATAACAACTTTGCTGTATAGAGATGTACAAGATTTGGCGCATATTAGTGGACTCATCGATATGCCTCGTTTATTAAAACTATTAGCAAGTCGTGTAGCTAATCTTTTTAATACGGCGGATGTTTCTCGATCCATAGGGATTCCTACAACCACCCTGCGTCGCTATCTTGTTTTGCTGGAAACCTTATTTTTAGTGCAATTTCAATTGCCTTACTTTAATAATATGGCAAAGCGTCTTATCAAAGCACCAAAAATTCAGTGTATTGATACGGGGCTCGTCTCATTTTTGCTTAATTTGAATGTGCCACGGTTACTTGAGGATCAAAAAATGGCAGGGCAATTGCTAGAAAATTTTGTTTATATGGAGCTACGTAAGCATCAAACATGGAGCGAGAGCCGAGTATCTATTATGCATATGCGTAATGTCACAGGCAATGAAGTTGATGTTGTATTGGAAGCAGCGGGGGGAGAAATAATTGGTATTGAAGTAAAAAATAGTGCCACCGTCACCGCTCAGGATTTTAAAGGCTTGCGTTTTTTACAAGACGCTACCCCCAATAGTTTTGTAAGGGGTGTGGTTTTTTATACCGGTTCCACAATTATTCCCTTCGGCAATAAATTGTGGGCACTTCCTGTTTGGTGGTTATGGTAAAAAGCAGGATACTTATTTTTTCCAAGCGCAGCACAGAGCAACTGCTATAGCATCGGTTACATCCAAAGTTTTCTGCTGGGGCAAGCGGGGAAAAAGCTGATGAATAACGCGCGCAACCTGTTCTTTGGGGGCATTGCCAGAGCCAGTCACAGCTCCCTTTACTTGCATAGGAGCAAATTCGTGAAGCGCTAAATTATGCTGAGAACTCAAAAGATAAAGAACTCCACGCAAATAACCTAATTTTAAAAAGCTCTGACTATTTTTTCCTAAGAAAGAAGTTTCTAAGGCTAAGTTTGTTATTTTTTTTTGCTCTATTTTTTCTTTGAAAAAATCGTAAAAAAGATGCGTACGACTGGCAAGAGATTTAGAGTGAGGCAATTTGATCACGCCACAATCAATAAGCTCTGTTCGCTGAAGCTGTTGAATGACACATGCAAAGCCCGTGAATGAAAAACCGGGATCTATTCCTAAAATAAGCTTCATTATTTTTCCTGCTCAGCTTTTTAATCATAATAATAAGCTATTATAGGTCCGAAAAATTTACTAATAAGGAACGTATATTTATAAGGAAAAAATAAGATTGTGTGAATGAGACTTGGTCTTGCAAGTTTTTCATTTTACAAATACTTGGTGGGCTATGTATCCAAGGAGCAATTTTAGAATTAGTGCGCAAAATAGTCATTTTTTTATTGCGTTTGCTGCATTTAGTATTAAAATATAAGAACACTGAGCGTAGATTCTCTAATTTAGTTAATACCTCTAAAAATAGCTTCTTGTCGCATTTTTTCTGGACGAATAATTCAAAAAGAGGGCATGGAGGAGCAGCTACATACTCAACAATCATTTCTATTATTTCAGAAGAGAGTGTTCTTTCTTCGTACAGCCATCGCCTAGCGCAATGGGGATGAGATATAAGATGTGGGTACATTGCTTTATCGAGCTTAGGCAAGAGCTCTCTATGTTGTTGGATTGAAAGTTTTATTTCCATCACAGTTAGCTTGTCGCAAACAACTGGTGCGGTCGCTTCCATAAAAATATTTGCTTTGAATGCTGTTCTATCTAAAAAGCAGCCAAACCGCGCATCATATGCTGCCTTAACGTTCATGGCATCGGCACAAAGAGAATAAACAAGAACACTTAATAAACATCCTAAAAATCGCATCATATTTCTCATGTCGCGCCATCCTTTAAAAAAACCGCTTATTCATCCATATCCTGAAATTTTGTTATATCTCTTTGGAAGTTAAGAAAAACGGTTCCAGTTGGCCCATTACGTTGCTTACCAATAATAAGTTCCGATAGATTAGGGCTCTCACAATCTTGATTGTAAACACTGTCACGATAGAGAAAAGCAATGAGATCAGCATCCTGTTCAATAGCTCCAGATTCACGTAAATCTGACAGCATAGGACGTTTATCAACACGACTATCAACAGCTCGTGATAATTGAGATAGAGCAATTACAGGAATTTCTAATTCTTTTGCTAAGGCTTTAAGCGACCGTGAAATTTCAGAGACTTCTTGATGTCTATTCTCATGTGTTCGACTACTATGTAACAGCTGCAAGTAATCTATAACCAGCAAGTCGAGTCCATGCTCTGCTTTGAGTTTGCGCGCCTTTGCTCGTAAATCCATAATTGTTACCATAGCAGTATCATCAATATAGAGCTTTAAACCTGCTAAATGTGCAGCTACAGAGGTAAGCTCTATCCATTCATCAGAAGTAATAGTTGCATTGCGAATGTTTTGATGGGGAATTGTCGATTCCATGGAAAGAAGACGGAGGGTAAGTTGCTCAGCGGCCATTTCTAAAGAAAAAAATCCTACACTAGCTCCAGTTTCAGCTGCATGATGAGCTACACTTAGCGCTAAAGCTGTTTTGCCCATAGAAGGACGAGCTGCCAGCACTATTAAATCGCTTTTTTGCAAACCAGACGTAAGAACATCAAGTTTCTTATAACCAGAGGGGATACCAGTAACCCCTTTACTCATACTTTTTATATTGGATAAATGTTGGAAGGTTTTCTTCAGCCAGATGTCAATTTGAGCAAAACTTTTAGTAACACGTTTATTGCAAATATCAAAAATGATTTTTTCCGCCTCATCAAGAACCGCATCAATACCTTTTTCATCCTGGCGATAACAACGGGTAATAATGCTCATCGCCGAACTAATGAGTGATCTCAGAATAGCTTTCTCTTTAATGATATGAGTATGTTGCAAGAGTAACCCAACGGCGGGAATGTCTTCCTGGAGTGCAACAAGATAGAGCAAACCACCTATTTTTTCTAGGGTACCCTCTTTTTCCAAAAGATCTCGCAATGTTACCATATCAATGCGTTTGAATTCCTGTATAATCTGCAAAAAAGATTTAAAAATAATTTTATGTGAAGGATGATAAAAATCATCGGGCACTATTATTTCTGCCACAGTAGTCAAAAACTCATCATTAAGCAGGATAGCTCCTAACACTGCTTTTTCAGCATCAGTACTATGAGGTACCTTGAGCCCCATAGGATTATGGACTAGAGGCTCTCCATTAGATGAGGTGGAAGATGGGGTTTGCAGACGTAACACAATTTCTCTTTAATTTACTCAGCAACAACTTTAAGTGTAACCGCAGGTTTAAGGCGAGATGATAATTTAATAGTAACTGAATACGTTCCCTTTGATTTTATAGACTTATCAAACTCTACCTGACTTTTGCTCACCGAAATACCTTTTGCCGCAAGCAATTCAACAACTTCATTTTGCGCAACTGCCCCATACAATTTTTCATTTTCATGCATCTTTTTTTTGAGTAGCAACGTTGTACTACTGATTTTTTCTGCAAGCATAGATGTTTTTGAAGAAATTACTTCTTTGCGATGCTCAATTGTTTTTATTCTCTTTTGATAAAATGATTCATTTTCCGGTGTTACAACCACCCCCAATTTATTGGGAATGATAAAATTTTTTCCAAAGCCATCAGAGACTTTGATAATTTCTCCTGCCATACCTACTTTTTCTACATCCTTAAGAAGAAAAACTTTCATTGAAATTCCTTTCATGCTCAGTGATCATTTGATGAAAATGTTGTTTTTAGTATAAAGGAAAAGAGAGGAAGGGCAAAGATAAAAATTAGTAATTTCGTATACAATATGAAATACCTTGTGGATCAAAAATAGTTGCATAGTGATATGAGCAATAGACAATAACACGTTTCTGCATCATACTCTCCATTTGAGCTTTTAAATACATAAGAGTGGGCAGTGATGTCTCCCTAAACCAATCGTCATGAGCAAGACAGAGAATTGGCTCGTTCGTTCCCTCAAAAATGTGGGAGAAAAAAAATTCTGAGCATAAATAGGAAATAAAAGGAGTTGAGTTTAAACACTTTCTTTTTTTATGTTGGCCCCGCTGGGGAAAAGAATTTTTTTTAATTATGTTTTTGAAAAAATAAAAATAAGTGGCAACGGATGGCAGATATTCAGCAAGAGGCATAAGAATTGTTTTGTCATGATAATCAGTTATCAGAGCATTTTTGATAACCAGTACGCTGGTGTGCATGTGCTGATGGGGTACCTCATAATCTTTTCGTGGGGCACCCATAATAAGAATTGCTGCCGGGGGAATTAACTCATACCACGCTTTGAGAAGATAGGGCTGTTGATATAAATCACAATCATAGGCTGATTCCGGCCAAATGATATAGCGAAGATGTTCATTTTTTTTAAATGCAGATACCGCAGTCTCCATAGAGGAGATAAGAGTAGACCATTTCTTCTGTCCAGGTTTGCAAGGTGGTGCATAGCAACAAGATTTTAGAGAGAGAGCATCGTAGGTAGGGGGGGAGCTGGTTGTTAAAAATAAGCCACTGAGCCATATCACTACAGAGAATAAAAAAACAGAACAGAATACTCTAAATTGTCTTTTATTAGTTTGGGGAGTGGTAGGGTAGGATAAAAAATAGAGAACTTCAGCACAACTCCAAGAAGTAATCAGCAGAAGAAATAATGATGCAATAATTCCCCCGAGGGGCAAGAAAAAAAAGAGGAATGGATAGAAAGCAAGGGGTACAAGAGGATTCAAAAATGGATTGCCATAGGCAGCACCTAGAATAAGAAAAAATCCATATTCTTGATAAATAAAAAGAAAAGCAAATCCTACGCAGAGAGAAAATGATGCTGAAAAAAATAATGTTAAAAAAGAAGATAAGTAAAAAGAGAGTGCCGAGTAACTTGCCGAATACATAATGAGTAAAAAATAAAAAAAAACTTTGATGATCCCCCCTCTCTTATCAAGAAGACTAAAAAGGGATGGAATACACAAGGATAAAAAATAAGCCCCCAGATAAAACCATCCAGCCAATTCAAAGTCCTATTTTTAGCTTCAAAAAAAAGAGGGATGAGAAATAAAAACAGTCCCAAGCAGCAGCGCGAAGGATAAACGAAAGCAGAAGCTGCACACAGAGCAGACAAAAAAAGGAAGGTTAAGCGACGGAGATGAAACAGATAGAGTTTTTGATCTACATAATTTTTCATGATTCTTAGTGAACTTTCTCAGGATGCCAGTCATACATAAAAAGACGGGGATGGGATTGGTCTAAATCATGAATGCGACGAAAAGAACAGGTAAGCATTAGAATCTTTTCATTTTTTTTTAATAAGAGTGCTGAGCACTTTAAGGAATTACCCTCTCCACTACTTAAGGCTAATTTCATCTGATAATCTATAGACAAATGTTGGGGCGTTTCAAAGGGCCAATGCGCGAAAAATATAACTATTTCCGGTGCCTGCTCTAAATGATGCTCCACCTGCGTACCATATTCATAAATAAGCGCCCCTGCCCACATAAGACCTGCATTAGTAAGTTGGTGTTGTTGTTCGCTGAGGTGACGGCAGAGAGTTAATTCCAAAATATAGGCAGTTGACCTCCACACTGTTGCGCAAACAATGAGTAGCGATGAAAGAAGAATAAGGACAATCAGAAGAGCTGATCCTAAGTTTTTATTGGTATGCATCATATGCCCTGCTCAGCAAAAAAGAGATGTTGACTAGGTTGTGTGCAACTTTTAATTTTTATAGCTTGATTCTGATGCACAAGTTCAAGAGTAAGCTTAATTAAAGCAAGTGAAGGTAGAGTAAAAGAGGAAGCTGGGTGCCAAATTAATTTCCAGACAACCTTATGTACAGGATATACCAGAAGAACGCGGCTCTCGATTTGCTGCCATTTTTTGGTAACAGAATCATAGGCTCCTTTAACAAACCATATTTTGTTTTCCTTATAAAGTAACCCGCGTGCTCCTTTTGGAGCAGCCCAAACGAGTGAAGATGGGGTCTGCTCAAGCCACGCCTCTTTATATACAGGCATTTGGTGGATAGTTTTTTCAAGAAGAGTCATCCCCGAGATTAATCTTGCTAAAAGCATGCTTTTGATATTTTCTTGATAGAGGATGGTCAAAATATTTGTAGTACTTTGAATAACATACATACTTAAAATTGTTATCAAAGTTACGTAGATAAGCGATTGAAGCAGAATAAAACCAGCAGAATAATTTTTTATTACTTTCATGAGCGCCATCCTCCTCCAACACAGGTTAAGAAATGGTCATGCTGCACAGAATCATTCCAGTGGGCCGTGACTTCAATAAAATGATAATATTTGAGAGGCTCTTTAATAATAAAAGGAAGGTGGGGATGCACATTAGGTGCTAAACTTTTCCATGATAAAGTTCCCCAACTATATTTTTTTTGATGTGAGGCTTTATGAGCTGCATCAGAAGGATAGGCGGCAGCTTGCGCCAATCGAGAATGAAATGCTTCTATTATTTGGGTTTTGACCCACAATTCCTGGCGCCATCGTATGATAAGAGTAACATAGCGAAATGCTACGGTGGTGAGAATGAGAGCAAGTAAAAGCGCTACCATGATCTCCATAAAAAAAAATCCCTGTCGTGTAGTATGTTTTTCTAATTGACCTAAGCTCACTTGTTTATTAGAATTTAGAGTAGACATATACCTTACCGTAACAGTTTTTTATTAAATTAGGGTTAAAACGTGTATCGAATAGTTTCTTTTTTATTCACTCTCGCGCCTTTCTACTCTTAACATAGTATGGAGAATCCATGAAAATCAAACAGCTTATTTTTTCTTTGATAATTTTATTTAACGTAACCTGTTTAGCATCGTTGGAACAACCGGATGGTAATAAATTTCCACCAACCTTACAGGGCCCCCCTGGACCTATGCCTAAGGTAGGTACGCCTGAATTTGATGAAATGATGGCTCAGCAAATGACGGCTTTGCAAGAAATACTTAATGACCTAACTCCTTCAGAACAAGATGCGCTTCTAAGTACTCTTGCAGGCATAGGAGAAGGTCTTATTAAAGAGGCAGAGGATAACGGATTTGATGATCCTTTTGAATTTATCGCCAAAAAATTTGGCGATCAGGAGATGATAGATCGGTCCGAACCGACAGAAGCATCATTACCTTACGAGACACCCCATAAATCTGTCCCCGTGGCTCATGGTGAGCATACCGTAGAGTCAGTACAGCGTCTACTGGGTGACCTCGCTAAGCATATTGCATCGCTCCGTCGCAAAAGCGCTACGACTCCCTCTCTGGCCGCTAAGCTTGATCCTTTTAAATACCGCTTAGACGATCTGGTCTATTTTCTTGAGCTTTTCAAAGCTAACTATTTAGCGACGTACTTAACAACTAAAGAATTTTCTACCCTAACTGAACAAATTGAGATGCTCGAAAAAACTCTATCTGACTTGGATTACAGACTTAATGTGTCTGAATTTAGTCTTGAAGGTGAGGATGATTATGCGATGCTCAATGTTTCTAGTCATCCAACTCGCCAAGAGATTGTAGATGCGTATCATTTACTTATGGCTCAACATGATCCAATACGAATTAGGACTAAGATGTCCCAAGAAGGGGCCTCTATAGATGCTATTAAGGAGGCAACGAGTGCAGCGCAGAAGAAAGTGGACGCTATTCATTCCGCTTATACACGCCTTAGTCACCAACAAGAAAATGTTCAAGTTGTTGAAGCTATGTTGGATGCGCTTGGAAAGGCAACAGAAAAAGATGGAATCATTGATGGATTTAAAAGCATCTTAAAAAAGCGAGAGCCAAAGCTTTTGGCAGAGCGCCAAGAGCTTGAAAAGAGTGAAGCAGAGGCGCGCAAGCGACAAGAGACTTTACTGAGTAGTCGTGTTCGGCCAGGGACTAGAGATATAGAAGCTCCTCCCTATTCAAATCCTTATGCTGGCAGCTCTTCTTGGCGCTCCTCAGGTTCTGAGGGAGGAGGCTTTGCTCCAAGTAGATTTCCAACGGCAAGTGAACGATCAGCAACTCCTAGAAGCGGCTTGACGGTGAAAAAACCTTCTAAGCCTGGGGGCAAAGGTGGGGGCGGAGCTGGTAAGGACAAAGAAAAAGATAAGGATAAAGACAAAGGAAAACCTGGCGATAAAGACAAAGACAAAGGGAAAGCAACAACTGCAACTGACAAAAAAGGTAAGCCTGCCCCCATTATAGATAAGGATGTTTTCCGCCAAATCGGTAAAATTGATGCTATTATTAGCGATCTTAAAGACATTATCAAGGAAAATAACAAAAAAATCAGCGGTTTTCCTCTCTACTTGGGTGATCCTCTACACTTGGCAGCTTTAGTGGGTGCAGCGCAAGATACAGAAAAAGCGAAGTTTTTGGAATATCAAAAAATCTTTGATGAATTGAGCAAAAAATTTAAAGAGATACCTAGTGTAGTTAAAAAGAGTTTAGAAGGCTTTAAGGATAAGAAGAAAGAGGCGGACTATCAGACTGAGCTGAATAAAATATGGGATGCATTTACGAGTACTAAATCTAAGGAATTTGATCCCCTGAGGCGAATGCTCAGCCTTATGGTTCCAATTGATGCAGAGGGCAAAGGCACCCTTGCCTGGACTGAGAGACAAGGTGAGAGAGATGTTGCAGTACAAAAGCAGGTAGACCCTTCCAAGCGTTTTGTATTTTTTGGAGCAGTTCCGCAAGGTATGGACCTAGCTGCTGATAATAATAAATGGCTTGCCGAGCTTAATCCATTAAAAAATGACGAAGAACCTCGTAAGAATTATCCGGCTACTCTTTTTGAAAGTATTAATGCAGCTCAGAAGGCAATGATGAAATCGGTTAACAATAATCCACCCGCTCCTCAAAATCAACCTGCACAACCTGCTGAGCAACCGATCGAGCCTGCTGGAGAATAAAAAAAACATAATTTTCCACTATTTTGTAGGTAAGAAGGCCCCGCATAAAAACGGGGCCTTCTTACCTACAACTAATTAAGAATTTTTATTTTTTGTATAATCGTCAACGATTATTTCGCAGCGGGAACAGAGTCCATCTTTTTGTTCAGTTATGTTCCACTGCCAGCAGCGAGGACACTTAATCCCACTAGCCTTCTCAACAGAAATAAAGAATCCCGGAATATTCGTGGTGCTTAGATCATTTGCTTTGGACAGAAAAGCGCAGCTGGAAACAATAAAGAACTCTTTGAAAAATTCTTCTAAGCTTTGATCGCGCTCCTTAAGATTACTCTGTAGGAGTGCCCAGCTCCCTTTTTGAGTTTCAGAAGAAGGCATATAGTACAGAGTAAGAGCTGCTTCTAAAGAATGTTTGATACTCCCCTTTTGACGTAAACCTTCAATGATTTTTAGGCCCGCTGAACGAATCTCTTGTAGAAGAAGCCACAAGTTTTGATAGATGATAAGAGGCGTTGATCGCATACGCGTATCGTGTGCTGAGTCCCCCTCTTCCCTAAGATGAGGAATATCAAGAGTCGTTGCTGGATTATCTAATAAAGCTTTAAGAATAGTAGCCGAGTTATTGAAATCTTGAAGATGAATCGATGCGGTTTTGTTTTTTTGATAATTATCAGAAATCTGTTCAGCGGTAAATGACATAATAGGAGCAATGAGGCGTGTTAAGGTATCAAGAATTATAAAGCTTGCTGTTTGAGCAGAGCGTCGTTCCCTGCTTCTAGCCCCTGCTGTATATAAACGATCTTTGATAACATCTAAATAAAGAGAGCTGAGGCTAACGGTGCAATAATCAGTAAGTTGGTGATACACACTCGTAAGATCATAGGCCTTATAGGCGGAGATGATGGCAGTATTAACGAACGCAAGTTCATAAAGAGCGTAAAGATCAATTGGCTGGAGACGATCAGCCGCAACTGCATGAGTAGCATAATCAAAATCATTAAGATTCGCTAAGAGAAAGCGGCAGGTGTTTCTAATTTTGCGATAAACTTGATTAATATTGCTTAATAATGCCTTTGTTACAACCGCATCAGCTCCATGATCAATGCTTGAAGTCCACAACCGTAAGCCATCTGTTCCTAATTGTGCTACAATTTCATCAGGAGATACCACATTGCCCAGTGACTTGGACATTTTGTGTCCTTTTTCGTCTACCGTGAAACCATGAGTAACAATCGTTTTCATGGGCGATTCTTTTTCTAATACCAGCGCTGTTAGTACTGAACTTTGAAACCAGCCACGATGTTGATCAAGCCCTTCAAAATAAAGATCAGCAGGGAAATGTAATGCAGGATTTTTATAGAGAACGGCAAAATGACTTATACCTGAATCAAACCACACATCAAGAATATCTTGTTCTTTAGAAAAATCTTGGTGATGACATCGCGTACATGATATGTTGTTAAAGTCGATGGAATCAAGAGAAATAGTATCCCAGTAATTAATACCCTCCCGCCCTACCCCATCTGCTACCGCATAAATAAGTTGCGCAGTCGTTACACTCTGCTGGCAATGATTGCAAATAAGTGCGGGAATGGGAACCCCCCACACGCGCTGGCGAGAAATGCACCATTCAAGTCGTCCTTCGATGGTTGCTTTTAAATAATTTTTACTATTAGGTGGTAAGAACTGGATTGTAGTGAGAGCTTCAAGTGCTTTTTGACGTAAATTATTATGACCTAAATTAATGAACCATTGATTGGTTGCTCTGAAAATTAACTTAGTGTGGCAACGCCAACAATGAGGGTACGAATGAGTAATATTTTTTTTCAGCAACAATTTTCCACACTCTTGAAGTTTGCGAAGCACCCAAAATTGACCATCGGATACTGGCATACCAATAAGCTCTTGAGGCTCAATGCCATACGTATATTTTCCATCTGGCCCTACGGGAGAATAAATTTCAAGTCCATGTTGCACGCCAATTTCATAGTCGTGAGGTCCGCAGCCTGGGGCACAATGTACAAAAGCAGTTCCTTCATCGATGGCAACTAATGGATCGGCAATAATTGGTGTATGACGGCTGAGAAAAGGATGTTCAAATGCATGTCCAATTAGCACACTTCCAGAAATAGTTTTTATAACTGATAAAGGAGCTTCCAGAAGTGCAGAGAATTGTTCAATTAAGGATGCACCTAAAAGTAAATACTGATCTTGCCAACCAACAATAGAGTAGGCAGCGGCTGGGTTTACGAGTACTGCTCGGTTCAAAGGCAATGTCCAGGGAGTAGTTGTCCAAATGACCGCATGGACACGTTTATCTTGCAGAGAATGATCGATAGCTTTTATTACATCGACGGGTAGCGTAAAAAGAACATAGACCGAGGGATCTTTTTGATCTCTGTATTCTATCTCCGCAGCAGCTAGCACTGTTTGATCAGCAGGACACCAGGGCACGGTCTTTAATTTTTTTTCTACGTAACCAGACTCAAAGAATCTTCCAAAAGCTCGAATAATATCTGCTTCATATTCCGCATTCATGGTGAGATAGGGATGTGCCCAGTCCATGAGAATACCAAGCTTTTTAAATTGCTCTCGCTGTACATCAACCCATTGGCTTGCATAGGTTTTACAAGCATCTCGCACCGCCTTCGCAGGCAATCCAGGGGCAAGCTGTTGATTAACTTTTTGCTCAATAGGCAAACCATGACAATCCCAACCAGGTGTGATCGGTACATGCTTGCCGCTCATGCGCTGTGATTTTCCAATGATATCTTTGATAATCTTATTGTAAGCATGTCCTAAATGGATTGGTCCGTTTGCATAAGGAGGGCCATCGTGTAAAATAAATTTTTCTTTTCCCTGATTATGTTCAAAGGAACGATTCCAGAGGTTTTCTGCATCCCATCGAGCAATAAGTACAGGATCATCAATTGCATAATTTGGGGTTAACGGAAATGATGTTTCGGGAAGATTGAGTGTCTCTTTAAAAGAGATAGCGCCCTTATCTGGGACAGTAGTTGACATAGGTCATCCTTGGTATGAATAGAATTGAGTTAAGCCATTAGAACTAGCATACCAAAAATGAATTTGTTAAGGTATTTTTTGCTAACTTGGCTGATCAATCAATTGCAAAATTGTTACAATATTTACAGCTTACATCTTCCTGACAGTGCTCTGATCCTGATAATAATTTTTCATAAAGCTGAGAATCTTTTAGTAGAGTATGAAGCAGCTCTCTATTTTTATTTTTGAAATGATGTCAACAGACAAAATACAATTATGCGACATAGCGGTGTTTGCCTTTTAATCAACACCAAAGACTAATCTCTCTTATATAGTGTGCAGCTTCACCATCAATGATGCAGCTATTTGTAGGATCTGCACCTACCACAAAATTTTGAGTTTCTGGATTATATTTTAAAGGGATATCTGCAAGAAGAACAGAAAGGTCATTACCAGAAATTAACGAATACATTCTGTGATCTGGATTGTTCTCCAAATACAACCAAATTCTCAAAGCATCTAAAGAATATTCTGGCATCTGCTTAAAGATAGCATCTATTATTTCAAAAGGAATCAGACTTGAATGTTCCTCGCTATAATCAAAATGATATTTTTTTAACTTCCTTATTTGATTGTTAAGCCATAGATGTTCACCTATTTTTTTCAATTTATTTGTCTTGTTTTCTTTGCAAAATGTAAGTATTTCATAACTATTCAAACTAATCGTTTGATTAAAAAAACAGTGCCATAGCCTTATAACTTGGTCGATCTGAGGAATAAAACCAATGGTATGATGATTTTGAGAGCTGTTGTTATAGTTGCGATAACTAAATGATTTAAGTAGCTCTCTTTGATTATTACTACTCTGTGCCAATTTACAGAGAAAAGAGCGCTGTTCAAAGGATAGGGGGATGATCAAGTCATCGGAAGAGGAAGATCGGTTAGAAAACAAAAAATAGCCGTTTGGTATGTTAGGCTCGGTAATGCTGATGTCTAAAAAATTATTTATTTTATTATCACGAGCGGTAAATATTGTTTTCATCAATCTTGGGATTAGTCGTGAAAAAAAGAGGAATCCGGCGCCTCCAGCAGCAGCGCCCCAACGAGGATGGCCAAGTACTGCCAACCAGCCTCCCAGACTTAGGCTTGCTGCGATTCCTGCCACACTAGTTTTAGATTGTTCTGATGCATAAAGACTTGTTCAGGGGTTGAGACGAGAGCTGACCTCGACATTATAAATTTACCAATACTACCAGCAATATCCCTAAAATTATGGTGGCAAAAAATCATCGAGGAAAAAGTGAGTGCCAAAGTTAAAAATATTCTTACTACACTATTCATGATTTCCTCTGATTAATCAAGCTCATCATAATAGACAAGTTGATTATCGATTTCATTGTTGATAGATGAATATCCTTTCATATAGTTACGAATAATGTTTAGATTTGCATTGCTTAAGGGAAATTTAAAATTAGAATTAGTGCAAGCTAGGCAAGTACCACATTCTAATAATGCATTGTCTATCTCTAAAACTTTTAGTATTTTTTCAACGCCATCTTTAAGCATAGATTGGTCATCATACCAGTTGTCCCAAAGTCGACCCAAATAAAAGAGCAAATGCACCCCGTTAGAGCATTGGGCTAAGGAAGAAAGTTGTTTTTTCGTATCTTTGCGTTTAAAAGTCATAATACGCTTCTCCAAAAGAAAGGCTCGTATATGTTTCGCCGCCTCACCGGTTAAAATGCAGCAGGTTTCTGGATTTCCCCCCACCTGGTACTTTGGCTCCTGCGGAATGCCTAAATTGTAAATGGGTAGGTCTGCTAAAAACATTGAAAAATTTTTCCGTGATAGGTCTGTAGAAAGATATTCAGAATCGTAGTATTCAAAGATGTTTCTTAGAATCTCAATTGGCAACAGACAAACAAGGCTATTCTGATCATGCGTCCAAGCCAGCAAGAGGAGTTTCTTAATACACCCCCGAGCTGTATCGTTTTGTTTAGCAGCCTCAAGCTTATGTTTTGCTTCACTTAGGGCATTATCTTCAATTGGTATCGGATACGAGCAACTAAAGTTTCGTACTTTGGCGCACGCAGTGCCAACTCGACTATAAAAGTTGTTATGGTCGTCAACTACTAATAAATATAAATTTCCTTTCGATTCTTGTACGACAAACCTATTAAAAGTTTCTGGATTATAGGGTTCCTCATTAACTTTATCAATAAAATTGGAGACCTTTTGATGATTGGCGCTGCGCTCCTTCAGGAGAGATTTTAAAGTTGAGCGTAAATGGTTATAAACTACTATGTCACTGTTGGCTACATTTTGTGCTTTAAGCAAGATTGCATGCCATACACCTCCTAATCCAATTGAACGGGGAAGCTGTAGGGTTTTAAGTTCTTTATAGGACGTTTCTATGTTATTAATCAGTGGGATAATTGTCTGTTTTATTGTCAGATCTTCAATAAAAAAGGTGCGCATGTCTTCTTCTTTTCTCTCAAGACCCTGCCTGCTTGCTTTGGAATCTACTAATTTCACAAGCTGGGTTAGTTGCGTATGCAACAGGGGAATCGCTAAAGCAGCTGAAGGACTAATCGGACAAGGTTTTCGCATTTTTTCTCGCATCAACCTGCTTTCTTCCATCTGGGAAATTTCCCCACTGGGGGAAATACATACCTGATATGACATTTTAACCCCTACGAACGCAGATCTTTCAATTATGTGTTGACACTTGCGTATTAAATCACCATACCGATCAGCAAGATTATCCATATTATTTGAAAGTTGGACATCGCGGTCTCTATATTTTTTTGCTTGCGGCTCTTTCAAATTATCGATAAGAGTTTGGCGAAATTTAGTATTAAACGAAAGTTCTTCACGAGATAATCGAGACGCGGCAACAGTAATTCCTGTCCCAAGTCCAGTAAAAAAAGCAGCGATTGCCGCTGTCGGTGAATATCCTTTTTTAAAAAGAGCATAGGCGGCTCCACTCCCCGCGGCAATTCCTCCAAGCATACTTCCTGTTGCGGATAAATAACGACCTGTTTTTGTTTTTGAATAATAATCCAAGGATAAAGGAGAAATATGTTGGCAAAAAATCACAGAGGGAAAAGTGAGTGCCAGGGTTAAAAATATTCTTACTACACTGTTCATGATTTCCTCTGATTAATCAAGCCCATTGAGATCAGATTTTTTTTCAATATCTGGATCTGAACTATCGCAGAAGTGTTTACAGTATGTACATTTATTCTGTTTTTTGCATGTTTTTGATAACTCTAATAATTTTTCGTAAGTCTGAGGGGATAGCCCTTTGGGCTGATAGATTCCTGTGTAGTAAACACAGCGCCAAAATCCTTTACAAAAATCTGATTTATAAGGCATCTGACAATTTGTATAAAAAAGTTGGCTGACTAATTCATTTCTTAGACAATAATTAATAGTGTCGATTTCCTTCTGAATCGTATTCCTATCAATAACAAGCAAGTCAAGGGCTTTTATGTAGTTTGCTGGCTCACCATCAATGATACAGCTATTTTCAGGATCTGTACCTATTGTGTAACTTTTGGTTTCCTGATTATAGTGACGCGGAAGATCTTTGATAAGAGTTAAAAGGTCGTTAGGAGAAATTAATGAATATTTTTCCCACTTTTGTCGTTCTGTTGTATCTTCAATTCTTGATATGTCTTGAAAGTGGGATATAAGCGTGAAGACATCGGGACTAAAGCGAAGCTCCTCATTTTCTTTATTTTCTTTTTGTTCGTCGATTTCTTGTTCTTCTTTATCTTCTTTTTTGGCAATTTGCTGAACCGGATATTCGCCATACGCATATTTTAATATCTCTTCCATGAGTTCAGCAGGAAGCAAATCAGATAATAACCTTTGAAAACATACTAAATGTCGAAGTCTATTATTAAGCAAAAGATGCTTTTTTACATTGTTAAATATATCTGATGTACCGGCAAAATAAACCCTACCGTCTTCTGCAATTTTCATTGTCTTTGTTTTTTCTGGATATTTTACATAAAAATTCTTAATTTTTTGTGCAAAATATCTCATCTCATAACTGTCCATATCAATTTTTCTATTAAAAAAACAATGCCACAATCTTATAGGGTTTTCACCACGAAAGTCTTTTTTCCAATTATCAAAAGGGATAAATCCTAGTGTTTCATTATGCAGTTCGCAAAAACATACATCATTCTGCGAATACCATTTTTTTTGTATGTGCTTGAAAAATCTATCTTTATCAGCGACAGCCTGCTCCTCTAGGTTAATTTTTTCTTTTGCTTGCGCCAATTTGAGCAGAGACGAACGTTGTTCAAGGGACAAAGGGATAACTAAATCATGAGAGGGATGATTGTACTGCGCATTTAATAAATCAAGGGTCTCTTTTTTCAAGAGCCTCCTTGGTCTGACAATAGGACCCTTAATTTCTCCGTTTTCGTTGGTGGCAGTAATGCCAAGCTGAGCATTGAGAAAATCTTTAATTTTTTCATCTCTGGCTCTAAATATTCTATCCAATACTTCTGGGATTAGTCGTGAAAAAAAGAGGGATCCGGCGCCTCCAACAGCAGCACCCCAACGAGGATGGCCACCTACTACTGTCAACCAGCTTCCCATAGCTAGGCTTGCCGCTATCCCTGCCACACTAATTTTAGATTGTTTTGACGCATCAGGCTTGACAAGGTTTGCTAACCAATGAGTTGTTTCACCTGCTACAAATGCCGCACAGACGCTAAAAAAGACGTCCTGCACAAGAGGCTTCGACATTATAAATTTCTCAATACTAGTAGCAATACTCCCAGAATTATGCTGACAAAGGCTCATTGAGGGAAAAATAAGCAACAGAGTTAAGAACATTTTTAATAAAAAATTCATTGATTATTCCAAATTTTCATATTTATAAATATTAAGATGGGCTATATTTATTCTAATTGTAATATATTATCCCACTTTAGAAGCCACTTGTCAAAGGGCCTTAAAAAATCTATTTTACTTTAAAAATGAGAACAGTATGCTAAAAACAATTATACGACATACAGCACGTTTTTCAAAGAATAATTACCAGAAAGCTCTATCATTATGAACACTCTTTATGCAAAAAAAACCATCGGAATCTGGGGTTTTGGCATTGTAGGCCGCGCTGCCCTTCCCTATTTTTCAGGACAAGGAGCTGATAAAATTATCATTCTTGATAAAAAAAACCCTAATTTAGCAGACCTACACCTCATTGAGCACTATCAAGCTCAGTGGATTCTTCAGGAAAATACTGTTCAAACTGAGCTTTTTTTGAAAACCTGTGACATAATTTTGCCGAGCCCCGGTATTGATACTCATCTTTTCAGTCATCATTCTGATCGTTTTATTAGCGAAGCTGATATTTTTCGATCAGAATTTAATGCTACAATTATAGCAATAACGGGTTCTTTAGGCAAAACTACAACTGCTGCTTTATTAACTTCTCTTCTCACTCATCATATTTCAAAAACGCCTGTGTGTTTGGGGGGCAATATTGGAACTGGTATGCTCGAGCTCTTGGGCATAGGCGCACCAGCGAGCCATGCCGTGCTCGAGCTTTCGAGCTTCCAACTCGAATACACTCGCGCTTTTTCCCCCGAGCTTGCGATTATAACTAACCTGTACCCCAACCATTTAGATCGGCATGGGAGCATGGAAGCATATGCCTTAGCTAAATCAAATATATTTGCCCAGCAAAAGCCAGATCAGCAGCTCATACTACCAATCGATTTGGTTAAAAATAAGGCGGTGAAAATAGATGAGCATAAGGGAAAACTGAATATTGTATCTTTAAAAAAGCCTGAAGTTGATGTACAGAGAGAGATGAATTATGCGACATATTTTTACCTGGAAAATAACAGTATAAAAAAGAAATGCACTAATCAAAAAGTAGAAAATATTGTCAACATAAAGGAACTACCCGATATTACCTTCCCACAAAATTGGTTAACAATAACAGCAGCTCTCACCTGCCTTAATATATCCCTCGATATCCCCTGGATCCAAGATCAAAAAGAAAAACTCTTAAGGCCTCCTCAAATAGATCCAATCAAAGTAGTGACCCAGCGCCATAGGCTAGAAAAACGCACCATAAGCGGCATAGATTTTTATAACGATTCTAAATCAACAGTAATGGAAGCAACCTTAGCAGCGCTAGAAAAGTTACAAGGCAAACCAACAATATTATTATTAGGAGGCATAAGTAAAGGAGTTAATAGATCAGGTATGATAAAATTACTGGAAAAAAAAGCAGAATTAGTAGTATGCTTTGGTGCAGAAGCAAACAACCTACATCAACTCTGCAGAGAGAATAATATACTAAGTTATGCAACCACCACGCTCACAGAAGCAACGGCCCTCGCCATTAAACATGCGAGAACTGGATGGCAAATACTTCTCTCCCCAGGGGGCGCCAGTTTTGATCTTTTTACCAATCATCAAGAAAGAGGAGACGTTTTTTTTAAACTAATAGAGACACAATAAAAAAGAAGGAACATATCAATGATACGTAAAATAATACTAGTAACCCTCTACTTGTTCTCAGCACAAAGATTAGAAGCAATGAATGCGGCCAGCCAAGAAATAATAGTTAAAATTGCAAATAAGAAGACGAGTTTATACCCAAAAAACTTTGCAAGTAAAGCTCTTATTCCCCATGACTTACTAAATGTGTTACCCGCAGCCACTAACGAAGAAGATTCAGAAGATCGGGTGCATATAATAAAAGGTAATAACACTATTGCACTAGCATTTCAATCGACATTAAGATTATCTAACCCCACCTTTTGGACAGCAAACGATCTCAGCAAAAAAGATCTAAACAAGCTAGCAACTGATATATTCAAAAAAAATTATACATGCTTAGAAGTTATAATGCCCTTAACACACACAGACATAGATACTTGGGAAGGATGGGAGCGCATAGATATAAAGAATAATTCTATTCTTTATGCCAAAAATAAATAATGTTATCACATAACAAATCCACCCTTGATCTCAAAATTTTCCTAGTTATTATAACCATTCTTGTAACACTAGGATTTCTTTTTATCTACTCCTCAAGCTGTGTGTATGCTGCAGAAAAGTTAGGAGCCTCAAACTATTTTCTTAAGAAACAAACTATTGGTTTACTCTTGGCAATTATAACCCTCTTATGCGCTCAAGCAGTACCCCTATGGCTAACACGATCGCTGAGCTCTATCTTCTTTGGCGGATCCTTAGCGCTTACCTGCCTAGGATTTATCCCAGGCCTAGCAGTAACTATTCATGGCTCATCACGCTGGCTTTCTCTTGGTGGCCTCATCTTCCAACCAAGCGAACTTTTAAAACTCAGTTGGCTCATTCTCTTAGCGCATCTCTTAGCCAAAAAAGAACGAGCGCTTAGCAGGCGGCCCCACACCTATTTGCTTATCATAAGCCTTACAACGCTAGCCGCCATAACATTACTCAAGCAGCCCGATTTCGGCATGGCCACCCTACTTGTTATCACCACACTCCTCCTCTTATTTATTATGCGTGTCAACATGAAACATCTTACTATAACCGCGGGCATTCTCGCGCCTACTGCGCTTCTACTTATCATTCTAAAACCTTATCGCCTCCAAAGAATTTTAACTTTTTTGCACCCATGGCAAGACCCCCACGGGGCAGGCTTTCAAATTATCCAATCACTTATTGCGTTGGGCTCAGGAGGATGGTGGGGCCTGGGCATAGCACAGTCAAAACAAAAATTTTTTTATCTGCCTATGCAGCATACAGACTTTATTTTTTCAATTATTGTTGAAGAGACTGGATTTGTTGGCGCTACAATAGTGATTATCCTCTATGCCCTCCTTCTTTATCTAGGGTTAAGAATTGCATGGAAAAGCCAGGATAATTTTAGTCGAATACTTATTATTGGCTGCACACTTCTTATATCTCTGCAAGCCCTTATGCATTTAAGCGTAACCACAGGCCTCATGCCAACCAAGGGAATTGGACTGCCCTTCATTAGCTATGGAAAGTCTTCCCTTATTTCTCTTTTTGCTATGGTTGGATTAATTATCAATGCTACAAAAAATAAAAGTTCAGGATATGAAAAAAAACAATAACTAGATCTATCAGCAAAAATAAATCAAATATCATGGCACACACAAGAAGACAAGCTACGCAAGAAAATGCAGCAATCACCAAAAAAGGCCAGAGATTTTAATTCCTCTGGCCAATCAAATTTTGAAAAATTCATTATTAAAAAAGGATGATATTTTTACAAATATCCCTTACTCTTGGCCAATAAACCCAAAGCAAGCACTCCTGTCAGCCCTCCCCCTATCCAAGCTGCCTTCCGATTCCATTTCTGCTGAGGAGAAACTCGCCCAAGCTCGTGTGTTACCAAACCATTATCTTTATCAAAATTTATTATTTTTGACTTATTTAATGTTTTATCTCTTAAAGAAATGGTTTTTAAATAAAGATAAAAATCACTATAAAACCATCCCCTTGATTCGTGATGTTCCAAAGTCGCTACTCCATACCTCTTGTTATGCAACTCATTCACATCAAATCCCGACACTACATTATAGTTACTTAAAAAATCTTTAAATGAAAATACCTTACTAAAAGCATCGTCACTCCTTTTGCCATTAACGAGATATAGTTGCGTTGCTTCAATCTCTCCCTCCTTTAATACGCAAGTAGAATTAAACAACTGAGTACGCCCTACAGGTGCCACCCGACCTTTTAAAGGGTTCAGTTTTGAACGAAATTGCCATCCTCGATGCAATAAGGAGGCCTCATCATACCCAGTCAATCGACTAAAGAATTTTTTTGGTTGAGGTAATTTTTTTGATGAAGATCCGCCACCAAACTGTCCTTTAGCACCTCTCTGTTGGTTAATAGCTAGCCGCTTCTTCTCCATTTCCTGCCATATATTACTATCATACAGAGGATTATCTACAACAAAAACAGCGTCAAAATACTTATTCCATTGCTGCAGCGCAGTATCAAACGTACTCAGATTATTAGCGCTAGCATACCAACCCTTAAGCGCATCCACATACACAAGATAAAATATATCAAAATCAGTGAGATTTTCTTTCTTTTGTGCTATTTCCTGAACCCACTCCTCCACTGTATTAAAGTCACCTGTCTTTACTCCATTCGGCACGTAAAACTCGTAGGCCTGAGCCCCCCCCTGATTCATAGCTTGCAAACTCATACTCACCAGACCACCTAAAATGGCCATAACTAAAAACTTTTTCATCGTTTTTTCCTTTCCGTCTATTTTTACCAAATTCTTATGCCTTTTTTGATTGCCCAACACGTAAGAGCAAACCCAATGAGACTGCCAGCAATGTCGACACGTCCCCTTCTATTCAAATTCCAGTGAGTTAAAGCAAATATTATCCCTTCCACTATGAGAAGATAGCGTCCCTGTTGCAATAACTGGATTGGTCGGCGGCACTACAGTCTGCTGTTGCTGGGCCTGCCCAGAACTTGACCCAGTCGAAGCACTTGGCGCCGCCCCCATATAAAATCCGTTCACCAGCTGAGCTTGCGCACCCATACTCACCAAACCACTCAACGTGGCCATCAATAAAAATTTTGTCATCTTTTTCCCTTTTTATTTAAAAATAATAATCATACTTGAATATAATTCTACATTATTTTATAAAATAATCAAGCATCTTAATGCACAAGAAGTATAAACTATTGAGAAAAAGATGAAAAGAGAAATAATTAAACAAAGAAAGGCCATTTTAAGGGTCGCCAGAGAGATTTATACTCTCTGGCAGAAAGATCAGTTAATTGTTCCAGTTCATAACAAGATCAACAAATAAACGCACCCCAAAGCCAGTTGCTCCATAACTATAGTAGCTAATATCGGGAACTTCAGAAGCTACGCCAGCAATATCAAGATGCACCCAGGGTATATCACCTACAAATTCAAGCAAGAAAAAGCCTGCAGTGATAGCTCCAGCCCGGTATTTACGACTTCCAATATTGCAAATGTCCGCTACTTGAGAACGTACAGCAACCTTATAATCGTCAGTAAAAGGAAGCGCCCAAACATAATCCCCTGATCGATCAGCCGACTTTTTTACTCTGGCCGCCAAATCATCATGCTTACTCATCATTCCTGCAAAGAATGGCCCAAGCGCATAAGCACAGGCGCCGGTCAAAGTTGCAATATCAATTATCGCATCAGGGTGATAATGCTTAACAGCATACGAAAGCGCATCAGCTAAGATAAGCCTACCCTCAGCATCAGTATTACGTACTTCAGCAGTTTTGCCATTATAAAAACTGATAATATCACCTGGCTTCAACGCTTTGCCACTCGGCAAATTTTCTGTTAAAGGCGCTAGAGCCACAATATTAATCTCGGGTTTAAGCTGCGCAATAACCTGCATTGTATTAATAACAGCTGCAGCGCCGGACATATCCTGTTTCATGGTCTCCATAGCCTCAGCGGGTTTTATGCTTAAACCACCTGAATCAAACGTAACTCCCTTGCCCACTAAAGCTAATGTGGGTGCATCTGGCTGAGATGTTTTATATTCCATAATAACGAGAGCACAGTCCTGGTCTGAACCAGCGGAAACACCTCCCAAACCTCCCATGCCCATCTTAACGACCTCATCCTCCCCAAAAACAGTGCAGCTAAGATTATACTTGCTGGCTATAGTTTGGGCACGACGCACCATGCAATAGGGGGTTAAACTCTTTGAAGGTAAATCGATCCAGTGGCGCGCCTGATTAACTGCTTCTCCAATAATACGCCCACGCTCAAGAACTGCAGAAGTATCGCTAGTTGACCCTTGGCTTACCAGCTCCAAGGAAAATTCATGCGTTATTTTACGCTCTGGATTAGTGATAAATTCATCAAAATGATATTCAGCCATCGCAGCAGTTATCACCGTCTCTTGCATCAAAAGTTCAGGTGTGGCCGCAAAAAATTGTGCTTCAGGAATTAGAAGCGTTGCCGAAGCTATCTTTTTGCTCTGGATATATTTAATAGCCTTGCCCACCGCTCGACGATACGTTTCTATAGCAATAGGGCCAGAAGCATGAGAGCCTAACCCCATAATGACAATAATCTTTACCTGACCATTGACCATAGCATTGTGGACAAACATAGCACTATTCTTGCCAGTAAACTTTGCTTGAGCCATGAGCAATTCAAGATGAGGCTCAAACGCAGTAGCAACGTGCTGCATCATTGAATCAGATTTAAGATCATCAAACGAAAACAAAATAAGGGACCGATAGTTTTCTGTCCCAAGTCGCGCATTACTGGTATGAAAAGTGATCATAACAGCCTTTCTTTAAAACTAAGGGTTTTTAAATAATTAATACCTTTTTTAGTATAAAAAGAAACAGCACGGAGCACCAGCTCCCTCCTTAAAGAAGAAAGGGCCACCAAAATATGGCGACCCTTCTTATTGCTCTGTTGAGTATAAAAATTTCTTCTTTCTAGATTACCCTCCCGCAACAACGCTGAGGCTACTCTTTTTTAGCGCTGCTGCTTGTGGCGTAACTGAACGATACTTAAGCTTATCAGGGAGGCCTGTTTCAGCATCCAGCCCAACAGAGATCTCAAGTGAATCAAGTAACTCTGCAAGTTGACTCGGTAACAATGATCCCCCAGCCGGATATGCCATACCTTCTTCAGTAGTTGGCTGATAAAGAATCCCACTAGCAAGATCAACATACCAACCATTCCACGCAGGATTAAAGTCACTAAGTAATGCTGCATTATTAGTAACATCGGCATCAAATTTATAGACGAACCTCTTAATTGTTTGTGGTGATTTTCCTTGAGCCGAATAATAATAAACTTTACCGCTCGGATCTAACGAAATAGGTTGCGCATTATGATTCACCAATTTTTGTTCACTCTCAGCTACACTCGCAGGAAATTCTACCGCCCCTGCACTAGTACTCGGGTTAAGATTTGAAGCTAAAGCAAAACTACTCATTACGCCTGCCTTGTTAACTCCCTGTGCTGTTGATGGCACAAATGAGGTAACATTTAACAACCAACTATCCCGCTTGAGGCAATCTAAGTTGGCAGAAGCAGGAGGACAGTTAAGCTGCGCCGTTGTATCAAAAGAGGAGAACTGGTAGACATAGTCGTACTGATTCGTCCCATCACTTAAACTCAACCATGAACCACCATTCTTCTCATCACGATTCAAAGTGACTGCTAAGGTTTGTGGGTTTCCATTTGGAAGAGTTACTGAAGCTTGTAACTTATCACCAGTACCTTGAAACGGCACAAGCGATTTGCCATACAATAACATGAGAGGGCGCTGCTCTTTAGCACTAATAATGAGCCCTACAGGTTTTTGCAAGCTTAAACCAAGTTCTGTTGAGTCATTCATAGCATCTGATTCTACATAGACCCCACTTGTTACTGGGGCACCAACTTTGCGTGTTTGTACATACGTAAGATGCGTAAAATTACGCTGAGTATCAATAGTATATTTGCCAAGTAGCTTAAGACTTGTATAATCCCAGACAAGATAATAGGGTTGAGGCAACGCTGAGCCTGTGGCCCCAGCTTGCTGATAATTACTGTCCATTACAACAGACCCTATTTTTAGCGATTGACTCGGATCGTCATCATTCGTCGCAACATACATTTTACCATATTCAGTCGTTTTGTTATTAAACGAACCACTAAAACTAGCCCAGGCTGGTTGCACGGTAGAGGTACCATTTTCCCACGCTGTCATATCTGTTGGACTCGGTTTTATATTTGTCACAGAATAAGGATGATACACAATTTCAGGCGCCTGACTTCCTGAGGCCACGGATGTTGCTGCCGGTGGCGTCAGTGATTTATATAAGAATCGTGGGACATTATACGTATCAAGAGCAACATAGAGAATATCCCCATTCGGACCAGTAAAAATCTTACTCTCTTTAAGACGAGGTGTGCCATCGTTGCTATAACTGTAACCAGTTACCAAATCAACATAAATATAAGGAGCTCGAATACCTGCTCCAGAAATGTTGGCATAATAACCATCGGTTCTTTGATTATATTCAAAACTAACCTTGTAACCAGAAGGACTAGCGGTAATTGGTGTTTTTACCATTGCTGAATCATTTCCAAGTTTCATAGGCAACGCAAGACGACTAAATCCTATGCCCAATTGTTGACCACTTGCGGTAACTTCAACGCCCGCAGCAAGCCGCATCATCTCCAGTATCCAACCTTTGAGCACCACACGCACTGAACGATCAGCATTATAGATAATGCCAATATCATCAGGCGACCCCGGCTTGGCACCTTCATTCACTGCATAATCAAGGAAAAGCTGAGGCGTAGAAGTATTCGGATCTGCAGGGGTAACTTTGTAATATTTATTATTATATTTCTTTAAAAAACGAGGCTCTAAGAGTGGATTTTCAGCAATATAGGGTGCTGAATTCAAATTGGCCATCAAATTACCGTCCAACTCCTTGGTATACATCGCCTCCTTTTGCTTATCTTTCACAATTTCAGCTTTCTCTTTTTGATAGGTAGCCGTGGCTTGATCAGTAAGGGCTGTAATAGCCTGCTTTAATGCAGGACGCAAAGCAGATCCCGAGCGCGCAATAATAGCCTCATAGGTATCTTCCGTAAACTTCAATGGGCTATCAAAAGTTTGATTAGCAAAATCAAATTGCGTAATCTTGGCAGCATAAGCGCCCCCTCGATCAAAAACAGCTCCCGAAATAAGGCTAACAATAGTTTCTACCGAATAGCTCAGTGGAACACCAAATTGCATTTCTGTTTCTTGTTGATTGGTACTCGGATCAATAACTGGCTTGCCATCCCCATCAAATTTAGGCGCCGGGCCAAAACAGACAAAATAATCGTTCACCTGCTTCACCACATTCTCATTTTCTTGGCCATTAGCCTGAATAGGTGAGGGTTTGCCGCTAACATCTGCATAAATAAATTGTCCCTTTTGATAATCTTGGCGATTAAGATAGAGCACGTATGGACCAAATGTAACATCATTTCCATAGAGTTTTTTGTTAATTCTTGTCAGCAATACTGCTTGTGAACTTGCAATCTCTTTGGCCAAAGTAGGCAAGAACTGTGCTTCAGCAGATTGTGCATTTTTGGTTAAGGCTATTAGATCATCAATATGACTAATCGATTTTCCATCGGAGGCACTATCATAGACATTCCCCGAAGATAAACTTATCGCATATTGCTGCGGGTTAATAGTATTAAACTGTTGCGCCAATCCTTGAGATCCCGCTGGATCAGTAGCCATAACTAAATATTCCCCAGGATAGCTAGCAGAAGTATAAACATAGTTCCCATTTTTTATATCAGCCGGACTAGTGGCATTTAAATAAATATTTTGTAGCAACTGAGTCGTAAACTTAGCTGGTGCCATATCGTGTGTTATAGCGGCAATATCTGTTTTTGTAACTACCTTTTTCCATGCCTCATAGGCCTCTTGTATGGTGTGATAAATAGGCTTATCGCTTAACAGAGTTTTTATATCTTCAACGCCGGTCTCACCTGGTACTGGATGCTGCACAATACCACCATTAAGCGCCCACTGGAATTGAACAGGGAGCATATTCTCCGATAAGCCCACTGTATCAGCCTCGACTGCCTGTGATAAGGTAGGTACTGGATTTGGATTAATATCGGGATCCATAAAAAGAGTAAAGAGCGGAGCACTAGCCGTAGCATATATCGCATAGGTATTTTTAACCGCAGGTAGATTTATCTTATTACCAAAAATAACCACTTGTGCCTCTTTTTCATCTTCCTTAGGAGCAATAATATAATAGGGCGAAGCTTTATATAATGGTGCAGTATACGGCTTTAAATTAGCATCATACATACGGGACGTCACCAAACTCACAAAAAAGTTAGGCTTGCTGGAAGGCAGCTGCACCGCTTGCAAACTTGGCTGATTGGTTGTTGGGTTCAAAGTACCAATTTTTACGGGTACCAGATAATCATCACCACCACCCTCTAACGACGCGGGCAAACAGTAGACAAATATAGTATCATCTACCAAGCTCGGATCAATGGTAAGGCGACTACTTCCATATACAAATGGGCCATACTTTACCTTTTTTTCAATATACGTTCGCACATCAACAATTTCTTTTATTAATTGTGGTACTTTTTGGCTAGTAAGCGTGTCTAAATAACTCCCAATTGTTTTGGTAGTCGCATTCAGTAACGCTTGGGTTTCTGGAATATTGGGAAGTGCTCCCAACTTCACCTTGTTTGGACTGCTACCATAGAGCGAGCCATCAAGCAAACTATACATATAATAATAATCTCCAGCATGGGGATTCAGTTGATAGCTGGCAAACTGCGAAACAGGAGCAGCCCCTTTCTGAGTAACTCCCGCTGCAGGAACAGGCGTTTCCAAAGCTACTGCTTCATAATTTTTTTCTCTATTTAGCATTACTAAATAATCTACTAAATCTTCATGGAGGAGCTTGTTGTCTGGATCATCTGTTGCAAGCGTCGCTAAAACTGATTGAATCAACGGCGTATCTTGCGTCTGATAAATATGAATTCCCTGAACAACATAGGGAGCTTGCTGCTTAACGAGGGGCAATGCAGCACTGCTTGAAGAATTCCCTTGATCTCCCTGCACGCTCCTTTGAACTAATCCCAATGTCTCAGTATCAAGATCTCGAATACCTTGAAGCCTAAAGGGACCAAAACTTGTTCCATTTTGCAAAGAACTTATCATTCCGTTCAGAAGAGGAGGATAACCGGGACCATTGGGTATTTCTGAAAAAAGAGTGCCAATAGTGTCACTGCCACTATATGAAGCGCTCTGTTCAGTAACAATGTATCGACTAACGGTAGTTGAAGGACCCTGTTTTATACCGCCAACGAGAGCTTCAATGGTGGCAACAAGACTCACCACTTGCGGATCATCAGAATGGATAATGGGAATTGTTGGACTGTCAGCATTAGCTGGTCCGCCATCACCTCCAAAAACATAGCCAGTATTTAAGTGAAGCATTACATTTGAAGTAAAACCAGGATCAGTTAACCCTACACTGCCCGCATCTCCAAAATCGGGCTTAGTAACATAGTAGTTTGCCGTCTTGAGATATTCATTAGTCAATTCGGTATCCGAATTTTCCAGACCAACATAAATAAATTTAGATAACTGTGGCTGATCCTCATTAATAAATTGAGATGGAATCTTCATAAGAATATTGCCAAATGATTGCACTTTTTTAAGCGTATCAAGCAATGATTGAGTACCCATGTAGGATTGGTACTGACTTAATGCCAGACTAGGAGCCATAAAAAGAAGAGCTTGGAATGTCGTACTCACTGTTTCTGAAACCTTTTCCCCTAGCCATTTACTAGTACTGGACAAACCGGTCTTTAGAGCCGACCCAACTCGTTCCCCGATCACCCAATCACTCGTGGTATCAAGATAATCAATTTGAAGCTTTCTAATGCTTCCTTCGGTAGCCGCATCTCCATTCAATACTTTAAGATCCTCATTAGCCTGATCACGCAATTTATTTGCATCCTTAAGTCTTTGCTCAGCGTCTGTTTTGTCTGCAGTGGCTTTATCAACTTTTTCCTGCGCGTCTTTAACCTTAGTCTCAGCATTTTCTTTAGCCTCAGGAGTTGCACTATCATCAAGTTTACCAAGCTCATCCTGCGCTGAAGCCAACTCTTTATTTGCTGCTATAAGCTGATTATCTGCGACTTTGCCATCTAGAGTGGCTTTATTTCCCGCTATTTTACCCTGCTTTACATTACTTTCAGCAAGTTGTTTATCCGCTCGTGCTTGATCTAATTTTTCTTTAGCAGATGTTCTATCCGTTGTGGCTTGCTCCGCTTTAGCGTCCGCAACAGCTTTATCTTTTATGAGCGTTTCTTTTTTGGTTTTTTCATAGAGATCTGTATCAGCTTTATCTTCGGCCGATTGCTGATTTTTGGCTGCATCATCTGCTGCTTTGGTTGCATCATCTGTCAATTTACTAGCATCTTCCTGGGCCTGTTGAGATTTAGTATCAAAATTTCCTTTCTCCGTAGCAGCCTGTGCGTCCTCTTGCGGCGAATTAAGATCATCAACATTTTTTTGCAATTTTGCTACAACATCTTCTGATTCTCCCCCCTCAATCGCTTGTGTGAGTTGATCACTAGCATTAGCTCTTGCGGTAGCTCTTGCCGTCAGTTCATCCGATGAAATACTAGCCTCTGTACCAGGAGTTTTTAATTCCGCTGGAGTCACTTCTGATGTCACACCCTCAGGCGTTTCAAATTTATCAGGAATAACATCAACCTTATCCAATGCACCTAACTGTTCTTCGCTTAAATTAAAACTTTTCAAGGCCATCTCTGTGCCCGGTGTCATGCTTCCTTCAGTAGCGATTTTGTTAACAAAATTACCCTTCACCTCCTGCCCCAAATCACTAGCCAGGTCGGTCAACTTATCTAAATTCCCCCCAACCTCCTCGATCTTTGCTCCAGCATTTTTCAAAGCAGAACCTACCTCCTCCTTAAAAGCTGCTTGAGCGTCAGTAGATAGTTGTCCAAAAGCCTCTTCACTCAGACCACCCATTTCAGCGCTAACACTTTCTGCAAAAGTTTGTTGAGCACTTTCACTCAAGCCTTCAAAGGCAGTTCCTGCCATTTCATCTAAGACCGCTGCTTCCATAGCAACCAAAAAATTGCTCGTGCCGCATAAGAATAATAGCAACGAACACAACACATAATTTTTTAAATCCCCAATAAAACGCTTCATCATCTCTCCCCTTTTTACCCTTCTTTAAACCACAATTATCATTTTCTATTAGTATAATTAGTATAGCAATCAAAAAAAAACAAATGCAACACTTAAATTTTTACCAACATCCGTTAAACCCCCAGCCACATCCCATTCCCCAATTTGAATAGCAGGGACGATAATATCCACCATACCAATAGGGGCCCCAGGCAGCCCATGCTGCCATTTTTGCCTGCTCAACATCTTTATCATGTTCACTACGGTCGGCAATAACTTCATTAATATTTTGATTAAAATAACTATCAATAAACTCATTAATCTCTATTTCAGTAGGCAAACCCTCTAATCGTGCTAAAAAACTCCCATCCTTAACCGGCTTGCCCTGGAAAAATAGAATGAGCACAGGAACCCGCTCAAGTGTAAGATCTTGCACTAGATCAGGGCAGGGACTTATATCCATTAAATAAAAACTGACACCTGCATAAGCAAATCTTTGATTTTGATTAACCGCATGCAATCGTTGACGCAACAGTTGCTTCATCTGCTTGCACGATTGTTCCTTGCATTCTCGTGAACGACATCCACACAATTGAACCACCACCATTTCCACCCCATTAATTGAACTAAAAAGAGCTGTTCGAGACCGAGGTTCGCACACACGGGAACAACGACCATAAGAATGCAGGGGCACCATTAGCAGAGCGGCAAAAAAACCAATTCCTAACACATACCCCTGCAGTATCATACTTAACTATCCTGTTTTAACGACGGCCTCCATGGCCACCGCCATGACCGCCACCAAATCCTCCACCACGGAAACCACCCCCTCTGCCACCACCGAATCCTCCACCCCGACCAAAGCCGCCACCACCGCCTCGATACACCGAGCGGCCAGCAAATGAGGTAGATCGTATCCCACTTCCTCGACTCAAGGTACCTACAGATCGTGTGCCGCCTAATGTACGACCCGATAGTGTACGACCGGCACTACGTGAAACGCCAGCGCTCCTAGCTCGAGTAGAAGCTGAAGATCGAGCAACGCTTCTGCTAGCAGCAGTACGCGTTCCCGCTCCTCGTGCAGCTCTATTAATCCCTGCTCCTCGCCCAACTCCACGGCCACCACGACGATTACCGTTCCAATTACGCCAGCCATTGCCAGCTCCCCACCAGCCATTGCGCCAGCCCCAGCCGTTCCAGCCCCAATAACCGCCTAAACCTAATCCACCAAAAAACCACCACCAGCCAGGACTCCATGCCCACCAGGCAGGATTTTCGTTATAAACATAGCTCGTCCAATAAGGGGTATCATCTGCATAAGTAGTATAATTAACACCATCACCCTCATCTGATTCTTCTCCTGAAGCAATAGGAAAATTCCTATTATCATCATCATTATCATCATTCGGCATCATGGTGTAATTATCATCTTCCATTATCATGCCCCGACCATTATCTTGACTGCTGTAATCTTGATTTTGAGACTGTTGAGCTTCTATATCTCTATGCGCGCTCGTTGCTTCTTCAATACGATCTCCTAAATGCAATTCGATAAATTGAAGAATATTTGCCTTAGATTCATATCCCTTCATTTGTACCCGAACACCATTAGCTGTTAGAGGATACCCACGGGCAAACAACAAAATATCAGAGGGACCATCAACATCAAATTGCCGAGCAAAAGCTGCTATCTCGGGATTAGTCATATCTGCTTTTACAAAAGCAACCCCAGCATATAAATATCTTCTTGATTGACTCAATTCCTTAAGCCCTTGTTGCTCAAGAGCCAACTGACTTGCATCAGCAGCTGAATTATAAAAATGAACTACCGCCAAAGGCAGCCTCTTGATAAATGAGGCAAATGTCTTTTCTCCTAGATCTTTTTTTAGATCGGGATGAACTTCCGTCCCATGCGCTCCTGCGAAAGCAAAGAGCGCTCCCACTAAGCCAATTTTTATATAACTTCTTTGCATTTTCTCTCCTTTTTTTGATTACACTACACAACATCTTCTATAATTTTTTCTCTCTTTTTGTGCTGAATCTTTAATGTTGCTACATCCTCTAAAAAATGATTGATACAATAAAAATATTTTTCCGGATAAAAAAAGAGGGAGTCAAAATGATTTCTACCTGCGGTGAGATATAATCGCTTAACACCCTTAAGATTATTAAAAATTGCACGTGCTGCACTTACGGGAACTTTCTCATCATTCTTACAATGAATCAATAAGCAGGGGACCTCTATTTTTGCAGCTGCTTCTACCGGACTTACTGGATGAATATAGGTGTTGATACCTTTACAATCCATATTTGCTACTGTTTTTAAAAGTCCTTTGAGCCAGGTTTGCAACCATGGTTGAAACGCATATTGCTCTAAGAAATCTCTAGGAATAGGCACTTCATATCCAAAAAATGGAAACTTTAAATTCTCCAAACCCTTTTTTATAACATTAATACTATGATCATAGGGACAATCTAACACCATAGCATCAAAAAGGTTGGGTTCAGCGGCTTGCGCCATAATTGAAGCAACTGCTCCCATCGAAAAACCAAAACAAAATCGCAGGCCTTCCATATCGGAACGACTTTTAATATAATTCACTGCTGCTATAACATCAGAAGCCTCATCACGTCCAAAGGTACAACATTGCTGAGAATCAACTCGTTCACCATGAGCTCGAAAATCAAACGTAACAATATTAAAAAGAGGAAGCATCATACGCATAAAAGAACAATCAAACTTAGAGCACATAAAACCATGACAAATAAACAAAGTTCCACAAGCCCCCGGCCGCTTAAGTAGCATTCCTTCACGTTTAATTTTTGTTATTTTACCCGGCTCAATTTCATGGGTAGAGTCAAAACAGATAGTCTCTAACGTTGCGCCACCACTATATTTAGCATGCTTAATAAAAAGAGCAGGATTCAATAATCCCTCATTGCGCGATACTTCAACTGCAGCTAAAGACGCCCCGCCACCGCACAATCCACACAAAAAAATAAACAGCCACGTCAAACTTTTATATATAAAAAAATTGAGAGACGCCATTCTTGCTCCTCTTAAATCAACTGGACGACCTCCGGATCCCCACCTCTATTTCTTAAATACTATACCTATTGCAAAATACAAACTGCAATAATTTTTAAAAAAAATATTTTATCAATTTGCAAAACCTGATAAAAATTCTTTAAACTGATCTAAATTCGTTCGTCCAAAATTGTGCACCACGCTGCCTTTTTCTACAACAAATAGCGCTGGGACACGTTCTACTTTATATTCTTTGACAAGTTCGGGAGCCTTTTCAATGTCTACGGCAACAAAAAGAGCTGCGTCTTTTAGCTGCTGAGCACGATTATTAATTTTTCTAAGTATTTCCTGGCAAACAGGACAATGATGAGAGTGAAAAAGAACAATAGTCGGCAATTGTTTAGCTAATAGAGAACTCAGCTCGTGTGAATTCCCAACAGGATGGACAAAGGAACCCATATTGGGCACATAATAACGAGATTTCCATTGATCAGCAATTATGCTGGAAAAACCCAAATCAGTCAAAAAAGCAATAGAATCTAGAGCTGCTCCAATTCCCATACCAGCCGCATATCCAGCCTTCTGATAAAATGGATCGGTCACATTGCCAGCCGCAAAAACACCAGCCCGAGAAGTCTTATGCGTACGGCACTCCAATTCTATATATCCTTGATTATCAATAGCTAATTGACCTTTAAAAAGTTGTGAAGTTGGCGAAAAACCTAAAGCAAAATAAACGGTTCTGATCGGCAACGTGGAAGTTTTTTTAGTTTTTGTATCCTCAAGCTTGAGCCCTGTTACATGCGATCCATTTCCCTGTACCTCCACTACCTCAACATCATAAAGTACTTCAATCGAAGGAATTGCTTTTAAATATTCTTGCACGACCGCAGCAGCTCGCATAGAACTACTTCGCACCAAGATAGTAACTTTCTTTGCATATGCAGCTAATTGCAACGCTTTATCCGCGGCCGCATCCCCCCCCCCCAATAACTGCTACCTCATATCCTTTATCAAACGGCGCATCACAAATAGTACAAATGCCTATACCCTTTCCTCTATAAGTATCTATGCCGGGGATATCTAAGAATTTTTGTGCTCCGCCCGTAGTAATGATAATCGACAAAGCACAAATATGATCACCATTATCAAGCTCAATTTCAAAAGGCCACGTTTTTAAATTTATTTTTTCTACTCCAACCGGAATAATCTGTGCCCCAAAATGTTCCGCCTGTTTTTGAGATTGGGCCATCATCTCTTGACCCGAAAGCTTCTCTTTAGCCGGCCAATTTTCAATATAGCTTGCCTCCAATAGCTCGCCGCCAATTTTACTACCAGCAAAAACCATCGTGGGAAAGCGAGCACGAGCAGTGTACATCGCCGCACTCAAACCTGCGGGACCTCCTCCAACTACCGCTACAGGCACTAGATTTTTTACTTCATGGATCGATGAAAGAGAGTAATTAGGCGTTGGTCGAAACCAGACAAAGATACCAAGAACCAAAACAATGCCACCTACCACAAAACTTATTACTACTATTTTTGAACGATTGATGATCATGTCCCTACTCCCCTTCATGTATTTTAAAAAGCAGCATTTTATTTTAAAATAGCATATTCATTTCTGAGGTTGCTATATTTAAAATAAAAAAGGACCCTTCTATTTAAACAAAATCAAGCCTCCTCTTAAATCTCATGATCGCTACAACTGCACACACTAATGAAAAGCAGATCAAAACAGGCACACATATTTTCACTGCAATAAAATTACCTTCTGGCAAAATTGCAGCCCTAAAACCTTCAGTCGTGTAAAAAATGGGGTTGAACAAGCTGACATAAGATAGCCAGGGCAACGCATTGTTAAGAGCTGCCCAGGAAAATTGAAAGCCACCAAAAATCCAGAGTGGAAAAATACAGCGCGCCCAAATACTTGAGAGTACGTGCATACCCCGAGTAAAGCTTGTTACCAATAAACCAAAAGCGGCTGTCAAGATACTTGTCATAATAAGCATAAGCACGAGCGATGGCCAGGAGACGCTACTCAAGACAAACTGCTCTCTCAACAAAATCTTAGCCACCGGAATAACCGCTGTTCCAATCACTAAGGCCCGCAGAGCAAATGAAACCATTATCTTAATGAAAACTAGCCAGGTTGGGATAGGCAAAATCATTTCGTAATTAATTTTACGATCTCCCGATAAATCACTTATAAAATGAGCAATAAAAGGAGTTATTTCAAAAAGACATGAGGTCGCAATAAGACTTCCAATCATAAAAGGTCCAAAGTTTGCTGTTAAGCCAAAGTAGGGCAAAATCCAATTAGCAATGGTAATTTGCGCCGTAACAAAAATAAATCTGTCAATGAGCACATTATGAATATTTCTGCTAAATAAAAACATATCCTGGCGCACCAAAGAACAAAAAGTGGAACTATACTCTTTCCACGGCTGCATATTGATCATAGAACTCCTTCTTCCCGCGTCAGTTCAAGAAAAACTGATTCAAGATTATTTTTTGAAAAATTTTTCTTCAAGTTCTCCGGCGTATCAATCAATTTAATAACCCCTTTATCTAAGACACACACTCGATCTGAAAGCTTTTCTGCTTCTTCAATATAATGCGTGGTCAGAAGCACACTGGTACCTGCATTACGCAAAGCATTTATACACTCCCATAAATCATACCGAATTTGGGGGTCTAGACCTACCGTTGGCTCGTCAAGAATAATTAATTCAGGGCGATGCATAAGGGTTCGCGCAAGCATAACACGCTGTTTGTAGCCACCGGAAAGAATTAAAGGTCGACTATGAGCATGCTTTGTTAGTGAAAAAGTTTTTATCAATTCCTGCGCCCGATCACGAGATTGAACAGGTGACAATCTGTAGGCCAAGCCTGCATAATAGAGATTCTGTTCAACAGTAATTTGGGAGTTGAGATTAGGGTGCTGGGGGCACAAGCCAATGCGAAGGCGATAGCCAGGAATATCCTCATAAATTGAGCGTCCCTCGTACAAAATATCCCCACTACTTGGTGGATGAAGTGTAGCAATAATAGTTGAGAGGGTTGTTTTACCAGCCCCATTAATGCCAAGCAAACTTAACACTTCACCTTTATGTATCGCAAGCGATACATTATTCAAAACCTGGTTCTTATTGTTTCCGTGGCCATAGGCTTTACTAATCTTTTTTAGTTCTACAAGAATCATAGGCACGCTTTCGAAAACACAATGTTATAATAAAAATACGTAAAAAAGATGGGCAAAACTCCTAAAATAAGAGTCCCCTACTTTTATTATAACAAAAAAATAAGAAGCTGTAGAATTATGCAATAATTGGAAGAGAAAAAAATAGATTCACAAAAAAATTTTACAACAAAACTTCATACTACATCCACCTTAAAAGTAGGCAAATAGCTCAAACCTTTTTATTCTTAAAAATCTCTTTTTAGCAGTAACAACATGGCCAACCCCCTGTCAAGCATGAAGAAAGCTAGTCGTGGCCCTGCTGTTTTCTTATCTGTGTATACTTTAGCAAACTGCTTTTTCTACAAAATCATACAGTTGCTGGGGAGACATTTTTTTATTATAGCGACCTACTAAGACACCCTTCTTGAAGACCAGCACTGTTGGGACTTGCAAAACGTGATATTCTTGAGCAATTTCTACAAACTGCTCTGCATCAATTTTAACAAACGTGGCCTTACCAGCCATACGGGGAGCAACATCCTTAATCGACTTTTCCAGTTCTTTACAACTAGGACAATATTGGGTATAAAAATCTACGACTAATGGCTTATCCATGTTGACCAACGATTGGAATTCGTTTTTATCAGCGACTACAGCAAAATCATCATTTACCGAAAGCTTATCTGGCATCAACGCAACATCGGAAGCAATTTTAAAAAAATAAGGAGCAAGCTCCCTCTCTTTTTGAGCAGTAAATCCTACCTCACGCAGAAATGCTAAAGCATCTAAAGCAGCTTTAATACCGCTACCACTTGCAACCCCTGCCTGTCTATACACAGAATCTTCAATATCACCGGCCGCAAAAATCCCCGCTACAGAGGTCTCCTGACTTCGCCCCTTAACTTCAACATAGCCATGGGCATTAAGATCTAATTTTCCAACAAAGAGTGAACTGTTGGGATCATGCCCAATTGCCAAGAAAACACCACTAATCGACCGTTCCTCTGGTTGACCTGTTTGATCATTATATAAACGAACACCAGTCACCTCCTGACCATCACCTATAATTTCTTTAACTTGCGTATGATAAAGAACATTTGCATGAGAAATATCACGCAAACGCGCTTGCATAGCAACCGAGGCCCTCATCATTCCAGTCCTAACGATCATAGTAATAGTTTTAGCATAAGGAGCCAACTGCAACACCTGTTCAACCGCAGAATCACCTCCGCCTATTACAATAACATCTTTATTCTTATGAAACGCCGCATCACAAATAGCACAGGTCGTCAGACCTTTTCCCCAATTTTCTTCTTCCCCTGGAATAGCAAGCTTTCTTGGTGAAGCACCCGTTGCTACAACGATGGTTAAAGCATGAATAGTTGCTCCATCAGCAGTTTTTACAACATAAGGCCAGGCATCAGTTTGCACTTCTATAACATCATCGCTCAACACCATTGTGCCAAATTCCTGAGCCTGGTCACTCATCCGATCCATAATATCAGGACCCATATCTTTAGGAATACCGGGCAAATTTTCTACCTTAGTCGTACCCGAAAGCTGTCCACCACGCTTTGGTCCTTCTATAACCAAGGTCGAAACACCTCCACGCGAAGCATAAATAGCAGCAGACCACCCCGCACATCCAGAACCAATAATCACCACAGGGACAAGTGAATGAGTTTTTTTTATTTTGCTAATATGCAATAAATTAGAGCTTGTTGTAGAATGAGGGCTATTAATAAAATTGCAAGCTATGGCACAGGTCCCATTTCCCCAAATATAAGCTATAATAGCTATAAAAACTAAAAAAAACGAGAGCAAAAGAATTTTCTTCAACATAGACTTTTTCATGGTTACTATATACCTTTCATGGTATTTTTGGGAGTCGATTTTGGCAATCGGATGTACCATAGATTAATGTAACTGCTTGATTAAACCAATTGACAATTAAAACAATAAGGATTAAACTTTATGAGATAAATTACCTGTAGGAATCAGTATACTTAATCGTTCAAGAAAGGTAAAATGCCATGTTAAATGGAAATTTTATGAATAATATTTCATCATCAAAAAAAATAGCAATTCTTCTTAGCTTTACCCTGATAGGGCTCAATATACAATGTACGGAACACCAGAACGAATCATTCGATGAGAGTTCCTTAGAATTAAGCGCCCCACAAAATGAAGATGACACTGATAACTCATCAGGTAGTGTTATTCCAACACTTCCTGGAGATACCAGTACTATCGTAATTGTTCTTGCTAAAGAACAAGAAAAAGAGAAGGAACAAAAAACTCCTGCTCAAATTGTTGCCAGGATAGCCATACATACAGCTCTCTATGCTGCCTGGGTCTTTGCAACTCATCCTCACGTAGAAGAGATTAATAATAAGACTACCAAATATTTTGTTGGGAAAATGGTTGATTTCATCCCCGCTGCCTTGATGGCGCTGAGCATTAAAGATGATCTAACTGCTGCCCTAAAAGGAGCCGACAATTATTGCACAAAATTAAGCAATAAAATTGCAGCCTTTTTCGATTGTAGCGACGTACCAGTAGCAGTTGTAACCACCTAGTCCAGCAATAATAAAATTTCTCATTATCTTTAGTATGGCTCTCATTTTTGGGAGCCATAATTTTTACCTACCCTGGATTCAAAAATTATTCAGTCCAGCAATCAAAAAAATATTAAAGCGACTAAATATTTTCTAATCGAAATCTTGATCGCGGTATGAAAATTATACTCAGCTTCTCTTAAATTGACGAATCATTATTTAAACGATATTCTGAAAAAGATAGTACAATTTCCATAAGTATTTTCTTGCTTCGTATCGAAAGGCGCTCTTATCATGCAGGACTCAATAACGACTAATTTCAAAAAAGTTATCGGCATCATCGCCTTATGCTCTTCTTTTCTAGTTCCCTTTAGGATGACAGCTGGAGTATCTACACCCCCTCGTGAGGACACTACCATACCTACAACATCATCCTCACAACAGGTAGAAAATAAAAAGGCGGAGGCCATATTGCATCAATTGATTGAGCGAGTTTTTATACCTTTAGATCTTTTATGCGAACATATAGCACTTATTCTTAATAATAAACAGATTCGCGATATTAATGCTAAAGCTACCCTTGAAAAGATTCTATCTTATAGAACGCTTTTTAGTAGCCTGACAACAGGTGCCTTTGTTGCACCAACAACAGAAAATATTGCCTCGTTGACTCTTATGGCCAGCGAATGCATGAAAAATTTGAAAATCGCCGTCGACTCTGGTCTGAAAAATTTTCCGGCACTTGATCCTCAAGCTATAATGGCAAAACGATCCGCACTTGCTCCATCTCTGGAAAATTTACAAAATCAGACAACTCTTCTGGCAAAACGGGCCAAGAAACTTGAAGAGGCTGCTCAAACAACTGGCTTAACAACAGTTAATAAAATTTTTCGTAAGGTTGAAGCTTTCTGCAGAAATCACCATGTATGGAGCCGATTAAAGACAGCCGCCGTCATCGGCGCTGTAGCCTATATCACCGTCGGTTATTTGATTCCAGAAGGCCTTTCAGACAGATGTGCACAGTTTTTAGGCGCAAAAGAAATTGTTCCACCAACATCCTTACCTTCTCTAGCACCCTCCCCTGGTAGCATTCCTTCCCAATCTTATTCTAGCCATCCTCGAGGAGAACCTTCTTCATTCAACAATTCTGATGCACCAAGTAAGCACTTCGATGTAAGCCAAATGCCCCTGCTTTTACGATATCCCACAAAATTTATTCTAGGTAGCAAAGCGGTTATGGGAGATCAATTAAATCATCAATGGGGATATGAAAATACTCCCAATAAAGGTTTAATAACGGGTTTACATTCTGTAGCAGGACTTTTCTGCACCTTTGAAATCAGCAAATTGGCAGTAAATAAATTAATAGATTCTGAATTTTCTGAAGCATGGAAATGGACCAAAGAATCAATATTAAATTTACGAGCAAAAATAGCCAGTAAATTTCGTGGCGGTCCTGAGCTTAAGTCTCAAGATGGTGTCTATATGAAAAACCCTACTATCACTCTTGACGATGTTATTGGAAGCGAGCAAGCAAAACGTGAACTTGAAGGGGTGGTAGATTACCTAATAAATCATGAAAAATTAGATCGAGCGGGGCTTACTCCCGTGACGGGAGTTCTCTTAGCAGGACCTCCACGAACCGGTAAGACCTATATTGCTGAAGCACTCGCAGGCACCATCCTAAGAATACAAAAAGAACTTGGTTCTGGAGAAAAATTAACCTTCATAACTATCTCTCCGAACGCTATAAAAACGTTCATAAGTGGCGGTGACAAATCAGTCTCTATACAACAATTTTTCCTGGGCGCTCGCGAT
>Ga0206849_1008_pt1 | contig 76712 bp, 68 predicted proteins | sample Alteio_BWOrgCont_15_FD_152892 | JGI IMG/M metagenome (GOLD analysis project Ga0206849, IMG submission 152892) | Enriched cells from forest soil in Barre Woods Harvard Forest LTER site, Petersham, Massachusetts, United States -... | ecosystem: Environmental > Terrestrial > Soil > Temperate forest >...
TGAATTGGGGGCTTTTGAAAGCGGAATGGTGGCTGCCTGGCTTGGGACCATTCCCTGTGTTTTACTTGGTGGTGTTGTAACCTTAGGTATTGTGGGTTTGACCGCCTGTGTGGCACCTCAACTGCGCCGTCTGCGTTTTAATCCACAAACCATGGAACGGATTTATTTACCGTAAGAATCACCGACAAATGTCCCGTCGGTGCTACTGTTAGTATCTTGCCCAACAAAAACACCATCTGAAGGAGTTTGAGTATTATCCTGGGCAAATGCAGGCACGGTTGAATCACCAACCTGTTGTTGATAGCTTTGGCCGGCAAAATAGGTATTTTGGGCATTCATTGAACCTTCCCCAACAAATTGACCATCAGTCGTATTTTGCATACCATCACCGCTAACTGTATAATTAGCTTTCTGATTAGAAATGTCGCCAGAAAAAGAACTGTCAATTGTCTGAGGATCTTTCCCGACAAAGGACCCATCGGTATTTGAAGCCGCATCATCAGCCATGGCTTTAAAGCCCATGCAAAATGCCAGCAGCAATAAAGTAATCCATAAATTCTTATTCATAGTCTATTTTTAGCACAAAAGGCACTTTAGTTCAATACATTGAGATCGTTTTTAACCGGGGTGATGGATTCGATCTTAAAATTAAGACCTGCAAATCCAAGGGATTTAATGCGGTTAACAGTCGATTGATCAAAACCACTGCTCATGGCCTGATCTTGATGCTCCAGCTGCATGTGCAAATCTTGGGCATTAAAATCAATACCCCCGGGGGCAATTGCTGCGGGATCAGCAGGAATTTTTAATGATGGTGTTAAAGCAGCTCTCACTTTTTGAACAATCTCTTTTCTTGTTGCCTTATTGACAGCCTGAATATTTAAATACAATGTGGATCCTTTGACAACCCCCAAATTAATAAGAAGAGCTGCATGCCGCATATCTACCATTGTTCCACCATAGTAAAATGTCATACGAGCATTTGGATACTCAGCAGCTACATCAATTAGCTCATTGCTTTGATCAATACCAAAATTTTGTGCTAATACAAATCTTGTTTGGTCTCCTGGCTGTGACGGACCCACTACTTTAGCTGTAGTTATGAATGGAACAGCTGCCATGGCTGCATCAAAAAAATCTTTAGGCCATTCGTCCAGCAAATTTGATTCACTCCGCTTTCCTATAAATTCCTCCTTACCTTCACGTCTGGCTACCTCCTCATCTGTCTCGAACAAACGATCTTCCTCTGGAGCATTCTGATCATCCTCAACCATCTGATAAAGCTCACGTACTTCGGCACCACTTAGCCCCATCACACGCACATCCATCCGATCTTCACCAGGGATTGTTGTCATTTGTGGAAATTTTGCTTCCACTTTTTGTTTGGCCTCTTCATTCCTATATCGACGGGCCCCACCCTGCGGTTTAATAATACCGGTAACAGGCACAACTCGTAATAAATTAAAAATCTCCTCGACATGCCTATCAATTTGTTCATCACCCAAATTTTTTAGTTTTTCACGCAGAGAAATCCGCATTAATCCTGGCTTAACCCCTACAAAGTGGGCCGTTGCATCCACAAAATTAGGACTATTTAGTAAAAGTTTTTCAAGAAGGGGTTTTCCTAAAATCTTGATCACTTGCTCCCTCAATAAAAATCGCATCGGATCTAGTTCCTGAACGTAATACGTTTGACCATTACGTGTTACAGGCCAATTAAAAAAGAACCCATCTCTATACTGATTGTTATCGGTGTCGTCTAGAATTCCATCTAAACTATCTGAATTTTCTTGAAATTCCTCAATAATATTGCCGCTGATCATATACATCCCGCCTAACCGGCTGGGATGACAAATGGCCATTTCTCGCGATAAATGGATCATGGCATCACCTTGACTGGCATATTGCAAAATAGCCTCCTTGGTGATCGCAATAGAATGAATATCAGGGTCTATTTCCAATTTTCTTACCACCGACTTCCCTTTATCTGGGTTCTTTAATTCGGCGATTTTAGACCGACGGATTCTTTTATTACCATTTCCTTTCACACGGACAATTTTTCTAACTACCATGGCTGCACTGGAGGCCTGGACCGTCAAATCCACCCGTGCCAACAATAAAGGATCTGCCTGTTGAGGATAAGGATTGGTTTTAAAACGGCGCAATACCCCTCCATCCCCGGCAAGCCTGGCGAAATTGGTACCGCCAGCAAAATATTTTCGAGTGACTGATTGACCTAATGAAGCATCATTGGGTGTTTCTGAGTCTTTGATATAGTTAAAGACACCCTTTTTATACGCCCGAATATAGCGGTTAAATATCTCTTGATTAATTTCGATATTCGTCTGATTGATACCAACCTTGACCTTGCTTTGATTGCCATAAATTTGATTCAAAATGGCATTCTTAAGAGCGATCTTATACCAGCTGGCCAAGATCATGGAATAAAACATCTGGCGCAATGGCGCAAAATGACGGCCATGATTAATCTCTTCTTCGATTTGAGGCAAGATGATTTGGCGCACCACCTCTGATGCCAGTGAATGCGCTTCCGTGCCTGGGCTGACATGACGATACAGCGATAAATAATCCTCTTCCAGCATGACCTTTAAATGTGCGCCAATAATATAGGCAGAATTATTATGTTCATAAACATCAGCGCGATCTGGCACTATCCACACCTTATTAAAGGTGTTCACAGGCACCTGGGTGGTGCCATATCGTTGCTTGGTCCTAGAATAAACCTCATTCCAAAAGCGTTTACCCAGCTCTCTTTCTGGATAGATCAATGAGGCCGTCAACTGTTTTAAAATATAGTCCTGGGCCAACATGTCTCGGCCCATCACGGTTTGGGCCAAATTGGATGCTATCATCCTATTCTTTTCGTAGGGTGACAGGTTGACCCAGAGATCATTTTCTGGGATGGTTAAAGCGGTTAGAAAATATTTGATGAGCTTTGTGACGTCGTTTTTGATGACTGTGGTTTGGGTTTGGGCGCCGGGATCAATGATAAAGTCAAATTGGAAGGGGTTTTGGGGATGGACCTTAAGGCCTTTGATCACGATGGGATCATAGCTGGCCGTTAAATTGACCATACTTCCTGGTTCAGGAAGATTTAAAAGATTATTCGCATCTGCTGAAGGGATGGGACTTACGATGGGGTTGATAAGAGCGAACGCTAGAAAAACGTGAAAAAATTTAGGGGTCAGCATAGAAAATCGGGCTTGGATTAGCTTTATCCTACGCTTCTTATATAAATACAGGATAAAGAAAATATAAAGAACATGTTAGGCTGGATTGGCCGAAGTCGAAATACCTAAGAATTGCTGTAAATTGGTTTGACGGGTACTGATAATCACCGGTAAAAAGCCAGAGGCGTTTTCCAAAGCAGCTAATTGAGTTGGGTCTAAATGAAATTGAATCCCCATTCCATTGTTTTGAATCGACATGGCTTTGTCTGAAGTTAAATCAATACCGCCGAAATTTTTATGTTGATGCGCCACGATTTGGGCACGATCAATGGCATCAGCCAATTTTACAAAACCTATATTTGTCCCTCTTGGAAATTCATTGATTAAGAGGGTCAAAATTCCTTCTTTAGGATCAAAGGTGGGCAACGTTACCATGGCGTTGTTTTTGAACGCTTTAAAATAATAATCTAATAAATTTGAATATCTCCCCGCATTGATCGAGGCCACAATATTCGACATATTTATACTTAAATGGTTTTCAAAATCACCTTGAAAATAGAAAGCAATTCTATCAATCATCCCTTGACTAATTTGATTAGTGCTTAATACGTCAAATAAAAATGGGATCTCAGACAAAAGCTCTATTCTATTCAACAATGGTTCGTGATTAATATAGAGTAACTCGTTCTCTACAAACCTATCAAAAGGCAGGCCTTCTTGGTCCATCTCCTCTAACAAGCTGCCTTTATATCGTTCAATCAAAATTCTCCTGACCGATGCAACAAAATCCTGGGACGTCGATTGGGTGGCATAAGATTCAGCTGTCTTTTGGTCCAGATTAAAAACACCATCAAAATCTGATTCTTTACTGACCCGGCCATTAGCTCTATTTTCTCTTTCAATCTCAATAGCTTCATCAAAATTAATTGCCGACTCATTAAGTGCAAGAATATTGTCCTGCGGATCTCCTATATTTCTCAATAATCCCTTTACCTCCCGGAGATCCTTGGCATGCATGATAACCCTAAGAGCATGTCCAAGAATTACAAACCTTTGAGGAGAAAATTCAAATTGTCCTCTCTTAAAACTCACTTTTATTTGCCGTTCTGCCAAAGAATATTTAATAACATATTTATTTATACTGTCTTCTGTTTCTTGATCGACCCTAAATTCTGAATATTCAGCTCTTAAACGTGCGTATCTCCAGGCCATGTCCATCGTCGGATGGTTAGGATTAATTGCACGAATAAGATGGTGTTGGAGATCGCTTAAACCCCGACCACCTACGCCATCCGAAACATACCATTTGCCATCCTTTTTCTCTATTCGTAATATGTCAATATTCATAAAAGAAGACATCTGTAATTGAGAATTTTCTGTTTCTGAATCTTGATTTCCTAAACCCAATACGTCTATACCCATACCCGGATATTCCCTTTCGACATCACTTTTCCAGAGCTGCATCTGAATAATTGGATCAAGCGAAGGACTTTTAGGTAACAAGCGAACATCAATATCTGATATCCCATTGATGGGTAATCCTCCATTAGCATGGGCCAAAAGCATTCTTCTTGCCACACCCCCACAAAATTGTAAACGAAATCCCCTATGGGCAGCAGTACCAATTAAATGTTCAATAACTCCATTTGAATCTAAAGTAATAAGAATGGCTGTATGATCGGGTAAAATTCCTTGTCTGGTATTATTGCCAATCGATCGATTCGGTGATCTTTCTTCATCTAATTTCACATCAAGCACCATGACTCGATCTGAACCCGAATTATGTATAGCAACCATGGCCTGACTTTCATTGGCCATTTGCATTAAAGATCTTGTACCTAAAGCAGTCCACCCTCCGGAGAAATATTTTCGAGGAACAGATTGATGGGTTGCAGGATCGATATCTTCTTTGATATAGTTAAAAACACCTTTTTTAAATGCCTTAAGGTATTGTTGATAGATGTATTGTGGATCCCCGACAGAAGAATTCAAGGATGACAAACCTTTGATCTTATTCCTGTCCGCATAAACCTGCTGAAGGATGCTATCCTTGATTTTCTTCTTGTACCAGGTGGCTAAAATAAGAGAGTTATATACTTGTCTAAGTTGAGCGAAGTTTGCCCCATAATTGACTTCATGCGTCAGTTCAGGAATGACGATTTGACGCACAATGTCTGAACCCAATTGATTGGTATCCACATTTTGTTGGTGCTTTTGAAGTGATAAATAATCCTGTTCCAGCATCACCTTTAATTTGGCTTCCACCACATAGGCAGTGCCTGCCTTAGCATTTTCATAGACCACTGCTTTTTGGGGAACGATCCAAACTTTATTGAAGGTATTGACTGGAATATTGGTCGTGCCAAATCTTTTTTCTGCTTCGGCATAAATACGCTGCCAGAATTTCTTGCCTGTCTCTCCCTCAGGATAAATCAGGCTCGCAGTGATTTGCTTTAGCATATAATCTTCAGCCAACAGATCACGGCCCATTTCAGTCAAACCAAAAGCCCTGGGCACAATACGGTCTTTCTCATAAGGTGAAAGATTGACCCAAAGATCTTTTTCTGGAACAGTGAGACTGGCCAAGAAATATTTGATAAGGCGGGTGGCTTCTGTTTTGAGTTGTTCTTGTTGAGATTGCTTCGTCACTGCGTTCCTCGCAATGACACTTGAGTCACCTTGGTCTAGGATAAAATCAAATCGAAAGGGATTGTCAGGATGGATCTTGATGCCTTTTAGAATCGGAGCTTCAATCAAAGGGCTTAAAGGGACCATCACACCTGGAGCAGGTAAGGTCAATCCCCAGGCAAAAGTTTCGGGAGAAGGCAAGGAAGTAATCAAAAAAGATACAGCAAGGCCCCCATATAATATAGACTTTATACTTTTAAGCATGCCAAAGTATAAAATGTATATATTAAGAATCTAGGATGGTTATATTAAGTCTTTATTAGCCTTTTAATTTGACCAAAACCCCTACAAGATCACGACTTAGAGCTTCGATGCTGGTCTGCTGCTTGGGGTCTTTGAGCTTTCCTTCAGCATCAAAGGCCTCATGGGCTTTGGGTATTGCTACTTGGTTCGGAAGGACGATAAGGTTAATATTAGAAAGAAGAGAACGAATGATCACTAAGCCCCTTAACCCGCCAAGCGCTCCAGGAGATGCACTCATAAGGCTTACCACCTTACCTGCAAAACAAGCTAATGGAGCTTCACCAGGCACCGGGCGCGAAGCCCAGTCAATGGCATTTTTTAAAACTCCACTGATACTGCTGTTGTATTCTGGTGATGAGATCAAAAATCCATCATGCTCCATGAGTATTTTCTTGAATTTTTTTACATTCTCAGGCAAGCCGCTTTCAGCCTCTAAATCGCCATCATATAATGGCATAGGAATATCACGTAAATCTAGATAGGTCACTTGTGCTCCAGCGGCACGCGCTGCCTCTGCCGCGACTTTGACTAATTTTTTGTTAAAGGAATCCTTGCGGGTGCTGCCGGCGAAAGCCAAAACCTTGGGGGTGTAGGGCATATTTTCTCTCCTTGATTAACCAAAAGTAAATGCGTAAACCGATGTGCCTATGTTTGGAAATTCCAAACGAAGGGTATGGGTTTGGACCGCACCCTTAAAATCAACAACATTATAAAGCCGCTGGGTGTCTAAAACAATATCCGGCATAGGCTGACCATCTATAAAGACCTTGACCTTGTCCCCAACATTTGCCGGGCCTACCACCAAGAAAACCCTGCTAGCCTTGAATTTAAAATCCAATGCTGCCCCTTGCCCTGACTTAGCAAATTGAGGCTCCATGTCCCAACTGCCTTCATAAGCAAAATGATGTAAGGGTATATCGTTGCTGTAAGGAACAACCCGTGAACGACGGTTTAAACCCACATAGGTCTCAGGGCTAATGCCATGCATGGCGACTTGTGCATGTACTTCGCTTAGAGCTCCAGTCACTTCATGTCCATTTTCTTTGAGCAATGCGCGAATGGCCCCTTCCATATGGTCATAGCCACCTTCACCAAAATGCGTACGGCGCAGATGACTTTTAGCATCGATCAAATATTCTGCTGGCCAATAATGGTTCTGATAATTCTGCCATGTTTTATAATCATTATCTTGGGCCACGGGATAGGTGATATTAAATTGCTTGATGGCATTCTCAACATTCTGGGTTTCACGTTCAAAGGCAAATTCAGGTGTATGCACACCGATGATCACAAGCCCATCATCTTTGTAACGTTCATACCAGGTGGTTAAATGCGGCAAGGTCCTGACACAATTGATACAACTGTATGTCCAAAAATCGACTAAAACGACCTTGCCTTTTAAGGCCGCAATGGACAAAGGTGATGTATTAATCCAATGAGAAATACCCATTAGCTCCGGCGCCGGGCCTCCGTCACTTAACAGCATCTGGCTGTCTTCAGCAATTGTTTGTGCCTTTCGGCCGGCGAGATTATCTAATTCTGTCTGCAGATGGCTATTGTTCTCAAACTGCCCCAAAAACCGGCTATAACCAGGAAAAAGATTAAGAACACGGGCCTGCAGCACCGCTGCATAATTGGTATAAATCAAAATCGCAGTCACGATCATGATAGCCCCAAAAATCTGCTGGATCACACCGGTGTATTTATTGACCGTGCGCATTTTCTTAAATAACTTAGCGCTAAAAGAAGAAAAAATGTAAAGCGGGATGCCAAGCCCTAACACATAGGCCAAGGTCACAGCCACGACCTTAGCATTGACGGATTGAGTGGCGGACAAAGTTGCGATCGTCGCTAAAATGGGGCCTGCACACGGTGCCCAAACCAACCCTAAGGAAAAGCCTGTCACCAACCCTGCGCCAAAACCTGTCCCTTCCTTTTTAAATTTCGACTGCAAGGGCCCTAAAATATTATTAATAAAAACTTCAAACCTGGCACCTAATAACGGGATCAGCAAAGACAAGCCCAACAAACCAATAATGATGGTTGCCACTAAACGAAGATCATTAGGATTGATGGGAAATATTTTGACGATATAGGAAATAAAAAGAGTAAAGATGGTAAAACTGGTCATGACGCCAAGCGTGATCCCAAGAGATTTGCGCTTTCCGCCACCAGATGAAGCAGAAAAAACAATGGGCAACAGCGGCCAAATGCAAGGCGCTAAAATCGTAATGAATCCTGCCAAGAATGAGAAAATTAAAAGTGTTGCCATTATCCTCCCGTAGAAAATCCAGGGTACAAGGTCATGCCGCCATCGACAAAAAGTGTTGTTCCAGTCACATAATCAGAATAATCTGAGGCCAACCATACTGCTGCCCGGGCAATGTCTTCCGGCACACCTACACGCTGATAGGGAATGAGGGTCAACAGCGCCTTTTCAGCCTCGGGGGTGGCCCAAGCTGCATGATTGATAGGTGTCTTGATGGCGCCTGGTCCAATGCTATTGACCCTGATGCGGTAAGGGGCCATTTCCTGGGCAATGCTTTTCATCAATTGCATGATACCACCTTTGGAGGATGCATAATTAACGTGACCACCCCATGGAATCACTTCATGCACCGAGCTCATGCAAATGATTTTACCGGCGGCACATGAAACTGATTCCACCACTCCCCGCCGTTTGAATTCTTTGACTGCCTCACGGGCACAAAGAAACTGCCCAGTTAAATTCACGTCGATGACCTGTTGCCATTGGCTCAGGGTCATTTGGTCAAAAGGTGCATCCCTCTGAATACCTGCATTATTGACCAAAATATCAATGGTGCCATATTGCTTCAACATGGCCTGGTACATGGCTAAAACATCAGGCTCTTTGGAAACATTTGCCTGAAAACCCATGGCCTTGCTGCCAAACCCTTCAATCTCCTTGATCATTTGATCAACCGTGCCATCATCGACAACATAATTAATGCATACAGATGCACCTGCCTTGCCTAGGCCTAAGGCCACTGCCTTGCCTATGCCGGAATTAGCCCCTGTGACCAAGGCCTTTTGGCCTTCCAGGATCCGATGCTGCTCCATATCAGGCATGCGAGGCTCTGGATAATCTTCTTTGTTGGGATAAATATCACGGACCATAAAAACCCCCATATTCTGATTGTTGCTGAATTAATTTAGCCACTAATGCTGTCCATCCTGCTTGGTGCGAAGCGCCTAAACCAGCGCCGTCATTGCCATTAAAGTATTCAAAAAACGATACACAATCTTTCCAGTTAGGATCTTGCTGGAATTTGGCAACTCCCCCGTACATCGGCCGATGGCCTTTAGCATCAGGGACAAAAATATTAATCATCCGTCGGGAAAGCTCAGAGGCAATATCCCATAAATTCAAAAATTTTCCTGATCCAGACGGAAACTCCACTTTGAAATCATCCCCCAGATAATAATGAAATTTTTGCAAAGACTCAATGAATAGATAATTGACCGGAAACCACACCGGCCCCCGCCAATTGGAGTTGCCGCCAAAAAGTCCACTGGTCGATTCCGCCGGCTCGTAATCAATGCTATAGCTTTGGCCATCCAAAGAAAAAGTATATGGTTTGCCGTCATAAACCTTTGAAAGAGATCGTATCCCATAAGGACTTAAGAATTCCTTCTCATCAAAAACTTTTTGTAGGATGCGTTTAAGCTGATCGCGGTCAACAATGGCCAAAAGCCTTCGATTTTCCATGCCTGCTTTTTCCATGCAGGTGACATTATTAGTCAAATCACTCCTGTGCTTCATAAACCAAACCACCCGCTCTTTAAAATTAGGTAAAGCCTCCCAAACACTGGGATCAATGGTTTCAACGGCAAACAGCGGCAAGATACCTACCATGGAACGCACCTTTAAAGGAAAGTGATGCCCATCAGGCAGACGCAGCACATCATAGTAAAAACCATCAGTTTCATCCCACATATTGATCTCACTTGGGCCAATGCGGTTCATGGCAGCGGCAATATACAAGAAATGCACATAAAATTTACTGGCAATGTCTTCGTAAGATGGATCTTGGGGGGCCAATTCCAAAGCAATGGCCAGCATATTGAGGCAATAAATGGCCATCCATGCCGTGCTGTCCGCCTGCTCCATGCGCCCGCCAGTGGGAAGTTCCGTGCGGTTAAAAACCCCAATATTATCAAAGCCCAAAACCCGCCTTGAAAAATATTCTTTCCGTCAGAATCTTCACGATTGATCCACCAGGTAAAATTCATGAGCAATTTTTGGAATACACGCTCTAAGAATAATTTATCTCCCTGGCCTTTAATTTTCTTATCAATGCGGTACACGCGAAGTGCAGCCCATGCTTGCACCGGCGGATTAACATCAGAAAAATTCCATTCATAGGCAGGAATTTGGCCGTTAGGATGCATATACCATTCACGGGTCAATTTAATCAACTGTTGTTTGGCAAACTCCTGGTCGATTAAACTCAACGGGATGGTATGAAAAGCCAAATCCCACGAAGCAAACCAAGGATATTCCCATTTATCCGGCATGGAAATCACCCCTTCACTATAAAGATGCAGCCAGTTGCTGTTGCGTCCAGATTTCCTGCTTTCCGGTGGTTTGGGTTGAGCAGGGTCACCTTTGAGCCAATCCTCAACGACATAGTTATAAAACTGCTTGTTCCAAAGCAAGGAAGAAAATGCCTGCCGCTGGATATAGCGCATGGGTTCAGGCGTCTTAAAAGAACAAATCTTTTGATAAAACTCATCCGCTTCGTTTTGCCGGATCTTAAAAATTTCATCAAAGTTTTGACCAAAGGGCTCTTTTAGAACGCTCTTGGCTAAACGTAATTGAATGGATTGGGTAGCTCCTGCAGGGATGGATAAAAGATACTGTGCTGACATCTTGGTACCCTTTTGAACTGGATTTACAGTATCCTTGCGGCCCGCAACAATATATTCATTAATGCCGTCTTTGACGTATTTCGAAGTGTTTGGCACACCAAAAATCCGCTCATTGTCTGTATCGTTATCGGTAAAAAGAAGTTCACCAGCATTTTGGCAATAAAAAAAATAATCACCCAACTCTTTGTGAGAAGCTTTAACAGTATTGGGTGACGTCACCGACAATACCGGCCTTGGTGAATTGTCCCAGCTCCAGGTATTACGAAACCATAAGGTTGGCAACAGATGAATGCTGGCCTCTTGTGGCCCACGATTAGTGACACTAATGCGAATTAAAATATCTTCAGCCGAATTTTTGGCATACTCTGTTGTGGTATCAAAATAACGGTTTTCATCAAAGATTCCTGTATCCAAAAGCTCGTACTCAGGGTCTTGACGGGTACGGCGGAGATTTTCGTCTAATAATTGCTGATAGGGAAAAGCCCGATGCGGGTATTTATACAACAGCCTCATGTAAGAATGGGTAGGCGTATTGTCCTGATAAAAATAATATTCTTTAACATCTTCGCCGTGATTGCCCTCCTTGCCGCTTAAGCCATACAGCCGCTCTTTTAGAAAAGGATCAGCTCCGTTCCAAAAGACTGGTGCAAAGCACAAAAATTGATGTTGGTCGCTGATACCAGCAATACTATCTTCCCCCCAACGGTAGGCGCGCATGCGGGCATCTTCAAAGGTGAAGTATTTCCATGCTTCCCCATCAGCGCTATAATCCTCGCGCACATTGCCCCATTGGCGGGCAGCCAAATACGGCCCCCACTGGTGCCAGATGACTTTCTTTTCGTTATCTTCGCGAAGCCGCTTTTCTTCCGCTGTTAGTTCTGGCATATTATAAAACTTTTTTCAAATGGTCCGCTACACGCAGGGCGTTGGCCATGATGGTCAAGCCCGGATTGACCGCTGAGCTCGAGACAAAAAAACTGCCGTCAACCACATAAAAATTTTCCAAATCATGGGCCTTGCAATTGATATCCAAGGCGGAAGTTTTAGCATCTACCCCAAAACGCACCGTACCCACCTGATGCGCGGTGCCTCCAATAGGAATGCGTTTATTCAAATAAACCGAACGCTTAAAAAGCGCCTGGTGACAATTAATATGGCTTAAAAGGCTTTGCAATTTAAGCACTAAGCGCCTATGCCCTTCCAAATTATTGGGGGTATAGCGTAAGGATATATGATCATCCCCATCGACCATGACACGATTTTCAGGATGAGGTAGGTCTTCGGAAGTAAGCCAGAAGTCTATGGCATGATGGGCGATTTGGTCCAAAATAAATTTGGGCGCCCATGCCGGGGCATTGCCTTTGATAATTTCTCCGTCGGTCTTACCCAGCATTTGAATATGGCCCATGGGATATTCCCATTGCGCATTGCTGAAATAAAAGTCATTAAGTGCCAAGGTTTTCTGGAATACCGTCGGATTAGGATTCTTAGAAAGCGCCATGAAAGCGGAATTATTGTGGCACATGTAGTGACGGCCAACCACATCCGAGCTGTTGGCAAGGCCTTGAGGGTGTTTATCATTCGCTGAACGCAACAGCAGGGCCGCAGAATTAATAGCCCCACAGGCCACCACCACGGTGTCAGCACTGAATTCCTTAAAGAGGCCCTCATGCTGCACCTCAAGGGTTTTGACCACCTTGCCTGAGGCATCGGTATTCAGGCGTTGTACATAAGCTCCTGTCAAAAGGGTGACATTCGGATATTCCAAAGCAGGACGAACGCACATCATTTCAGCATCAGACTTGGCATGCATCATGCAGGGAAAACCGTCACAGGTGGAACAACGGATGCATTTGCTATAGGCACGGTTCTTTTCAAGCAAGCGAACACCTAAAGGCAGATGAAAAGGACGATGGCCAAGGGAGCTCAAATCATCAGCCAGCTGTTGGATGCGCGGCTCATGGCTGACAGGTGGAAAAAGGTAATCGGCGCTTGCAGGCCCCTCTGTTGGATCTTCACCATGTTGACCATGGACATCATAGAGATGCTCAGCCTTGGTGTAATACGGCTCCATCTGTTCATAGCTCAAAGGCCATGCGGGCGAAATCCCCCCATGATGACGCAATTCGCCAAAATCTTGCGGCCGCATGCGTAGCAATGCGGCACCATAAAACTTGGTGTTACCACCTACAAAATAATGGATGCCAGGTTGAAAGACCTTCCCGTCTTTGTCTTTCCAGAATTCATGGGCCGTGTATTGCGCCTTGGTAAAAACCGCGTGGGAATTCCAGTTGTCCTTTTCTTGAGGGAGAAATGATCCACGTTCCAGGATCAATATTTTTTTACCGGTAGGGGCCAGTGCATGGGCCAACGTTCCGCCGCCTGCGCCTGTGCCAATAATGATCAGATCATAATGGTCCATAGAATACCTCGTTACTAGATCCGGATATTCTACATCATTATGATCTTTCTATAAACACTTCATTTTGCTCAAAACGTACTTTGGAAGCTGCAGCGTACTTGTCATCAGCCGCACGATAACCAATAGTGCAAAGCACCACAGCCTCAAGGCCCGCCTTAGGCAATTCTAAAATTTCATTAAACTTTTGCGCATCAAAACCTTCCATAGGGCAGGCATCAATGCGGCGATAGGCGCATTCATTGAGAAGCATGCCTAAGGCAATATACACCTGATTATGCGTCCATTGAGATAGGTCTTGAGGGCCTTTACCCTTAATCAAAGTTATCATCATTTGCTCATAGCCTGCCAAAGATTCCTTTGACGTATGACGGACCTGGGCCACGCGTTCAATAAAACGCTTCACATAACTTTCATCCATGTTTTTGACAGCACAAAACACAATCAGGGTATCCGCATCTGTAATTTGGGACTGGTCATGGCCATGAGCCTTTAATTTTTTTCTCAAATCCGCATCATGAATAACTATAAATTTCCACGGTTGTAAACCGCAGGATGACGGAGAAAATTGCAGGGTTTCCAAAAGCTCTTGGAGTTCAGCTTTAGGGATTTTCTTGGAAGCGTCAAATTTCTTGGTAGCATATCGCCACATGAGATGGTCATTCATCATTAAACTCCATTAAAAAGCCCTCTGCGACCTTTTCAGGTCAGCAGAGGGCTGGAATACAAGAACTTGATTCTTATATTTTTACAACGTTTTGAGCTTGTTCACCCTTAGGGCCGGTGACGATTTCGAACTCAACATCTTGTCCTTCACCTAATGATCTGTACCCTTCACCTTGAATTGCAGAGTGATGCACAAACACGTCTTTGCCGTTTTCAGGAGTAATAAATCCAAAACCTTTTTGGTCGTTGAACCATTTTACTTTACCTTTAACCATAATCTTTGAAACCTCCTTTTTGTTCTAAACTTGAGTCCATTGTGATCAATAAAAAAACCGCCAGGCTTGGATCCGTGCCATGCGGTCTTAGATCACATCCTTGAATCGAACTCGTGTGATAGTATGCCCTACTTTAAGGTATTTGTCAAATTAAAAAAGACCTGTTCATTAAACGGCTTCTTTACGTGAGGCTTCCAGATATTCCCAACGCTGATAAGATTTTAAAAGCTCCTCGGAGATGGCATCTGAACGGGCATTCACACGCTCAATTTCTTGATGGTCCTTCTGATAAAAACTGACATCAGACAAAAGGGAAAAAATTTCTTCTTGCTCTTCTTCAAGCTTTTCAATCTTTTCCGGCAAGGCCTCAAGCTCACGTTCTTCCTTAAAAGAAAGTTTTCTTAATACCAAAGACTTTACAGGTTGAATTTTTTCCTGTGATGGAGTTATTTGAGGCTTGATCGTTTTCTTGATTTGACGCTGACTGACCCAATCATCATAGCCACCAGGAAATTCACCAATCTCACCTTCACCTTCCATGACCATGGTGGAGGTGGCAACGTTATTTAAGAATGAACGGTCATGACTGACAATGATCAAGGTGCCGGAATATTCCATCAGTAATTCTTCCAACAATTCCTGGGTTTCAATATCCAAATCATTAGTCGGCTCATCCATGACCAAAAAATTAGAAGGCTTGGTAAAAAGACGGGCCAAGAATAAACGGTTACGTTCTCCACCGGAAAGCACCTTCACCGGTGTACGGGCACGGTCAGGGGTAAATAAAAAATCTTGCAAATAGCCGATGATATGACGAGGTTTACCGTTGATCGTCACGGTATCTCCTCCAGGGCAAACACTTTCAATCACCGTTTTTTCTTCGTCAAGCTGCTGTCGTAATTGATCATAATAAGCAATCTCTAAATTGGTCCCTAACCTCACCTTGCCTTTTTGAGGCTCCAGCTGGCCCAATAAAATACGCAAAAGCGTGGTCTTACCGCAACCGTTGGGACCAATGACACCTATTTTATCGCCACGCATAATTTGAGTGGAAAAGTTCTTAATCAAGCATTTATCCCCGTACGCGAATCCAAGATTTGAGGCTTTAATGACCAAATGTCCGGAAGCCTCAGTTTCCTGTGCCTTCATCCGTACCTGGCCGATGTGCTGACGCTGGGAAAGTTTTTCCTCACGCAGGCGTTCCAGGGCCTTGACCCGGCCTTCATTGCGTACCCGGCGGGCTTTAACACCTTTGCGGATCCATATTTCTTCTTCTGCTAATTTTCTATCAAAATCGATACGCTGGGCCGCTTCAACCTCCAAAGCTGCTGCCTTGCGCTCTAAAAAGGTCGGATAATCACAAGACCAGCTAAAAATCTTACCCCGATCTAATTCTACAATGCGGGTGGCCAAATGCTGCATGAACATGCGGTCATGAGTTACAAAAAACAAGGTGCCAGGATAATTCTTCAAAAACTCTTCCAGCCAATTGATGGTGTCAATATCCAGATGATTGGTGGGCTCATCTAGAAGTAAAACTTCAGGTTTAATGACCAAGGCACGGGCCAAAAGTACCCGTCGTTTTTGTCCACCGGATAATTCTTCAAAATTCGCTTCACCATCCAGCTTCATCTGGGCCAATACCAGTTCAACTTCACTGTTAATATCCCATCCTCCGCTGCGGTCTAATTCCGTCTGCAGCATATCTAATTGGCGCATTAATTCAGGAGTATGTTCTGTATGCAGACGATGCACCAGATGATGATAATCACTTAATAATTTCGCTCGGGGCCCAAGACCAGCAAAGACAATATCAAAAACCAGGCCTTTCAAGTCGACCGGCACTTCTTGAGGCAAATGGGTGACCTGGATGCCTTTTTGATAAATAAGCTCACCTTCATCTACCGAGACAGTACCTGTCATCACCTTCATAAGGGTAGTTTTGCCAACGCCGTTACGGCCAAGAAGAGCAATGCGCTCGCCTGCCTCAACCTGAAGGCTTAACTTGTCAAACAATAGCGGGCCACCAAAGGCCACGGATATTTCCTGCAAACTAATGAGTGCCATGAGTGGTATAGTGTACTATCAATAAATGGGAATACAAGCAAAAATCGGGAGACGTCCCTATTTTTTCTTTTGGTTTTTATGACGATACTGGGTGGGGGTTGTCTTCATGAACTTCTCAAAAATGCGGATGAAGGATTCGAGATTTTGATAGCCAAATTTAGTGGCAATTTCGCTGACCGTATAATCAGATTTTTTGAGCATTTCGCATGCCTGTTTGATTTTAATCGAAAGCCGGTATTCATTAAAACCTTCGCCTGAAATCTCTTTAAAAACACGGCTAAAATATTTGGGGCTTAAGGCCAACTGCCCTGCCACATCTTCCAGGCTCACCTTTTTATCATAATTGCGTTCAATAAACTGCTTGGCCTGCTCAATCTTGGCATGAATACCACCTGCATTAGGCGAATTTTTTGGGGCCTTGGCTGCAAGTGTTGATCTTATGGTCTCAAGGAATCTTTCAATTTTGACAGGTTTTTCAATGTAATCATCAGCCCGGCCTTTAAGAGCATCAATGGCAATGTCCTTGGTGCTTTGGCCGGTGAGGATAATGATGGCCATGGCTGGTTTTATTTTTCTGATTTCACGTAAGACCTCTGTTCCTGAAATTAAAGGCATCACCGCATCAAGAATTACCAGGTCAATGGCATTGGCCTTTTTTAAAATGGCGATGGCTTCATGGCCATTGGAAGCCTCAATGACCTTATAATCTTCCAAACAGGAACATAGCTCTTCGCGAAAATCTGCATCGTCGTCAACAACTAGAATTTGATAAGCCATAACTCACAAGTATACTCATAAATTAAAGGGGCACAATACTTAATTCGTAAGTCCTCTATAAAATAGAATTAAGTATGGTGCCCTTAATTATATCGCCAATTCAGTTTTAAACTGCTTTAAAATCTGCTCTCCCTTGTCACCAGAAACAAACAAACGTCCCTCCAAGACTGTTTTTAGACAGGCAATGACATCCGTGCAAATATAACGTTTATTTAAATACCCACGCGCGCCAGCCTGAAGGCATTTAAGAGCATAATACAATTCATCATGAGCAGATACCATAATCGAAGGCAAATGAATATTTTTCTCCTTCATCGTACGCAAAAATTCCAGACCACCTTCACGTCCTGCAACAGAAATGTCGATCAAAGCCGCATCATAAGAATTCTGACTGATCAAATTAAGAAATTCATTCTTCCCAGTAGCCATTTGCGCAATCTCCAAACCAGGGTCTTCTTCAATGATTTCTTTCATCAACACTGAGATCAAAGGCTCATCATCTACGACGATGACTCTTCTTTTCATATGTTCATCCCCCATACTCCTTTTAATAAAGAATAAATGTTAATGAGTACAGTACCTGACTTGTTTTAACCAGAATAGATCAATGACCCGGGCAATATCAACAAAACCTTCAAAATCAACCGGCTTATTAAGATAGGCATTGGCACCAAGGGTATACGATTTACATACATCCTTTGAGAATTCTGAATTAGAAAAGACTAAAACCGGAATATGGGCCCAGCGGGGATTTTGCTTGATTTCAGCCAGCACCTCCAATCCGTTCTTTCGGGGCATGTTCAAATCAAGGATAATTAAATCTGGCTTCGGCGCGTCCTTGAAAGGCTCCTGCATCCGTAAAAATTCAATCGCTTCCACCCCATCCTTGACCATGTATAAATCATGATTCACCCGTGCTTCCTTAAAAGCTTCTTTCATGATGACCTGTTCGGGGCCATTATCTTCGACGACCAGGATATTCATGTCATTTTCTTGATGGTAAAATAAAATGTCGATCCCATCCCTGGCGCTGAATCAATCCATATCTTACCGCCATGCTTCTCCACAATTTTTTTACAAATCGCGAGCCCAATACCAGTACCAGAATATTCAGTCTTTGCGTGAAGCCTTTGGAACATATCAAAAATACGTTCCTTGAATTGAGGATCAATACCTATCCCATTGTCCCTGATGGAAAAAATCCACATTTCACTATCAGATTTGGAATTGATGTTTATTTCAAGCGGCCTTTGGCTCCTGTATTTGATGGCATTGACCAATAAATTCTGAAAAAGCTGCACCATTTCCAAATAAGAGGCCTTAACACATGGTAGGGACCCATATTTGATGGCCGCGTTCGAATCAGCGACTAGATTATTAATACTTACCAACACTTCCGATATGACTGATTCAATGTTCACCTGTTCGTATACCTTTTCTTTACCAATGCAACTATACTCAAGCAAGTCTCTAATCAACCGCTGCGCCTGCCCCACTCCATCTTTAATGAACTTGAGGTATTGTTTTTCATGCTCGTCTAATTTGGCCTGAAGCCGTTTTTCGAGCAAGAAAACAAAGGAAGAAACAACATGAAGAGGTTCTTTCAAATCATGAGAGGCGATATACGCATACTCTTCCAATTCTTTGTTGGAGCGGTTTAATTCTTCTGAAAGGGCTTTAAATGATTCTTCTGCACGCTTAAGATTATCAATGTCGGTACAACTGATGATCCATCCGATATATTGATTATCTTTGATCTCAGGGACAAGCCGGACCAGATGCCAACGGTAAATACCATCTTGGATGGAGCGCAGACGTATTTCGAGCTCACCTGTATGCAGATGATAACGCCCCATGCGTAACCACAAAGCCAAAAATCTTCTCCTGTCCTTAGGGTAGACGATATGTTCCCAATTGATTTCTGATTTAAACCCTGTGTATTCCAACCATTGCTGGTTGAAATATTTAATTTCTCCGCCGGACCTTACCTTCACGATTTTATGAGGGATGGCATCAGCCAAATGGGCATAATTACGGTCACTTTCGATTCTTAATTCTGCAAGCTGGCGCTCTTTTTCCTGTAATTCTATCTGACGCAATAAAGCCGCTTGCTTTTTGATCTGTAAATTCTTTTCAAAAAGATCAACAAAGATATTTACTTTAGTTTTAAGGATAAAAGGATCAAAGGGCTTGAAAATATAGTCCACTGCCCCATTTTCATATCCCTGATTGATATGCCGGAGCTCTTTATGAATGGCGGTGACAAAAATAATGGGAGTATCGTGGGCCCGCTTACTTTCCCGCAAAAGGCGGGCTGTTTCAAAACCATCCAATTCTGGCATTTGCACATCGAGGAGAATGACTGAGAAATCATTAAATAAAGCAAGGCTCAAGGCCTCATGACCTGAGCTTGCCTTAAAAAGATTATATCGCTCGCAAGAAAGTACCGCCTCCAAGGCCAGCAGACCTTCCGGTCGATCATCCACTACTAGAACATTGGCCTTCAGAGGCGGCGCTTGAAGCGCTGCCTCTGAAAAATTCTCTGCTGCTATTTGTTCAGCCATGAATGCATCACTGCCAAGAGACGATCAGTGTCCACTGGTTTAGTAATATAATCTGAAGCTCCCGCATCCAAACATTGTTCGCGATCTCCCTTCATGGCCTTGGCTGTCAAGGCAATGATTGGCAAGGATTGGAATTTCGTGATCTTACGAATCATCTTAATGGCATCAAAACCGTTCATTTCAGGCATCATGATATCCATTAAGATCAAATCCGTATCTGGTTTTTCTTTCAGGTGACGGATGCCTGTTTTACCGTTGTCCGCGTGGGTGATGATCATACCCCACGGCTCAAGCACGCTGGTCAAAGCATAGATATTACGCATATCATCATCGATGATAAGGATTTTCTTACCTTTGAAATCAGCATTGTGCGGCAGGTTTGCAATTTCTCTCATATTGCTGCTGTTGTTGTTTACTTTATTTTCTGCCCCTATATATTTCTCAGGCAGGTATAGAGTAAAGGTGCTTCCAACACCTGGGGCACTGTCCACCTTGATGATACCTCCAAGCAACCGGGCTATTTCACGGCTGATGGTGAGCCCCAAACCCGTACCGCCATATTTACGGCTGGTTGTACCGTCTGCCTGTTGGAAGGCCTCGAAGATGATATTTTGTTTATCCACCGGGATACCAATACCAGTATCCTTGACGGAAAACGCCAAAACAGAAGAACTGCGGTCCAAGGTCTCAATGCCAAAAACCTTGTCTTTCTCAACCACCCTGATGTCCATGGTGACTTCACCTTTTTCAGTGAATTTAATCGCATTGGACAAAAGGTTCTTAAGGATTTGCTGCAGACGGTTGTTGTCCGTAAACACAGTCTTTGGCAATTGTCCGTTGGCATGGATGGTGAAATTCAAGTTCTTATGCTCTGCCAGGGGACGGAAATTATGTTCCAGATAATCATAGATCTGAGGCAGCAAGATTTCCTGAGGTTCGATGGACATCTTGCCTGCTTCGACCTTGGAGAGATCAAGGATCTCATTGATAAGGGTCAAGAGATCTTGTCCCGTCGAGTGTACGGTTGAAGCATATTTGATTTGTTCTGTTGTAAGATTATTATCTTTGTTTTCAGCCAATGATTTAGAAAGGATAAGCAAGCTGTTTAAAGGAGTGCGCAGCTCATGGGACATATTGGCCAAGAACTCTGATTTATACTTGGAGATCAAGGAAAGCTGTTCAGCTTTTTCCTCGAGAGACAAGGAGGCCATCTCAACTTCCTTATTCTTTAACTCCAAGAGTTTGGCTTTGTCTTCCAATTCCTTGGCTTGGTTTTCCAATTCAGCGTTGGAACGTTTGACCTCTTGCAAAAGCTCCTCGGTACGCATGGTTGAGGATATCATGTTCAAGATAACACCAACAGAATCCATGAGCTGATCCAAGAAGTTAAGGTAGTTGACGCTAAATGGCTGAAAACTAGCCAATTCGATGACTGCTTTTAATTGCCCTTCGAAAACAACCGGCAAAAGCAGGATATTTTGTGGCCGTGATTCACCTAAACCGGAGGTGATAGAAATATAATCTTCCGGGGCCTTGGTGATCAAAATACGTTTCTTCTCAAAGGCGCACTGCCCCACCAAGGATTCCTTAAGACGATAGGTGCTAGAAAGATTTTTTCGTTCGTTAAAGGCATAACTTGCGATGAGGTTCAATTCAGGCTCATCTTCTCCTTGTGGAGTTTGGGCCACAAAAAAGGCGCCATGCTGGGCGTCAACAAGGGGGGTGAGTTCCGACATGATGAGTTGGGCTACCGCCGTCAAATTACGCTGACCTTGCATCATACTAGAGAAACGGGCAAGATTAGTTTTAAGCCAGTCTTGGTCCTTGTTTTGGGCAGTGGTGTCTTTGAGATTGGTGATCATTTGATTGATATTGTCTTTAAGTGCCGCGACTTCTCCTTGGGCCTCGACGGTGATGGAACGGGTCAAGTCACCTTTGGTAACCGCGGTCGATACTTCCGCGATGGCACGCACCTGAGATGTTAAGTTTCCAGCCAACTGATTAACGTTGATGGTCAAGTCTTTCCAGATACCTGAAGCACCGGGCACCTTGGCTTGACCGCCCAATTTACCTTCGATACCGACTTCACGGGCGACTGTCGTGACCTGATCAGCGAAAGTACGAAGAGTGTCTGTCATGCTGTTGATCGTTTCAGCGAGGCCTGCCACTTCACCTTTAGCTTCGAGAACGAATTTCTCAGAGAGATCTCCGTTGGCAACAGCAGTGACAACCTTGATAATGCCGCGCACTTGCTTGGTCAAATTACCAGCCATGAAGTTCACGTTATCCGTCAAGTCCTTCCACACACCTGAGGCACCAGGCACCTTAGCCTGCCCACCCAGCTGACCTTCGATACCGACTTCACGGGCTACCGTCGTGACCTGGTCAGCAAAGGTAGACAAGGTATCGATCATATTATTAATGGTTTCTGCGAGGGCCGCCACTTCACCTTTGGCCTCGAGAACGAATTTTTGATTCAAATCACCGTTAGCAACCGCAGTAACGACCTTAACGATACCGCGTACTTGTTTGGTCAAGTTACCGGCCATGAAGTTCACGTTATCCGTCAAGTCCTTCCATGTACCAGATACACCCTTGACATCAGCTTGACCACCCAATTTTCCTTCTGTACCTACTTCCTTGGCCACACGGGTTACTTCAGCGGCAAATGAATTGAGTTGGTCCACCATGGTATTGATCATGTTTTTGAGCTCTAGGATTTCTCCCTTAGCATCAACAGTGATCTTTTGGGACAAGTCGCCTTTAGCAACTGCAGTTGTAACCTTAGCGATATTACGCACTTGGTTGGTCAAGTTACCGGCCATGAAATTGACGTTTTCAGTCAAGTCACGCCACGTACCCGAAACTCCTTTAACTTCGGCCTGACCACCCAATTTTCCTTCCGTACCTACTTCCTTAGCCACACGGGTTACTTCAGCGGCGAAGGAGTTGAGTTGGTCCACCATGATATTGATCGTGTTTTTCAACTCCAAAATTTCACCTTTAGCATCGACGGTGATCTTTTGGGACAAATCACCTTTAGCTACAGCTGTGGTAACCTTGGCGATATTACGCACCTGATTAGTCAAATTACCGGCCAAGACGTTGACGTTGTCCGTCAAATCCTTCCATGTACCTGAAACACCCTTAACATCGGCCTGACCACCCAATTTTCCTTCCGTACCTACTTCCTTAGCCACACGGGTTACTTCAGCGGCGAAGGAGTTGAGTTGGTCCACCATGATATTGATCGTGTTTTTCAACTCCAAAATTTCACCTTTAGCATCGACGGTGATCTTTTGGGACAAATCACCTTTAGCTACAGCTGTGGTAACCTTGGCGATATTACGCACCTGATCCGTTAAATTACCGGCCAAAACGTTGACGTTATCTGTTAAGTCTTTCCAAACGCCCGAGACACCTTTAACAAAGGCCTGACCACCCAATTTACCGCCAGTACCTACTTCCTTGGCCACGCGGGTAACTTCCGCGGCAAATGAATTGAGTTGGTCCACCATGGTGTTGATCATGTTTTTGAGCTCTAGGATTTCTCCCTTAGCATCAACCGTGATCTTTTGCGACAGGTCTCCTTTAGCAACTGCAGTTGTAACCTTAGCGATGTTACGTACTTGGTTCGTCAAATTACCAGCCATGAAATTAACGTTATCGGTTAAATCCTTCCAGGTACCAGATACACCCTTAACATCGGCCTGACCACCCAGTTTTCCTTCCGTACCTACTTCCTTAGCCACACGGGTAACTTCAGCAGCGAAGGAGTTGAGTTGGTCCACCATGATGTTAATGGTATTTTTCAACTCCAAAATTTCACCTTTAGCATCGACCGTGATCTTTTGGGACAAGTCACCTTTAGCTACAGCTGTGGTAACCTTGGCGATGTTACGTACTTGGTTCGTCAAATTACCTGCAAGCTGATTGACGTTGTCTGTTAAATCTTTCCAAGTACCAGATACACCCTTAACATCGGCCTGACCACCCAATTTTCCTTCGGTACCTACTTCCTTGGCCACACGGGTTACTTCTGCCGCAAATGAATTGAGCTGGTCCACCATGATGTTGATGGTATTTTTCAACTCAGAAATTTCACCTTTAGCATCGACCATAATTTTCTGGGACAAGTCACCTTTAGCAACTGCAGTTGTAACCTTGGCGATGTTACGTACTTGGTTCGTCAAATTACCGGCCAAAACGTTGACGTTGTCCGTCAAATCCTTCCATGTACCGGAAACACCCTTGACATCCGCCTGACCACCCAGTTTTCCTTCCGTACCTACTTCCTTGGCCACACGGGTTACTTCTGCCGCAAATGAATTGAGCTGGTCCACCATGATGTTAATGGTATTTTTCAACTCCAAAATTTCACCTTTAGCATCAACGGTGATCTTTTGGGACAAGTCTCCTTTGGCAACGGCCGTGGTAACCTTGGCGATATTACGTACTTGGTTCGTCAAATTACCGGCCAAGACGTTGACGTTATCCGTCAAATCCTTCCATGTTCCAGAAACACCCTTAACGTCTGCCTGACCACCAAGTCTTCCTTCTGTACCTACTTCCTTGGCCACACGGGTTACTTCTGCCGCAAATGAATTGAGCTGGTCCACCATGATGTTGATGGTGTTTTTCAACTCAGAAATTTCACCTTTAGCATCAACGGTGATCTTTTGGGACAAGTCGCCTTTAGCAACTGCAGTTGTAACCTTAGCGATGTTACGTACCTGGTTCGTCAAATTACCGGCCAAAACGTTGACGTTATCGGTCAAGTCCTTCCATACACCCAATACCCCTTTGACGTCCGCCTGACCACCTAGTTTTCCTTCAAGACCTACTTCCTTGGCCACACGCGAAACTTCAGATGAGAAGAAGCTCAACTGATCAAGCATGGAGTTAACGACCATTCCAATACGTAAATATTCGCCTTTAAGGGCACGGCCTTCGATTTCCAAAGGCATTTTTTGAGATAGGTCACCTCTGGCAACTGAGGTGATAACGCGGGCAAATTCATTTGTGGGTTGTACGAGGTTGGTAATGAGTGAATTGATGGAGTCCATACCGGTGGCCCAGGCTCCTTTGACTGGCCCAATTGAGGCGCGCTGGGTCAATTTACCTTCTTCACCGACAATGGCTGAAACGCGGGCAAATTCATTGATCATGTTTTCGTTTAAATCAAGGATATCATTAAGCACTTCTCCTATTTCGCTAGGGATACCATCCTCATCAACAGGAAACCGCACGGAAAGGTTTCCTTGCCGTACGGCTTTTGCAATGTGGAGCATTTTTCTTAGTTGCTCCCCCTTTGGTTTCCCATTACCACCACTGTCATGAGCAGGGACTTCAGGGGCAGCTGTTTTTGGTTTTGCATCGTTTTCAACAAACGAAATTGGTGGTGTCATGACAGTTTTCTCCCGGGGGCTGTTCTTTTTTTAACCAAGAATTCTTTATGGAAATGAAGCTGAATTAAGTTTACTTAGCTCGTCGAAAATGCATATGGCTTGTTTCCTCAATCTATTGACTTTTCTCCACCTTTCTCCAAGTTAGGCAAAACAAAAAGCCCGACTCCTTTGCGGAATCGGGCATTTCTTTGAGAAAGTGGCCTTTCTCTTGTTATGTGCCGTCGGACGATTCGTATTCTTCCAAACGATTTCCGAGGGCAAATTCTATTTTTGTAATAAGATTAAGCGGTCTAAACGGTTTAAGGATAGAAGTCTTGATGCCGCAAAGCTTCATCATCAAGAAATGCTGTTTATCAGTAAAGAAACCCGTCATTGCAATCACCGGTATGTTCTTAAGCAGCGATGAGTTCCTGGCTTCATCAGCAATCTGAAATCCGCTTTTAGGGCTCATCTTAAGGTCAAGCAACAAAAGATCTGGCCTTTTTCTTAGTGCTTCTTCCATGACCTTGGTGCCATCTGAAACTGCAATGACGCTGTACCCCCCTAATGTCAACAAATTCTCTAACTCTTCTAAAAGTTCGACATTATCATCAACCACCATGATGAGTGGTTTATTTGTATGGGTCGATTCTTGTTGTTCCTGTTGAACATCAAACAATGTATTATTAGTCATGAACACCTCCGCAATGATTTTTGTGTGAATTGATCCCACTTCAAGAATAGCTTAAAGTCACAAAAACCACCATGGCACAATTCCTCTTTTTATTGACTTTTTTCTACCATTCCTTTCGCTAATTCCTTGATCCTTGCAACAAATTCATCGATCCTAAATGGTTTATTGATTACATGATTTGCCATATGCAAAACTTTTTCTTCCTCTTCTAGGGAGAGACCTTTTTCTTTAAGCAATGGTTCTCCAATAGGACGTCCCGATAGCACCACCACTTTAAAATCACTGCCTATTCTGCGGATCTCTTTCAATATTTCATATCCGTTAACACCAGGGAGCTTTAAATCTAGAATAATAATATCATGGCGCCTCTTCCTCAGATGCTCAAGGCCATCAGACCCGTTCAAGACAATATCCAATTTGAAACCCTCAGCTTCCATCAATTCTTTGAGTTCGACGCACAATTCTTCATCATCGTCAATTAGAAGAATTTTCAGCATGTTTTCTCCTATATTCTGGTAAGAAAATTGAAACCTTGGTGCCTTGGCCCTCTTTGCTATCGATCTCAATTTTTCCTTGATGCATATTCACTAATTCATTGCAAATGGTCAATCCTAAACCGGTACCCTTGGCTTTGCGTGTGAAAAAAGGTTCAAAAATCTTATCTAAATCTTCTGCGGCAATACCAACACCTGTATCCTTGACGCTAATTTTGATCATTTCACCCGCACGCTCTGCAGAGAGTTCAACCTTCCCCCCATCTGAACCAGTGGGAAATGACTGGCAGGCATTATTTAAAATGTTAGCAAATATTTCCCGAATTTGATTTGGATCTGCTTCAATAAAGCCAACATCGGCTTCGTACTTCTTTTCAATGACAATTCCTTTCTCTCCAAAGCGGCCTTGGGCTGAAGAGGCACATTCATCCAATATGCTTATAATTTTGACTTCTTCATAATTAGGGATCTTAATCCGCGCATAACTCAAGAGATTATCAATGATCTGATTGCCCTCCCATACCTTTTTCTCAATATTAGACAAATGGCGGTTATCATTAAGTTCCGCCTTTTCCTTCCTTAAATTGTAAGCAGCCAAATGGATGACTCCCAAAGGATTACGCAGTTCATGTGCGACCGTTGCCGCCAGGGTTCCTATATCAGCCAAACGGCTGAAATGTTTAAGCTCCTTCTGGGTTTTGATCAATTCCTTGGAACGCTCATCCACCAACAGCTCCAGACTTTCTTTGTCCCGCCGCAAGATTTCTTCAGCCTTTTTACGCTGGGAGATATCCACAATGGACGCTAAAACACTAAAACCTTCCTCAGTTTCAATAGGTGTTAGTCCGATTTCAACGGGCACTTGTTTACCATCTTTTTTTAATGCATAAAGTTCCCGCTCAGGCCCCATTGGCCTCGGTTTTGGATCATGATTGAATTCATCCCGATAACCAGGATGTTTGTCCCGGAACTGTTGGGGCACCAATTCTTCAATCTTCATATTAAGTAGTTCTTGACGGGAAAACCCAAATAAATTTTCAGTGGTTTTATTGACCAACTGGATCTTGCCTTCCTTGTTCACCATGATTTTAGCAATAGGTGAATATTCCACCAACCGTTCAAAACGTTCCTGGGAGAATTTACGCTCAGTAATGTCGCGGTAATTGATGACAATGGCACCCACAACCGGGTCATTGAGCAGATTGCGTCCTGAGCCTTCCATCCATCGCCAGCTGCCGTCTTTGTGCTGCATACGGCAAACAGCATGATCAATCCCTCCGGGAGTTTGCAACAGCTCCAGGAATTTCTCCTTGACCAATGGAATATCTTCAGGATGCATCCATTCAAACATCGGGCGCCCTAAAAACATTGTCGTGTCATAACCCAAAATATTCTTACTCGAAGGACTGGTATAAATCACCTTGCCTCTTGTATCCACCAAGGCAATCACTTCAAAACTGTTTTCAACCAAACTCCTAAAGCGCGCTTCATTATATTTAAGGCCTTCTTCAGCCTTCTGGCGTTCATAGAGGGCTGCCCCCAAGCTCAACACAGTCACCGCGATCACACCTAGAAAACACTCTACAATAGCTAATTGTTCCGGAAGCCGCTGGCCGACAAAAGGACCTAAGTGAAGGATAGAACCTATGACTGCTATAACTGCGGTTGTTAAAATCGAAACTGTGGCGCCTGGAAAGCCAAAACGATAGGTGGCCCAGATGGCAAAAGGTAATATCAAATACGTAACATGGGAATAAAAACCATATTCAGGAAAGGTGCCCATAAAAACACCGGTATTCACGGCCACAAGCACCAAGGTCACCATAATGGCTTCTAAAATATTTTTCCAGGAACTAAATTGCCATAATTCCTTGTGATAGGTCAGAAAAATGGAAGCAATCACAAATATGCCCACCATATCCCCAAGCCACCAAGTAAACCACACCATATCAAAAGAAATATTGGCCGCAGGATGGACAACATAAACCGTGGATGTACCGATAATGGCGCTAAACGAGCAAGCGACCATGGCAGAAAAAACGAATTTAAAAATATCACGGATTTTAGAAAGATACATTTCATCGGTAAAACTGTGCAGCAGAAAGGTACAGGCCAAAGCTTCCAGGCTATTACCAACACCGATCACCGCCGACACCCCGAGCGCCTGACCTGGTAACCATCCTTGATGGATAAAATCTAACAAATTGGAAAAGAAAGCACCGGCCCAGATCCCAGGCCAAACCCTATGCCCCAAAAACCAAACGGCAACGAAGGCAATTCCTGAAGGCGGCCACACGGGAGAGGCATTGGTGCCTTTGAAAGCCAATTGAAGACAAGCATAGGCCACCAAAATGTAGATTAAGGCCAAACCAGTGCAAAGACGGCCAGTGGAGACACCTTCTAATTTTTTAAACATAAAAGTTAGTATACTACGGGTCATCCCTTTAGGGCAACAGTCTTCATATGCTCATGTTCAGCGAGCCAATTCTTGACACCAGAAACATCACTCCAATTATAATCTGTTTCTAAAAGCAAGACCGTCTGGATAAAGGCCAAATGTGAATACCCTTGTGGAAAATTACCTGTAAGGCGACGGGTAGTGATTTCAATGTGTTCGGAAAAAAGACCAGAAGGGTTGGCACACTTAAGTATATTTTCAAAAACCCTACGGGCTTCTTGTTCTTCACCAATAAGATATAAAGCATTAATCATCCAAAAGGTACACACGATAAAAGCATTTTGCGGAATACCAAAATCGTCAGCCTCTACATAACGAAAAATAAAACCGTTTTTTGCCAGATTTTTATAAATTTGTCTGACGGTACTGACCATCCTGGGATCACGACGATCAAGAAACCCATAATGAAGCATCAGGAGTGTTGATGCATCCAGCTCTGTCCCTTCATAATACATCACAAATGATTGCAACGGTTCGTTCCATCCCTTTTCCAAAATGTCCTCTTTGATTTGTGCAGCAAATTTTTGGCAACGTAGGGCTACCTCTTTCTTCCCTAAAAACTGGGCAATTTTAGCGGCCCTGTCTAAAGCCACCCAACTCATCATCTTGGAATGCACATAATGTTTAGGCTCACCACGGCGCTCCCATATCCCGCAATCCGGCTGTTTCCACACGTCTTCAATATGCTTGACCAGGGAACAAACCACCGTCCATATTTCTTCTTCAAAGTACATCTGGGTGCGATGATTGATGAAAAAATAGGCATAAATAGTTTCCATCAGTTCCCCATAAACATCATTTTGTTTCTGCCGCCAGGCATCATTGCCGATCCGCACCGGTCGGGATGATTCGTAACCGCTTAAATGACTTAATTCTATTTCAGTTAATTCTTTTTCCCCATTGATCCCATAGAGAACCGCGATATTGTCATATTTAAGCAACATCCGATTGAGGATAAAATTAATATAACGTGTGGCTAATTGCAGATGCCCCATACGCACATACAAATCAATGATCATGGATGCGTCCCTAACCCAACAAAAACGGTAATCCCAATTCCGACTTCCGCCAATGATTTCTGGTAAAGACGTCGTCGGTGCTGCAATCACCGCACCTGTCCTTTCAAAGGTCAATAGTTTCAAGGTCAACATGGAGCGGATGACCATTTCCAAATATTTTTCGGGAAGATCAGTACGCATGACCCAGTCTAACCAATAGCTTTTAGTTTTTTCATATTCCACATAAATTTTGTGAAGACTAAGGTCCTGTAACTTTTCGTGGTATGAAAGCAGGAAAAAAGAAGATTCCTTAAGCTCAATGGGTTCCCCTGAGAGGACCTGGCGGGTATCTAAATTAGTATAAAGGAAGAAATTGTCGTAATTACCTTTCTGAGTTATGACCTCAATACACCCTTGATGACAGACAAACCGAGCTTCGCCAAGAGCATAATTAGGCATAGGCTTAAACTCAACAAAAATTTTCGGAAAACCTGAGATCACCCGGATATTTCGATGGATTTCAGGTGGATAATACACCTGGCCCAGTGAAGTATGAAAACGGGGCATGTAATCCCTTACTTCAAAAATGCCATGCTCAGTTTCAAATACAGTCTTGAGAATAGCCGTGTGATCAATGTAGCTTTGATATGTCTTACGTGTGTCTAACGCGGAGATCTTAAAATACCCTCCCTTTTCTTCATCCAGAATGCGTGCAAATAAAGATGCTGAATCAAAAAAAGGAAGGCATAACCATTCAATACTGCAATCAGAAGTAACCAAGGCCGCACTGGTACAATTGCCTATGATGCTGTAACAATCATAATTTTTCATACGCACCGTAGACCAGATGTTTTAAAAACTCTGTCACCTCCTGTGGTCCTTCTAAAAAATATTGTGAAGCTGATGACCGCGATTGGCCTACATAAACAGTGATGCCTATGTGCCTCAACGCTTCAAAAGCATCTTCATCGGTGCTGTCATCTCCTATATAAATCGACAAGGTGCTTCCTTTGCCTTTAAGGATTTCCTGCTTTCGTAACAACCATAGAGCAGCTTTCCCTTTATCCCATTCAATGGGAGGTCTTATTTCAAGTACTTTCTTGCCGGCTTGGATCCTAATCATATTTAACCGCTGATAAGGCCTACAAATGTGGTCAAAAATCCTTCTTACCAATAACTCTTTGTCACGAGCAACCAAACGGTAATGCACACTTAAGGTCACCCCTTTATCCTCCATGAATGCACCTTGAATTTCCGACAACTCTGTGATCAATTCGTATTTGATCTTCTGCATAATCGAAGAAATTTGTACAGGAATAAGGCTTTCAAAATGCATTGAGGACCCTTCTATTTGCCATCCGTGATTACCGATATAAATGATCCCTTCAATGGCCACCATCTGTTTTAAATCCACCAAGGCACGTCCGCTGATAATCACCACCTGGTAACGCGGGATTTTGACCAAACGCTCAAGCAATTCTTTATTTTCTTGCGGCAAAATCGCTTGTGAAGGATTTGGGGCAATGGGCGCTAATGTTCCGTCATAGTCTAAGAATAAAATGACATTCTTCTCACCCATGGCCTGTGCTCTACTGTCCCAACTCTCAAGAAAATTCTTCACAACCTGCCTCCTCTGGTACTTATAAACTTTATTAATGAACGCTTGGCTTAACGTTCTGGTCTCGTATACCTTTGAGCGCCCAATACTGCACTACCATGCCTGTTAATAGACAGCCGATAAACAAACCCTCTCGAGTACCTTCTGTCCCATGAAAAACATTAACAATTAATGTCGCTCCCAATAGTGATGAGATAATGATTAATGTCCAATCAAAAATGATGATCATCAAACACATGCCCACAATACCACCAACCACAAAGATCAACCATGAATACGGATCTTGCTGGATTGTGGATGAAAATATGCTCATTAACAAATACCCTTCCCCTAAAAATCCCACCCCAAATACGACTGTAAACCATTCAAAAGTGATAGACAGCAATGCACCCAAAACTCCCAAGACGATGGCCATTAACAATGCCATCCAATCGCTGGAAAAACCCAGGGCTGTAGCGCATTGTGCCCCGACTAAGAATCCCGCAGTCCCAACACACAACCAGAAAAGATTCCTGCCCGCGAACACGAGTAAAAAACCAAACAGTAAATTAAGAACTATCATAGAAATCACCTAATATAAAAGACCCTGTATTTTCTTCAGTATTATGCCTGCGGCTTCTTTGTTTGAAGTCACCCCACCTACCCTAACCTCTACCTTCGTGGAATTATCACCCACTTTATGAATATCGATCCACATTTCACTCCCATTGGTGTAAGAACCCTTGATCTGTGTCACTGTATCTTCATGGATTTCTTTGACCACTTTCAAATTAAGCCCCTGTATGGCTGAATTCGTGGCATCAATGGTCGCTTGATAGGAAGCATGAAATTCCTGGGTCAATTTTCCTGAAAGCCAAACCGCTGTCCCAGCTCCTCCTGCGACTCCTGCAAATATGGCAAAACACCCCGTTAGGTTCATCATCAACATGGCGGCTAACAACAAATGCGTAGTTTTCTTTACCATATATCCTCCCATCCAGAGCAAATATACAGTTTTAGAGATTAAGACAAAATGAAGTAAGAATTAATTTTATATAACCACGGAATGCTGATTCTCTGATATGGAAGGTCGATTCTCTACTATGGAGGGCAAGATGACTTTAAAGGCACTCCCTACCCCGAGTTGACTTTCAACCTGGATTTCTCCATGATGAAGTTTGGCAATGGTATGAGCAATATACAGCCCCAATCCGCTACCTGGCGCATCATTGTCTTCATGATAAAATTCTTTAAATATTTTCTCCATATTTTCAGGAGCAATTCCAGGACCCGCGTCACTAATTGTGCTTATAATTTTGCTATCTGCATATTCAATACACACATCCACACACCCTCCTTCTGGTGAAAATTTGATGGCATTATTAATAATATTAAAAAATAACCGACGTAAATGAAGCCGTTCCCCTTTAATCATCAATGGTGGAGTGATATTTTGATAATTCATCCTAATCCCGATGCCTTTGTTAGCAGCGATCAGACGATTTTGATCAGTGATTTCACTAAAAAATTCAATAAAATCGAATTCTTCAAATTGAAATACATCCGGTTGATACCCCAATTTAGTCAAAAGTAAGAGATCATCCACGGTCCTCAGCACACGTTGGGACTCTTCCATCACAATCCGTAGGGCCTGCTGGTACTCCTGTTTAGTGCGCTCTTTCCGCAGTAAAAGTTCGGCTTCTCCTTGGATGATTGTCAAAGGGGTTTTTAACTCATGGGCCACATGGTAGCTGAATTCTTCAATGTGTTTAAATGATTTCTCCAGACGGGCGATCATTTCATTAAATGATTCGATCAACGACGCCATTTCCCGATCAAAATGCTTAGTTTTAATCCTGGCACTTAGGTCCTCTTGGGTGATACGTTTGGCCATGTCTGTGATTTCATACACTGGCCGTAAAATCCTGGCAGCCAATAGTCTTCCTACAAAGTTTGTCAAAATCAAAATCACTGGAACACTGATCGCGATGGAATACAGCCAATTACGTAACTGTTGCATGATGGGATCTTGGGGCATGCCTACCTGGATCAAATATCGACCAACAGACCTCTCTCTAAAAGGATAATTAATCACCCTGATATTTCTATGCCCCACATTTAATGTCCTAAAACTGACCCGGCCCTGTGCTGGGAATTGAGTATCTTCCAAAAAAATACTTTGCAAAGGCTTATCTAAATTAGGTGAACTGATCATTACTTTTGCATCTCTACTGACAAAATTAATGTAGTCCCTATTCAGATTAAGCATTTGCGCTTGCTTAGACCATTGTTGTGAAATTTTCCATGTCTTGTACTGAAAGAAATTCTCATTCTTAATGACCATGGTCTTATTTACAGCCTCAGTCAGTGCGCTGCGACTTTCACCTAAGACATCTAAATACGACCTTATAGCTAAATCGACGGCTTGGGCCTTGACTTTAAGCTGTTGGTCGGTTTGCTTTAAAAAAGCGTTGGAGATAAGATAAAGGACCCCACTAAAGACAATGAGGATCAAGCCTAGGATGGCGGTGTATAGAATGCTGATTTCAAACTTAATGGAATTAAATTTCATGCGGATTTCAGCACATACCCCGAGCCGCGCAAGGTATGGATCAATTTCTTTTTAAACCCATCGTCAACCTTATTACGCAAATTACGGATATGGACATCAATGACATTGGTCATGCTGTCAAATTGCTCATTCCATACATGTTCAGAGATCATGGAGCGGCTGATCACCTGTCCGACATTCAGCATCAGATATTCCAACAAAGCAAACTCTTTGGAGGTCAAAACCATCATCTTCCCCGTCCTTTTGACTTCATGGCTAAGCTGGTTGAGTTCTAAATCAGACACTTTTAATAGCGAAGTTTTGTTAGCTGTAGGCCGTCTTAATAAAACCTTGACACGGGCGAGCAATTCTTCAAAAGAAAAAGGTTTGGTCAAATAATCATCCGCCCCTGAGTTAAGCCCCATCACCTTGTCTTTCACCGCAGCCCGCGCAGTCAGCATTAGGATAGGAGTATTGATTTTCTTACTTCTTAATTGACGGCACATCTCAACCCCATCATGCTTTGGCAACATGATATCGAATATCATCAAGTCATAGGTATTAATCTCAGCTAAATACAGTCCTTCTTCCCCATCGTAAGCGATATCAACCGCGTAATGTTCTTCTTTAAGCCCACGTGCGATAAAATCTGCGATACGTTTTTCATCTTCAACGACAAGAATACGCATATGAAAGTCTCCTTGTAAAAAATGAATAACATTCAGATAGATATATTGAAGAAAATTGCATCAGTTGTACATGTCTTGATTCTGCTTTATACTGACTTTTCTCTACTACTTCACGTCTAAAAAAACTTCCCTAAGATCAGTATAAGAAATGACCCCGCGACATGCCCCCTTATCATCAATGACAGAAAGCAGTTGAAGGCCATGTTCTTTAAAAATCTTATAACAATCATCAATGCTTGCCTCAAGATGAACACTAACACAAGACTGACTCATACACTCCCCAGCTGTCATTTCCAAAGGATTTAAGCCGCGGGCAAGGGCACGGCAAATGATATCGTGGTCCGTGATCATACCAATGAGCTTACAATCAATGATGTTTTCAACCACCGGTATCCCTGCGCAGTTTTCGTCCACCATCATCTGGGCCACCTCTTTTAATTTAGTCAACGGTGAACAATAAATGGGATGAACACTCATGATTTCCTTGACCTTCATACGTACTCCTTACTGAAATCTAATTCTGTAATCAAGGGAAGGTGGTCAGAAGCGACCTTTTCGAGACCGGAACGGGGAACATTAATAGAACGGACCTGGAAGCCAGTATTAAAAAAGACATAGTCAATACGGCTTAAAGGATAATAGCCAAACCAAGTACTGCGAGGACGATGGCCAGCCAGGACCATCTGACTATCCAAAAGACGATGACAAATTTTTTGATATACCGCTGATTTAGGAATAGAATTAAAATCCCCGCAAAGAATGACCGGCCCCTGGCAATCTGGATGTTGTAACCATTGCTCACTTAATAAGGCCTCGGCTTGAAGTATTTGTTCTTTCGGCCACAAACTTAAATGCGTATTAAACACCTGAATTTTCTTTCCTTCAAAATCAACACAGGTCCATAATGCACCACGGGGCTCATGCTGCCGCCTTTTAGAAATTATATTCGGTAAAGGACCAGATTTGATCAAGGCCATGGGATACCGGCTTAAAATGGCGTTCCCATACTGTTCATCTTTCCAGCGAAAAGCAGGGTTAAAATGGTATTTCATTTCTAGCTTTCTGGCGATCATGTCAACCTGGTCTATTCTTCCTGAACGCATACGCCCCACATCTAGCTCCTGTAAAGCAATGATATCCGGATTATATTTTGAAATCACCTTGGCAATGCGCTCCGTGGAAATACACCCATCCATGCCGCAACATCCATGCACGTTATAACTCATGATCGTCAGGCTATTTGAAGAAGTATCCCTGTGCGATACAGAATTTAAGGTTTCTTTATTTAAAAAATGCTGTACTGTGTGCCGTAAATCAAGAGGACGTAAGAAATTCTTGTTATTCTCAATTTCGACCGGGGCATCCATAGGTAACAGCGTAAAGCCATGCGTCTCCTCCGGGCTCATGGTGGCATGCGACCCATATTCCAAAGGAAAGCTGATGGCCTGCTCACCTTCACACCAACCGGAGATAATAAATTCTCCGGCGTCTGGATGCATACACACCCGCAGTAAATCTTCTTTCACCTCGTCAAGAAATGGGTGGTCTTGGCCCAGTATTTTTTTCGCATCATCCGGAAAAAGAAAACAACCCCATGAATTCCAGGCAAGCACCCTGTTCCCCTTCTTGGTCAGCACCAAAGGGATCTTAAGTTCAGAAACTAATTTTTTAGCAAAAAGACTGGTCTCACTGCTACTGAGGGTCCTCTTAAGATAAATATGCCCTAAGGGTCCCATGGCTGTCACAATGACCTTATCATCACCAAATAATTCCTCTATAGCTTCTTCAACGGTACGGCCGTATTTGGCTAAATAAGGTGTGGTCTTAGACTGCCCATGGTCTGAATACACCCACAAATCGTAGTGGCGGTAAGGAGACTCCTTAATGACATGATCAATGCGCCTGACGGCATCATCGATCCCGCGCAGAGACCAGTGTGCAAAACCCGATGATGGTCCACGTCCGTGGGCTTGCTCATCATACCCTAAGAAATTCAAATGGATCACAGGCATCCCACGCATAATATCAATACATACGCCTGCTGTAATAAATTCCCGCAATAAAACACATACCAAGGAACGCAGCCACACGAATTCCAATTCCCTGAAAAAAAACCTTCCCTTCAAGGTACCTCTCATGCAATCAAATACCGCCAGAAATAATTCAATAATAATCAAAATAAAAGTACGGATAAAAATATCTACGTATAAAAAGACTAGAAAAGGGAGAATAAAAGGATTAATGGCCCACAACACTCCATCCCATCCCATGCGTGACCAGCAACAATGGGATTCCTTGGCAGAACCTGTAAAAATATCTGAATATGCACTACCACCAGATAATAGACCAGCCCCCTTGCTCTCAAGTCGTTTTTCAAATTTCTCGACGAAAGAAGGGTCCAGCATCTTGACAGCCTGACCGCTTTGCCTGTCAAAGAAATGAAAAGCGGGCACACAGCCTTTGATGCCATAAAATATCTCTGCTTGCACCGCAGCTGTATTAGAAGGTAAACCAGAATAAAAGGAACGCAGGATATAACGTTTACTAGATAATAATCCTTGCAGAAAAGGAAGATTTTTCTTCTGCAGGGCCCGATTGAACTGGGTCATGGACAGTCCATCAATCTGGACCATCACCAAACCAGGTTCCGTGGTGGGTTGCTTTAATTTAGACAGGCGTAAAAGACGTATCGTCCATTCACTACGGCTAAAAATACGTCTCAGGCTTCTTAACAAAACTTCGATACGTCTGATCATCTTGACCTCTACTCAATAGGCTTCGCATCTTCTTTTGGGACAATCTCCTTATTCAATTGGTTGATAAGGCCTTCGGCGTTAAATATCTTAAGCCATTTATCTGAGGCAAAGGTCTGTGAAATCATAACAACCGTTGCGATTAAATAAACAGAGGCACAAGATAATCCAATCAACATTTTAGTGCCCATACTCCATGGGGTATAAAGAAACAGGGATATGTGTAAAACAATAAGGCCAATCAATAAAAAAATAAGGCACATCCCCATGCTAAAAAGGCTCATGAACAGCAAACGAAATGTCTTGATACTGCGCACGTACATCAATGATACTTTAAGGCCAGTCAGTTCCATATAGTTCCCAGCATTGGCACTGGATCCCTTAAACGCCGAAGAACCTAAGAATAAAAATAATGCCCACATGAGCTTTTTCATGCTTTCTCCCTGGTAGTTGATTTTCTGCGTCGCACGCTCAAAAAGAAACCGACTGCAAAACTATAAACAGCTACCTGGCGCAATGCCTCCCAGGGTTTCTCTTTGATCTGCTGTTGAGTACTTTCTAAGAAATTACGGGCGGAACCAATCCCTTGCTCGAACAAATGATTAAATTGGGTATAGGGCCCGCTCGCACGACTAACCATTTCAGAAAACATATGCGCAACAGCTGGATTTGCTGCCTTGACCCTCAAATCTTGAATAGCCATTTTTTTGTATTTAATGGCTTCTTCTAATGCACAGACAGTATCTTCTATCTCACAAGGCATGGTCATCCTCTTTTAAATTCCCTCCCCGAAGGGAGGGAATAAAACAATCGGTTAATCACGAGACCGCACATTGCCGGCAAAGAAGCCTAAAAATAAACAACCTACGGCCACCCCAGCGACAATAGGCCAGGGATTCTCATGGAGCTGTTTATCAGCCTGGCTAATAATCTGCTGGAGATGTTCTTGGCCTTGCTTCAATCTTTTTTGGGCCTCACTGCCGGCTTGTTTTAATTTCTCTTCACCTTCGCTGATTGTTTTGGAAACATCGTCTCTTGTGTAAACATCCTGCATAGGCACCTCCATGATTAATAGACCATAAGACTGTTAAACTTGATGCCATATTAACGAAACTAAGATGAACGGAAGATGAAGATAGGATTATATTTGATCAGACCCTTTCGAGAGCGATCTCCTGCCTTTCTGACAAACCAATCAATGCACCTGCCGCCTTGGTTAAATTCTTCACTAAACCCCATTGGGCCTGCATCAAACGCAGTTTGCTTTCCCAATAACCCTGTTGAATGGTCTTGCGTGAAAATCCTTGCATGCATAATGTTTTGTATACCTCTAAGGCTTTCTCAGCACATTGGTCCATAGAAAAATCACGGGCGGTTTGATGGCAAGCTTGCTTGATCTTTTTTAATTTGGCCGGCGTCAATTTTTCAACCCACTCAAGTCCTTCCACAAAATCATCAATGTTCTCTTGGCCCAATAAACAACCATTGATACGGTCTTGCACCACTTCCCTGACACCCGGCGCATCAACAGCCACGACTGGCACGCCTGAGGCCATGGCCTCATCTAAAACCATGCCTTGGGTTTCGCTCTGGGAAGCAAAAACAAAAACATCCATGGCATGATACGCATCTACCAATTCTTTTCCTTTAAATACACCGGCCAAATGCAGGCGTTGGCTTAAACCTTCTTGGGAAAAAACTTCCTTGATGATTTCTTCGGATGGACCTTTGCCCCCAATTAAAAAATGCGTCCTGGGATGCTTTTTCATAAATTGGACCACGGCCCGTGTCAAAAATTCTAAATTCTTTTCTGGCGCCAAACGTCCAATATGGCCGATGACAAAAGCACCCGGTGTGATACCCATTTTCTTGCGCAATGCCTTGCCCGCACCACGGGTAAAATTTTTTACATAAACTCCAGTGGGGACCACAGAAATAGGAGTTTCTACTCCCCTTTCTTGCATCATCTTCATAATGCTTTCACTGGGCGCAAAGACCGCATCTGCAAGATTGGCGTAACCAGTGGATAATTCAATCATAAAACGTTTTAAAGCTTCTTCATTACCTGGCATATAATGTACATTTTCTTCATATAAAGTGTGATGAGTAAAAACCAGCGGGGCATTATATTTGGAGGCAACCCTTAAGGCTGTGTCCCCCACTAAAAAAGGATGCTGAGAATGTACAATATCCGGATGAAAATTCTCAAGCGCCTCCTCTAATATGCCTGGAAGAGGTAACTGCAAGGAAAAATTAGTGCCATTGAAATTGGCCACCGCAGGGATACGCACCACATCTTCTTCAGGCTTCATATCAGGATATTCGGGGACCACAATAACCACCCGATGGCCACGTTGGCGGTATTCATTGGCAAATGATTCAATGGATTTTTCCAAGCCACCTACAATGGGTTTATACGTATTGGTCATAAGCAAGATATTCATACCAAAACCTCCAACCTGTTTAATTTAATTGAGGTCGTATTTTCTTTGACGGTGTACGGTGCGTGACCAGCTAACCATACCTCTATTTTCGGAGCTGCTTGGTGCCAACGGGCCTGCCAACTGACATCAACATGTTCCTCAAGGACTTTGATGCTTACCGAAATTTCACCATAAATGGTATAAACAGGGCCTAGAGAAATCCTTTCTTTAGGCTTAAGCCATTCTGGCGGAATACCGGAACATAAAATAAGCATGCGTTCAGAAAACTCTTCACGCACAAACATATTACGGACTACCATCACCCATTCGGCAGATGCCCATACATGCTGCCCATCGCCCATACAACCACCTTTAGTGCGCGGGTGAATGGCTTCAGGCCATTGCCCTGTTGGTGTTGCAAGTGATGCTGTAGATTTAACGATATCAAAAAATTTAGGGTTGCCTGCCCGTAACAAGACCTGCGCGATATGAAGTGTTAGATAAATATTGATCCCAGAATGGCTGATTTCATGATAAAAGGCCCCTTGCAAAAAATATTTATCCATCAAAAACTTGGCTGTTTGTAAAATTCGTTTATCATCCGGCCTATAAATTTGCAATGGGTAAGAGGCAACCAGTGGACCAATAGCTGCGGCATCCATGCGACGTGAAGGAGACGCAGGAATACCCAATTGAGATAACCGGTTTTGCTGTAAGGCAATGCTGTTCTCAACTGTATTTGACAAATCCTGCATTTGATTTTGAAAATCTTCCGCCATGGCATGATCTTGACTAAGGGCGATCTGGGCAGCATCCCTTAATCCTGCAATGGCCCAAAAATCATCCCAATAATAAAAATCACTGGGCCCAAAATGCTCAGCACTGAAACCCGCAGGTAAAAGCCCGGCATGAGCTGGATCAGCATGTGTCATCTGCCGTTTGCGCTCAATCCATTTGGCTGCTTTATAAATGCTTTCACACCATTCCTTCTTGATGACTCGATTGCTCGTATCGATAAATCTTTTAATGGCCCAGATGGCCTGTCCATTGGAATCCCACTCACCATCTTGGGACATGAAATAACCTGCGGCCGTCTGGCGGCTGGGAAAACGATCAATGATATTTTCTATGTTCTTGGATATCCCAACAGCCATCATGGCTTGTAAAATAAATGCAGCATCCCGAAACCAAAAACGTTTATAGGTAAAGGGCCCTGGATAAATATCCCCAGGGGAATGCAGGATCATTGCCTTGATAGAGGCATCAAAGAGGAATTGAAAATGCTTGTCAGGCACTTCTAACACTGCCACCTTCTGCATCTGCGACTCCCAGCTGCTAAAGCTATTTGAAGCCGCATGTGACAAAGGGACGTGTATATTGACTTGTAGTGGCTGTTTGGGCCCAAGTGCATAAACGGCTGCTGAGGTCCCCATCCCCACCTTGCAGGAAATTGGGCCTTTGGCTGCCTGCTTAATATCCCACAAATCACCAGAATCATAATTGGCAAATATATAACGAAATGGTTTTTGATCTAGAAAAATCTGGTCCTTTTTATTCACCACCCAACCTTTTTCATCATCCAACAATGATATATCCTTAATGAAACTCACCCCCTCAGGATTGTAGGGCCTTACACATATAAGAAGCCATGATGCTTGGGCTGCATGGGCATGAAAGTTCACCACACAGGTCGGATTCTTCTCCATCTTGACCTCAACGCGTGAACCTAAACTAAATCTTTCCGACTTTGAATTAGTTAAAACAGCGATGGTATCTTTTAAGTCCAAACCTTGTTCCACCTGCGCCAAACGTGAAGGGACAAAAAGACTCTTTTCATGAATGATCCATGCATCCAAGGACCACCCGTCAAAGAATGGAGTGACTAATCCGCAAGGATCTACGATTGGAAAATCAGAAACCCCCGGTAATCCCACTGCTGTCCAATTTCGGTGGGTCAAATTGATATGGGTCAGGCTAAAAGCCCTTGGCACAAAGGCTTTATCATTAGGATTAAACTGCCGTTCCACCCAAAATGGCCATACCCAGTCCAAATTATTTTGGATGGCTTGGCTATTAATTAATCCACGGGCCTGTAGAACTGCTCCTGAGCGCAATAATTCCACGGGTACCCAGACTTCGGAAGGTTTAGAAAAATGCTGCAAATTAGAAAAAACGACCATGGGATCCAAAAATCCCTTAGCCTGGGCCAAACGCCTTAAAATAAATTTCCATAAAGACCACATCTAAAATTTACCCTCCAATATGGAAGAATTCCCTAAAAAAAAAGGGAATTCTTCCGTTACTGCCGCTTGGATTTTATGGCTACCGTTATGCGGCAGGAGGTGCACGACGTCCCAATAAAAAAGAAGCCAAAAACAGTATCAAAAAAACAACAAACAAAATCTGGGCAATTTCCGTCGCAGTCCCGGCAATACCTCCAAAGCCTAAGAATGCGGCGATGATGGCAACAATCAAAAAAGTAACTGACCAATTTAACATATGCCCGCTCCCTTCAATAGATTTACAAAATTGATACCAGCAAGGTATCTTTTTATAATTTCCCTCCGACATGCGCGGTCTTTTTCATGGGTTGACCACAGCAGCTGCGCTGTTTTTCTGATGTCGCTCCACATACTTCACATTCATATTCTTGTTTGATCTCTTTGTTCTTTTCCATATCCCACCTCCTTAGTTTTATTAACAACGCCATCCTAACGAAATGCACATGAAGAAAAGGTTAAAAAACAATTAAACGATTGATAATGAAATCATCCAAGGCCTTAAGGAGAATTGATCCTTGTCGTCGTTGTTGTCGTCACTGTTTGCGAGGCAGCAGGAATTTGAGTCACTGGAACATTATTTGCGGTACTCGCTGGAATAATCACCGTTGCAGGCTCTATCTTGGTAATTCCAATGGCAACCATTCGTTGGTCCTTACTAATTGTATCCCGAGTATACTCTACCCTAACATAATCGCCGTTGCTCAGATCAGTCAGCTGATTAAAATTCCGATAGGCGGTGCTTGCATTAATCTTGAAAACAAGCTCCCCATTTCCAGTCGCATCAAGTCCAGGCGACTTACTGACTAAGGACGGAACTTCCACTGATATGGTATCTGTATTCATACCCCTAAAAATGCCGTCAATGGGATTACTATAATTGGCTGCCCATGCATGACCGTATAAAAAGATAAGACACACAAATAAGGTGCAAATAATTTTTTTATACATACTTGATCCTCCTCATCTTACGAACAACAATGTTTTATGTCCTTTTAAACAAAAATAGACCGCAAACTAACAAAACCACTGCTGGGATTAAAAATAAAATAAACAAAACTTTAGCAATGTCCAAGGCTGAACCTGCAATATTGGTAAACCCAAGCATTGCCGCAATGATCGAAATGATAAAGAATAATGCTGCCCATCTCAACATAAGCATTCCCCTTTCTTTTGTTCCTACATGCTTCGATTCGCATCATTATTAACTGAATCCTCAGCAATCTCATTAAGCATGCGATTAGCTTGCTTTTCTTCCCCTAACGTTTCTTGCAACAACTCTTCAATGCGGTTATACCCCAAAAGGGATGCATGGGTTTGTGCGGTCCCGTAAGCTGATATCTCATAATGCTCAACCCTTTGAGCAGAACCAATAATACCAGCGTCACGGGCAGCGCATCTATCTGCCTTGTGGATCATTTCCTCACCTTCTTCAATAAGGCCTTTCATGGCTTTACAGGTCACTTGTTGCGGTTTATGCCCCAGTTCTTTGAAAGCCTCTTCCAGTCGACTGGCATGCCTCTTAGTTTGCTCAAGATGGCTTTCGATAGCACTTTTTAATTTCGTAGAAGTCGTCGCCTTAGCTATTTTAGGTAAAGCCTTGATCAATTGATTCTCAGCACTGTAAAGGTCTTTTAATTCTTCTAAGAATAATTCATCCAATGATTTGATCTTTTCCATAATCAACCCTCCTTCAAAAATTTGTAATTTGTTGGTTTTCTCTCCTTAATGCACATCGGTAATATACCAAGGGCAAAATAAAGAGATGATGAAGAAAGGATTAGAATGTGAAAAAAAGAAAAAGGCCACGATTATCATGGCCTTTGCCTGGGGATTAATAGAAGGGTGGTACGGCAGAAAGATGTTGCGGGAATTATAGTGTTATAATATCAATTTCAAAATGAAGAAAAGATGAATCTACAATTAAATCTTAGTTTCCAGGATTTCTTTGACCTCAGAAGGTTCTACTTTTTCAATAATCCCTTGTTCGATTAATGAAGCCATATCTTGTTTAATGGTATGCATTCTCTCAGCTTGGCCAGTTTCCATATAACCACGGATTTCATGCGTGCGGTTCTGGCGGATTAGATTACTGATAGCCAATGTGCCAATAAGAATTTCTGTTGCTAGAACCATTCCGGGACGGTCCACACGCCGGATGAGATTTTGGGCACACACACACTGCAAGGATTGGGCCAATTGCACCATTCCAGAAACCATCAACTCACGGACTTCATCCTTGTTTTTAATGCTCCTGGAACATAGATCACAATAACCTGCTTGTGTACTAAGCATCAACATTCACCAAGTCCTTACCAACGCTTTTGTTTTTCTTCTTTAAGAATCTGTTCAGCCTCAAGCCAATTCTCAAAATCAGTTCCTCCCTTTTGCTCATGGATTTGATAAGCCTTTCTTTGAACATCTTCAAAAGTGGGTGTTAATTCTTGCCCAAAGGATGTAGCCTCTTGAATTTGCCCTCGAGATTCAGGGTCTATGGAAATTGATGTGTTACCCCGATTGACTGATGACGCCTTGTGCTGATGATGTTTTGACATAATTTTCTCCTTCCTTGAGAGTTCACAAAACTGATACAAGTGAGCTCTTTATACATTCATGGATATTAATATAAACTATAAAAAATGAAGGGAAGATGAAATTGAAATTAAACGGTGCTCAAAAGAAGTATTACGGGGAAATGGCCAAAAAGAGATCCAAGAGAAACGCTTCCAGGGATATTTATTTGTTCTTGGGTGATGGCATTTGTCCATTGCTGAGGAGCATCAACAGGTAATGACAAAACAGTATCCGTCCATTGATGACCTTCTTCCATCAATTGCCGTGAAAATCTTGGCACAATCACAATTGCCCAGCTTGAACCTAATTTACGGGCAAAGGCAATTGTATACTTATTAAGGTTTCCTTGCACTTCCAAAGGAAGATATTCCCCCTTCATAAAAAGCTCACTGTTTTGCCGCCGTAGGCCCAACACTTTAGCAATAAGAAATAATTTTACGCGTCCATCAAATGGGTTCTCCATGACTTTTTTGAAATCTACACCCCCTTTGATCTCCCGCAACAAATCCTTCCTACGTTGATAGTCAACCTGCCTGCGATTATCTGGATCAACCAGGCTCAAATCCCACAATTCGGTCCCCTGATAAAAATCAGGAATACCCGGACAAGTCATCTTGAGCAAGGTCTGTGACAATGAATTTAAAATACCATCAGAGGCAATTTTCTTTTGAAAACCAAGAAAAGAATTTAAAAACTCATTCTTTTCATCTGGTTTTAATATTTCTCCGATAAAATTGACACAAGCCTCTTCATATTCGATGTCCTGTTTGATCCAGGTGGTATGCACCTTGGCTTCGCGTATCGCTTTGACCATGTATTCCTTCATCCGCTGGGCAAAATGTTCCTTTTTTTCTTCTTCAAAAGGATAGGCACCGATCAAGGTCTGGTAGATAAAATACTCATCGTTACGGTCCGGTGCCATGACACCCGCTACCATCTTTTTCTTGCTACGGTTGATCCTGTTCCAAATCAGGGCCTGCTGCCGCCATTGCCTGGGAATTTCTGAGAGCACATTTAATCGGGCGCGCACATCTTCCCCGCGTTTAGTATCATGGGTGGATGTTGCATTAATGGTGTGCGGCCAGCGTTTTTGCCGTTCTATCATGAATTCATGAAAATCTTTGAGGGTCAATCCAAACACCGACGGGTCCCCTCCAACTTCATTGAGTGAAATAAATCGATTATAAATATAAAAAGTCGTGTCTTCAGCACCTTTGGCCATCAGTGCTCCGGAAAATTGCTGAAATTTCTTAGTAAAATGATAATAAGCCTCTTTTTTCTTGCTAGCCAGATCAGGCGCAAATTCAAGCAACAGGATCTTGGCTATAAAATCAAGCTCATTGATAAGCCCTGGATTTTTGTTCTTTGCCAAAGCAATGGCCTCTTTAATATTAATCTTATCCCGTTCATTAAGCTCTCCTTCAGCACGATAGGCCCTATACACAGGAAATTGCGCCATCACCTCCACAATACCCCGCCGTAAGGCGTACATGGTCATGTCCCGCCCATAACGGTCCCCGTTGATGATCTGTTTAAGCAAATGCGCCAAGTTATCAATGTCCCCAGCCATCTGTTGGCCCATAAACATTTTCTTCTTCTCACTAAGCATCTTCCTATACGGAGTATTCTGCCCTGTAAAAGCCACATAAATACGCTCTATCATCTCTTCATTGTCCCTGTCGATAAAAATCTCGTTGACCACATTCATGAAATCATACCCCGTGGTCCCTTGCACCGGCATGCTTGAAGGCAGCGGTTCATGCATATCCAAAATCTTTTCAAGCGTGATATAAATATCTTCATCCCTTTGCCGTAATTTATTCAAATACGCGATAGGGTCATAAAGCCCATCGATGTGATCAACCCTTAACCCCGTGATTTGGCCTGATTTGACGAGTTGAAAAATAAAATTATGAGTGTGTTCAAATACTTCCTGGTCTTCCACCCTCAGGCTTAAAAGGCCATTGATGGTAAAAAAGCGGCGGTAATTGAGCTCTTCATTGCCTACCTTCCAGAAGGAAAGTTTAAAATGTTGATCACTTAATAATTCATCAAGCTTATTAAGGGATTGAGAATCACCAGGAGTACCATTGTAGGCCACCACCAAGGAATCAATGTAATTCTTGATTGTCTCATTCGAAACATAAAGTTTCCATAGGTGGGCCTTCAATAAAGCCAACTGATTGTAGTAATCGCTTAAATCTGCAGTTTCACTTAAGTGCTTGAATTGATTGCTACTTTCTAGGAATTGAATATAGTCTTTTTCTTCGCGTTGAATCTTTCCCTCAAACCAACTCAAATTACTCGCCAGCACCTTGCCATAAGATTCAACTTTAAGAGGGAATTTCCAATCAAAATAACGCACATTGAATCCATTTTCATCAAAGTTAAGCTTGATCTCATTTTTATCCAGGCATTTGCCGTATAGGTCCCCTAAAAAAGGGGCCAATAATTTACCCCTAAGGTGTTCATAAGGATGGTCCCACTGAATATCAAAAAATGGATAATACCGAGAGCGACGGCCATTTTCCAATATGTCCATCAATAAACGATTCTCGCTGTCAAAGGCCATATGATTAGGCACAATGTCCTGCACCCATCCTAATCCCCGCTCCCGGGCCTGAGCCGTCAATTGATCAAAACCATTCTTCCCTCCTATTTGTTCGTCGATCTGGGTGGGGTCCACCATATCATAGCCATGAGTGCTGTTCTTTCGAGATTTTAAAATAGGCGAGGCATAAATATCCGAAACCCCTAAATGGGCAAGATATTCGATCAGTCCTTTGGCATCTTCAAATGTAAAATGCGGATGGAATTGTAGGCGATATGTTGATTGGGGTATCTTCATATCCGCTGATATAAAGCAAAACTATACGGGTTAATATTTAAGACTTCTCCTGGAATGATTTTCTTCGGTAAGAGTGACCCTTTCCCCTGCCAATGAACTTCTGCTGAATCAATGAGCTTCTCTGCTGTTTGAGAATCATTAATGACTTCCATGGAAGCGGCCCCAAAATTCATCAACAAATAAATCGAACTCTCAGACCAATAGCGTTTGACCATGATCAGATGATCTTGTACTTCTACATCCATGCCTTCTCTGTTTAAATTGGCCAAGGCAGGAATATTTCTCCGTAATTCGAGAAGTTTTTTGTAAAAAGACCAAAGAATTTTGTGCTTACCTTGGTTACGTTTATTCCAATCTAATTTAGCCTTGAAGAATGTACCTTCATCCCCAGGATCAAATAATTTTTCTTTGAATCCTGCCTCGGCAAATTCACGACGACGTCCTTGCCGTACTGCTTCAATCAAATTCTGATCGTGAAAACTGATAAAATAAGTAAAGGGAGCTTCTTCCCCATATTCTTCTCCCATAAAGATCAAAGGGATATAAGAAGAAAAAATCAATGCCCCGGCAGCAAGTTTCAAGGCCTCAAAAGAAACTAAGGTGCTTAGCCGTTCGGCATGAGGCCGATTCCCGACCTGATCATGATTTTGTATACAGACGACAAATTTCTCAGATAAAATATCCATAGATGCATTTCCATGGCTTCTTTTCCTATATGGGGAATACTCCCCGGAATAAACAAAACCTTCCTTCATGGCCCGGGCAATCTGATTGACCAAGCCGAAATCCTGATAATACCCATGATTTTCTTGTGTCAGGACCGCATGAAGCGCATGATGAAAGTCATCGCTCCACTGGCTGTCTATCCCATGGCCTTCCCTCAGGATATCCAAAACAATGCGCCGGTCATTCAGATCACTTTCCGCGATCAGATGAAATTTTCTTTTATGTTGAATGGAAAAACTCTCCACCTCTTCGGCCATCTGACGAAGGATATGCCGCGCACTCATATCAAAAATGCCATGCACAGCATCCAACCGCAAGGCATCAACATGAAAGTGTTCCATCCAATAAAAGGCATTTTGTACAATATATTCTCTGACCCCATCGCTGCATGCATCGTCATAATTAATGGCCTTGCCCCAAGGAGTACGGTATTTGTCTGTAAAGACAGGCATATATTGCGCTAAAACATTACCCTCAGGCCCCAAATGGTTATAAACCACATCCAGGATAATGGCCAAACCACGCTGATGACAAGCATCGACGAATTGTTTGAGGGCTTGCGGCCCTCCATAGGAATTTTGGACAGCATAAGGGAAAACACCGTCGTAACCCCAATTGCGAGCACCTGGAAATTGGGCCACTGGCATGATTTCGACAGCCGTTATTCCTAAATCCGTTAAATCATCCAATCTTTTTTCTGCAGCCTCTAACGTGCCTGCATGAGTAAATGTACCAACATGAAGCTCGTAGATGATCATATTCTTTAATGGTATTCCTTTCCAATGGCTGTCATGCCATTCAAAGGCTGTATGATCAACCACACATGAGGGTCCAAACACATCTTCAGGCTGATAAAAAGAGGCGGGATCAGGGACTAAATTCCCATTAATTCGATAAAAATATTTAGTCCCAGGCAGAATATCTTCCAGTCTTGCATAGAAATATTCACCTTCACGAGTCAAATCGATTTCCCGAGGATTCGGGCTCACTATTGATAAAGTCAAGTGTTCTAATAAAGGGGCCCATACGGTAAACTCGCACGTCTTGTTGCCCTGATAACGCGCACCAATTGTCTTCATATTCCTGCCCATAAAATATTGACCGAACGGCCGGCACAGTAATGCCGGTCCTGACGGCGCAATAATCGTTTTTTATCATAGGAGCGAAAATCCTCTCCAGCCCTTTGGGATGTATCTACAAGCCGATACCATCTAAGCCCTTCAAATTGAGGCAGGTGGATAATGGCCGCCCGATAATTCATGTTAAAGACAAAGAAAATATGGTAATCTCCCACCACAAATGGGGCCTCATGGCCTGCCAATTGATAGCAGATCGTTTTAAGCAAAGGATTGTCCCAATGAGGAGCATTCAAAGTCCTGCCAAACCAAGAAATATCAGGTAATCCTTTCTTACTTTCTCCATTAAAGAAACGGCGTCGTCTTAAAAGGGGACAATTCTTCCTAAAACTAATGGCCTTGATCCAAAAACCGAAAATGTCAGGATATTGTTTAAGATGGTCCCAATTAATCCAGGTGATATCATTGTCCTGGCAGTAGGCATTATTGTTTCCGTTCTGAGTTCGCATCATTTCATCACCGTAAAGGATCATCGGCGTCCCAGATGAGAATAAAAGGCAACAAATGGCATTTCTAACCATCTGTTTTCTTAAGTACAATACCCGTTCATCTGAAGTTTCACCTTCGACGCCACAATTCCATGAAAGATTCTCATTCATGCCGTCCCGGTTTTCTTCTACGTTCGCTTCATTATGTTTTTCGTTATACGAAAAAAGGTCTCTAAGTGTGAACCCATCGTGGCAGGTAATAAAATTAATACTATTGTACGGCCTTCTCCCATCACTTTCATAAAGATCAGCTGAACCGGTCAGTCGCCGGGCCATTTCTCCTGCTTGGGCCTCGTCACCTTTAATGAACCGACGGGCTGTGTCCCTGAATTTCCCATTCCATTCCGACCAGCCTTTGGGAAATTTCCCCAATTGATAGGTGCTTAAATCCCATGGTTCAGCAATGATCTTGACCTTACTTAGAATAGGGTCCTTAGAAATCGCCTCAAAGAATAAAGATGATTGACTGAATTGTCCTTTCACTCGGGCTAATGTGGCGGCCAGATCAAAGCGAAAACCATCCACATGCATCACTTGGACCCAATAACGCAGGGAATCCAGCACCAATCCCATGGCCACGGGATTCTCAACATTAAAGGTATTACCGCAACCAGTATCGTTTAAATAAAAACGTAACTTCTCTTCTTGATTATCTGGATTTGCCACCAATGAATAATAAGTAGGATTATCAATGCCCTTGAAACACAAGGTTGGCCCCAAATGATTGCCTTCTCCGGTATGATTATAGACAACATCTAAAATCACCTCGATGCCAGCTTTATGAAGTTCTCTGACCAGAGACTTAAATTCATTAACCTCACAAGCAGGATGCATTTGAGTGCCATAAGAGGATTCAGGGGCAAAAAAACAGATGGTATTATATCCCCAATAATCAGATAGCTTTTTTTCCACTAATTCCGGGCGGACGAAGTATTTCTGTAAAGGCATTAATTCTACGGCATTAATGCCTAATCTTTTTAAGTGAGGTATTTTTTCGATAAAACCTGTATAGGTACCAGGATTTTTAACCCCTGAAGAAGGGTGTGCTGTAAAGCCTTTGACATGAACCTCATAAATAATCAGCTGGTCCATGCTGATCCCTGGAGCTTTGTCACCTTGCCAATCGAAATCTTCATCAACGACAATGCATTTAGGAACAATGGAAGTATTGTCCCTCTGGTCCATGACCAGATCTTTTCCCTCGGCATTGATATCATAGGCAAAAATCAAATGGTCCTGGTACTGGAATTTTCCACTCACCGCCTTTGCATAGGGGTCCAACAAAAGTTTATGTGGGTTAAATCTCTTGCCTTCTGCAGGGTTATACTCCCCATTGACCTTATACCCATAGAATTGCCCAGCCTTAATCCCTTTGACAAAAATATGCCAAACATGATCTGTGCGGTTAAGTTTTATAATGTCACTTGGTTGGGATTCCGGCGTATCAAATAATAATAAAAAAACTTCCTGGGCTGACTGGGAAAAAATGGCAAAATTGGCCCCATCAGCTTTCAGGCTTGCACCCAAAGGCCCGGTTTCTCCACCTAAAAACTCCTTTGTCATATATCAACTCTCCATTGGTAATTATTTAAGGCGAATCTATTGGCTTGCTCACTAGATGTATATCGTGCAAATTTTTCTACCATCTCATTTCCAGACCTTATACGGCTAATACGCACATTGGCCTGGGCGAATTTCACGGTGTATCCGGTTTGATCTTTGATAATTTTCTCCAGTTGAGCAAGTGAAGTATGCTTGGGATCGAATTTAATCACTCTTAAATCAGCCGTAGTAACGACCACTGGTTTCGCAGGCAAATAAATACAACCATTGCCAAAATCAACGGCAAAGGCAATCACACCAGGGATAATAAAAAGCAGCAGTCCAAGGGTATCTAAAATAACAACCCCCACATCCAGACGTCCTGCCACCTGTCCTCGACGCTCCGGGTATAAAAGCGTCCCACAACCACTTAGTTGAAATATCAATATGGTAACGATCGTTACATGAAGAATCTTTCTCCCTTGTTCTAGCATCATATCCTCCTAACCTTCATCCTTTTTTGCTTGTTGTAAGGTATCGATGTGCCTATAAATTTTTTGAGAGCTAAAAACCAAGTAACTTAAACCTATAAAAGCAAAAAATACCACCCAAGGGAACACCTTGATCAGCAGACCTTGACCCAAAATCATGAGTAAAATGTTAAAAAAGATTAAAACTAGACGCATTTCTGAAACCCCTACCAGGTTGCAGCTGATTTTAAAATTATTCGTAATGGAAAAATCGATAAAGGCATGGACCATGAACCCTGCAAAAAAACTCAGACATAAGAGTGTCAAAAGAAAATATGAAGAAGGCAGAAGAAATGAGTACCCAATGATGATGGATGATAAAAAAATATAATCCAGGAAATGGTCCATATAAAATCCCCATTTAATAAGACCACTACCCCGCGTACGACCCACCTCACCATCAAGCATATCAGTGATGTACTGCATCAGGATGAGCCCATTAAATAACCAAAGCCATCTGAGGTCCACTCTGGATAAGTAGCCGGCCGCAACAATGCTGACGGACCACAGAAGAGTCATTAACGTCAAATGCATGGTGCTTACTTGGGCAGGAATAAATGGCAAAAAAGTTTTTAAAAAGACCTTTTCATACGGGGCCAAAAAATGGACTAGATGTTTTCTATCCCCATTAAACCCATGTTTTTTAGGCAACGTCATTATGTCCATAGGCAAAAGTATACTGCAACAGAGATTAAGAGAAGATGAAGAAAACCCCTGACTTGGAATCTAAATTAACCAAACCAGGGGCTGTAAAATAAAAACATACCTGCTATTTTCCGTACATGATCCTCAATTGTGAAACTTGTGGAAAACTGGAATAAAATTCTCCCTGAGGCCCCACATAGCCATTACCTGACCGGCGTAGGATCACAGCAACATAACCATTGCCACGAGGAACATTGACCGTGAGGGTGGTTTGTGGCGCTGTGACCACCTTGTACCCATCGGGAGTATAAACATAGTAGGTCCCATTATTCGTATAATAGGTCACACCGTTGATCACCACCGGCTGAAAATCAGAAGGAATGGCGCCTACAACCACACCTACCGGAGGCTGGGCCACCACATATTGTCCTCCTGCATAATTGTAGTAAATACCATCGTCGTAATAATACCTGTTGCCACCTGCCCAGACAGAATAATATTCATCTGGATAAAAAGTAGCGACCTGTACACCCCAATGGGGATGGTCATGATAATGGTAATAATTGTGATTACCATGATGTCCTGCTTGGCCTTGATTCCAATCAGCAAAAGAAGATATGGGCAGCAGCATCATGAACAAGAAACTACTCCCAATAAGTATATTTTTCATTTTTAGCCTCCTTCACAATTGACAAACCTTCTCCTTATTCCGTTGGTACAACTACTTTTTCAAATGTATTATCCGATATTACAGATTAATTCAGGATGAAGAATAAATTAAAAACATCACAGGCTATATTCCAAAGAGATCATCCAAGTATAGTCGTTCTTTTTAAATCCATTGGGTGGGAAGGAGTTAAAATCATCCACATAACTTATCTTACAAGACCAGCGTTGGGTAATTCGATTGATAAGATCGGTCTCAGACCTAAAGCGATAATGATTAATATTATCAAGGGAAGGATAAGCAGTAAAATCCTCAGATAAATGGAGATTCCCTATGAGCCGTTTATCTATAAAAAATCTAGGTACAAGGATTGGCTCGCTGCTATTTGGACTTGTTTCAATACGGTAGGCGGTGTATTGATAACCCAACCCTACTTCTGCCAAGGCCTTTAAATCATCGCTGTTCGAAAACCAATACCCAACACCTGTAGAAGGAGTTAGGCGATAGTCGATATCTGCAAAATAATCCTCGTCCCCTTCCATTTTATAAAATTGATACCATTTTAAGTCCTGTCCAAAACTATAGGCATACCGCAACATCCCATAGAACTTCTTACCATTCATGACACCATTAGAAGAAGAATAAAGAGCATTGAATTTGAAAGTCGTTTCGTTGGCAATTGTCTTACGATTGATGTTGGTGGAAAACTGCCCCAGTTGGCTTTTGGTATTCCCACCGGCTTGGGTATAGCCTAAGGAAATGTCCTTCTTCCATTCCACGGCCGGGGCCACCACAATGGGTTTTGGGGTTACTCGAAGTATGCCATATTTTTCCGGGAAGGTCTTGGGGAGATCGATAAAATCTTTATCGATCTTAATCTCCCCAGCCTCGCTGGTCTGCACTAAAATGGCAGTACCATCGTCATGATTAATGACGCCAGAAATTTTATCTCCATTCTTCAAATAAATCTCTATGGCCAAACCAGAGGATGTCCATAAAAAACAAAAGGCAAAAATAAAGACTTTTAGCCTCACCTACCTTACCTTCCTAAGAAACATCTCCTCGTTCTTCCGGATTTTCTTTCTCGCATTCTAAAATAATAAAATTCTCATCTTCAATGATCCTGTGAAGATCTTTCTCTGTATAAAATTCTTTAATCCTATTTTTAAACAAATCCTTCTTCTTATTTTTCATTTTTCCCTCCTATCATCTGTTTACATCCACCGCTAAAATAGCAAACCAAAGATGAAGAAAAGGTTAAAAGAACATTAATCCCTCAATATTGAATATTTGGGTTACCTTCGTCGATAAAACGTGAAACTTCATTGTTTTTTGGTTTATTTCTACTACCTTTTCTGACAAATTTCTGTGAACCCGTGGGGTCTATGGCCTGGACATTAATCATGAATTGGGCCAATTCATTTAAATAAGAATTCATAATCCTTTCTTCATCAAGGGTCTTATTCAATATTTCCACAATCTGCGTATGTCCAAGGATAACAGCGTGTTCACACGCCGTTTGGTATTCATCAATCTCATATAGCTCTACACGACTGACAATACTGACAATGGCAGCGTCCCGAGAAATCCCCTTTTCTCTTTGATGGATCACTTCATCACTCTCTGAGATAATTTTCCTAACAGTCTCACAAATCACCCCCTGAGGTCTTTGAGCAATATTATTAAAAATATTCTCTAGACGACGGATATGTTCCTTGCTCAATACAAGATGGTCTTCCAAAACACGCCGCAACGCAGGCAATTGACTGGCATCTGCCAGTTTAGGAAGGAATTCCAGGGATTGATTCTCCGCATTTAATAAATCTGCCAACTCTTCCATCAATAAATCACTTAAGGAATTGATTCTTCTCATGGACAGCCCCCTTCTTCTTACAACTACTGTACTGTTTCTTCTTCGATCTTCGTAATGGTGACAGCTGTCTTGGTTGGATTATTCACGGTATAATCAATCTGGACTTTATCTCCGGGTTTAAATTCTTTCCAGGATTGGACATTTTGGAAGATCGTATTAGGGTTAATAGCCACTTGGGCTAATTTATTATCATTATCTTTAATAATGCTAATGTCATTCTGGTTGATACTTATTAATTGGCCTCCAACAATCGTAGTGATATCCAAGGCTTCACTGCTACCTAGCCCCAGAAAGATTGAACTGATAAAGACCCCTAGTATTAATATCCGCTTGGTATTCATCAAATTCCTCCTGCCACTGGAGGGTAGGTGACCTTATACCCATCTAACAGCCGTTTATAGTAAACACCTTGATAGACGTAATAATTTTCTCCATCAATAAGCATGTATTGATACCCTTCTGGGATACTAAAAACAACGGCCCCAATAGGCGGAGATACGATTGTATATTTATCGTCTAAGACCAGCTTTTTATAAAAAACGCCTTTGCTATAATAAAAAGTCTCATCGCCGACTACAATCGTATCAAAACCGTTAGGCAGAATATCAATGGCCTGACTTAACACCGGTGGGTACGGCGTATAAAAAGCAAAGGCAGGAGCGACAACTGCTAACATCCAACCAGTGATAAATATCGAGAAGATCATTAGGTTCTTCATAAGATTCCCCCCTTCCTGACACCATTGTTAACCTATTAAAATTTAACAGACACAACATGAAAAGAAGATGAAATGAAAATTAATTCTTTGGCACCATTTTGGCCCCTTGACGTGGGTTATGATTTTCAATAAGATGGGGATGATGAAATGGATTGACACGCCACAATTGAGTCGCGAAGCATGGATGTTTATCTGCCTTTCTATTTTTAGCGCCGTGGTCCTTTTTACTTGTGTTGACCTTGTTCCCCGTGTCGATAACAACTTTTTCTTTTCCAACAATGACCCCCAATTTCAAGATGAAAATAAAATTTCCCATCTATTTAAACGGAAAGATTCTTTATTGATCATCAACGCCTCGGGTTCCATCAGGTCTAAAGACTACATGGAAAAAATCCAAGGACTTAGCTATTCCCTGATAACTATTCCAGGGATCGTGAGCGTCAAAAGTATCGCCATGGGGCCCAATGGCCTCGAAGATGCCATCAAAGGCCCTCTTTGGAACCGTCTTTTAATTTCCAAAGATCAACAATCAACCAATGTCATGGTATTTCTAAACGATGCTTTCTCTAAGACTGTCATACCGCGTATCGAAAGACTCACTCATCAATACTCACAAGTAAATTTTCGGTTAATCCTCTCTGGCCCTCCATACATCGTCGAACAGATCAGCCGCCATCTTCTCAAGGACCTGCGGATCTTTAGTCTTTTGGTCTTAATCATTTTTGCCATTATTGTTCTTCTCATTTTCCGCTCTACCGGCATTCTCCTGGGCGCCATCGTCAGCTGTCTTAGCGCATCCATGTTGACCTTGATGATTTCCCATATGCTAGGCATCAAGATTGGCCTGCTCACGGCCAATTTAGCGACCATTGTCTTTGTGATCACCTTGTCCCATATTATTTTTCTTACCTACAATTGGAAATATGTCTGTTCCCAGAACGATCATACACATCCCGTCGAGAAGGCCATGCACATCACTTTTTCTCCTTCTTTTTGGAGCATGATGACCACCTTATTAGGGTTTATGAGCCTACTTTCAGTTCCGGCCCAACCGTTAAAAGAATTAGGAGCCTCAGGAATGACTGGCGCCCTGGTCGCCATTAGTGTGGCCTATGGTATTTACCCTGCCTTCCTGCGCCTGGTTGAGCCCTCGATCTCCCAAAAAAATACCCTGGACCGTTACCAAGAAAGGATGGAAAATTTCTTGGAGAAGAAAAAGAAAGTGACAGTGTCAGTCATTTTTATCTTGTTCTTCATGGCCTTGCCTGGTATTTGGAAAGCCAACACTGATCCAAGTCTGATTTCTTACTTCAACAAAAACAGCAAACTTGAGAGAGATATCACCTATATTGACCATCATGGCGGCAGTAGCCCTCTCATTCTTGTTGTTAAAACCAGTTCCGGTGAAAAACTGGACACCGATGCTTCTTACCGTAAACTTTGGAATCTACAAAATTCACTGGAACAATATAACCAGGTAGGTAGTGTGATCTCCCTGCCTGTGATGATGGCTGAGGCAGACCGTTCCTTGCTGGCTTCTCTTTTATCCTGGCAAACTCTCTTAAATATTTTGCAAGGACCTCAGTTCAATGGCATTGCCCGTAGTTTCATCACTGATGATCACCGGCAAGGGTTGTTTTTATTAAGGATGAACGAATCCAATCGGCATATTCCCCGATTGCAAGTCATTGGGAAGATCAAACGGATGGTCCAAGCGCAAGGGTTTGATCTTGTGCTGATTGGCGGGATTTATAATTTACAAGGGCATTTATCTAAATTAATCGCATCAAGCATCATCTTTGGGTTAGGCCAACTCATCATTATTTTCTCCTTGATTGCCTGGATCATCTCCCGTTCTTTGCGTATCGCTTTAGCGATCACCTTAAGCATTTGTGTGATTCCCGTCATTGTGCTCGGCACCGTGGGCTGGCTTGGCATACCCCTGGATATCATCTCTGCGCCGGCATGCAACATCGCTTTGGGGCTCGGCATTGATTCCATGATCCATATGGTACGGGCCTATCGTCGGCAGAAACCACGGAACAACCGCGATACCGAAGCCTGGGGCAAGATCAGGCACCGTTTTTGGCAACCGGTCGCGACCTTTACCCTGGTCATGGTCTTAGGATTTGGGATATTTACTTTTTCAGAATTTCCGTCAACTAAACGGTTTGGTGCAGCTGTTGTTTTCGGCACCCTCATTGCTTCAATGACGGCCCTTTTTGTGATGCCAACGACAGCTCAACTAGGACTTAAACGAAAGAGCTAGTCCTGCTTAAAATTTAGCAGCGACTATTGCATTGGATTGCTGATTTGTAGTTACCTGCGATTGGGCATTAGAATTAACATAATTCTTAAATGCTTCATCCTTCATTGAAGAAGAATTCCCCTGAGTACAACCCTGTAAGGTGACAATAAATAAAACACCAAAAGCCAGAATAATATTCAAGAGCCACCTCTCTTCTTTATTCTTCCTCTTCCCAGCTGTCTGACAAGTTGCAAGGTGTTTTCCCCATTAAAAAATCATCATCCTCGGTATCCTGACCCAACCAACGTGAAATCTTGACCTTCCTGTTTTGCCCTAGCATCTGTGCTTTTTTCATAGACTCCTCCTTGAAGCGTTAAAGGATCCAATAAAATTCTGCGATTAGATTAGCAATAAGAAGATGAAAATAGAATGAAACTAGAATTAAAACGTGGAAAGCAGTTCTTTATTGGTAGGAAAAGATTGCAAGCGTTTGACCAAATTTTGGGCAGCTTCGATGGGGCTCATTCCGACCAAACTACGCCTGAGTTTATCGACTTGTTCTGACTCCTTGAGGTCTAAGAGAAGTTCCTGTTTGCGGGTGGCACTTTTAGAAATATCAATGGCTGGGAAAATGCGGTGATTGGCAATTTCCCGTGATAACACGATTTCCATATTGCCCGTGCCTTTGAATTCTTCAAAAATAACCTGGTCCATGCGGCTGCCAGTGTCAATCAAGATAGTGGCCAAAATCGTCAAGGAACCGCCATTTTCAATTTTGCGGGCAGCACCAAAGATGCGCCGTGGCACTTCCAAGGCGCGTGCATCCACCCCGCCTGAAATAGTGCGCCCGCTGGAACGGGTTTGGGCGTTATGCACTCGGGCCAGACGCGTCAGGGAATCAATCACAATCATCACATTATGACCTGCAGCAACCTCAACAAAGGCCTTTTGCATTAATTTGTCTGCAATTTCAATGTGATTTTCGTAGCTTTGATCGGATGAGGAATAATGCACTTCTCCTGTAATGGTGCGTTTAAAATCCGTGACTTCTTCCGGACGCTCATCGATCAGAAGACAATAAAGTTTAATTTGAGGGGTACCTCGCACAACGGCCTGGCAAATATGTTTCAAAAAAGTGGTCTTTCCCGATCCCGGAGGCGCCACAATCAGCCCACGCTGGCCCATGCCAATAGGGCAAATCAAATCCATGACCCGCATGGTCAATTCCTTACTTCCTGCTTCCAGGAGTATGCGGGGTGATGGATCGATCGGGGTACCGCTTAAAAATTTTTGGTATGAACTTCCAGGAGATATCATGTCAATAACGTCATTTGATAAGAGGGTAAATGTCTTTGTATCGCAAAAGTTGGCCTACATGAGGAGCGCAGACCCAGATATTATTCTGGTCGTCGCCAACCACACAGTGGGACCTTTCTGCCGCAATGCCTGTTCCTAATAATGAAAGTCGACCTTGGGCAGAAACCCCAATCACTGAAATGGTCGCACTTTTGGCACCACTGATATAAAAATGCGCGAGGCCAGGATTATAATAGACCAAATCAGGGCCTTCACCGACCTTGATGCTGCTTAACATTTTCCCGCTCTGTAAATCAAAAGACACTGCTTTGCCTTCTTTACAAGCTACAAACAAAATGCCTCTTGCTTCATCAACGGCTGTTCCTCGAGATTCATCGCAAGTGTTTGGCCATTGAGAAAGAATTGAGTGTGATTTTAGGTCCAATACACCCACCTTATCTCCAAGATTGGTATAGGCACGCTGATGCGTATAATCAATGGTCAAGGATTCTGGGCCGTCAGGCACAGTGATAAACATCGTATGCGTCAGGCTCGGGTTTACACCCGGAACAAATGAAAAGACTTCAATTTGCTTGGTGTCTTTTTCATCAGGTTCGGTGACCCACACTTCGTGATTCACGGGCACATAGCGGAGAATATCTGCAGATGCGGTCATTGAGGCTTGGGCCACGATCTTGCTTGTTTTCACATCAACCGCATCCAGCTGATGAGTGCCGTGATCAGCAACAAAAATGTAACCATCGCCTTCATCTGATGAAGAAATGCCAACGTGATGCCCTTTTTGGAATTGTGCACTGGAGCTAAAGCCATCGATTGTGGTCATCGCATAGGTAACAGGATCAATTAAATACAGTTTCCCTGTGTGGCCTGCTGGAACCAACACCTTGTGCAATTCAGAGGAGTAAACCAAATCATCAAAACCAATGCCTTTTTCTCCGCCTGGAATCTGGACCGCGGTCGGAGTGATGCCAATAACCATGCTTTCACCGAAGGCAGGGCTAATAAATGCGAAGAATAAAAATATAAGCAGTACGTTCATCGTCTTTCCTTTCCAAAATACATGAATGTAAGAGATAGAATATATGCTATGCGTCTAATATGGTTAAGCCTGTGTTGTGGAAGAAACATTCAGGACTTTTTTACCAAAAGTCATCAAGGCTTTACAATAATTTTCTTCCAAATATACTAAGGATGCTTTAGAAGAAAATTATTGTAAACCGTAGATGACGGTAAAAATAGTCCGTTTCTGGAACAATACAGGCTTAACCATATGTTTGCGAAGAGCGAGAAGCAATAAATCTTATCTCTTACATTCCACGTAATTCATAAAACTATGTCTACTATAATAGATTAAACCGATAGCCAATGCCAGGTTCATTCGTAATTCTTTTAGGCAGGGATGGATTGTCTTCGATCTTCTGGCGCAGATGATTTAGATAAACGCGCACGGAATTGGCCTTCTCTTCATTCTCTGTGTCCCAAACTTCCCTTAAAATCTGCCGCATGGTAAGCACTCGTCCTGCACTCTTGATGAGCAAACAAAGCAGGCCGTATTCAATAGCGGTCAATTTAAGCGGTTTGTTATGCAAGGTGACATTACGGGTATTAAATTCCAGGCGCAGTCCGGCATTATCAAAAACTTCATTGACGATCCCAGGAGTGGTTTTGCGGCGTAGGACTGCAGCCATACGAGCTGTCAATTCAGAAGCTGAAAAAGGCTTGGTGATATAATCATCAGCACCAATTTCCAAACATTTGACCTTCACATCTTCCTGGCCACGCACTGAGACCATGATCACGGCCACATCGCTAAATTCCCTGATCCGCGTTAACACCTCTGAGCCTTCCATATCAGGCAAACCCATATCCAGAAGAACGGCTTGTGGTTTTTTATACACAAGTGCCGAAAGGCCACCTTTACCATTTTCAGCACTAATGACTTCATAGCCGGCGTGGGTCAAGATCACTCCCAGCATTTTCTGGATCTGAGGCTCGTCATCGATGACAAGAACAAGGCCTTTAGACATACATTTTTATTTTTCAGCCATGGGCAGGGTGATTGTCACCATGAAGCCTGCAGGTGAGAGGTTTTCAGCGTCGATATCACCGTCATTAAGCTGCACAAAACGCCTGGCAATGGAAAGTCCAAGACCAAGGCCTCCTTTTTTCGTTTTGGACCCGCGGTAAAATTTATCGAAAATCTTGGCCAAGGTTTCTTTGGAAATACCTTCACCTTGGTCCATCACACTGATCCTGATCTGTTGGTCCATGATACGCACCAGAATTTCAATCTCACCTTCTTCCGGACCATGGACCAAGGCATTATGGATAATATTTTTAAGGGCCTGTGTGATCATATAAAAGTCAGCATTCACATGCAACGGGCCTTGGGGACAATCCACATGAATACGCTTTTCATTGGCCGAGGTCTTTAATTGCTTAAGGGCCTGGGCAATGATGTCCTTGACTTCGCACCAGGTAAAATTGGGACGGAGATTTCCTGTGTCCAGTTTTGTCAAATCCAAAACAGCATCAACCCCACTGGTCAGGCGCAGGCAAGCCAGGCGGCATTCTTCCAAGAGGTCCAAGGCATCCTGGGGCCATTGATGGAATAAAACCAGGGCATCCAAATACCCCGAGATGATTGTCAGCGGTGTTTTTAATTCATGGGATAAATTGTCCAAAAGCGCGCTTTGCAAGTTCTGGGTATCCTCGCGCATCTTGGCCTCGCGTGAAATTTTAAGCAACTGGTTTTTTTCAAGCATCACATTCATGAGCGAAGTAAAAGACTCAAGCAAGGTGCGTTGGGCCAAATCAAGTGGTTTTTCATCCGGCAAATCAATGATCAGCACCGCCCTCACCTGGCCTGAAGACATTAAAGGCAGATACATTAAGGGCTGCTGAGAAAGTGTGTCCGAAAACCGGCCGGCGGCTTTTTGGTTGGTCACGACCCACAGCACCAGGCCTTTTTGATTTTCGTTCATGTCAATGACATCCCCAATGGCCTGCTCATAAAGCGGCTTTTCATTTTCATCGATCATCAATACACAACTTTTAGAAGACAGAAGCAAATTGATTTGCTGGGTCGCCACCCTCATGGCTTGGGCAATGTCTGTGGTCAGGGCCAGGGCACGGGTCAACTCATAAAGGGATTCTGAACGCTGGCGCTGCTTTTGTTCAATTTCTTTTTGTCGACGGAGCTTGGAGGTCACAAAGCCCATCATCAGGGCTGTTATAAAAAACATGCCTAAAAGCGCCATGTCATAACTATTTTTAAAACTAAAAGTGTACTTTGGCGGGATAAAAAGAAAGTCCCAGGCAATGGCACTTAAGGCAGCCAGCATAAATGCAGCGCTACGGCCTAAGAAGGCCCCGCTTAAGACCACGGTCAACATGTAGATCAAGCCCGTGGGTTGATACCCGGTCGCTTGCACAAGAAAAAAATTAATCACTGTCGCAATTGAAAACATCAAAAAACTCAAACCATATTCACGGGGCCTGAGCTTGGCGAATACTTGTTTGGACTGTATAGGAAAACTTTTATCCGCTGTCGAAATGCGTACCATGTGCACATCAATACTACCGCTGATGGCAACCAGCCGGTCAGCCAAGGTAGGGATCCCGAGCCATCGCTGCCAATTCTTTTCCATGGATTTGCCGATAATGATTTGAGTAACATTTTCTTTATTGGCCACATCAATGATCACCTGGGCTAAATCATCGCCGACCTGGTGGATGATTTCAGCACCAAGCTGGCGGGCGAGACCTAAATTCTTCATCAGGCGTTCTTTATGTTCTTCGGTGAGCAATGCTGAACTTTCCACGTGCAAAGCAATCCATGAGGCGTCCAGCATCCCTGCCCAGCGGCGGGTCATACGGATCAATGATTCAGAAAAAGGTGTGATACCAACAGCCACCAGGATACGTTCACCGCTTTTGGTAGGGCCTGAAAGACCTTTGGCGGACATTAAGGAGCGTAGATTACGGTTGACATGCGCCATGGTCAGCCGCAGCGACATCTCTCTTAAGGCTGTCAAATTCTCAGTTTTAAAAAAATTATTACTGGCAGCCTGCGCTTGGTCAGGCACATAGACCTTGCCTTCAGCCAAGCGTTGGTGCAAGGCTTGAGGAGAAAGATCGACCAGGGTTATTTCAGAGGCTTGGTCAAGAATAGTATCCGGTACGGTTTCACCGACCACAATCTTAGTCACCGCCAAAATATCTTCTCGGCGGCTGTCAACATGCTGGACATTAAGGGTTGTAAAAACGTCGATATCTGCAGAGAGAATTTCTAAAACATCTTGATACCGTTTAGGGTGTCGGCTGCCCGGAGCATTGGTATGGGCCAGCTCATCAACCAGCACCAGTTGCGGCCGGCGGCGCAGCACCTCATCAATGTCCATTTCCTCAAGGAGGATACCGCGATATTCAATTTTCTTTAAGGGGATTTCTTCAAGACCTTCAAGAAGGGCCTGGGTTTCAGCCCGGCCATGGGTGCAAACAATGCCAACCAAAACCCGAAAGCCTTCAGCCTGGCGCTGACGGGCCTCTTGGAGCATGGCATAGGTTTTGCCAACACCAGGGGCCATGCCGAAAAAAATCTTCAGCTTGCCACGGTGATCATCCTCTGCTTTAACACGCGCTAATATGGCATCCGGATCAGGTCTTTCCATGACCTTATTATGATACTTCATTTATAAGACGACGCCATCACTTTTTGTACTGATCCAGGGTGAGATTCATCTGCAGGACATTCACCACCGGTTCACCTAAAATACCTAAAAAACGGCCTTGAGTATTTTGGTCGATGATTTGTTGGACCGCGTCTGTGCTTAATCCCCGTACACGTGCGACACGTGCCAGTTGATATTGTGCGGCGGCTAAGCTGATATGGGGGTCCAATCCGCTGCCGGAAGAAGTCACTAAATCCACTGGGATAGGTGCATTATTATTAGGATCAGCTGCTTTCAAGGCTGTAATACGCCCCTTGACCTCATCAAGTAAGGCAGAGTTTGAAGGCCCCAAGTTTGAACCTGAAGATGAAGAAGCATTATAAGCAGGGCTGGTTGCTGATATCCGCCCCCAAAAATATTTTGGGTCATCGAAATTCTGGCCAATCAAAGATGAACCCAAAATTTTACCATCTGATGAGACGATTAAACTTCCCTCAGCTTGTTTATGAAACGCTGTCTGTGCGATGGCAGTGACGAAAAGTGGATAAAGAACACCTGTCAGCACAGAGAATAAGATGAATGAAACGATGGTAGGTCTGATTTGTGCGAGTAGCATTTACTACCTCCTTAAACTAAGTGCAACGCTGCTAATATCATATCGATTAATTTAATCCCGACAAAAGGGGCAATGATGCCGCCTACCCCATAAATCAATAAATTATCCCGTAAAAGATGGCTGGCTGCCATTGGCCTATAGGGGACGCCAAACAAAGACAACGGAATCAGCACGATGATGATTAGCGCATTAAAAATAACAGCTGATAATATGGCACTTTCCGGTGTAGTCAAATGCATGATATTTAATGCACCCAAGGCCGGATATGTCCCTACGAATGCTGCCGGGATAATGGCAAAATATTTGGATACGTCGTTGGCAATACTAAAGGTGGTCAAAGACCCGCGCGTGATCAAAAGTTGTTTGCCAATTTTAACCACTTCAATTAGCTTAGTGGGATTAGAATCCAAATCCACCATATTGCCTGCCTCTTTCGCGGCCTGTGTCCCTGTATTCATGGCCACCGCCACATCTGCCTGGGCCAAGGCAGGAGCGTCGTTTGTACCATCCCCGGTCATAGCCACTAGCCGACCACCGGTCTGCATATCACGAATTAATTTTAATTTAGTCTCAGGTGTAGCTTGAGCTAGAAAATCATCCATACCAGCCTCAGCCGCAATGGCCGCGGCTGTTAGCGGATTATCTCCCGTGATCATGATGGTCTTAATGCCCATGCTGCGTAATTCAGCAAAGCGTTCTTTGATGCCCCCTTTGACAATATCTTTTAATTGAATGACACCCAGCACATTCTTATCTTCAGCTACGACCAATGGTGTGCCCCCGCCTTTAGCAATGGTTTCAATGCTTGCTTTTAAATCATCAGGAAAAACCCCTCCTGCCCGTCGGACATAGGCTTCAATGGCATCAACTGAACCTTTGCGGATTTGACGATTGCCTGCCAAATCCACCCCGCTCATCCTGGTCTGAGCTGTAAAAGGGATAAATTTGGCTTCCAGTTCCTTGGTCTGGCGTTCACGGATCCCATATTTTTCCTTGGCTAAAACCACGATGCTTCGGCCTTCAGGTGTTTCGTCAGACAATGATGATAATTGTGCAGCATCCGCCAGGGTCTCAACACTCACCCCCTTGGCTGGAATAAAGGCCACGGCTTGCCGATTACCTAAAGTAATGGTCCCTGTTTTGTCCAACAGCAGCACATCCACGTCACCTGAGGCTTCAACAGCGCGTCCCGAGGTGGCAATGACGTTAGCTTGGATCATGCGGTCCATCCCAGCAATGCCGATCGCAGGAAGCAAACCACCGATGGTGGTGGGGATCAAACAGACTAACAAAGCGACCAAAACTGTCACGGAAATAACAACACCCTTTCCTGCTGCAGCCACACTAAAAATTGAAAATGGCAAGAGTGTAACGGTGACTAAAAGAAAGATGATGGTAAACACCACCAGTAAAATGCTCAAGGCAATTTCATTAGGAGTTTTTTGACGGCGTGCACCTTCCACCATGGCAATCATATGATCTAAGAATGTCTCACCAGGATTGGCTGTGATGCGCACCACCAGCCAATCAGACAGGACCTTTGTACCACCGGTGACTGCGGAACGGTCTCCACCACTTTCACGAATTACAGGCGCACTCTCACCGGTAATCGCACTTTCATCAACGGAAGCTACCCCCTCAATGACTTCACCATCCATAGGAATATACTCCCCACGTTCAACCAAAACCACATCACCCTTACGTAAGGTGGTGGCAGAGACAGTACTGCAATCACAACCATAGACAGGCTTTGACATTTTTTTAGCTGGTGTATCTTTGCGGGCCTTACGTAAACTTTCAGCCTGGGCCTTACCGCGGCCTTCCGCCATGCTCTCCGCAAAATTGGCAAAAACAATGGTAAACCACAGCCATAAAGAGATGGCCAGAATAAATCCTGGACTCGCTTCCCCATGGCCTCCCAATGCCTGGATCCATAAACCTGTGGTCATGACACTGCCAACCAAGACCACAAACATCACAGGATTTTTGATCTGGTGGCGGGGGTCCAATTTCTTAAATGATTCAATAATTGCCGGCCACAATATTGTCAGCTCAAACAGTGAAGTGACTGTATTAGTTGTCTTTTTCATATAATCCTTCCTCAATAATAATAAATCTGATTCTACAAATGTGCCGTTACCTTAATTTTTATTAGAAATTCGGCCTTTAATTAGAAACCAGCATTAAATGTTCCACAATCGGACCCAAAGCCAGTGCCGGAAAAAATACCAAGGCGCCGATGACTAAAACCACCATGACCAGAAAAATAACAAACAACGGTGTATGTGTCGGCAAGGTCCCTGGAGTTGTTGGTATAATTTTCTTGGCTGATAGAGAACCAGCAACGGCCAACATGGGAATGGCCAGCCAATAACGGCCAAAAAACATAGAAATCGCTGTCATGACATTATAAAAAACTGTGTTGGCATTAATACCGGCAAAAGCGCTCCCGTTGTTGCCCGCGGCGGATGAAAATGCGTATAAAATTTCACTAAAACCATGCGGCCCGGGATTAGAAATCCCTGCTTTACCTGCAACTGTCATCAATGCAATGGCGGTTGGTATCAAAATAAACAAATGCGGAATAACGGCAACCAAAGAGGCCATCTTCATTTCAAAAGCCTCGATCTTTTTGCCTAAATATTCCGGCGTGCGGCCGATCATGAGCCCGGCCATAAAAACCGCCACGATGATAAATCCGATCATGCCATATAAACCGCAGCCTACACCGCCAAAATCAACTTCTCCAATTTCGATCAGCCACAAAGGAATCATCCCAGACAAAGGCATGAAGGAATCATGCATGCAATTGACCGATCCATTGGCCACAGCGGTTGTGGTGACTGCCCAAATGGCAGAATTAGCAATACCAAAACGGGCTTCCTTGCCCTCCATGTTCCCGCCGGGTTGCAAATCCGTTGCATTTTGATCAATGCCTAATTTAGCTAACAAAGGATTGCCTTGCTGCTCAATCTGGATTCCAAACCACAGGCAGGGAAGAAAGATAATAAACATGGCCGCGAGTATGGCCCAGCCTTGCCGACGGTCCTTGACCATAACCCCAAAGGTGTAGCAGAGCCCCACTGGGATCAACATGATGGCCAACATTTCTAAAAAATTGGTCAACGCGTTTGGATTTTCATAAGGGTAGGCAGAATTGGTATTATAAAATCCACCGCCATTGCTCCCTAATTGTTTAATAGAGATCTGGGACGCTACCGGCCCTAAGGCAATGTCCTGCTCAGTGACCGGCTTTCCGTTGCTATCCTTCTCTGTTTGCAGATAGGTGGCTGCAGCACTTTTGCTAAATGTCTGCGGTATGCCTTGAGAGGCAAGGCACAAGGCAAACACGATGGACAAGGGCAATAAAATATAAAGAACAGTCCGGACCATATCCACCCAAAAGTTACCGATCGTATTCATCTGTTTTTGAATAAATCCTCTGATGATGGCAATCAGAATAGCCATCCCAGTTGCTGCGGAAACGAAATTTTGCACCACCAGGGCAAACATCTGGGTGAAATAACTCATGGTGCTTTCCCCGCCATAGCCCTGCCAATTGGTGTTACTGGCAAAACTCACTGCCGTATTAAAGGAAGAATCAGGTGATACAGCTGGCATGGCCATTGGATTTAATGGAAGACTGGCTTGAAGGCGCTGGATGGCATAAACCACCAATACACCAAAGATATTAAACAAAATCATGGCAAAAGCATAGGTTTTCCAGGACATGCCTTCCTCTGGATTGACACCGCAAAGCTGGTAAAATCCTTTTTCTATTGGCGCCAGCCATACGTTGAGGCCTGCAGGACTTCCCTCATAGATGCGGGCCATGTAGGTACCAAAGGGCTTGACCGTCAAAAGCACAACGGTAAGAAAAAAAGCTGCTTGGATCAAATCATTGGGGCTCATTAGAAAATCTCCGGTTTAAGCAAAGCTATTAAAAGATAGATAAACAATACAAATGAAGTGATCCCACCGATCCAATAAATGGCTAACATAAACATTCCTCCTATGAATTAAACCTTACTGCACAGGACTATAAAAGCCCAAGAAATCATCCCAAAAAAAATGGTCAAACCGATATAAATAAGATCTGTCATAAAAAACCCTCCATTTAGTATGCTTCTAGCATAGCATTGGCTGTTATTTTAGCTAATTAAAAGGAAGCTTTAAAGTGTTAAAAAAGTATTAAAAAACGCGGAAGCACAGCAAGGTGGGTATTAAAGGTAAAATAAAGTAGTGACAGGCACGACTTTCTTTTAAAGAAAGTCGTGCCTGTCACTACTTTATTCGTAGCCGTATTTCTTCACAAACCAGGTCTTTAAAGCCTGCACAGACCATAAATAGATACCAACGATGGCGATCAAGAACAAGAAAAAAGTACCTGGAGGCATTACAAACTTGAAATAAGCCCCGAGCGGAGTATAAGGCAGCACCAAGGCAATAGAAACCATATAGATAGAGGTAAAGATCAAGAATGGACTGGGCCAGCTTTCCACAAAAGGTATTTTACCAGTACGGATAATATGAATGACCAACAATTGAGTACACATCGACTCAATAAACCAGCACGTGGCAAAGGTAGCTTGATTAGCATGATAAATAAAAATCATAATCCCCCAAGTCATGTAATCAAACACCGAGCTTAAAGGTCCAAAGAACATCATGAATTTCATAATGTATTTAATATTCCAAGACCTGGACTTTAAGAGATACTCCTCATCCACATCATCGGAAGGAATAGCCACCTGCGAGGCATCATAAAGAAAGTTGTTAAGAATAATCTGGATGGGAAACATCGGCAAGAATGGTAAAATCAGGCATGAACCAGCCATACTAAACATATTACCAAAATTGGAACTGGCCCCCATCTTGATATATTTGAAGATATTACCGAAAACGCGTCTTCCTTCCAAAACTCCGTCACGCAAGACCATCAAATTCTTTTGCAACAAAATGATATCTGCAGATTCCTTGGCAATATCAACGGCATTGTCAACCGAGATACCAACGTCAGCGGCCTTTAAGGCAGGTGCATCATTGATCCCATCCCCTAAGAAACCAACCGTATGATTATTAGCATGCAAGGCATGGATGACCCGCTCTTTTTGAATGGGTGAAAGCCTGGCAAATACTGTTGTGGTCTTAACCAAATCCTTCAGTTGGGCATCTGAAATTTTTTCTAGCTGAACGCCGGTCAAAAGACCTTTCACATTTAGACCCACATCCGAGCAGATTTTCTTGGCCACCAGGTCATTGTCACCGGTTAAAACCTTGAGCTCAATGCCAAGCTTGTGTAATACTTCGATGGTTTTCTTGGCTGTTGGTTTTGGTGGATCAAGAAAAGCAATGTAGCCTTTAAGCACAAGACCTGATTCATCGTCCTTAGCATAAACGTCCTTATTAGTCTCCATGTCCTTATAAGCCACGGCCAAGACACGGAAACCCTCAGTACTTAAAGAGTCGTACTCCTCTTTGAGATCCGTAAGTACGATTTGATCAAGCTCTTCAATATCACCATCTAATTCATATTTTGTACAACGCTTAAGAATTTCTTCAGGAGCACCCTTGGCAATGATCTTGTGCCTGCCTTCCATATCGACAACCACCGACATGATACGACGGGAGAAATCAAAAGGTATCTCATCTACCTTTTTATATTCCTTGACTACTAATTTCTCATATTTCAAAACAGCCTTATCTAAAATATTCTTCAAGCCGGTCTGATAATAACTATTAAGGTAGGCAAGCTTCAATACTCCTTGGTCTTCTTTTCTAACCACATCGCAGTATTTTTCCAACACAATGCGATCCAATGTAAGGGTGCCTGTTTTATCTGTACACAAAACATCCATGGCCCCAAAATTCTGAATAGCATTCAATTTCTTTACAATCACTTCTTTCTTGGACATGGCAATAGCCCCTTTTGAAAGATTGATCGTCACCAGCATAGGAAGCATTTCAGGGGTCAAACCAATGGCCACGGACAAGGAGAAGAGCAAAGCATCCATGAATTTATCTTTAAAGCTATCTACCGCACAAATAAAGACCACCAAGCCCAGCATGGCCCAGATCATCAGCCACACAAATTTATTAATGCCTTTGTCAAAACTGGTAGGTTGATTGATGGAAGCCAGACGTTTGGAGACTTCGCCAAATTCTGTGGCTAATCCTGTCTTAAGCACTACCCCTAAAGCCGTTCCGCTGACCACACTGGAACCCATAAAGGCAATGTTATTGACAGTTGCACCTTTCTCAACCGGCATGGATTCCCCTGTCAAAGAGGCCTGGTTGATAAAAAGATCTTTGGCTTGAATGATCCTGATATCAGCAGGGATCATATCTCCAGCAAATAAATCAACAACATCACCTGGAACAATTTGTTTAATGGGAATTTCTTTAGACTTACCATTGCGGTAAACAGTGGCTGTAGCTCTTACCATTTCACTAAGACGTTCAGCTTCCTTGCCCGCCTTGTGCTCCTGGAAAAAACCCAAAAACACACTCAAAAATGCCATGGCCCCAATGATAGAACCACTGACAGGATCGCCTGTCCAAAAAGTAACTCCTGCAATCACCACCAGCAAGACAACCAGGGGATGAAAAAATTTAAGAATGATCTGAAGAACAATGGTGCGCTTCTGCTTTTTAGCTGCCTCATTAAAACCATATTCTGCCAGGCGCTTTTGCGCCTCAGCGTCAGAAAGGCCTTGCTGGCAGGTTTCGAATTTATCAAAAATAGTTTCCTTCGGACAAGTTTTATAATCAAAATCGAAAACTTGGGCCTTTATTTTTCCATTCATTTTTTTACCTCGATGTACCCAATCGGGTCAATGCCATGGCAAACCCAATCATGAACCATATCAACATGCTCAATTGCACGCTATAAAGGGTGTTGTCAAAAAAACTTTGCACCATAAGGCCGAATAAACCAGTCAAGGCTCCTTGTAGTGAAGTCAAAATCCATTCATCCTTTATTTGATAATGACAAAATAAACCATGCTTGAATAAGACAAAGAGCATAAACAAAAAACAACCCAATCCTACAAAGCCTGTTTCTGCTGTCATTTGCAAATAACAATTATGGGCATACCACCATGTTCTCTTGTCAGGATTTCTTTGAATAATTTTGGTATAAGTATTAAGTCCGGTGCCTACAATGGGTGACGAGCGAATAATTGAAATTGCATTTTTCCAATACGCTAGACGCCCTGACCCTCCTTCTTCAAGCAAGGTCTTAGTGCGTTCACGAAGACCACTTTTGTAGGAAATTGACTGTTGGCTTCCGCTACTATCTTTGATCAATTCCATATGCCTGACCTTATTTAAGGAAGGTAAAAAGAATATGACAAAAATCATAATAATAGTTGTAACCAAAAAAATCTTACGCCAATCTAAAATAACCGTACCGATCAATAAAACTAAAAGCCCAATCCAAGCACTCCTAGAATAAGTCCAGCACAAAGTGACCAGTAACAAGGCCAGGAAAGAAGAAAATAAAACAGCTGCGAACCATTTTCTATTGCTGAATGCCTTAGATAAAAAATTAATCACCAAGGCAATGACTGGCAAAAAATAGGCACCAAAACCATTGGCATCATTAAAGGAAGCATTGATACGCCCCATTGAATCATTTTCGTTCTTGGTAATAGGGTTATGTTTGAAAAAATCTTTACCTGTTTTACTCTGGTAAGCCCCATCTAAAATCATAATGAAGGCAGATATAAAAAAAAGAGCCAAAAACACACTCATCCGACTTTTGCTATTAAAAGCTTCAAGAAAAGAACAATAAACAAAAACCCCCTTAACAAACTTGCCCAAGAAGGCCATTAAACTCAACATGGGATATTGACTAAAAACAACTGATAAGAATATAGCCAGGGTTAAAAATTGTAATGGGCGGTTAAGGCAATTATCAGGTGGAGCAAAACCTTTCAAGATAAACTGGAGTTTGCCCAAAAAGTTTAAATGCCCAGCCTCTTGGGCCCAATTCCTTAAAATACCAGCAATCTTTTTTAAAAAATAACACAAAACAGCCAAACCAACCAATGAGTCAAGATAGGCAATGGACGCAGGCAGAACAAAAATCGAGGCAATAAGCGAAAAAAGAATTCCCCTATCGCATAAACTTTCAAAAGTGATGCCCGTGAGCTTTGCGGGGTTAAGAATGGCCATATTTCCTGTAATCAATCTTGAGAGCATCCATATCCATCTTCATGGGACCATGAAAACCAAAGGGAGTCTCCACAAAGAATGCGTCAACCACATCTTTTTCGGAAACTTCTTCACGCCCCTGATTTTGGGCGATTTGTTCAGCCTTTTTTGACACTTTTTGCATGGCCATGGGACGTAAAAAAACTGGTATTTTACCAAGCACTGCCTCAAAACTGTCCTTGGCTGTTTTCTCCCATGTCATTTGGAAAACCCCGTCTGCCATTGTTTGCCTTTTTACTTCAATCTAATATCATCAGAGCTGATATGGTCTTCATAAAATGTCTTGCCCCATCCTATAACTTTATTGTTGAGTAAACCCACAGGAATACGTTCTTGGGGAGATTGATCTTGCCTGATGTAGATATCAAACTCCAAGATATCAAGATCAGTCTTTTTATAAACCTCGATCTCCTGCGGCTGTCCCAAAAGCGCCCAAAGCTTAATCTTGGTCATACCGTACTGGGGCTCGACAAAAGGCTTTTGCATGGTGGTGGGAAGATGAGCGCAGCCAAGAAAAACCCCCGTACATAGAATCATCATAAAGAATTTCTTCATCATTTTCCCTCAAAAATTTTTCAAGAATTCAGAATTATATCACGAATCAATTAGAACGTCTTGGAATTTTTGCCTAAGAAAGGACCTTGCGCATCTTTTGCAATTCTTGTGCATGCGTGGCATCTGTGCGGGGGTAGGAGAGCTTGAGGCTCTTTAGGGTATCAACGATGACCTGGGAAATAATCAGCCGCGCATTATCCTTATCATCGGCTGGGACAACATACCAAGGTGAATATGCGTGACTGGTGGCACTAAGGCAAGCCTCATAGGCCTTCATATAGTCTTTCCAGAATTTTCGCTCCTTGATATCATCCAGGCTTATTTTCCAATTCTTTAAAGGATCATCAATCCGTTTAAGCAGTCGTTGCCGCTGTTCTTCTTTAGAAAGATGTAAAAAGAATTTGATAATACGCGTACCATTTAAATACATATGTTTCTCAAAATCATTGATTGACCTATACCGTTGCTTCCAAATCGCACTCACATTCACAAGTTCTTGAGGGATTTGTTCCCCTTTGAGAATTCCCGGATGCACACGAACAACTAAAACTTCTTCATAATAAGAACGATTAAAAATCCCGATCTTGCCCCTCTCCGGCAAGTTGCGGGTGGTGCGCCAAAGAAAATCATGGTCCAACTCTTCGGCACTGGGGTGTTTAAAACTAAAAACCTGACAGCCTTGCGGATTGACCCCTGACATCACATGCTTAATGGCCCCATCCTTGCCACCAGCATCCATGGACTGAAAAATCAACAAAAGCGCATAACGATTGTCCGCATACAACACATTTTGCATTTTACTTAATTCTTCAACGTGCTTTTCTAATATTTGCTTACACTGCTCTTTTGATTGGTAAAACGGTTTAACACAGGTGAGGTATTTCTTTAAATTTACTTTTCGGCCTTGCTTGACTTGGAAATCTTTAGTATGGATTTGTATTTTCTCTCTCATAGTGAATTTGTTTGTGACGGGGCCTCGTAATTTTTGTCCGAAGTGAAATTCGATTCTTGTGTTGCTGGAGTACCAGATTGGCCTAATTGTTGGACCTGTGCCTTTAATGTGTCAAGTTCTGACTTGAGCCCAGAAATATCGAGCGCTGCCAGATCTTGCTGTAAGGTATTTAAACGGTCTTGGGAACCATCGATCTTTTTACCCTGTACGGCCAAAACTGACACATAATCCTTCTGCCATCCCTTCATTTCCATCTCTGTCACGTGCTCTTGTTTTTTAACCGCTTCCAGTGAGGATTGAAGGTTGTTATCTACGTCTTCCAATTGCTGTCGTTTTTGACTCTCTTGAAGAAGCTCATCATTTTGTTGGGCCAATGCGCTTTCTGTGGTTTTAAGCTCTTCTTGGGCGGCTTGCAAGTCCTGGGTCAAATAACGGATCTGGTCTTGTTCATATTTAAATTTACCGCTGTTAAATTCAGCCTCGACATCCACTTTTTCCCTGACTGAATCAATTTCTACCCTTTGTTTTTCACAAAAATTATACAAAAGGGCATCAAAGACCACAATCGAGGCCACTGCTAGAAAAATAATAACTCTAAAAAGATTATCAGTCAATTTCATGATCTTCCTCAAAGATATCTATAAAGTATACCCGATAGAAAGATTATTTGCCAGTTGTGAGCTTTAGCCTATGAGATAAATTTTTAAATGGGATTTAAGGGTAGCGATATCGATCTGGCCGGGCGCTGAGGGCTTATTGAGAAAGGTATAGGTATAAAGGCTGCCTGCAGCAGGAAGAATCAGGCGTGAAATAGCCCCTTGAGGTCCCAAACACATGGTAATCAAGGGATGTTTATGCTGGCGATGGCCTGCCCCGCTGTGGCGGCGGGTAAAATTAAGCATGGTCAGGACATCATCAAAACCAGATGCCTTGGCCGCAATTTTGACAATATCCGCTCTTGTGCTCAACGACTTTTTGAACACGGTTTCCAAATTCGTAGGCATAGCTTTGAAATAATGGCTTGAGACAATCACCTTTTTCTTTAAACGACGGGCCAGCACAATGGTTTGTTTTAATAATGGAGAGCTTAATTCAATATCTACCATGTCAACCAACGGCAAGGCCGTTGTGATGATCTGCCATTTTTGATCGTCGGAGAAATTTTTGATAGCCCCTTCCTGCTTTTGATTACGTACGGTCAACAAAAGGGGAGTTTTTAAAAGCTTGCGGTGCTTGATTTGATCAACAATATAGGAAGGGTCTAATTTTTTGAACAGATCCGTGCGTATTTCAAGTAAAGCAACGCCCAAACTTTTGATTTGGGCGTTGCTTTCTTGATCAGTGATGACTAATACAAGATGTGACATTAGATAACCGCTTCAGCTTCCTTGGCCGCCATATCCAAAAAGGATTTGATGCGGCGGGAGCGTGTCGGATGACGCAGCTTGCGCAACGCTTTAGATTCGATCTGACGCACACGCTCACGGGTGACATTAAACTCAGCACCCACTTCTTCCAAGGTGCGTGAGGTGCCATCCATGATACCGAAACGTAATTCCAAAATCTTGCGTTCACGGTCATCCAGGGTTGAAAGCACCGAGGTGATTTCTTCTTTCAACATGGAATGCAAGGTGGCATTGGCCGGAGAAACTGCCTTTTTATCTTCAATAAAATCCCCGAAATGCGTGTCGCCTTCATCACCGATCGGTGTCTGTAAGGAGATGGGCACCTGGGAGATCTTTAAAATTTCTTTGACCTTGGTCACAGGTAAGCGCATTTCCTTGGCGATTTCCTGGGCTGATGGCTCACGGCCATATTCCTGCACAAACACGCGCGAGACACGGATGATCTTGTTGATGGTCTCGGTCATGTGCACCGGGATACGGATGGTGCGTGCTTGGTCTGCGATGGAACGTGTGATGGCCTGCCGGATCCACCAGGTTGCATAGGTCGAAAACTTATAACCACGCTTGTATTCGAATTTTTCAACCGCACGGATCAAACCCATATTACCTTCCTGGATCAAATCCAAGAAAGATAACCCACGGTTGATATATTTCTTGGCAATCGAGACCACCAGACGCAAGTTCGCTTCCACTAAAAGCTTCTTGGCCTTGTTGAAACGTGACTGACGGGTCTTGATTTCGCGCAGCTGTTCCTTAACACGCTCAACCGGCTCACCTAATTCTTTTTGCAAAGCAGCCAATTGCTTTTTGAATTCAGCAGCATTGCCAGGCAATTTCTTGACCTTTAAATGCTTCTCAACACGCTCGATGTTGGT
>Ga0206849_1009_pt1 | contig 70462 bp, 63 predicted proteins | sample Alteio_BWOrgCont_15_FD_152892 | JGI IMG/M metagenome (GOLD analysis project Ga0206849, IMG submission 152892) | Enriched cells from forest soil in Barre Woods Harvard Forest LTER site, Petersham, Massachusetts, United States -... | ecosystem: Environmental > Terrestrial > Soil > Temperate forest >...
TTCTAAAAAAATAAAGAATAGTATGGCAAAATCAATCCTATATTAACGAAATCAAAAAGATTTTTTATCTTAGTATATTATTTTTTTAAAGTATCAGTCAGATTTTTCAGAGATTGCTTAAAAAATTGAAAACTCTTATGCATTTCGTCACCTGTTGCCTTGGTTCCTTTAGGTAGAGAGGGAGACGTGAGTTTCTTAATAACCTGAATATTTGCTGGTGGAGGGTTCTTGGGATTGCGCGGAACCACCCCTGTGACTCTTTTTTTAAAAACCTCAGCGGGCACACCACCCTCGATAAAAAGTTTCTTATTGTTTTCTATAAGATTTATAGTTGCGGGGTAAATCACGTTCCGATTTATATCATTTACAAAATTAGAAAAAGATATCCATATATAATACTTTGGCCATAACGAAAATTCGCGAAGGTGATTATCGTACATATATCTATTAACTAACAAAACACTCACGTTATTCTTATTGCTTTTCAGATTATGCTTAAGAAAACAAGGGGTTATTGTTCCATTATCGGGCATTACAAATCCAATTTCTTCCAATTTTTGAATTATTATATCAGTTCTTTTTCGCTGCTCGAGTGTGTTGTTGAAATCAAGGGTGATTCCCTTACAATTCGGATACCAAGTAGTGCTATCTTGGTACAACCAAAAACCCCAATTATCGTTATCATCTTTTGCTATCGGGAAAAGAATAATCTGGTCTGTGCCGCGCGTTGTACTGAATGAGCCTGATGAACTACCTTTAGATTTCCCAAAATTTAGAAAAAGATTTTTATTATTTATTATAAGACCCTTTGTAAAACCATCCATTGTGGGAACATTATAATGTAAGATATCCGCCAGACTGACTACCTTCAATGGAACCTTACTGGTGCCCGATTTTTTAACTAAAATTACTAATACATCATCCACAGAATTTTTAAGCATCTCTTCCACAGATTCCGTGGGAATTAACGCCAACGTAGTTAATACTTTATTAATGTCTTTAGCTGAATTTTGACTAGCAAACACCGTCAAGAAGTCTTTATCAGGCGGATTTGGAATTTTCTTAACAACAACATCTATTGTACCATCATCATTTTTAAGAATCGGAAAAAGAGTAATTTCCTTTGCCCACATAAAAAAAGTCATGCACAAAATTCCCAAAAATAGGATCCTTTTCATCAAACCACTCCTTTTTTATTGAGTTTAAGAATTGAATAATATCGAACGCAGAAGTTCTTTAAATTTTTGTAAGTTGCAAATCTTTCCCTAATAAGCTAGACACAAATTCTAAAAAAATAAAGTATTCTATGGCAAAATCAATCCTACATTTTGCAGAATGGTTGACACAATCAATACCTGCTGCAGACTAAAAAGACGCTTACAAGGTCTGGCACATTCATGAAAGGTTTAAATGAAGGTAATGACTATCGGTGGCGCAACCTATGATGTGTTTATCCAACCAACTCAACCCATCCCCGATGAATTTTATCATGAAGGAGCAAAGTTAGAGGTTGATACGTTAAGGACGGCCGTCGGGGGAGGAGCAACTAACAGCGCTGTTTCTTTTAAGCGATTATGCTTTGAGGTAGCAAGCTACTTTTCCTATGGTAACGATGAAGCAGGAAAATTTATTGTAGATTTTTTAAAACAAGAGGGAATAGATATAACTCATGCGTATGCTCATACAGAAGGAAGCACCGGCATCTCTCATATTATTCCTCTTGACTCGGGCGATCGAACTATTTTTGCTTTTCGAGGAGCAAATTTTTTTTTAAAATTGGAGAAGCTTTTTGATGCCAATTTAGCATCTTACGATGCTTTTTACATAACCTCTTTGAGTGGCCAAGCTGCTGAGTTTTTACCCCATTTCTGCGCTCAATTACGTAAAAACAGGACGCTCATAGCAAATAATCCCGGCGCAAGCCAACTTCGCTATGGAGCTTCTGCTCTACGTCAAGCTTTATCCTACATCGATATTCTTATTCTCAATAAACATGAAGCGCAACAATTTATGGCTTCAATGATAAAAAATGAAGAAATAATTCCTCCGTGGCCAAGCACAATTAATCAGCAACTCATAAACAATAAAAAACTTCCTTCTCTCTTAAAAACAGTAGAGATATACAAAAATTATCCATTTAATCTTCCCTACTTTTTTTCGCATCTCTTCACCTGCGGCCCTCGCATTATAGTAGTAACTAATGGCGCAGAGGGAGTTTACGTAGCAACACCATCTATGATTTATTTTCATCCCAGTATCTCAAATCCCGTTATTAACACTTTAGGTGCAGGAGATGCTTTCGGGTCGGCTTTTGTTGGGTCATTGCTGCGGGGCGCAAGTATAGAAGACGCAACCTTATATGCTTCAATTAACAGCGCTTCGGTCATTAAATTTCTTGACGCAAAAACAGGTTTATTAACCCTTCAAGATCTTGAACGCACTGCAGCACGTTATCAAAAAAGTTTGTTACAATGGTATACGTATGAATCATTGGGACCACCTACATCTCCATTGACTTGTCTGCAAGGCTAATATCGAACAAACAAAATTTTATTTTTTAATAAACGCTCTTATTTTTGCATAAGAAAGCTTAATCCAATCCCAAAAAAATATGCCATGCAGAGTGCTTGCTGAAGGCGCCTGACACCATGGACATGAATCGCCAACCAGCAAAGGAGCTCTTTTTTGATGCATACATCTATCATCTAAACCAGACCCCTCAAAATAATCATCTGACTCTGAAGAAATATTTGGGTAAATAACTAATCTGGGCAGCCCGTACCACCGGGATCCGGGAGATGAACTATACCTTTTTTGCCATCCTAGATAGATCTGTTTCTTCTGCTCATAGGGGATTTCTCGTTTTTCGATAGGCTTATTATGGACAGAAGGCTTAAGATAATTCTTCAGTTGTGCCACCCACCCTCGAGGGCGACGCACTTCGTGCGTAACATCAAATCCATTAGAATCAAAAATTTTCATATCAGCTGGAATTTGACTGAGCACTACATCTAAAGAAGTTATTTTAGATCGGCGTATATTTAATTTTTTACTGAATCCTTTTATAAAAAGATCTTTTAGTCTTTCAAAAATCTCAATCTGATTATACTGACTGCTCAAAAAAGAGGTGCTACCCAAGGTCGCTTCTATATGAGGATCGCGCATCCCGAGTTCTTTTTTAAGAAAATTATAAAAAGCGGTAAGCTTAGCTTGCTCATTACGATCATAAGAGCCATTGGTCAAAGCAGAAAGAGGCCAATACTCTAAAGGCTCCTTAAGTTTTTCCAGAGGAAGCATAACGCCTATAATTTTACTAGGCTCTATTCTTTCCTTTACTTGCAAATCCCCCACTTCTTTCCAATTAGGCTGATAGCGTAGATCTTTTCCATCGATAACAAATGCTACATCACTTTTTATAAACCATCGAAAAGAGCCCCCTTCAACACCATGGCTAAAATATTTTCTTACCGGTGAAGATGCCACACAAATTTTATCATTTCCATTGTACAATCCCCCCTCATTAGTTCCATAATTATGAGCAAACACAAGATTAAGCTCACGCGCTACCTTTTGAGACAAAATCCCATAGGTACAAATGCTCTTAATTACATCATAGCGATATCCAATACCATGGAAAACAATAGTTTCGTCCTTGAGAATATCTCCATATTTCCCTTGCAATACCTCATCCCGATCCTCGTTTGGATACTGTTTTTCATTCGTCTTCATAGCACACAAAGGCTCTAACCATACTAGCCTCAGAGTAAGTAACAGTAAAAAATAAGCCTTCTTTGCTAAATTCATACTTGAATATCCCTATCGCATATTATTTTTTTTCTATTTGATAATAATTATATAGGAAATAATACCATTTGCAACCCCCCTATAATTCCCTCATTTTAGCGCTGCATCTACACAGCTAAGCCAACATTAAACATACCGGAACCCTTTACAACCACTATTGCTTTTCCTACACTTCATTATACGGACATCCATTCCATTTGAACTATCGGAGCATTTTTTATGAGTAACCATTCGTCATTAAATTCGTCAAGGCCTCAACAACCAACATCCCCTCCGAGGGGTCATGTTGTTCGTGTCACCGGCACCATTGTTGACGTACAATTTCCCCAGGGTGCAGTTCCTCAAATTTTTAATGCCCTCATAGTTCTTATCCCCGCTTATAATCAACTTGCCGAACGTCAAGCTTACATTGAAGTTGAGCAGCAATTAGGGGATTCTATGGTCCGCTGTATTGCTTTAGAACCCATTGAAGGAATTTTTCGCGGTTTGCCAGTAATTAATACCGAAGGGCCAATCACCGTGCCAGTTGGCAAAGAGGTATTAGGACGAGTGTTTAATGTTTTAGGAAATCCTATCGATGGCAAAGGAGCCCTGACCCATGTACAACGCTGGTCAATTTTCAGAGAAGCCCCCCCACTGATTGAGCAAAAAATTGCTACGCAATTACAAGAAACTGGTATCAAGATTATCGATCTTATTTGCCCTTACATGAAGGGTTCAAAAATTGGGCTTTTTGGCGGCGCTGGTGTTGGTAAAACATTTTTGGTCATGGAACTTATTCGAAATATTGCAATTGAGCATGGAGGAGTATCCGTATTCACTGGCGTAGGAGAACGAACGCGCGAGGGTAATGAACTTTGGCTTGAGATGAAACAGTCGGGTGTATTGGATAAAACGAGTTTAGTGTTTGGTCAAATGGGAGAAATGCCTGGCGCCCGTTTTCGCGTCGCACTGACAGGCCTAACTATTGCAGAATATTTTCGTGATCAAGATAAAAAGGATGTGCTTCTTTTTGTAGATAATATTTTTCGCTTAGTACAAGCCGGCTCAGAAGTTTCTGCATTATTGGGGCGATTACCATCAGCCGTTGGCTATCAACCAACCTTAGCATCAGAAATGGGATCATTCCAAGAACGCATTACTAATACTATCAATGGCTCTATTACCTCTATCCAGGCAGTGTATGTTCCGGCAGATGATATCACTGATCCTGCACCCGCAACTACTTTTATGCACCTTGATGCAAATACTGTATTATCAAGAAAGCTTGTCGAGCTAGGTCTTTATCCTGCAATTGATCCTCTTGAATCAAATTCAAAAGCGCTCACACCAGAAATTGTCGGGCATCATCATTATAATGTGGCACGCCGGGTACAAGCAAGCTTGCAACGCTATAAAGAACTCCAGGATATTATAGCAATTTTGGGAATGGATGAACTCGCACCTGAGGATAAAATTATAGTTCAACGTGCCAAAAAAATCCAAAAATTTTTAACTCAACCAATTTTTGTAGCAGAGTCATTTACCAGTATTCCTGGACAATATGTTCCCTCAGCAACCATGGTAACTGATTTTGAACAAATCCTTAATGGGGAGTGTGACACTATTCCCGAAGATGCTTTTTATATGGTAGGCACCTTGGAGCAGGTACGACAAAAAGCACACACACTTGCCCATCAAAAATAGGAAAAATAACCCTATGCACATTATTCTTCAAACTCCTCTTGAAATACAAACATTTGATGCCTTATGGATCGAATTTAATACGTCTCTAGGAAATTTTGTCATAGAGGCAGGACACGCTCCTATGATTTTAAATCTTTCAGAAGGAAAGCCTCTCATCATTGGGTGTACCAATAATATATCGATTAGTCGCATTGTTTCTGGAGGGGCCCTTGCCCATATTACCTTAGCAAACGTAACCATACTTGCAGAGGGATTAATCTCATGAACAATTTTTATGAAAAAATATGAACAACTCGGCGGTAATTTTTTAGGAAGTATTGTTTCAGGCTCATTAGCAGAGGGCCTAACCATGCGAGTCGCCCATACTAACGTTTTAAGTCTCTTAAAAACCGGTAAATTTGTATCGATTCGCTCAACTCAAGGAACCTTTTTCTGTCTTGTTGCTGATTTAGCACTTGCTGTCAGCGATCCTGAAATTCTTCTTTTCCCTCCTGGACCCGACGAAGATATCTTACGAGAAGTTATCAGTCAACGATCCATCTATGCTACAGCAACCCTGCGACCGCTAATGATGGTCGATACCACTCAATCTCTAGGAACCGTGAAAACGGTACCCGCACATTTTTCACCCGTGTATGAAGCAACTGCTCATGATGTTCAATTGGTTTTCGGCAATGCCGATCACCCCTCAGGTCGTTATTTTGTCATAGGAACACCGATTGATATGAGAGCACCAGTCTGCATAGACCTAGAACGTATCACCGAGCGAAGCAATGGAATTTTTGGAAAAACAGGGACGGGCAAAACATTTATTACCCGCTTAGTACTGGCGGGACTTATAAAACAGAAAAAGGCCGCCGTTGTTATTTTTGACATGCACAGCGAGTATGGATTTCAAGCACGCCAAGAGGGGGGATCCTCTTTTTTTGTTAAAGGACTTAAATCTCTCTTTCCTCATAAAGTTGCCATTTTTTCCTTGGACCCTCAAGCAACTCGACGTCGCGGCTGCACTCCGGATGTTGAAATTCTAATTCCCTATAGTCTTTTGAATGTAGAAGACATTATGAGCTTGCAAGAAGAACTCAATCTTCATCCAACAGCAGTCGAAGCAGCATATCTTATTCATGCTCGCTATAAAAATGAATGGCTGAGTGCCCTTTTTACTCATGGCTCCAATGCCAAAGAGTTTGCTCAATCTTTAGGTGCTCATGCAGAATCAATTGCAGCACTTTACCGAAAATTAAAACGGCTCGAACGCCTGCCTTTCCTACTAGCAGAGGAACCAAAAAATAGCCCTGCTACTTCTGTCATCGATCGCATGATGGAATACATCGCTCGTGGCGTGAGCATTGTCGTAGAATTTGGCAATTACAGCTCAACAATCTGTTATTTGTTAGTCGCTAATATTTTAACTCGTCGTATCCATTCAGAATATGTAGAACGTACGGAGCAATTTTTAGCAAGCCAAGCCAAAGAACAGGAGCCCATTAAACTCATGATTTGCATCGAAGAGGCACACAAATTCTTGAATCCTTCAGCAGCCCGTCAAACTATCTTTGGTATCATTGCGCGCGAGATGAGAAAATATTATGTCTCTCTTCTTATTGTGGATCAACGACCTTCCGGCATTGATCCAGAAATTTTATCCCAAATTGGAACCAAAATTATAGCGCAGCTCAATGATGAAAAAGATATTCAAGCGGTTTTGACTGGTATTTCAAATGCATCAGCGATGCGCACAATTTTAGGAGGCCTTGATAGCAAAAAGCAATTGCTCGTCATTGGTTACGCCGTTGCTATGCCAGTGGTTGTCCAAGCTCGTGAATATAATCAAGATTTCTATCAAGACATGGCTTCAGAGATATCACTGCAAGCAATTGATACAACTATTAAAGAAATTTTTGGTTAGATCAACGCACAACTTCTTTGACAAGCCATTCAGTGATATTGCGTTTCTCCATATCAATAAAAATACCAACGAGTATAATTTTTTTAGCGCTTATTAAATATTTTTGGAAGTAGTGCTTATCTTCAATTTGCTGTAACGCCTCTTGCGCAGAACCACGAGTCTTAAATTCCATAATAAAAATAGTGTTGGATGTTTGTACCACCAGGTCAATTCGACCAAGATTGGTTTGATCTTCACCAATTGTCACAAAACCTGCAAGTTTTGTGATGACAAAAATAATACTCTGATAGTATCGTTCCAAATGAGAATGCATAGTTGAGGCAATGCTCGCAAACACACCTTGCAAGATCTGGCAGAAGAGATCAATATTATCCTCGTGTAATGCTTTTTTTATCTAGCTAAGAAGTGGGCCAGTAGCACTTTCCTCAAGCGGCGTACAATTAATAAGCAGTTGCTTGAATAACGATCTCTCTACTTCGACATTAGGTATCTTTAGCTTATACCGCTCGTCCTCACTATCAAAAAATTCTATGGTCAAATAGCCGGTCTGATACAATAACGTTGGCAAAAAAATTTTATCAATCTCAAAGGCTCCGATCTGATCTTGTCCTACATACAGATTATTAAGTTCAATCGGCTGAAATTGTTGTCGTTTTATTACGTCAATTAAAAAGCGAGGCGATCCGCTCTGAAACCAATAATTGCTAAATTTATTTTCCTCAAAAAATGATAGCACAGACCAAGGATTATAAACCTTTACCGATTGCCCCTCAATTTCGGCAACATCAGAAAATTGATAGCCATCGTACCACTCGGTCATAGTTGCAACAAGTTCTTCAGGACTTTGTTTAAGCTTAGTAGCTGCACTTTGAATATACTCATCAAAATTATCTAGCAATTCTTGATGCGTGTAGCCTAACAATGCTGCTGTTGATTCTTTCATTGTTAAATCATTAAGATTATTCAGGCCAGAAAAAATTGAGGTTTTAGCAAATTTTGTAACACCGGTGAGAAAAACAAAATGCAAATGCTCACCAAGACTTTTGAGAATACCATAAAAGCTTTGCAAAATTTTACGACATTCATCAGCAGCCTTCAAATCTGAGATATTATTGAGGATCGCATGATCATATTCATCAATGAGAACTACAACAGGGTTTTTCTTTGACATCTCTCTAATAAGCGTGGCAAATTTTTGTTCAAGAGTTGAAATTGCAGCAATATCAATCCCGTAAGATTTTGCAATGTAATGTAATCGCTCTTCCAAACCCAACTCAAGTTCTTCGACACTATTACGAGCTATTTCAAAAAAATCAAGATGGATGACTGCATATTCTTTCCATGCATAATCGCTTGTGCTGATCCATAGGCCTTCAAAAAGTTCTTTTTTTCCTTCAAAAAGAGCTTTCAGCGTTGACATCAATAATGATTTGCCAAAACGGCGAGGCCGAGAAAGAAAATAGTAGCGGCCACGGGTAACTAAGTTATATATTTGTTTTGTTTTATCGACATACAAAAAATGCTCTCGTCGTAAAACATCAAAAGTCGCTATCCCAATAGGAAGTAATTTTAGCTTTTTGTCCATCAGTCAACACCATCTTTAAAGAAGAAAAAAATTTTCCTGCCAAGCAATCAAATCTCCAATAGAGGTAGAGTTTAGTCTAACCACGAAAAATTGCTGAGTCCATCCACAATCTTTGACACTCATCAAGGACCTCTATACCCTTTTTAAGGCTATGTTATGAGTTAAATAATAATGCAGAAGCAAAAACTATGAATAACTTCTTTTTCAAATATATAGCACCCTTTTATCCAGCTTTAAAGAATATTTTAGCTTTATCTGTTGGTTTTCCAACGCCAGAAAAAATAGAAACTATCCTACAGCACTATAGCTTGGCCTCTAATTTTTACCTACTAGGTTGTTTCCAACAAGATATTCTTGTTGGAATAGTCGGTTTTCAATGTTCGGAGGCAGCAATTATTATTAATCATCTTGCTGTACACGAGTCCTACCAAAAACGGGGGGTAGGGCGGCAGCTGATTGAAGAATTAGTAAAGCAAAAGTTACCGTTAACTGTGTCTGCTGAAACCGACGGAGATACGGTAGATTTTTATAAAAAATGTGGCTTTTTTTGCACCGAACATTCTACAAAATATGGCCTTCGATATATATGTCAGTTAAACAAAAAAATTAAATGGACTTCTATAAAAATATGTATATAATTTTTATAAAATAAGATAGATTTTCTATTTTGGGAAAATAACGATACAGGGAAAGACTAATGACTACAAGACTTTATTTTCCTTATTTTCTTTATCTACTTAAATAATAATTATGAAACTTATAAAAATAGACTCTACTATTCCTCGGGATATACGTTATAAAACCACCAACAATTTCACTGGCACAATAGTTTATGGTCCCTTGGCTGAATGCTACCTTATTGATGCCGCAGCACAAGCCATTGCTCAAGTTCATCACGAATTGAAGAGGCAGAATTTAAGCTTAAAAATTTTTGATGCTTATCGTCCCTTGTCAATCCAAAAGATATTTTGGAAGCTAGTACCTGATGAGCGGTATGTAGCAAACCCTACGGTGGGATCACGTCATAATCGAGGATGCGCCATAGATGTTACTCTCATTGATCTACAAACCAGACGGGAGATTGATATGGGCACCGATTTTGATGATTTTACTCACAAAGCCCATCGCAATTATAAAAATCTTGCGCCAACTGTACTTACACATCGTGAACTATTGGAGAGAGTTATGAACCGTCATAATTTTGAGGGATGGCTTAATGAATGGTGGCATTTTGATTTTATGGGTTGGCAAAATTATCCGGTAAGTAATCAGTCTTTTGAAGAGCTACATACTATCAAGGAAACATAATTATGATTAACAAAACTATCATGAATAATAAAGAAGGTGTTACGAGATGGCCCAACAGCTTCATAATGCTGCTACTTTTAATAACTTCGCCTCATTTAAGTGGATCTTGGCAAACAATGATAGAGAGTAAAAAACCGGTAATGAGTGAGCATAGTTATGATCTTATCTGGGCTCAGAATGCAGCTTATATTGAAAACAGGCTGCCTAAAATTGCAGCTTCGGGTATTACTACTATACCAATTATTGAATCCTATGAGCCACTTGTTGATGTTAGACAAGAGGCCAATACTCGAATTGATATGTTACCTAATCCTGCGGCTCCCTTCGAATCACCGGATAAGAATTCAGGTTTCGTCGCGGCATCAAAAATAAGACGCGGTATTTTCCAGAAATTGAACATTTTACTCGAAAAGCTGGATGCTCTCGCCAAGTATTTTGGTTATGAGCAGGGTCAAATAACTATAAAAGTATTTGAGGGCTTGCGCGATTTAAAGACGCAAGAGTTATTATTCAATAACAAATTAGAGGAAATTCGATTAGCTCATCCCACGCTTACGGATGATCAATTGTTTGAAGAGACAGCAAAATGGGTCTCACCTATTTCTAACAATGTTCCCGTCCATTCAACAGGCGGCGCAGTTGATATTCGCCTCTGGGATAGTTATGCCAAGATATTTGTAGATATGGGACCTTTTGGTGTTATTTGGGGAGACAATAGCAGTGCTCCTACATTTTCTGAAAATGCAACTGAACAGCAGCAGCAGAATCGTTTATACTTGCTCATCGCAGCAACAGAGGCGGGACTCGTTAATTATCCCTATGAGTGGTGGCATTATTCGAGCGGAGACCGTTATGCTGCTTATTGGCAAGAAGCAAACGTACTAAAGCGCTACGCTCTATACAATACTGTCAGCTAAAGGAAATTGACGGATTAAAAATTAACTCCTGCAATCTTCCTTACGCAAATGACCGCGTTTAGCTAAATAATCAGAATAGAGAAGCCTGCGCTCAGAGGGAAGCAAGTAAATGCCTTCACCTGTATAATGAGACAAAATATTTTTAAGTTTCTGCTTGCGTTCATCCGGCCTTCTGAGACACCATTGCATAACTCTCAGCCCAAAAGGAATTTCAGCAGAGGACACACATGATTCAACAAATTGCCGCTCATAAGCTATCCGACAACAATTCCATAACTCCTCCATAGCGATTGGCTTTTTTTTATTTCGTAACTCCTCAAAGTATAATTTTCGTATAGCAATGATAATCAGATTCTGAGGATTTATTGCAGAAGGCATGCACATTAGCGCAAGCTCAGGTCGCACCTTAACCAAAAACTCATCACGGCGGCTTGAACTCTGTTGGCTACTTTCTCTTGTTATTTGCTCTCCTTCTTCAGCACTCTTATGATCTTTTAACGCTAAAAATGGGGCATAGTGCTCCTCATACCAGGCAGGATATACTAAGTTTTGATAGGCAATATCTTCCTCTTCCTGCTCTACAAGTCCCCACTCTGCTCCTTCTTGGGCGTTAGCATTATTCTTGTCAATTTGGTCAATAACCTTTGGAAAATTTCTAAGGTTCTCATCTCGCTCTTCCAGCACTTTCTTAATAATTGCACCAGGAGCTTCAGTTTTTTCCAGTTCCCTAATTTTTTCTTCTACGCCAATCATCGCCTCAATATCAAGATATTCGAAAAGACTGATTGGGGGAGATGAATAATGAGTATGCGCCCAACCAGCCCCGATTGCTAAACTACTCATTCCTAACAAAAGCCTGCCTGGACACAATTGAGAGTTGAAAACAGCAGAGCCTACTGCTGCTATTCCTGTGACAGAAAGAGCCCCAATACCGGCTATAGTTTTTGCCTTTTTTAATGTCATTTTTTCTTGCCAAAGACTCTTCAATCCTTTCCACGGCGTTTCATCAAGAAATGCTGCAGTGCCAATCAACCCCACTATGCCTACTTTAAAGCTCATTGAGCTCGCCGGAGCGGTCATAAGATAACCACTTCCAACAAAAGAAGCTGCCGCTAGGGTGGTACGCCACAAATTGGGTGAAATTTTTTTCAATTGATTCTTCACATCCATAGAGTACGTAGCAAACGATAGACTAGTGCCAACTATCACAACAGCAAAGAGTACATTTTTTTTCATAATCAATTTATCTTTTTTATAGCTTGACCGCATACTTTAGCATAACAGTGCTCAGTTTAGACGTAATTTACCATGCGATCAATATAGCATGGTACGTATCGCTGAAACAATGGCAGCTGCATCAATACCTTCATAAGCACGCAATTCTTCTGGTTTGCCAGAACGGGGAAGCTTTGTAACTGCTAAACAATCAACAGTAAGTGGCGAATGACGCACTGCATACATAACAGCTTGACCAATTCCCCCTTCCAAATAATGATCTTCGACAGTAATCACCTGCTTAAACGGGGCTAGAGCTTTTTGAAGTCGCTTCTCATCAATAGGCTTTACACAATAAAGGTCTATAACACGAATATAAATACCCTCTACTGCTAATTGATCATAAGCTTTCAGCGCTTCAAACACCGTAATGCCTGCAGCAATAACACACACAACATCCCGTGCATCACTCTTCAAAACGCCAAAACCTCCCACTTCAAATATTTCTTGATCATTATAAATGCAGGGCGTTTCACTTCTCGTAGTACGCAAATAACTAATTCCTTCAGAGCAATTAAGCATAAGCAGCACAATTTTTTGGGTACTTAGGGCATCGCAGGGATAAAAAATTATAGCATTTGGCAACGCCCTCATTAGAGCAATATCCTCCAACGCCATCTGAGAGGGGCCATCTTGCCCAATTGAAACTCCAGCATGAGATCCAACCAGACGTAATGCAACTCGTCCAATAGCAGCCATACGTAATTGATCAAAGGCGCGAGCAAAAAATGCGCCAAAAGTTGCAACAAAAGGAATTTTTCCGCGCAAAGCCAATCCAACGGCCATCCCCACCATATTTTGTTCAGCTATAAAGGACTCAATAAATCGATAGGGGAATTTGTTAGCAAAAAGTTCAGTACCCGTAGAATTTTTAACATCCGCATCGAGCACAACAACATTGAGGGCTACCTCTCCAATATCTACTAAAGCTCGACCAAACGCATAACGAGTTGCAATAGCAGCTTGCTCAGAATATACCGAGAAAGAGATAGAAAAATTTTTAGTTGAGCTATTTTTTTCTTCGCCAATAAACTCAGGAAGAGTAGGCTGCCAACTGTAATTTTCGATCTCTTGCGTAGCCCCACCCGCCCCTTGCTTCAATTCTTCAAGAACTTTATGCAATTGCCCTGATTCAAAAGGCTTACCATGAAAACCTTCTTTATTTTGAACAAAAGGAACCCCAAATCCTTTATAGGTTTTTGCTATGATAATTTTAGGCTTACCTCGCATAGAGCGAGCCAACATGCAGGCTTTAAAAATTTGCGTATAATCATGGCCATCTATCGTAAAAGTTTCCCAGCCAAAAGCACGAAATCTTGCGGCATACTGCTCCAGAAAGTGTCCTTCCATAGTGGCACCACTCTGACCAAGCCTATTAACATCAACCACCGCTATGAGATTATCCACCTTATAAAAAGCTGCTAATTGCGCTGCTTCCCAAATAGAACCTTCAGCAATCTCACCATCACCCAAAAGCACATAGGTATAAAAAGAGCGTTTATCCATTTTTGCTTCAAGCGCCATGCCAACACCAATTGAAAGACCCTGTCCCAACGAACCGGTAGCAGCTTCGTTTGCCCAAAAACGGGGCGTAGGATGACCCTCTAACACAGATTCAAATTGTCGAAACTGCAATAACTCTTCTTTGCTTAATCGACCCAGCTCGTGCCATGCAGCATAAAGAATGGGAACTGCGTGTCCCTTGGATAAAATAAAACGATCATTATTAGCATTTTTACTATTTGCGGGATCAAATCGCATTACTCCAAAAAAAAGTGTTGCCACTATATCTGCAGCAGAGAGAGCAGAAGTCGGATGACCTGAACCAGCGGCAGTTGTCATAAGTACTGCCGATCGTCGCATGAGATAGGCTTTGTGTGCTAAGAAAGCGATAAGACGATGCATACTTTAGTTCTCCTTTTTTAAGTAATGGCCCATAGTCTAGCAAGATAGAGAAAAGGGAACAAGAGAGAACTAGCAGAAAGTATACTTTAAAAAAAAATAACCTATACTAATTGTTAATAATAAACAAAAAATATCTATATTATGACCATTATTTTATTATATAAAAAATATTTTATTTTTTTTCATCGACTTGCAAAAAAAATAGGCCTAGGGTTGCTGCAAACATTCCGGCTGCAGCTTATCTTTGCCCTTCTTTGGCTTCCCTTGAGTGCCTATTGGGGGTTGGCGTGGCCTCTTTTAGCGTGTCTTGGCAATATGATATTTGGGCCAGTCGCCACCCTCTTTTTATCATTAAGTTCTTTACTATTTTTCAGCCAGCTACTCTATCAATCGCCTTTCTTACTCTCAAAATTACTTAATTATTGCTGCTCTTCATGGCTTACGATATTGAGTTATGCTCCTTCCTCAAGCCTCTATGCTCACTGTCGACCAAGCCTCTATTTCTTCTGGGCAGTAGTAGGCGCTGTGGGCTTAATGATTCATTATCGACCGTTGAGACCTGTAGCACGACAAGTAAGCGCACTCCTATTTCTTTTTTGTGTCTGCTGGATTTTTTTATTAACCAAAAAAGAATCAGCTGCTCCTATTTTTACAGATATTCCCTGTCAAGGAGCAACGCTGCACGCGATCTATGAAGGAGGACAACTTTCCTTAATCGATAAAGGAGCGCTGGGAAGAAGGGTTGCGGTGCAAAATTTTGTTGAATATAATCTTATCCCCTTTATTTACAAACAATGGGGTCTAACGCACATTAATAATATCATTCTCTTGAGCTGCAATCTGAGTACATTACGTGCCTTAAGCGCTTTGTGCTCCCTTATTTCAATCGATTTTATTTACCTCATCTCCTGGGGCCACGAGGATAAAAAAATGAGCAGGGCATATAAAGAATTTACAACAGCGCTTCAAAAAACAAAAACTAAACTTTATCGTATTGGCTCTGCAAAAAAAACAATTTCTCTAACACCAAAAGTAAAACTTTTTCTGCGCCCGACTGGTGAGATGCTAAAAAAGGGAAATAGTATGCTTCCAAAAATGGAAGTAGAATATACTCCTAACTTACTATAAACCATCAGATGCAATAAGAGATTTTAACCCCACTTCTTTCCCAGGCGCCAACAGCTTATTTTAAGCTGCAATCGCCATAAAATCCCGATAGACCTTACAGCTGGACCGCGGAGTCCTCGTGCGAAGGGGATCATTAAAATCAACCGCATAAAGGCCAAAATTTTTAGTATAGCCTTCGCTCCACTCAAAATTATCCATAAGAGTCCAATGATAATATCCCCGAATATCGCAACCCTCTTGAACTGCTCTATGAACCGCTGACAGATAACTTTTAATAAAATAGGGTCTATGCACATCCTTAGAATCAGATAACCCATTTTCGGTAATATAGATGGGCTTGCCAAGCATCGCAACCTCACGCAATGCCTCATACATCTTGTGAGGACGGACGGGATAATCCATTTCAGTCATAGTTTCCTGCGCATAGCACGTAGGATGAGGCGCTAAGGTAACGTTTGAATAAAAATTGAGACCAAAAAAATCTATTGATTCAGGAGCCGAGGGAATTGACATGCGTATATTTTTTCCCATCGGTAATTGATATTCATAGTTACCCGTTCTAAAAAATTCCATTACTAACGAATGACAAAAAATATGGCTCATACCTGCAGCAAGCGCTCGGCTGAAAGGATCACTAAAAGAAATACCACCAAAAAAAGGCATTTTCCATACATAAAGATAGGGTTCAAAAAGAATCATTTGATGAGCAAATCCTATTTTTGCTTCCTGCCCATGAGGCATCTTTTTAAGCTCTTGATAGACAACAACGTGAGCGCGCAAAAGGTTGGCCAAAAGTATAGCTGCACGCCTAAAAGCAAAAAGAGCACCTGGAGGATGAATTCCCAAAACATAGCCACAAGCTCCGAGAACGGTGGGCTCATTAATGGTACACCACAAAGGAACAACATCCCCTACGTACTCAAAGACAACCTTGCAATAATCAACAAAATCGGCGATATTTTTACCGTGCTCAAATCCACCCTTCTTCTCAAACCAAAGGGGATGAACAAAGTGGTACAACGTAACCATAGGAACAATGCCATTATCAAGCAATGCTTGGCAGAAAGAGCGATACCACAAGAGAAGCTCATAATTAAATTCACCCTCACGCGGTTCGATATCAGCCCATTCAACAGAAAAGCGTAAAGAATTACATCCCAGATCTTTCAAGAGCTGAATATCTTCAAACGCATGTGTATAAAAATCATTTGACACACTCACTCGGTGATTTTTAGCAATAGTTGAACCCGGGTATAATCGTAAGTTTTGCGCATTACAGCGAATTTCTTTTTTTTCCCATTGGGACCAATTACTCTCCGTTCCTACCAGATGTCCTCCATTTTGAAAGGCAGACAAAGCACATCCTTTGAGAAATGTAGACGGAAAAGTTATATGATTAGGAAATTCATCGTGCAATGGAATTTTCTTAAAAGGCATTACCTTAAGAGATTTTATCTTAATAGGCTTTATTTTTTGACCAGAGATAAGACCATGCGTTACAGCCTGACTACTAAAAAAAAGAACTAGAGTACATAAAAAAAACCTGATAGAAGTTTTATACATATTTGTCTCTTACATAGTAAGGGTAAAAAATTACCTAAAAGCACTGCGCTGCTATAGTAGAAAGTTTAAAGGATGAGCCAGAAAAAGCAATCGCTCGCATCCCAGCGTCACTTTACCTACACCGGCCCCTCTATCTTTGCCATTCTTCTGCTATAATAATTCTAAATTGCCTTTTTTTTGATTCAGTTAGGGTGCAAATATATCGTTGTAAATAGCAGAAAGTATCCCTTTTTTCTTTTGTAGCATAGTGCGATATACTTGATAGGTCCTACTCTTCCATTAGCTGAAAGGTCAGAAATCATGCAACGCAAAAATTTCATTTTTTTTATTGGGAGTATTCTCTTGTCAACAAACATACTTTTTGGCAACTCTGGCCTCTCTTTTCCCGCTATTCTCATTACAAGTATCGCTTATGATAGTTTGGACATACCACAACTTAGCGAACAGGCTCAGCAAACACTGGAAAATGCCCCCTTTCTGCCTAAAAGTTTTATTTCTCCCCATCTTTTCGACCAACAGATAACCCTCTTTAATGTCATGCAAAAAAATATTTTATCCCCAACAAACAAATGGCTTGGAGACAGCTGCTGCCTCAGCCGTAACGGTTCATACGCACCCTTTATTCAAAAAAAAATTGTTAAGCCCGAAACCAAACTCATTCTTGTTGGCGATTTGCATGGAAATTTTCATGGTCTTCTTCGTTTGCTGCATGAACTTATTAATCGCAATCAGCTCAATAATAACTTTAAATTATCTTCCGATGTGTGTCTTATTTTTTTGGGTAACTATGTTGACAAAGGAGTCTATGGCCTAGAAGTTCTTTATACACTTTTTAAGCTTAAAAACAGTAATCCTGATCAAGTTTTTTTACTCAGAGGAAATCATGAAGATCTTACTATTAACAAACATTATGGTTTCGCCGATGAGCTTATGAGCAAATTGGCACAAAAAACAGATGCAACGCTCTCTCTGCTCAATCAGGCTTATCAGCTCATGCCCAGCGCACTCTTTATTGGTTGCCAGGACAAAAACGCAAACGAATCAATAGATTTTATTCAATGTTGCCATGGAGGCCTTGAGATAGGCATTACTCCAAAAAACTTGTTGGCGTCCTCCGACAAAGAACTTCAATCAATTTCCCATCTTGATCGCATTGCGGGCATTCGAGGACTGCCAAAAAATCTTAAAACAGCAATTCTTGCAAAAATTCCCGCCGCCGAAATTGTTTCAATAACACCTTCAAGCCCCACTGATGCTGTAACTAACGGTTTTCTTTGGAACGATTTCATGGAAGATGAAAAATTTTATGATAATCAATTCATTGATCACACATCAGGAAGAGGATGGGTGTGTGGACAAAGAATAACTGAGCATCTCCTCAGCAGAGCCATGAGCCCACAGGCACGAGTTAGAGCAGTTTTCAGAGCTCACCAATATTATGGACCTCTGGCAAGACTTCTTAAAAAAAATAATGGTTGCGTTCCGCATTGGGGAGGGCTGGTTTATACAATTTTTTCAGTTCCCATTGCACGTACCTCTTTTAATAAAAATAGTATGCTGCAACTAACAACTGCACCAAATTATGAAAATTGGCAGAAGGAACATATAGTAGTTTCTCCTTAACATTCACTTAAAGATAGGTAAATAAACCTCGTTGCTTAAGTTCCGCTAGGACTACTTTAACTTGCTCTGCATCGCTTCGGTCAGCGATAAGGAGCGCATCACCCGTATCAACGATACAAAGATTTTTTACCCCAATTAACGCAATGATTTTGTGATCCACCTTTATCAAATTACCCGCTGAATTAACCTGGATAACCGTTGAGCTTGATTCATTAACAGAAGTTAGAGATAAAAAGCTTTCTAGATTGCCAACATCAGACCAGAAAAAATCAACCGGCACAACGCTCATTTTTGAACTTTTTTCCATTAAGGCATAGTCTATAGAGATTGAAGGAAGTTGTTCATAGCCAGAGCCTGTTTTTAAAAAATTATCTACTGAGGCTATAAGCTCGGGAGCATGACAGCGCAACTGCTCAATAAAAACGGAAACGCGTGCACAAAATATACCACTATTCCATAACAAACCAGCCTTCACATATTCGCCAGCTTCCTCAAGGGAGGGTTTTTCTTTAAACGAACGTACGGACACTGGTTCATCCAAATTTGTGTAGGAAAGCGGCTCAATATAACCATATCCAACCGCAGGATGCGTAGGGCGAACTCCAAAAAGCAGTATCGTATCATGGTTAGCACAAAATTCGTAAGCATGCTGAGCAAAATACAAAAATCGCTCAGTAGACTCTATAACATGATCTGCAGGAACAAACATTACCAGAGCATCAGGATTTTTTTCCCAAAGCTTTAAACATCCATAAATTAACGCCGGGCCAGTATTACGTTGAATGGGTTCAATAAGAAGAGTAGCACAAGCATTCCGAACTGAATTTGAAATAAGTGATTCCTGTTGTGCAGCACAGATCAAATAGAGATTGTTTGGTGGCACTAAAGATTGCACTCGCGCAATCGTTTTGCTCAGCAATGATGCATCTTCAGCCAGCGGTAAGAATTGTTTCGGACGAGATTGCCGGCTCAAAGGCCAAAGCCGCTCGCCCTTACCTCCCGCCAAAATCATTATAGCCCGTTCTCTTGCCTTCATTTTTCTCCTTTATACTGGATGCATACTCACAGCTTTTGCTTATCGTCGCATACTCGCCTTAATACGATCAAATAATAATTTAAAAAAAATAGAGGCCTCTTCAAAAGCTAAAGCACACGAAAGTTTAGATTTCCCTCGAACACGATTTTTTGCCACAATAGGAACTTCAACCACACGCGCCCCGTTACGCACAAATCTATAAAGCGTTTCTATATTAAAAGAAAACTCTTTCGAACTTAAGTTGCTACAAAGCTTTTCGTTAAAAAGCTGAACATTATAGACTCTAAATGCTCCTGTTGCATCATAGGGCAATCCAAGACCATATCTAATCATTCCACGCCAAAAATAGGTAAAAGGTAAGCGGATTTTTCCCCACCCCTCCATACCTCCTCCTTGCGCGTACCTAGAACCAATAACAATATCAGCCGCGAGTGACTTTTGGAGCATGGCAGGAACATAGGAGGGGTCATGAGTAAAATCAGCATCCATAGTAAGCAAATGATGATAATTATTATTTTTTGCATAGCTAAATGCTGCCAAATGCGCTGTTCCTAACCCCATTTTTCCAGGTCGATGCATAACTTTCATGCTTGTATCTTGTGCCGCTAGTTTATCCAAAATAAGACCAGTCCCGTCAGGTGAGTTATCATCACAAAATAAAAGGTCAAAAATAATAGGCAGCCTCTTAAGTTCTGCATACAAAAATTCAACATTATCTCGTTCGTTATAGGTCGGAACAAATAATAGTAATCGGTGCTGTTCCATAAAAACTCTCAGTATAAAAATAGTTAATCTTATTTTTCTTGCGCATTAACCTTATCATGAGCTCAAAAACTGAGCAAATAAAAAAAATACATTAACTAATCTTCTTCGTCAGTTATCTCTTCTTGCTTATCTTCATTTTTTGTTAAACTCTCCGATGCATTTCTTTGTCTGTTCTCTCGCCGCGATTTTAGACTAGCTTTTATATTAGATACAGCAGAAGAACGAGTAACCGCTATTTTCTTTCGATCATCCCGCGCTCCTGGCTGAAAAGAATTAGGCCCCTGTTGCTCTGATGATTTTTTTGCTAAATTCGGGCTGACTATCTTTTGTTCAAGAACTATTTTTTCATTATTACTCTGAGTATATGCCAAAAATCTTTCTATTTCCTTCTTATTTTTTAATGCTTGGCAACATAATAATAAACTACTAAACATATATTCCCAGAATGATTTACCCGGCTTCTGAGCATTTGCTATTTTTACTACGTCTTCAACAAACCCCTCTAAAACATATTTATTAAACTGAGCATTTTCTGCCACATAAGCTAGTTGAGCAATAAAAGAATGTTTTTCATCAACTTTCCTCCAATTTTTTTCTAAATCTTTTCTCAGAATATCATCCTCTTCAAGCTGTTCTTTAGTAGTATTAAGGCATGAATCAATAAAATCGATAAGCTCAGGGGCAACCCGAACAACCGAGTCAAAAAAATCTTTTTCTACCTGCCCTGTTACGCTCAGTTCTCTTTTCAAGTTATATGAAATAGGACGCTGTATTGCCACAACACAACGCACCTCCTTTTTTTCCCCGCCTAATTGTTTATTTTTTAAAAATCTGTCAAGAATTGTATCAAGTGCACTCTCTCCAGCCTCCACAAGAATAACGCCAGAGCCGCCTCTAGCACTTATTTGATCAAAAGCAACCTCAGCTTCATACAAATGGCTTGCCCTAAGAAGAGACCACTGCTGGCCACAATAGGGAACGATATAAGCATGAGCATCCCCAAAACGATCAACCATCTCCCGGTATTCCCGATCGTTTTCTGCTACCATTACTGCCACAGTAGCCCCTGAGCGATTAAGTTCGCCAAATGCCGCTTTTAAATTTTCAAAGTTACCCAACCGATCTGGCTTTGTTAAGGCAGATTGGTTATCAAATTTACTCCCACACCTTCTAAAAAATTGAGCCCACTTAATCATAAAAAGTGAACTCCCTACAACGGCTGCTGTCGTCAACAAGGGATACTCTAAGACTGTTTTTTTAATGGAATCTATAATGCCCATAGAAGTAGATACATTACGCACCACATTAAATCCAATCACACCACTAGTTGCCGCCATTACTCCCGTCAATCCATAATTAATCTCTGCTGTATGTAAACCAGCCCGAGCCACACTCATAGCCTTTTCACGCCAATTCATTGAATAAAGAATAGCATGGGGCATGAGTATTAAAAACAAAAATAACTGGGTACTTTTTTGAAGCCTCTTCATCCTAGATCTCCTTATGTGTAAGTAATATTAAAATTTTTAATCGACTGGCCTAGCCGACCAAAGGTATGCTACACTGCTCATGTTAAGAAATACTATAGTTCAAAAAGGTACTGAAAATGAAAAGATCAACGCTTATTTTTTTTATCGCCTCTGTAAGCATCTCCCTCTGTCCTGAAACCCTAGAAACTCTCACCTCCCAGCAAGCTTTTGCAGCCCCTGTAATCGAGAAAAAAGTAATAAAAAAATCAGCCTGCCCCTCTCAGCCTTCCACGCAAAGCTGCAAGAAAACAGCTGAACCGAAAAAAATTTCTTCATCACCACCTCCTCTGACAGCCACTATTAGTGCAAAAAAACCATCTGCCGTCACACAGGACGTACTTTCGTCTACGTTACAACTTTCGATGGGGCAAGAAGCTATGTCGAAAACTTTACAAGCGGAGACAGAAGGGCATGATGATCATGCTGTAACTAAACAAAGCGCAAGCGTAAGCAGACAAAAAACAGCATCTGCTCCTGCTAAAAAAACCACCCATAAAATCACTGTATGCAATAAACTCAACAAAGACATGGTTACCTACAAGAAACATTGGAGCGGCAATCATACACCTCAATGGAATCTGAAAATTAATGGCAAAAAAGTGATAAGCAATGAAACGGTTGAAGTAGAGTTAAAAAATAACAAATTAGTTATAGAATTTTATTTTGAATTTTATGCATTAGGACGATTGCATAGAAAAGGAACTGCGGTGGCTGAATTTGCACTTGACCCCACTACAAAAGATATTGCGATAGAATTTTCCTGGGACAAACCAGAACGATTGATTGTCAAAAGCAGGGCAGTTAATTCTAAAAAATCACCCCCGCCTGTTTTATTAAAATTTTATGAGAAAAACTAACTTAATTGCTAAAGCAATGGGTATTCTTCAAACCCAATCAGACGACATTCAGCTTTAAGAATAATTTTAAAAGCTTCATATGCCATCTGTTGCATTGTACGAGCTAACATGACAATATCAGTACTCGTTGCATGGCCCTCATTAATCAACATATTAGCATGCTGATAAGAAACAACTGCTCCTCCAATACGCAAGGCTCCCTTAACTCCTATTTTATCTAAATAATAGGCAACATAGATCATTTTTTGCCCATTAATTTCGAGCCCCACTTCAGAGGTCAAAAAATTTCTAAAAAAGCTTCCGCAGGTTTTTTGAGAAGGATACCGCTTTTGGCGATGGCGAATAATTTCAGCACGTCGCCCCCGAGCGTATGCTATCTGCGCTTCTTTAGCTTCATTTAGCGCAAAAGTAGCCGTCAGGAGTATAAAATTTTGTTCTTGCAGCTTGCTTTCATTGTAACCAAAATTAAACCAATCTACGGACACTTCATGAATCTGTCCGTTCCGCGTATCCATCACTCTGGCTCTCACCAAAAACTGACTTAGAAGAAATTCAAAATAATGCAGGTTAATAAAAACAGACCCCCCCACCGTTCCTGGAATTCCACTAAATTCCTCCAGGCCCAAAAAATTATTGTCCAAACACCAGGTAATAAGCTCATCTATGGTAATGCCCGCACCGACTTCCAGCAAAACTTTTGAAGTAGAGGGGTCAAAAAAGTCCGGTTTTGAAGGCAGACCAATAGTTTTAAATGCATATCGTAGAACTAAACCATCAAACCCTTGATCACTGATCAAAACATTGGCACCTGAGCCCAAAATAAAGAGGGGAAGAGAACAAGCAGTTGCCCAACACAAAAGATCTTGAAGCTCTGCTTCATCACGTGGCTCAGCAAAAAAACGGGCTGGCCCACCCGTACCAAACCAATTTTTATCAGCTAAGGATATATTTTCTTGAACACAAAGATGAGAGATATTGATGTCATTATCTACGTTTTTTTGTTGCATGTTACTCTTCCGAAATTAGAGCTGGTCCGCTATAGGATCTGATTCTGTGGGCGGAAAAAGCCGAGCAGGAGCGGCACGTTTTACTACTTTTCCTGTTTGAACAAGTTCAAAGCAATTTTTACTGCATGACTCTTTGAGCATGGCTTGACACTGCTCACAGGCAATAAACTGCTCATTACATTCAGCATTCGTACAATTAACATATTCATCACACGTAACCTGACACAGATCACACGTAGTCAGCACATCAGCAGTAACCGATACCGCACAGCGACCATCAAAGACATAATTTTTTCCCCGAAAATAGCCCTCGGGATACTGTTCCACATAGCGATGAATGCCCCCCTGAACTTGATAAACTTCTTGCGCAACACCCTTGCTTTTTAAATAGGCCGATGCCGGTTCACATCGAATACCTCCAGTACAGTACATTAACACCTGTTTGCCTTTAAAAATATCTAAATTTTCATCAATATATTCCGGCAAATCACGAAATTTATCGATCGAAGGCTTAAGCGCATTTTCAAATGCGCCAATACGAGATTCATAAACATTACGCGCATCAAAAATGAGAAGGTTTTCTGGCTTGTTAGTTAAAAGTTCGTGAACAGCCTGAGGCTGTAAATGAATACCCCGCTGAAGCAGATCAGGTTCTTCTAATTTTTTCCCCCAGTGAACAATTTGATTACGTATAACAATACGCATACGAGGGAAAGACCAGGCTCCTCCCTCACTTTCCTTAAAGTCAACATCAGCAAACAGCGGGTGAGCCTTCATAGCAGCTACGTACGCTGTTATAGCCTCATCTGAGCCTCCAACGGTACCATTAATGCCTTCAGAGGCAATAATAACTCGCCCCTTCAGCTTCAATTGAATGCAGAGTTGCCGCTGCCAATTTCGAATCTCTCCAGTATTGCGCAGCAGTATATATTTATAATAAAGAAGAATTTTTCCTGATTGAACCATGATATAAAACTCCTAAAAACGGTCATTTTAACAGTATATCATAGTTATTAGACTAGAAAATAATTTTTTTAAAAAAACGATTACATTTCGATTAATAAGACATTTTTCATGTCTACAGTATCACATTTTCTGAAAGCTTCTCTTATAGCTGGAGTAACTTTACCATTAACCAGTAATTTTCTCTCGTTCAATAATTTTTTCGAAGAGTCACTAGTAACTTCATACTCAGGACAATAAAGGCTAGCGAAAAAATCAGCAACAGCATCATAATTATCTTCTTGTTGAATTGACTTACCTTTATTCGCGTAGTCTATCGCTAAGCTATTAAGAGCCTCCCGCGCACTGCGATAAATGCCTTCTGCAACGCTGTCACCCCCACAACTACCTGATTGAATTGCCCGATTTTCATCAGTAAAAATTATAGCTAAAAAAGCAAAGGTAAAAAATATTTTCTTCATAACCTTCTCCTACGCAACAAGGAGAAGGGCTCTTCTCCTTGTTGCTACATACTCTATTAGAATAAAATTTATTATTGATTTTTCTCAAATTTTTTAAAAGCTTCGCGCGTAACAGGATGAATAGTAGTCTTGCTCTCATCAAGCAGCGCTCCCAATACCCGCTGAGAAGCCGAATACACAATCTTATAACAAGGGTCTTCTAAACTTTTATAAAAATCATATAAAGCCAACTTACTACTAAGATCACCCCCCACAGCTTGCTCTTCCAATAAATTAAGATTTGCTTTAGCAACATCATAATAAATCTCATGAGCAGCATCAGCAAATTTACCTCCCGATTTAACCTCGCTACCTTTCATACCAAAAACAGGTATCATTGCTAAAGAAATAGTTAGGAATGCTAATTTTCTCATACATCTTCCTCATAATAAAAAAGAAAAAATATCAGAAAGTATCCTACTTCACCAAGCAGCGAAAGGCAACAGACAAAAGCAAAAACAGGCCGATCTTAAAAGTAAATTTTTATCTCAAAAATTATTTAAGCTGCCAGTAATTGTACCAACTGAAACAGATTCCCATCAGGATCAACAAACGTGGCCATTTTTACATGTCCTGGAATTTCGACTACTCCGCCGAAAAATTGCACACCTTTTGCTTCTAAGGTAGCCATAGCCGATTCAATGTTATCCACATTGAGCGTAAGAACAGCATTCTGCCCCGCCTTCATTGATGGTTGCTCAGCAGAAGCACCGCCTACACCTAAACGAAACGAGCCTTCAGCGGCTTGCCATTCTGACCAGGCATGTTCTGGAGAAGAGACTACCATTTTCAAGCCTAATGTTTCAGAAAAAAATTTTTCAGCACGCATAGTATCGCTAACGATAATCCAGGCTAAATCCATACGTTTAATAAGAGATGACATAGTATAATATCCCCGCTAAAAGGTCCCTAAAATGATTCGAATACTGTTTTTTATAATATACTAATTATTCAGGACGGGCAAATCTCAATCTTCTAAAAAAAGGCAGACATCTATATTTTTAAATGATATACTTCAAATTGATTTATTTTGTTTAAATTTACCCGCTTGCTAAAATCCTATTTTATTACTATATTAGAATTAAATATTAAGAATTGCGCTTCATATTGCCAAAACTAGAAAAAATTTTATGAAATTTAAATTTTTAATCACTGTCAGTGCACACGCGGGGCTCCTAGGGCTGCTGTTCACTCTTATCTGCTTTCCTGGTGGCCAGGAGTTATCTCTAAAGAATCAACTCTGGAGATTTGGCAGCAACAACAAAACAATGCTCGCAGGCACCCTAAGCCTAGGTGCAGGAGCTATAACTCATACTTTCAAAGCTTTTAAGGCTCATCGCTCTGTTTTTGATATTAGTCATATTCGCAGCGATTGGAGCGCCCAAGTAACCACAGCCGTTACTGCGGCAGGCCTTACAATGTTTATCTTAGGAGGCTGGTGGTGGTTAACCCAAAGGCAATCCTTCCAATCCAATCAGCTGATAAAACAAGTAACCCTAGAGGGGTGGATGCTACAGATAATTGATAGTAAGTATCTCATTAATAATGAGATACTGATAGATATTAAAAAAGATTTTTCCCCTAAACAATTAGTAAAATACTGCTTAGAAAATCGATATAATTTCAGATATAAAATTAAAGATTGCGACGTAAAACGCCATAAATTAATGTGGGACACAAGGCAACTTATAACAATTCAAGACCTCCACGATATATACGATCTCTACGATAGCACACACCCAAATGCCATAGTTTCAGCGGGAAATCCTCCCAAGATATCTCTTTTAGTACAGGATAATAATGATGATTATCCTAAAAAACTCTGTGATAAGATTTGGGCGGTTGTGTGGGATAATGAATTATCACAACGTCCTCTCTCTACAAATCTGGATCAACAAGGTGCTGAGGGGACTACTTTTCTGCAAGCTGCATTAGACCAGAATAACCTAGAAGCTTTGGCGCTACTTATTTGGTATGGTGCTGATCTGAAGGCTCTGGCTCAACTAGAGAGTAATGCTAATTTTACACACGAAGCACACTCAAGTATTCGTGGAAGATTATATCATTTTTTGTATAGACAGCTGAAGAAGCCTTCTTTGAAAAATAAAGAAACCCGAGATATCATTGAATCCTGTTTACAACAATTAAAAAGTTTAGCAAAAAAATTCAAGGAGCCGTGGAGGAATTATAGTCTGATTAATCCTTATGAAGATTATAAAAATGCTATAATAAATGGAGATGTGGCCGGCATAAAATATATATACGATACTATCTCCCCCGCGCACTCCCCCTTCCAACATTCCCCATGGTTATCTTATGCTCTAACTAAATATAATCAACGGCCTATAGGCCACTCTAATTGCGACATACATAAGTCAAAAGATAAGGTCATGAGCATAATAGAATTTTTTTTAGAAAACCCACGCTATATAGGCAGCATGAATGGGAGTGATTGGCAAAGAATAGAGCAGAACAGGCATATCAATCCGAAACTAAGTCAGCTTGCCAATAAGACAATAGAATATTTCAGAGAAAAAGGGTGTCGATCACATAGTTTTTGGCAAGAAATCCAAAGTTTTTGCAATACAACCGCGAACCAATGGGCATCAGTAGAAGATAGAAAACCCCTCGCACAAAAAATATTGAAATCTCTAGAGAAAGAAATCTCGGCACTATTCTTCCGGAAGCCACTAGACACTCTTATTCTCCTCCCCGAAGAAAAAATCAAACAGGATAAAATTCAAATCGCCTACACCCAAGCGCTAAATGAAGCTCAAATTTTAGTGGAAATTAAAATAAAAGCTAACAAGACCTTAGAGACTATTAAGATAGCAGGTGGCCTAACCGATAAGTCTCTGATCGAAGAAACAATTTTTGAATATTTCAAAATTCCAGCGGTGATTAAAGATAAATATGAGGTAAGAGGATATCCTGAAGGCACTTTTAAGGCTCGTGACTTAATAAATTTAACTCTATCATTGCAAGCAAAAATGACAAATCTTCCTACAATAAGAACGCCTGCGAGTGATGTTTTTGAAGGTTAAAATCACTAAAAAAAGAAAACGAGTAACTTTTTCCAAGAACGAATGTCCCACACAGGATTCCCGCGAAATAAGAAAAAGCGATGCAAGATAAAATTCAAAGAGAATACACAAAAAATAAAAAAGCTCATGTTCTTGTTAAAATTAAGCAGCTGCCTTAACCAATAGCTCTCTGAGCAACGAAACAATCTTTGAATATTTCAAAATTCTACCGTTGATTAAAGATAAATACCCCTGGCAACTTAATTCACTCAGGTTCTATTCTTGCAATATAAAATGAACAATTATCGTGGCCATTAAAGTACGCACAAGAGTAGAAATTATTCAACGGGCGCAAATCTCAATTTTCCCAAGAAAAAGCAGACACATAGATTTTCAGCTGTTATACTTCTAATTGATTGATTTTTTGTAGTGTATGGGGCCTTGCCAAAAACATTTTTTATTACTATATTAGAATTAAATGAAAAATATTAATATAACGTAGACTAGGAAGATTTTATGCGATTCAGATTTTCAATCGATGCCATTGCCCGACCTATGCTGCTAGGGCTGGTCTTCGCGCTGGCCTGCTTTCCCTCGTTAGTTGCGCTGGAGGTATCGCGAACAGACAGGCTTAAAAACTTTGCTCATACCAATAAATTGCTTACTATCGGCACTATAAACCTTTTCTCAGGCACCATTATTCATACGTTCAATGCCCTGAAGAACCATCGCTCTGTTTTTGATATTAGTCATATTCGCAGCGATTGGAGCACCCAACTAACCACAGCCGTTACTGCGGCAGGCCTTACAATGTTTGCTATAGGGGGAGGCTGGTGGTGGTTAACCCAAAAAAAATCATCAGAACTAAGCAACCCAGAAGCCCCAAGAAAAATTTTTGGTCCACAAAACCGGCCAGCCAACGGGGGAAACACTGAAAATAATACTTCCATTTTCCCAAGATTAAAAAGAAGTAAGTCTATGGATAGTATGATTGAGGTAGATTTGGAAGAACTAGACACACATATTCGCAAGTATCCTAATATGTGCAAACAAGCCATATACACAATACTACTTCATAGAAAAAACGGAGATGCTTCCGTGGCATTTTGGAACAATACACAGCACCTTTATAATTGCTCGCAACCCCAGCAACGGCTACCAGCGGCCCAATTTGATAAGCGCTTTGATGCTCAACGGCTATCACTAGAAAATAGCAAGCGACTAGAACAAAAAATAGCCACACACATCGCAGAGCTTCTCAAAGAAAGCGGTGTATCAAATACAGACTATGAAGGCAAACTCGCTGAGGCCCAAATTAAGGCAAAAATTAGACTACAAATACCCGAGACAATCACATTCGAGATAGCCACTGATTTATCAGATAAGGCTGTGATCAACGAAGCAATTTTTGAATATTTCGAAATTCCACTGGTGAGCAGAAATAAATATATAATAGAAGGATACTCAAAAGAACCATTCAATGCTTACCACTTAGCCAATTGTACTCTAAAGATCACGAAAAAAATGACGGAAGACAATCTAGACGATGAAGAAAATTTTAAGTTCCCTATGTTGCACTACCATAATAATCCCTTAAGCAAGTACCGCCAAGAAAGAAGCGATATTCTACAAGAGCAAACCACTCTGCTAGAAGAAAAATACGCTACTATATCACAAGAAAGAGCAGAACTGATCAAATATGCTGAACTATTGTACGACACAAAAGGAAAGGATGCATTACACCAAAACTACCAAAAAACAACAGCTCAGCTAAAACAAAGACGTGCTATAGTGGAAGAAAGGCTCGCCATTCTAGAAAAAAATTTCGCTCTAGTAGAAGAAAAAATCACCATCGAAGAGGCTAAAGCCCGAGTCGATATTACAATACAAGTACCAACTACAATCACCTGTGAGATAGCTCGCGGTTTATCGGATAAGAATCTGATCGAAGAAGCAATTTATGAATTTTGTAAGATTCCAGTGTTTATTAGAGATAAATATATAATACAAGGATATCCTGAAGAGCCATTCAATGCCGACATGCTCGCCAATTGTACTCTGACAATCAGAGAAAAGATGACGGACGAAAATATAGACTATGACGGAAACTTTAAGTTTCCTATGTGCTACCAATTTGCAGGCCAGTAAACTATGAAAAAAATCTAACACGGCAATTTAACTCTTAACAAAGCCTGCGCATTAAGCGACATTTGTTTAATCTTCTGCAAGGTACTCGGAAATTCATTCCAGTCAAAAGTTGCGCCTTCCTTGCAATAATAAATAAAAGCTGCTGCATCACGTAACTTAACCTTATCCTGCTGAAATTGGTTATAAACTTCTTTAGCCGGTTGTCCAGGCAATAATACAATCCACCATCCTCCATCAACATGAGGCAAATATTTCAGCGAAGATATATCTTTGGTCTCACCCAACATTTTATACATGTAAGAATAGATAGGAAGCTTATTTATCACATTAGCACTAAAATGTCCCAGCGAAGCTTCTATCTTTGCAATCATCTCATACCGCTTTTGCGTCGCCGGACAGTTCTCAATGGCTTCAGCTAAAGCTTGCTCATATCCATTAATAAAATAAGGAACATTTAAAGAGTAGGCTAATTTTAAAAATGAACAGGCCTCTTCCCCCATATCCATACTAATGTTGAATTTCTCTATTATTTCTGACTTACTTTCAGTCGGACAAGAATCTTTTTCCGGATAACTTGCCCCAACTAATGTTAAAAAGGATTTAAGCAGATTAGGCGACGTAGAAAAACCTAAGTCAATTGGCTTTCGTCCACCCCAAGCTTCCAGCCGCCATTTAAAAAAATTATTATTTGACGGTAAAGAGGATAATGTTGTGCACTTTTCTTTTATCTGAGCGGAAATAGGTATGACATCACTCCCAATTTTAAAGGCATACTGAGAATTATTAGAGTAATCAAAATATTGCGCCTCAGTAAAAAAATAGACCTTTGCAGGCTTTACATCCATTGATTCAAGGCACATACCACAAAGAGTGATAAGAAATAAGCACCAATATTTTACCCCCATGCTCCTCTCTCTAATTTAAAGAGCAACCTTCTTCCCTATTATTTTACCTAATGTAGACCTACCGGTTCAACGCTTTTTAGAAGTTCGTACAGGCCGGACTTTAAAAGTAGACCCAGAGAGAAAACAAAGAATATGAGGGAATATATTTTTAAGAAAGAGAAAATGTGAGAAAAGAAAATTATGTGGAGGCGATGGGAATCGAACCCATGTCCGCGGAACAGCAAGCTAAAAGCAACTACAGGCTTAGTTTTCGAATATTCAGATGCAGCTTCTCGAAAACAGAAGAAAAAGCATCCGCCGGTTAAGTATACATGACGGTTACGCAACCAGAAACCTTGCCGTCACGACTTATCTTTGGGTTATACGAGTCAGCTCAGTCGATAAATAGGGCCTCTGCTGACAAGATCCGTTCAGCTTACGCTAGTTAACAACGAGCCCATTGCGCGGTTGCTTCAAGGTTAACACCTCGAAGAGCCACAGGACCCATGTCACTGGATACACCATTATATGATGTGTCGTTTATTGTTGTGACCCTTTTTTTACGTGGTTTTGGTCAAACCTCGGCCTGCTCTCAAAGCCATTAGCACTACGTCGAAGCCTTTACGCCCCCCTACATTTCAAAGAAATCCATATGCTAATTGTAAAGAAAAATAACTCATTTTGCAAGAGAGAAAGATCTATGCTATTCTGCCAAACGAGAGTATTTAGTTCAAAATATCATATTTTTAAAGGACTTTTTATGAAAAAGCATCTCTTAGTTGGCGTATCAGCATTAACTGGAATTCTCTTTTTGGCACCCGGTTGCGGAGAAACGGCCAAAAATTCTGAGGCCCCCGTTGCTGAAAAACAGGAACAAATAAGCGTCGAGGCACCCAAGACAACTCCTCAAAATGTGGCTGGTCAAGAAATACTTATGAGCATCAATGGCAAACCGGTCATTTATGAAGCAGATTTACATCAATATAAAAACGATATTATTGATGCCCAACCTGAACAAGGAAGAGAACAGTATCGCCAACTCATTGAAGTTATCCCAGGAGCAATGCGCAATATTTTTGACAGCCAAGTTAATGAAGAGCTCATCAATATATGGATTAAAAAAAGCGGCATAGATCAAAGCGATGCTTTCAAAAAAGAAGAACAGGAAAACCTTGAAAGATTCAAGAAAATAAATAATCGCACCCTTAAGATTAAAAAATTCCAAGAATCAAATCCGGTAACCATCTCAGCAGCAGATGTTAAAAAGTACTATGATGAGAACAAAGACAAAATTGCCGAGTTAACAATCTCTGCTGCTGGCGTTGTGGCTAAAGGAGTTAGCTTTGACACCGAAGAAGGGGCGAAAGCTTTCTTTAATGCAGTGAAAAATAATATTAACGACTTTGAAAAAATAGCCGAAAGCAAAAAATTAACCATCAAAGATTTTGGTACTGTAAGCGAAAAGAGCTATGAAGTGGAAGGACCACTACGCACAAAAATTATCACCATACCAAAATTCCCTACTATCGAATTCATTAAGGTAGGAGATAATGCCTTTGTTGTGGTCAAAGCCACCAGCAAAGAAGAAGCAAAATATGTTCCCTTAGAGCAAGTAAAACAGGGTATTGAAGATATGCTGAAACAGCAAAAATCCACAGAAGGATTAATGAAAAAACTTGAAGAGCTTAAAAAAGAATATAAAATTGAAGTCAATGAAGACTACTTTGCTCGCCAGGCCAAAAGCAGTAATCCAAATGCAGCAATACCAGGCGGCGCCCCAGCTCGAAAAGACGTTCAACATCAAGAAGAATAATCTGGCTCCCCAGTAAATAACAGTTTATAGTAGATCCCAAAGAGTTAAGGCTCTTTGGGATCGGTCTACGTGGAGAATCTATAGTGAAACTTATCTTCAGAATTCCCAAATTTATTCTACGAAGCGGGTGCCTCCTTCTTCTAGTGGGTCAAGCTGTCAAAGGCAAAGCAGCCTCCTTCCAACAAGATAGTGTTCCGGAGGTGCCCAGTATACATGATATGTCACTCAAAGATTCTTCTCCAAATAAACGTTTTACTATTGATACTACAAAGCTAACCATTCATGGACCAATAAAAACAGTCTATCTTTGCGCATCTCAAATAGATCGACCTACTGTTGATGGACGCCCACAAACCATGGATACCTTAATTGATCAAGAGCTCGTATCGCAAGATGCCGAACGCCTTAAAGTCGCTTCGCCAGAAGATCCTGAAAAACATCTTCAGACAATTAAAAGAGAACATGGCTTAAGCGATCGAGATATTGACGCTCTTTTTCATCAATCAGGCAGAACTCGCTCTGAAGGAGCAGCTGAATTGGCACAACTCTACCGCTATAACGGGATGATTGACCTTAAAATTGGATCACGTATTTTCATTTCTCAGCAGGAAGTAGAAACCTATTTTAATGAAAATCCTCTCTACTCGGAGGGTGAGTATGAGCTTCAAATAGCAATAGTCGCGAGCGGCGGTCATCCTGAACAACAAGCAGCGATACTTACTGACCAGATTCAAAAAAATGAACTTAGCAGCCTTCCCTGGCGCGAACCTTTTTGGATTAAAGAAAATGAATTAGCTGATGAACGTCAAGCTCTTATTATGGCCATGAAAGTTGGCGACCTGCAGGGGCCCCTATCAATTCCAGGTGGTTTTGAAATAATTCGCTTGCTGCAGAAAAAAGAGAAGACATTAATTCCTCTCGAAAAACGCTTTAAGACAATTGTGAATATTTTGCGCCAACCTCGTTTTGAAAAATTTCTTGAAGAATATCATTCGATATTACGTAACGAAGCGTCAATAATTATTCATTCCTAAAATTCATAATCTTGCATCAGGCAGCTTAAACAGACTACCTTTATTCTATCTTGTGGGATCATTAGTTAAAAACCGCACAAAGAATTAAGTGATAAGGAATAGAATGTTTGTAAAAAGAGCAGTGAGCGACCTGGGTGCTATAATTCTTCAATTGCCTCAGTTAGTATACGCGCAATGGCGCTTATGGAGGCTCCGAAGACCTGTTATCACAGTTTTTGGAGGCAGTCAGCTTAAACGGGATGATCCTTTTTATCAACAGACTCGACAGCTCGCTTGTCTTATAGCGAGTCATAATATCTCCATTGTCACCGGGGGGGGATCTGGCGTTATGGAAGCTGCGCTGTGCGGTGCACTGGAATGCGAAGATAAGTTTCACGTTTTAGGAATTGGTGTTACGGGTGTTGATATAACTTTCTTATCAAACTGTCACCTAGCAACTGTTTTTGTGAGCAATTTTGGTCTCCGAAAACTCCTTTTGGTAAGTTATAGTATTGGCTTTGTATTCTGCCCAGGAGGTTATGGCACGCTAGATGAGCTGTTTAATGTTCTTAATTTGATTAAAACAAATAAAATTCCTCCCTACCCTGTTGTGTTAATGGGAGTAAATTATTGGAAAGGACTCTTAGAATGGCTTATAAAAAGCCCCATCGAAAGGGGATTAATTTTAGAGCAAAAAAATGATTTAATCACCCTCGTTGATACACCTGAAGAGGTGTGCCAAAAGGTATTGCCTCATCGCCGCCATTTAAAGGATTCTCTTTAAAAAATACTATCTACATAAGTTTCAATTTTTTAAGGGATTTTTTTAAAGAAGCAACGGAGGTATAACGAATAGTTTGAATGCCCAAAGTTTTTGCAGCATTAATATTGCGCGGGCTATTATCAATAAAAATCATCTGATCAGGAGGTATTCCGAGAATTTTTAATAATGTTTCATAAGCATATGCTTGAGGCTTTTGAGTCCAACCAGTTGCCGGTCCAAAATGATGAATGGTAGTGAAATAAGTAAAACATTCGGGATGATTCCGTTTAAGATTATTGAACGTTTGAACTCCCATATTAGAAAGAATATGAAGCTGATAGTGTTTTTGGAGATCGTATATAATTTCAAAGGTCCCCACCAGTGGGTACTGAGCGCTCGCTAACGCTACAATAGTCGATTCATAGCAGCTTAAGAAAGGATAATGAATCAGTAATTTAAAAAATGAACCTTGACCTAAACCCTCTTCTCGTACTGAAAGCAGAGCACGCAAGAGAAAAAAAGGATTCACAAGATAACCCAAAAGAGAAAATTTATAAGGAATTCTTAAAAAAATAAAAAAAATAACTCTATAATTAGGTTTAAACAGTACATTATGTAAATCAAAAACTATATGAATTGCCCGAAAATTACTCATAGTATCCCCCCTTAAACTAAGTATAAAGAAATGAAAGGAGCAAATTAAATAGTAGAGTTGAGACATAACAATATTTAGGATAAGCTTTAGAAAAACTGTTCATTAAGGAGTATGTCTATGAAGCACAATAAAAAACAATTTACAATTTTCTCGGTTTTCTTCGCTACCACTCTCATCGGGTTGTGCCTCACACCTGTTGCTACTATACTAGGGCGCCCAGTCCCTGCTAATAAACCTAACCCGCAGCTCCAGGTTCAGAACAACAATGCTCTCGGTGAAGATGGAGGATCCCTCAAAATAAACAGCGAAGAATCTTACGAGTTCGCTATTATAGGCGGAGGACCTGCAGGAATTATCGTCGTAGGATTATTGCTTGATTTAGGAATTCCTGCTGAAAAAATTTGCTGGATAGATGAAAAATTTAATGTAGGGGATCTCAGTAAATATCCAAACGTTCCAGCAAATGCTAAAACAAAAATGTTTCTCGAAGTTCTAAACGCATGTAAGGCATTTTGCCAGTGTCCTAGGACAGAATCTATGCAAAAACTTATGGAGTGTGATCTAGATAAAACATATCCATTAGAAACTATCATTGGACCATTGCAAGATCTCACCATCTGTTTACGTAAAAGTGTTATATCTCACCTACAAAGAGTCACAAGTCTTACTTTTGATCAAGAACAAGATATGTGGCTTGTGGGTATGGGAGATCGTGCAATTAGCTCACGCGCTGTAGTCTTAGCAACAGGCTCTTATCCTCGTTCACTTAACTATGAAGGCGTGCAAGAATTGCCTTTTGATCAAGCTATTGATCCATTGAATCTTCCTAATTTGGTTAATGATCAGGATACCGTAGCCCTCGTAGGCAGCGCTCATTCAGCTATCTTAATACTAAAATCTTTATCTGAACTTTCCGTTCCACGCATTTTTAATTTTTATACTCATCCAATTGTATATCCAGTTCAAATGGATGGATGGGTTCTCAATGATAATACCGGACTTATGGGCATTACTGCAGAATGGGCACAAAATGTCCTTGAAAAAAATCCTCCTGCCAAAATTATTCGTTTAGTTAATACTCAAGAAACACGAGATGCGTGGCTGCCTTTATGTAACAAAATTATTTATGCTGTCGGTTTTGATCGATCACCTCTATTTTCGATACCGGGCATAGATTATGATGCCTATGATGGAACAACCGGACAAATCGGACGCAATTTTTTCGGCATTGGCATAGCATTCCCTGAAATTATGATAGATCCTTTAGGTAATATCGATAAAGGAGTCGGTCTTCCTGATTTCATGGATTATGCTCAACGGGTTGTGCCTCAATGGATTCTCCATCGTGATCGACGTTGCATGTGGGAAAAATTCTCAGAGTTATTCACTATACATATCTTATAATATGCAGTGCGAGTCTCTGTATCTTAGCCTTTTTTTCTTATGTTTTTTTTTCAATGTATCACCTATAGGATGCAGTTTTGGTAAAAACAGATGGGAAGGGAAAGATGAGATACATAGACTCGCAAGTGTCTCATTTCCTTTATTTGGGTTCGGTCAATTTATAATGGCAGAACAATGCTTTATGTTATCCTCAAATTTTATGGCGCTTGAGGGAATTGATTACGTCTACTCTGAATGGGATCCCATGATGATGTATGGCTTAACTAACAAAACAACAATTTCAATGATGTTTCCTATTGTAACTGAGCGTATCAACCGAATACCTTTAACCGGCATGGGCAATATTACGATAATGTGCGAACATGCGTTGTATAATCATTTTGATGAAGATAGCAACCATCAGTGGACAATTCTGGGGACAGTATTGTTACCAACAGCTAAAGCAACAAGCCTAGCGGATATAGACATAACGGCTGCTCAACCCTCCACTACTTTTTTCTTAGGGACCACCACTCACCATATTTCACCCCAATGGTACATCTATGCTGAACTGGGCGCACTCATTGAACTTTCCAGCAATCACACACGTTATGGAACAGCAATCTATTACAATTTTGGCCTTGGATTTCCTCTCCGCAACAAAGAAACCTCCTATCTGACTATTCTTTTTGAAGCAAGTGGCCGTTTTCGGCCCTCGGACGTTACTAACGGAGTAATTAATGATTCAACCGGCAGCAATCGCCTCTGGTTTGGACCAGTTCTTAATTGGTCGTATGCGGATTTTACCGTCCAATTTGGCTTTCAATATCCCATTTCTGAACGTTTTTTTGCTCCCCGCTCCATACCAAGTTATCGCGTTGATTTACGAATTTTTTTCTTCTAGGAGCACAAGGTGGAACGCTTGAAACAATCATGCTATAAAATAAATACTCAACAATATTTGAGTTTATTTTTAGTATGCTGCTTTAACTTTCAATTGATTCCTTCCACCTGCGCTCTCACCACCGACTGGGAGTATGAAGATGAGATACATCGACTCGCTAGTATTCCTGGCCCCTTGTTTAGTTTTGGACAGAATATAATGAGAGAAAAAAGTTTTATGATAGATTCTTACTTTGAAGTCCAAGAAGGCCTTGAGTATGTCTACTCAGAATGGGATCCTATGCTGATGTATGGTGTAACCGAAAAAACTACTCTGACAGTAATCTTTCCTATAATATCTGAACGTATCAATCGATTATCCTCAACTGGCGCGGGAAACATTACTCTAAATTTCGAGCACGCTTTATATAATCATTTTGAAAAAGATAGTAATCATCAGTGGACAATCTTAGCTTCTCTACTTTTGCCAACGGCAAAGAAAACTCACCTCGCTGCTATAAATGTAAATCTCGCTCAACCATCTACCAGTTTTTTTATAGGAACAACAGCACACCATATTTCCGCACAATGGTACGTATATGCTGCTGTTGGTGCACTTTTTGGATTTCCTAGCAATAACACCAAATATGGCACCGCAATTCTCTATGATTTTGGATTAAGTTTTCCCCTGCGGGATAGAGAAAATTCCTACCTCTCTATTATTTTTGAAGCCAACGGTCGATTCCGTTCATCCGATGTGGTAGATGGAATAATTGATGGCCTTTCAGGCAATAATCGCATTTGGATTGGTCCTGTTTTTCATTGGGTCTATTCTGAGTGGACCTTACAGTGTGGCTTTCAATTTCCTATTTCTCAACGATTTTTTGTTCCCCAAGCAACCCCTAGTTATCGAATTGCTTTTCAACTTTCTTTCGGCTAAAGCTACTACTACACAATATCAATCCAAATTAAATTCTTTACATCGACGATTCACCGAAGATCTATTAACGCCTAAAAAGGTAGCTATTTTATTTTGGCTTTTAAACTTATTCCACAATAATGCCATAAGACGTTGATCGCGCAATGCAGCTTTTCCAAGGCGCACCGCTTCCATCAGTTCAGGGTCCGAAACATAATAAGCTGGATCAAAGGCTATTTCTTCAGAAATATTATTCTTTTTTGATTTTTGTTTTAATAATTGCTCTATCTTTTGCTTAAATTCCTGAATACTTACCGGAGGGATCTGAATTAATTTGGTTCGATCCGCTGAGGATAATTCGAGCAAATTTCTAAAAAGAGGCGAAGTTACCGCCTGTTGACTAAATCCTTCTGCAAGTGCTGCGAGCTCTTCCTTAGGTAAAATAAAGAGTGAGGGCATACGCAAAGTTGTCTGTTTTAATTCAAAAAAGAGTCTTTCTGAAAATTTTCCTTCAGTAACCAACCTACCCAAATCTTGATTTGTAGAACAAATAATACGCACATTGCTAATAATTTTTTTATCACAACGCACATTTCGATAGTGACCATATTTGATAAATTCAGCAAGTGTTTCCTGAGCTTCTATACTCAAAAAATGAATATTCTTTACAAACAGGGTTCCTATATTATTAAGCTTTTCTAAAAAGGCTGGCCCAGATTCTTCATGCTCTAACATATGATTCATACCAAAAATTTGAATAGCCGTTTCTAATCCCTTATCTGGCTCAGAGAGAACTAAGCTTTGCAATGTTTGACGCAAGCTAATATGATGTAATATTTCTACCGTAGCTCTCAAATCATCTTCAGGTATTTCGAGTAATAAAGCTTTATTACTTAACGCCATCTTTAACAATTCTATTTTAAAATTCAATAACACCGCTCCTGAACCAGGAATTAACTGATTTATAAGTTGGCCCGATTGGGTCGTCTCTAAATAGAGTAAATAATCCCATTCGGAAGGATTATTCAAAAGATCTAACTGCTGCTTTATTACATCAGAGATTTCAGGATAACTCACCGTAAAAATAATAGTGTTTTTTTCAATATGAGGTAAGGCAGAGATAACTAATCGTGTTCCATCAGGTGATTTGGCAAACTGAGATTGAGTAGTTTTATAATTTTCTACTTTTTGTACAATCTTATGTAATTCCAAACTTAAGGGATGTCCACTTTGCTGATTGAGATCCACACCAATCAGCTCCTTAGCATCTTGATTTCCCCAGATAAAACGACGATTTTTATAAAATATAATACCAATTTTTCGTTGTTGTGCGTCCCTTAGAAAAGAACGAATACTTTCTTTATATTGATTAATTTCTTGATGCTTTTTGTACAATTCTTCATGAAGCTGCTTCTCTTGCTGAATAATTCGCTCTAAATCTCGATTATGAAGCAAATTTATAATGTTTGCCAAATAACTCCCAAAAAGCATCATCTGGTCTCGTTCAGTGCTCGTAAAAAATTCATAGGCTCGCGCATTGCGTTCTACAACAATATAAGCCACAAGAATATCATGATCAAAAATAGGAAGAAAAATATCAGCGTCTATTTGGTCCATAAAAAGAGAGACATTCTGAGCTACCAGATCCTCCTCATAAAAATTACTAAAAGCGATCTCATCGGCGATAATAATTCGCTGCTTTTTAACAAACAAGCCTAAACTTGCTAGCTTTGAGGATGAGGAAGCTATGAAATTTTCTACCAAGGCATCGGTAACCGTAGGCGCTTCATTTTTACTTTCGCTGTTATTCATTCTGACTCTTAATGAGACTCGATTAAGGGGCAAGCGAAATTCATCCTTAAAAAACTGCTGAGTTATATGATTAAGTTCTTTAAAACTAGTTGAGTGCCCTAGCATTTCTAATGCTTTTTTAAAATTATCTACTGGGTTAAGGTTATAACCCAATTGCACATGATTTTCGAAATTAAGAAAACGTAGGCCCATTACCTTGCGGAGGGAATAGAATATTGCAAAAGTTAGCAGAGGGGCCGAGAGCAGAGTTGCAATATAAAGATGGATCGGCAAATCTAAAAATATAAGCTCCAAAACTTGACACAAAATATAAGGAAACATTAAAAATTTCGAAAGAATTAGGAGCTGTTTCTTCAAAATTTTAGGAAGGCCAGGCTTATACAATTTTTCTTTTATTACGCGAATCGTAGGCCACCCTATTAAAATTATTGCGTAAAAAGTCGCAAGTTGACAAAGCAGCATAGTATATTTGTTGGGATGAGGACTATTAAAACTCAAAAAACTAATTAAAATAAAACCTAGAGTAAATAAGAAAGTCAAAAAGAGAAATAAGCGTTGACAGAGACTAATTTTTGCTTTCCTGTCTGCTAATTTTTCTATAAATAATCCAAGATATTGGCATTTTCCTAATTCAAACATCCATGCCATCCTGACAAAAAAGCCAATAAATCGAGGATCGAGATGCTGAAAATAAAACCTTCTTAAAATATAAGTGATCCAGGCAGTCTCTACCACTAGTTCTGCTACCAAAATGCAGCTTAGGTATATAATTAAAAAAGTATTTTTCTTAAATTTATTGCCCTTATATAAAACATAGACCAGCATATAAAACTTCCCTATTAAAGAAAGTGCTCGTGCAAAAATTAGTGTATGAGGACTAGTAAATAGTTGAAAAATATTATCCATAAAGAAAGTTGTTATTGATTTGCCCTATAAAAAATCTTATACTATATTTTGTATTTCATTTTATTCAAGTAGCTGAGGACCTATGAAAAAAGTAAAAAGCCTTTTTCTATTATTAAGCCATTGTGTCTTACTCGTTATTGTTATCTTGGTTACAATGCCTCCAGGACCTCCTTCTGGCTGTTAGTAATGTAAAACAAAAATGTCTTATTCTATTTATGCTAGCATAATAAAAAGCATTCAACAAATAGGTAAGCTTTTAGTTGAGCATAATTAGAATATGCCAAGCATCTAACTTTTCATATGCAGCTTCTAGCAATTTTCTTAAAGGAGTCTATACTGTATCCAGTTGGGCTCCTTTTTATTTTAATCCTAAATAGAAAATATGGAAGATGCGTTCTTTAATCAAAAATATTTTATCATTTTTTTTTCTTTGTTTTATTTCTTCAAGCTTTCCAAAAGCTAATATCCCCCCTCACATCATAATTTTGCTCCACGGCAATATGGATCTGGCACCTCATATTACCTCTTTTGAAAACATTAGGCTTTTTTTTAACGATACTATTGAGGAATCAAATTATAAAAAGTCTGTAGAACTCCTCCGGGCCGACCCTTTCTTTTGTTTGCATCATCCAATGCAAAATTTAGGGCTCCAGCTTATAGCCCTGGATCGCATTGAACCCGGCTATGCTGCGGGCGCTTTTGTTCACGCTCATCGGATGATTACAGATTTTAGCAGCAACCTTCAAACTCCCTGCATCTACTACACTTATGGCTGGTCGGGACTGCAAAGCCCCAAATCACGATTAGCGGATGCACAAAAATTTTATGCCGATCTTGTAGCATTAGTTAGAGAATACCAAGCAAAAAAATTGGAGCCTAAAATTACCATCATAAGCTATAGCCACGGTGCTAATGTAGCCCTTAATTTAGGAGCATTTTACACACCTGATGACAATATTCAAATAGATCAGCTCATTCTCTTGGGGGCTCCCATTATTCCTGAAAGCGACCACTACGTCAGTAGCCCTCTCTTCTTGGAAATTTTTAATTTTTATTCGATGGGCGATCGCGTTCAACCTCTAGATTGTCTTGGCCATAATCGCATTTTTTCTGGACGTCGCTTTGAAGCTCGTAAAGGCTTCGCCCCACCCGCCAATCTTTACGAGGTCCGGCTCTGCATTAAAAGACCCAGAAGAACACTCATCCAACGTAAATCAGCCTATTGTACACGAGAGCGTGATGCACTACAACACAGTCATCCCCATCACATTCGCAAAGCTGATCCAGGCCATGTTGAGTTTTGGTCCTTTGGTTGGACTAATGGATACCGAAAATACTTTCCCTTATATCCGCTTCCCATAAGTGCCTATAGCACGCTTTTTACTGATTTAATAAGAAAAAGCCGCAGCTTAAGCCACGATCTTTTACTCGATATTCGCCCCTATGAACACAAGATATATCTTCATGACCACAAGAATGGAAAAATCTTTCCCCATAAATTCTTAACGCAGAATGAACTTAACTCTTTAGAAGCACAAATAAAGCAATTCCAGCCACAAGAATATAGCGGAGCACTATTTTCACAACACGTTAAAAAAGCAATTACGCAGGTTCAACAAGCGCCCCATTAGAAGAATTAATAGTATTCCACAAATCTAAAAGCTGCTCAAAACTCAACTGTTGAGCTCGCAAGCCAAGAATTGAAGGGGCAATTGCGGAATGATTAGCTAGATGGGTTTGAGCTAAATTATTCTTCAATGTTCTACGTGGCTGCTGAAAACAAATCTTTATAAATTTCCAGAATTCAGTTTCACGCACAATGAGAGGAGGCTCCGCTACTGCTTTGAAATGAAGCAATCGAGAATTAACTTTAGGAGGCGGTAAAAAAGCAGTGGGGGGCACCTTTGAGAGTTGTTTCCAGGAAAAATAGTGGGAGAAAAAAAGAGAAATATAACCGTAGCCACGCCCCCCTTTTTTTAATAATTTTTGCGCAACTTCTTCCTGAACCATAATAACCCCTTCCTGAATAATATCCCGATTTCTTTGAATAATATTAAGAATGGGAAAAGTAACCTGATAAGGCAAGTTTGCCAAAAGAACCCAAGGAGTATGAGGCTGTAAATTAGTTAGATCACTATCTAAAATATTTTCGTGAAAGACCTTCAAACGAGCATCTTTTATCATATCACTGACATAGTTAACCCAATCTATATCAATCTCAAATACCCACAAACGAGCAATTGGATAAGTCAGTATCGCTTGCGTCAGAACCCCATCTCCACATCCAATTTCCACTACCGAGCTTCGCCCATCAAGACAAATTGCTTGTGTAATTTCATCCAGCACCCATTGCTGCCGTAAAAAATGCTGACCAAATCTTTTTTTAATAGGAAGATTATGAGCAAAAGCTGACATATACTAAGCCTGACACAGGTAAAAACTATAAATAAACATTATCGCATCAGAGCGTCTTTGAAAAAGTCCAACTCTTCCAGAACTTTCCCTGCCCCATTTACCACACAGTGTAACGGATTGTCTGCCCTTCTTACCGGTAGGCCTGTCTCTTTGGAAATGAGCCGATCAAGCCCATCAAGAAGACAACTTCCCCCAGCTAATACAATTCCCTGATCAACAAGATCAGAAGAAAGCTCAGGAGGGGTATTTTCAAGCGCAACACGCACTACATCAACAATACTTGCAATTGTCTCTAGCAGTGATTCATGAACTTCATTGCTATTCAAAATAATAGTTTTGGGAACTCCAGTTACCAAATCTCTTCCTTTAACTTCGATAGTTTCTACAGGGCGATCCAGCATTACGGTCCCTATTTTTATCTTTATCTGTTCCGCAGTTCGTTCACCAATCAATAAATTATACTTACGCTTAACATACTGAACAATAGCTCTATCCATTTCATCCCCCCCAATACGGACAGAACGGCAAAAAACAATATCTTTCAAAGATATAACAGCAACTTCAGTTGTCCCGCCTCCAATATCAACAATAAAACTTCCTGAAGGATCTTGTACACGCAATCCTGCACCAATTGCAGCTGCCATAGGCTCCATAATAGTAAATACTTCACGCGCACCTGCTTGTTTTGCCGAATCTTCAATGGCGCGCCGTTCTACTTGAGTTATTCCCGAGGGTACCCCAATAATCATCCGCGGGCGTACAACGGTATAACGGTTATCATTCACGCTTCTCATAAAATAACGCAACATGCTTTCAGTCAGCTCAAAATTGGCAATAACACCATCCCGCATAGGCCGACAGGCAATAATACTTTCCGGAGTTTTTCCTAACATCTCCTTAGCCACTCGCCCTGCCGCCAACACCTGATTAGTATTTGCTTTTATTGCCACCACAGAGGGCTCATCTAAAACAATACCCCGGTTAGGAACGTAGACCAAAGTATTAGCCGTCCCTAAATCAATGGCAACATCATTTGAGAAGACACCAAACAAGCGCCGAGCAGGCATAAAACGAGCAAGAGTTTTTTTTATTGACATAGTTAACTACCTAATATGTAAATTGAATTCCCAGAGACACACGATTTGTTTTACTTACCCGTTCTGCAAAGAAAAATTTTATAGGAATATCAATCATAAGATTAACAACAGGCATATATGAGCACTCTTGCCATATTTTGTTGAAATCATAAAAACCATCAAGGGTAATATACTCCGATTGCCAACTTGAACGATCAAACATTTTTGTTAACGTCAGAGGAATTTTTTGATCTGACCGACGATCTATAAAACTATCTTCACCATGAAAAACACCAGTATACTGTGCTCGAAAACCTAAACCATCTCGCACTCCTTCAAGCTTAGCATAGAGGGACAGAATCAGCGTCGGATCAGGCTGCACTAAAAGGGATCCAGCAAGGGCACCATATAAAAGTTGTTCATCAGCAACGGGTAATCGAAGGGTTTCGTTACGGCTAAATCGCTGATTAAGCTGCAAAAATCCTCCAACTAGCCAATCCTCTCTTACCTCCAGTTCAAAATCCCCCGCTACATAAATACCCCAAAAGCCATTTCCTCCAAAAGGAATTGAGGCCGGATTGAGAGAGTTTCGTTTGACACCGGTCGGCATTAACACACCAAAACGCCCCCCCAAATCAATGCGCCTTAACTTAAACATATATTCCCAAACGCTTCCAAACCGAATATACCATTCGATATCACCCAAACCAACCTTTTCCCAAACAGGCGGCTTTAATAATAAATACTGATCCATTGCTCGTCGAGCCTCATCTAAAGCGAGAGCATCATCAACGGTGAGAGTGACATCAGCAGGAATCAAGGTAAAATTATTTCGTGCAAATAGATGCATAAATGTAGCAGAGAGTCCCGAGCTCCAGTGCCCCCAAAGATGCTGGTCATAGCACATAATGAAACCCTGAGCATCAATTTTTCCATGCATACGCCACGGAACATCTTTATCCTTAAAATTCATAAGCGCAGGCGTATCAAAGAAATCGGGGCCCCCTATCCTAATAATTGCACGACGAAGATTATTTTCATTGTATGTTCCAAAAATATCATAAATTCCTACCTCATCATCAATATCATCCGCATATGCTTTATGAGCAAGCATAAAAGTGGGCGCCAGATAAAATCTTGATTGATGTTCGCAGGTACGCGAAAAAGGGAGCTTAAATTCAGGCAAAAATCGATTATCATAGATCATAGCACTGCTATATGCCACCGAAAGCAGAAAAATAATTACAATAAAAAAGCGTGATGCTATCATGCTAACCCTACCTAGGAAAGTATGGTGTTCAAGAAAATTTGTTTGCACCCCTTGACCAAGGCAGGACAACGAGGCCCTTCTAGCATAGATGATTCTTCTTTTTTTGGAAGCCAAATTTATATTTTCTCTTTTTTTGCGCTTCTTTTAAGAATGCTTATGATCAGACCCAATTATTTCAGAAAATTTTTATTTTTCTAAGTCGATCACACAACTTTCATCTCCATTGCCGGCTAAACAAAAATCTAGCTCGGGACTTATTATTATTCGACAAACATTTAATAAAGGGATAGTCTGGCTACCAATTTTCTCTCCTGTGGCAATATCCCAACGACAAATTGTTGATTTTGATCTATTAATAGCTCCAGATATAAGTTGACGAGCGTCAGCACTAAATTCTAAAGCAATCGCACCTGCACCCGTTTTATTTTCATCTCCCCCCAACACATGTAACAATTTTCTTGTTCCTACATCAAAAACATAGGAAGCTCCCGTCCCTATCCCTCCAAAGGCCACATATCTGCAACCATTACTCAAGGTCACTGCCACCGGCCACGGCTTAGCGGGAGCAGTAAAATTTGCAACTTCTCTCTCTTCTTCAGAATCGAATATCATTACCTGACCCTCATCATTTGCAGCAAGAACCAGAGTGCCCATTGTTCTTAGAGCGTTAAAAGTTGCACTGTCAGAACAGGTCCACCCATATTTTTTTTGCTGAGCTTCTACGTCCCATAATGAAACTTCATTGCCCGCAGCGGCAAACAGGTTATTATCCTGGCCCGCTATTGCATTAAACCCTTTAGCGCCATCTTTAAGAAATCCACAAATACCTGTGCCACCTTTGTTAAGCTTAAGAATTGAAATCCCAGCTTCCCCAGGGGAAGCAAAGGCTACAGGCTGAGGCTCACGGGCATTTCTTGTAAGCACCGCACTCTCCGTCCAAAGATTAGTAAAACCCCCCAAGCGTACTGCTTTTTCTTTTTCACGGCCTACAACATGCAAACCACCTGAAGCATCAGCAACGACACAGTCCTCATTATTTATAAATTCTCCCGTTAAAATTCCATTAGCTCCAGAAACATCCGATGGTTCTGGGACATGCCGATATCCATTAGGGTTATTAAAATTATAGACCTTGTGCAGAACAAAAAGCATAGGTATAGAATGTTCTCTGGGCGCCATTATTGTTCTTGATGGTTGTTGCACCGACTGCTCCATACCCAACGCCAGAGAAAAAGTAAGAACTATCGCGGAAACAAGAATATTTTTGGCATAATACATAAAAAACCTTTGAAAAAATAGTATTAAAACAGACTGATGGCAATTGTAACATGAAGATGATCCCTAGGCCAGAAATTTTGGGGATATACTATAATTGGATAAAAAAGTAGAAAAATCACGCCTTTTTTGATATAATTGGATACAAATATGGATACTACCCATGAAAATTAATTTTGAAAAATAGCACCCCCTATTAGCCCAGAGATTCTTAGCCTTATTGGAGAAATTGATGAATTTAAGGGGACATGGCAGCTTCTCAGTCGTTTAACTCCTAAACGCCTCAATAGTCTCCAGCATGTTGCAACTATAGAAAGTATTGGCTCTTCCACACGCATCGAGGGAACTAAGTTATCTGATCAGCAAATAGAGGAACTGTTATCAAATTTAAAAGTCTACTCATTTGCTTCGCGCGATGAACAAGAAGTGGTAGGGTACAGCGTTGTCTGTCAAGAGATATTTCAAAGTTTTGAGTCGATCTCCTTCACTGAAAACAGCATACAGCAACTACATGATTGGCTTTTACGCTATTCAGACAAAGACATACAGCATCGCGGCTATTACAAAAAGCTTTCCAATAATGTTGAAGCCTTTGATGCTTCAGGAAAAAGTATCGGAATTGTGTTCCAAACCGCTTCTCCTTTTGAAACACCCCGAGAAATGCAAGAGCTCATTTATTGGACCAACGAATCCCTGGCGCAAAAATCATTGCATCCCCTTCTGATCATTGGTATTTTTGTCGTAATTTTTTTAGCGATACATCCTTTCCAGGATGGCAATGGCCGCTTATCTCGACTCCTTACAACATTGTTGCTTCTAAAATCTGGCTATCTGTATGTCCCCTACAGCTCACTCGAAAGCATTATTGAACGGAGCAAAGAGAGCTATTACTTAGCGCTTCGCAAAACTCAAGCCAGCCTCAAAACTGAAAAGATGGATTTTAATCCCTGGCTTCTTTTCTTTTTACGCGCTCTTCAAAAACAAAAAAGCCACTTGGAGCATAAGGTAAAAGCTGAACAAATATTACTCGAGCTGCCGCCGCTCTCCGTTCATATTCTTTCCGTACTTAAAGACCAGGGACCTCTTTCGGTGAGCAATATTCAAAAGATAACCGAGGCAAATCGCCATACGCTTAAAAAACATTTAGCTGAACTCGTAAAAATGCGACACATTAGTCGCATTGGCAAAGGCCGAGGAACCCACTACCGACGCTAAAAAACAGCACTTCACTATTTGCGATTATTAGGCGAAACGATAATAGTATCTTTTCCTATTTTCACCACCGCTAATAGAAAAAGCTACTATTATCGTTTATTGTCTTTTTTGAAAATAGCGACTATCCTTAAGAAAGCTATCACTAGAATAGTGCAGAAGGAAAAAATAGGATGGAGAAAAACCATGGATATTAACCAGTCACCATCGGGCAGAGTAGTCAAAGCCTTTGGCTATACCGCTTTTTTACCAAATCCCTTACCTCCAACGTTAGAGTGGGATGATCACCTAGTGAGCGCGCTCTCTCGCGCCGATCAGCTTCTTGGAAAATTAGCTGGCGAAGGAAGCAAACTTCCTGATCCCCATATACTTATTCAACCTTTTGTCACACGCGAAGCAGTACTCTCAAGCACTATAGAAGGAACACAGGCAACTCTTGAAGAGATGCTTGCCGATGCAGCAGGTGCTCATGTTGGATTACCGGCCCATGATATTCAAGAAGTGCGCAATTACATGATCGCGCTAGATTATGGCTTGATGCGACTCAAAGAATTTCCCCTCTCATTGCGACTTATCAAAGAAATCCATGAAAAACTTATGCAGGGCGTCCGCGGAAAACATGCAACTCCTGGCGAATTCCGGCGTAGTCAAAACTGGATCGGAACTCCAGGTTGCACATTATCAACCGCAAAATATGTCCCACCTCCTAGCGACGAGCTTATGCATTGCCTGGGAGATTTTGAGCTTTTTTTACATGAAAAAAAGCTCCCTCATCTCATTCATATTGCCCTCTGCCATTATCAATTTGAAGCAATTCATCCATTTTTGGATGGCAATGGAAGAGTTGGACGCCTCCTTATCACGCTCTTGCTTATAGAACGCAAACTCTTGCCTTCGCCTCTCCTTTATTTGAGTGCTTTTTTTGAATCCACGCGAAGTACCTATTATCATCAACTGTATGATGTTAGTGCTCATGGAACCTGGAATGAATGGCTCATCTATTTTTTGAACGGAGTTGCCACTCAATCTGCAGATGCTTTATCGAGGGCCGAGCAAATTAATGATCTCATCAACAAGTGGCTTACCCTGGTGGCCGGAAGCTCTTCGAACACGGTTTCTAATCTTATTAAACAATGTGCCGCCAATCCTTTTCTTACAACCCGAAAAGTTGCTGAGCATTTTAATATCGCCTTTACCACAGCCCAACGAGCAATTCAGAAACTTGAGTCACTCGGCATTGTTACTCAGAGAACCAGCAACAGACGCGACCGGGTCTACTGCGCAACAGCAATACTAGCAATATTGGACAAACCAACACACATTAATTTAGTAACCGAAAAATCTTAATATGAAATCATCAGTTATCTGTTTTGTAGCCAGCAAGTCGGGGGGGCATATTATTCCGTGCCTCACCCTAGCACAACGTTACAAAGAAAATAATCCAACTATCCGAACCGCTCTCATATGCGGAACAAGTTGGCTCGACAACACCATTGCAGCCTCTACCTCCTACATAGATGATATTTTTGGTTTAGATATACCTCCACTTCCAGGAAAAGCTTTCTGGAAATGGCCCAAATTTATCTTAAAATTTTCTCACGCCCTATGGCGCTCCTATCAATTCTTAAAATATGTTAAAGCAACACATCTTATATCGACGGGAAGCTTCATAACAATTCCTACTGCATGCGCTGCCCGCCTTCTTGGAATACCTGTCGAGCTTTATGAGCTTAACGCCATCCCCGGTAAAGCTGTTCGAGTGGCTGCACCTTTGGCATCAACAATCAACATCTGTTTTGAGCAAACTCAACACTTTTTTTCTTCACCTTGTACGCTCGTACCTTATCCCCTCCGCCAAACTACGCCTATTGATCGCACAACAGCTCAAGAACAACTTTCATTGAACAATAATAAAAAAATAGTTTTTATTATGGGAGGGTCTCAAGGTTCTCGTTTTATTAATCAACTCTGGGCCGATTGGATTATACTTAATCATAATGAAGCACACCAGCTTCAAATTATTCATCAAACGGGCACCAATGATCCCTTTGACTGGGTTGCATTTTATGAAAAGCAAAATATGCATGCACTACTTTTTGATTTCACTAATAATTTATCATCTTACTATGCCGTCGCAGACGTCGCCATATGTCGAGCAGGCGCAGGCACACTATTTGAACTTAAGAGCTATGGCCTACCAGCACTTATTATTCCCCTGGCTCGGCGCATTAGCACTCATCAAATTGAAAACGCTCACGCTCTAGCTCGCACCACTCCCTATTTCCATGTCCTTGAACAAGAAATACTAGAAAAAGATACAACAATTTTTAATCAAGCTTTGAGAAAAATCTTTGCAAAATTTTCTAATTGACTTACGTCTCTATTATTTATATCTTTAAAAAGAATATATTAATTTTGAGTGCTACTTTTTAGAAACAATAACCAGCTATAGAGGACAATGTATGTTTAAAAAAAATCTTGCTTTGGTATTTTTAGCGGCTACCTTAATAAACAACTCTATGTCCGCTGAGGGTTTTGATGAAGAACGCGATACGGCGGGAGCCTTTAGAGAATTGGATAAAAAAAACGAACTTTCATCACTATTTGATGAAGCTGTTAGCTCGGTGCACATAACCGCACACACCACCGCACTATATACCCTTCGTGGCACTTACATCGTTTTAGATCAGATTAGTAAGCAAGTGAAAAACTGGAGAGAGTTCTTGCAAAAAAATAGACTAGAAACAACTACAAAGGGTAAGTCAGCTTCTGAAACATCTAACCCCTCTGAACAGCCTGAACCAAAAGAAATTTCCGAGTAAATAATCCACTCACGATCAATAATTTCTTTTGATTTTGACATGAGAAAAACTATGGTGTTGGTGGAGAATTGTGCCTTTAGGGCATTTCCTCCACCAACACCATTTTACTTTACGTGTTAACTATGTGCTTGTTTAGAGTAAGAAATTACATTCCTCCAAAAGCAGGTGCTGTCGGTGCTGTCGTAAGGTTACGATTAAGCACATTCATTTGTTGTTGCACTTTGTTAATCTTAGCTGGATCTAAATGTGGAACCAATGTGGTGTTGATTGTTTTTACTACTGCATCAACGACCTTGTTAAAGTCATTCAAACGTGACTGAACCTCTCGCGAAGAAGCCACAAACTCAAAGGTCTGACCACCTTTAGTCGTACCGCCATCAACATTAAATTTCTTGCCTTTGGTAGAATACCAATCGCTCTTGGTATCAAATCTTTTAGCAAAAGAATCCCTAAAAGTTGCATCACCTGACGATAATCTTTCGGTAATACTCATCTTGCTAATTTCGCTATCATGGTATCCCTCTACAAAAGAATTTTCGCCTAATAACTCGGATCCATAGTTCTCAATTTCAGTTACCTTGAAAGCTGCTTTCTCGCGGGCTGCTTTGTTCCTCGCTGGGATTTCAGAGAGATCCTTCAAAGCAGCTTGAAATTTATCATTTATTAGTGCTCGCCTTTCTGTTACCGATTTCAACCTAAAACTATAATCAAATCCTAATTCTGCATAAGAATCGACCTCAATATTTTTGGCTTCAGGAACCTGGCGGAAAATCGGCTGATCTTTTAGCCCTACACCTTCTAAAGCCCTCATCACTCCATAAGTAGCAGCTTCTCCTAACGCAAGAGCACCTACAACAGGTAGCACCACCGGAAGCGTAGCCACATTAAGCCACAAAGGCTCATCTGAGTCTGGATTTTTTATATCATTTACAGTTCCCTCAAAAAGCCCCTTAGACATTTTATAAGAACCTACATCACCCGCTAGAGTTTCTGGCCCCTGATTAGCTTCTATAATTCGCGCCATAAAGTCCTGCTGAGTCTTATTTATAACTGCATCCTGAACATTCGCTGTTAGTTTTGCTGATTCAGCTAAAGCAGTCTTCAGCGCCCTAAGTTCTCCTGCTGAAAGATTTGATAATTGATCATTTAACGCACTATACTCATCTCCAATGCTAGTCACATAACCATTCAAAATTTGATCTTGAAGCTGAGAAGTCTTGAGGAGAGCTTGGGCATATTCTTGCGTTCCCTGCTTTGCGTTCTGCATCTGATCTACCGCAGTATTAAGCTGATCTACCATTTTTTTGGCACTTGGAGAACGACCAAAAACCTCTCCAATTCTATCAAAAACCGTACGAACCCAAGCTTTGGCTCGCTCTGCTAAAGATAATTTTGCATCAAAAACCCCACTTGTTTTTGCGTCTTCTACAATAGTGGTTTTTATAACTGGCGTTGGCTCAGAAGAATTTCCATCTGAAGCCTTAGTGGCAGCTAGCTCTTCATTAAGCTGAGTTGTATCCCCAGCCTGATCGGATGATCCAGCAGATTCTGATTTTTTTGTGGTAGGAGTATCGGCAGTGGTTTCTGTAGAATTTACCGAACCTTCATTTGCAGTACCATTCGTCATCGAAGATCCTGAAGATTCTCCTGCTGACCCTTGATTACCCCGCCGTGCAGCCTCCTCACGAGCGGCCTCTTGGGATTCTTCTTGTTCTCGCTGAGTTTTTTGTTCTTTTGCACGTTCTTGCTGCTCTTCGGACACTTCTCCGCCCTCTTGGCCGCCTTCGACCTCTATTGCTTCTGCCGGTCCTTCACCGCTCAAAATTTCATCACAACCTGCAACTAAAAAGCCCAAAAATAACAGACTGAATAACGATACTTTCTTCTGTTTTTTTATATTTTTGTACATGAGTAACTCCTTTTTTTAAAGTTTTTTTGACAATAAAACACCCTTTTAACCCCCTCTCTACTTCACTTCAAGGGGGTAAGCGATTTAATAATAAAATTGCCCAATAGGCTATTTAAAACAAAGTAGCATATTTAAACCCTAAAAGTAAATATTATTTGTTTTTAGGGTTTAATCAAGATTTAATTAAAAAAATCTATTGTATACTTATACATTAAGCTGCTGGTGCTGATTTAGGTACGGTTTTTTGCGCTGGCCACCCCTCTGGTAGCTGACTTAGGCTATACACGTAGTTATTAACTCCTGCCTGATGAATCATAGGCATATGGGCTAAACCCAGAGGCCCATCTATAACTAATGCGCTTAATTCATTGCTTAATTGAGCATCCTGCGCAACTGCATCATAACTATTATTTTTTATAAAATTTCTTACAAGTACTGCTGCTGCCTTTGGATCTTTTTGATACTCTGTAGCCCAAGAAAGCGCCGCCTTAATTAAAACATTAGCACTCTCCTGATCATCACCTGCCTTTGGTGCATATTTTTGAACATCCAAAAATGGTTGTAATGGATTTAACAAAGTACTTACGTCAAGCAGGGGAGGTGATGAAGTATAATAAAAAGGCCCAGCCCCTACTCCCTGAGGCAAAAAAACATCGACCGCCAGGATCACCCCTTTCACGCCCGATCCTTTGGTATCATCAATACTACCTCGTTGGTTTGGTTGCGCTTCAATTAAAATCGTATCTCCATTAATATTAAAGTCTTGCGAAGATACTGTGGTACTTTCCTGACCCAATGCCCCAGAGCAAAGCCTATCTAAAAATTTCTTTGCTAATGCATCCGAGTCGGTATCTAACCAAACACAATAAAGTTTTGCACTACCTTCAGAAATCAGAGGGCGAAAAATTGTAAGTAGAGTAACCGGCCCGCGCTGAATTTTTTGCTGAAGATTGATATCTTTAGTGGCATAAGCACACCATAATTGCCCTCCCCTCTCAAATGCAGTAGGCACCCTTTTTGGATCATTTTTTTGAGCAAGGCTATTATACTGCTCAACAGATTGAGGCCAAAAATAACACTCAACAGGATTAATATCTCGAACCACCGGCGCTGTAGGTTGGGAATTCGTTCCTACTTGTAATGTCTGATCATGGGCTCCAATACTAAGACCCTGCAAACCAACTCCAATACCAGTTTTAGGATCATCATAAACTTCATAGGTATAAACATAGGGAGCTCCAGGGATAAACGTAGGCTTATCCGCAGGACTCTTAGGATCAACTTGCATTGAAGCAATTCCTTCTGAAGCAAGGGGAATCGTAGCCAAAAGATTTGTGGCTTGATAGAAAGTAAAGGCACCCTGCTGTCCTTTGGGAGGTCTAATAGAATTTTCAACGCCTGGAGATGAACTCAGCAAACTAAAAGTTCCGGGCTCTAGCGTGACTTGATATGACTGGCTATCTTTGGCAAAACCTAACGAAACTACTTTAGAACTACTATTGTAAAAAACTCCCATAAAATCTGGGAGCGTCGTTGCAATACCTAAATATTCTCCATTAACTTCTCCCTTATAGGTGTAGGTACGATAAAAATAGATATTAGGATCCCCCTTTATACCCAATGGAATCTTTTTGTGGAGAATTCTGTTAGCCTCTAATTTGTCTTCTATTTCAATACTAGTCACCCCAGCAGCAATAGCACTGCCTATGCCCGGCACTAATACAGTTCCCCATTTAACATTTTTGCGAATCAAGTCCTGATTATATTGTGCATAGCTATCCTTTTTATCAGCTGAATATAAAAGCCACACATCAAGATAAAGATCTTCATCATAAAATTTATGCTCAGAATTTTTAAAAGGAAGTACCACCGCAGAATCTTTTACATCCCCGTGAAATCCAGCTCCTAATACATGGGTCACTCGCTGGACCGCAACCCCAATAGGAGCGGGCGTATCATTAAAAACCCGAAAATTGTAACTGTAACCTTCCACAATACCAATAGACTGCTCCAATCCCTGCCCTAAGCCCGAGAAAAGCCCTCCCGTTCCACTAAAACTTCCCTTAAGTCCACTAAGAGCGCTACTAAAAGATGAATCTGCGAATAAGGAAGTTCCTTCAAAAACTGATAAAAACAGTAACAAAAACTTAGAATATAAGCTCATCTTTCCCCTTTTTATATTTCATTGTCGTAATCTTACTAAAACAACAGGAGGCGATGCAACTATGTTAAATTTTTTCCTGGTATTAGTAGTAAGCCGCGGGAGGTAAAAATATTGAAAAAGAATGGGGATGACGGTTTGAATCATCTAAAATCTTCCCGGTAAACGCATCAACAGTTACCAATTTTAAATGAGGATCATATATAAATATTTTTTTTCTAGAAATTAGAGGCTGATAAAGATTCTGCCAAATAGGATATGCCGTTCGTGAGGCAAAAATATTGTTGCCCAAAGACCTATTATCATCACAACCAATGTAGATTACTGTAGTCAAATCAGGGGTTGATCCTGCAAACCAACAGGTGCGCGATTTATTAGTAGTTCCCGTTTTTCCAAGCGCCTCCCCTCCTTTCCACTGGCTACCTGAACGTGCAAATGCCCGCTTCATATCTGCCGTTAAAACTTTAGTAACTTGACCAACAATCATAGGAGCTACTATCTGCTCTGGATGAGGAACCTGTTTAAAAATTTTCTTGTTCCATCGATCTTTAACCCATTTCACTAAAAATGGCTCAACATAGACACCATTATTTGCAAAAACATTAAAAATAGCAGCAGCTTCTTTAACTGTAACATCAATACATCCCAAAGCTAAAGAAGGATAGGGTTCCAAATTTTTTGGCATATGAAATCTCTTGGCAACATCACATACTTTCTGGGGCCCAATAGCGAGCGTTGTCTTTACGGCAATGATATTATTTGAGTTATGTAAGGCCCATGCCAAGGTACGCGGGGCATACTCGAATTTAAGAGAATAGTTATGCGGAGACCAGAAACCACCCGGCTGCGGAATATCAATTGGTTCATCAATCGCCGTATCCGCAAAAGTAAATCCCTCCTCAAGAGCAGCAGTGTAGACAACTGTTTTGAAAATAGAACCTAACTGGCGCCGCGCTTGCAATGCCCGATTAAATTGAGATTGATTAAAATCAACTCCCCCCACCATCGCTTTTATATGTCCCGTTGCTACATCAATCGAGACCAAACCCCCATCAACATCGGGTTGGAGCGTCAGACGCAGCTTTTTAATATGGTTGCGAAAGGAGCTTTCTGCCAAACGCTGAAGACGACTACTCAGGGTTGTTGCAATGCGATAGCCCCCTCGATACAATCCCTCTCGTCCCAAAAGCGGCTCAAGCTGTGCACGAATCGCTTCTTTGGCATGAGGAGCAATTTGATCATTTTTGTCCTGCAGTATTAATTGCAGAGGCTCTCCTTGGGCAACCGACAGCTCTGCTGAAGAAATAAAATTAAGCTGCGCCATTGAACGCAAAACAATATTACGACGCCGCTGTGCCGACAAGGGATACCATAAAGGACAATAATGACCGGGGCTCTTTACAATTGCCGCTAAAGTAGCTGCCTCAATGAGTGTTAAATCTTGAACAGACTTGGCCCAAAATTTTTGACTAGCGGCTTCAATTCCATAAATTCCTGCTCCAAAATAAACATTATTCAAATAGGTTTGTAAAATTTGTTCTTTACTAAATTGTTGTTCAATAAGAACAGCCAAAAATTGCTCCTTAATTTTTCGCTTAAAGGTACGTTCCGCATTTGTGAAAAGAAGCTTTGCCAACTGTTGTGTTATTGTACTCGCCCCCTGCACAATTCTTCCTTGCGAGCAATTTACTACTAAAGAACGAATAATTCCATAAAAAAAAAGGCCTCTATGAGTAAAAAATGTATGATCCTCAGCGGCAATAAAAGCATCAATGACACATTGGGGCACATGAGCAATCTGAACATCCTTATGATGTTCAAGCTCAAAGGTCGCCCACACTTCTCCTTCATCATCCACTACCACTGAAGGCATTCCCACACTCTTTTGCTCAATCATAGAAAAATCTATCTTGACATTACTTAGAAAATAAAAAAGTCCCCCTAATGCTCCGCATACAAGTAAAAAAAATGAAATCAGAAAAAATTTGAGAACAGGCATCAGAAATTTCCCCACAGTTTTTAGAGCATAACTTCAAGAGCAATGAGGCAGTCATCATTATCTAAAAAAAAGAGGTCTTAAAAAGACCTCTTTTTTTTAGATAATGAGCAATTAATTATACTGTTTTTTATCGCAGATCGTTCCAATCTTCATCTTCTTCATTATCATTTTGAAGGCCAAGCATTCCACGAAGATAGGCACTATTCTTGATAGCAAAAATACCCACAGCCGTAACCACAGCTGCAGTTACTGTTGCTGTAACAATTTTTGGATTATCTTTGCAGATTTCTTTAGCAGAATTTTTTTGTCTTATAGCAAATGCATACATTGCATCCCAAGCTCGAGCACCAAACCATTTTTGATCTACGGCTGGAACTACACCCACAACAACAACTGGAACCGCTGGAATATCACTACCAGGAAGATCAACCACACCAGTAACATTACCTGTAGCTGGTGACACCGTAACACTTGGCAAAGTAGGTACTACTGGCACGCTAGAAGTACTAGTACCATCCACCTTAGGGGCCATTGATTGAGTACTACCTGGTTCCATTGCAGATACAGCGATATTTAAAGTCGTAGCGAATGCAACAACTAAAAGTATGTGATTTTTCATAATAACTTGACTCCCGGTAAAAAAATAGGTTAAAAATTGACATACGACATTCGATTAAAACTTTACCTATAATGTAAGTTTTGTCAATGTTTTTTAATTTTTATTTCAACATTAGTAAGTAGGATCCTCCTTCATGATACTAGCGGTTATTTTTTTTTGCATTGATATGCTTACTCATTCATTCTTCTCTATGCCCTATAGTACTTTGCTTTGGAATCTTTATAGTATTGCTGTTTTTTCTCTCCCTCCTCTTATGTGCCTTGGCATCTTTATCCTTCTCATGCTGCAAGGAATAGCGCAACACAGCATGATATTACCCACTCTTATTGGCAGCACCATTATTTATCTACTAGGCTCCTATGGGCGATCAATTATCAATCCGGCCTCAACAGTACCCTATTTTTTTACTTTAATTATAAGTCTAGCCCTTGTACACATCTTACATACTTTTTTCAATCATATTCCGTTCCCTTCCTGCGGGTTTACACTCTGCTTTTTATCTGGTAATATATTACTAAATATTATTTTTTTGAAATTTTTCTTTCAAGGTAGGCTAGATAGTCGCTGACAGCATGCTGTTAGAGGAAAGTCCGGACTCCTAATGAAAAAAACACCTGAGGAGAGCAATCAACTCAGGGGAGTGTAAACTCACGGAAAGTGCCACAGAAAATAACCGCCTCTGTTTACACAGGGTAAGGGTGAAAATGTGCGGTAAAAGCGCACAGATTGGTTTAGTAATAAACGAGTCGGGCAAACCCTGTTTGGAGCAAGACAAAATAGGCGTAGCTCAGGTTTTTCATTCCAAGTATGCTATGCGGGTATGTCGCCTAGAGAGATGACCATCACATGTGTTCAACCACATGACAGAATCCGGCTTATTGCTTACCTTGAAAGAATTCTTTTCATGAATATACGTAATTATTTTTGGTTTATACCTTTCTGTTTTTTTATAACCACCTATATTACTTTTTCTCTTTTCCTCGACACAACACTACAACTCCCTAACGTGGTAGGCACCTCGCTTGAAGATGCTATCCAGACACTCTCTGCAGCAGGCCTCAACTGTCAAATAAGTAGTTATAGAGATACTGATGAACAGCAACCCCCATCAAAAATTCCTACTATACTCAATCAAAGTCCATCTGCTGGCCAAGCGGTAAAAAAACAACAGACGGTCTATCTTATCATTTCGCGTCCTCATTCCCCCCCCTTAGCACCAGACTGGGTCGACAAAACTCTAACTCTCATTCAAAAAGAGGCAATAACTTTATCAATAAAAGTGCAGCTTTATTGGATATGCTCGCCACAAATCAGCGATACCTGCTTGGTCCAAATACCAGCGCCAGGAAATCCTTTAGACGAGCAAAAAACCGTTATCGTTTACTTAGCACAACCTTCTGAAACTATAGCTATTATGCCTTCGTTTATTGATCAACAACTCAATGAAGCAGTTTTTATTCTACATAATCAAGGACTTAAACCCGAAATTGTACATCCACCTTATAAAACATCAAAAACTGGCATTGTAAAAAGACAGCGCCCCCAACCGGGAGCGCTTATTGATCTTAACAAACCTCTTAATGTGCAACTCTATGTTGATTAGTCTTTTTTCCAGGCACCATTTTCAACTGCAGTGGCTGCAACAACAACGCGAATATTATGAAGCGAAATTTCATAGCGCTCTATTTTTTCTTTAAGTGTCTTTTGTTGTGCATAATTTTCTGCTAATTCCCCATGATATTGAGCGCTTGATATATTCTTCGCAATACTCAGCCGCATATGATCTGCTGCCTGTTTCTTTAATTTCTCCAACTCTCTCTGAGCATCGTCATATCTGTTTTGTAGGTCACTGGCTGCCAACAAACCATCCCCTTTAACTTTTTTCTCATTCAGTTGTGCCCATTTTGCTTCTAAAATAGATTCTTCTTCTTGTTTCTTCTCTAGTGCTTCTATTTGCTTCTCAACATAAATTGCCACCATCCCCATACCCGGAGTATTTTTTAGTAGGTCCAAGTTATCGCGCAGCTCTTGCAATTCATTCTCACGCTCATTACCTTGCGATTGTGAGCCCGCACGAACACTAGACTTTCTTGTCTTCCTCATCTTATCCTTAAACAGCTCATATAAGTCGTTCACATATTCTTGTAAGTTGACGGTACTTTCTAATGACATAGGGTTAGGAGCAGACACCTCACCACATCCCGGCTCTTCCTTCTTCTCAACCGCCACAACTTCTCGCTTTTTCCAAGAGTTGTGCTCGCCTTTGTCCCATCCGTGCAACTCATCACCAATGGCAAGAGCACAGCTTTCTTTCTGCTTCTTCACAGATTTTTCTAAAAATTTATTAAGACGAGCTTTCACTTTAAAAGACTGCAGCGGATCCTTAATCACTCTGCCGTATTGACCTAACCAATCTATAGTTTGGTCGCGTTTAGCAAAGACATCATCAACATCTTTTAGCAAACAACTTCTAAGATAGTCTTCATCACCATTATTTTGTATCTCTAAAGCCTCTTGTGCTATAGTAAAAAAATAGTCATTCTTGCCATCTTTCACCATGTCAAAAGCAAGAGCAGTACGCATCTCTAATGACAGATTCGTCAAAGTTTCTTTACGTCTTTCCACACTTAAATCGAAGGTGCGATACTTTCTAACAAGATCACTAAGACCCAAAGATAGGGGCTTTTTCATGTCTTCTTCCATCGACCGCGCATATCCCACAATTCCCAGTAACGACAAGATAATAACTTTCTTCATCTGACGCCTCTCCCTGTTTTTGACGTTAACCACAACGGTCGCAGTTTATGCAGATTGCTCAAAAAAAGGCAAGAGATAAGTAAAATAGCTGCGCAAAAAAGATAAGGTAATACTTGATCTGCTGCAGCTACTGAAAAGAAAAAACATTCCACAGCGCTTTTTTTGCAAAAAATAAGCACATATATATTACGAATAGAACAATGGGCTGCTGTAAATTTTACAGCAGCCCCTCACAAATTAATCGGTGCCTACATGCTTAGAAGAACGCGAGTTGATTTTCTCAGATGCTTTAGAAGCAATCATTGAGAGTATATTGCCACATGTAAATCCTGCTATCCAACCTACAGCTAAGTAGACTACATTATCAGGCGTGGACGTTGAGCACGCTTCCATACCTGAGCCAAAAGCTGGCACTTGAGCGCTACAGATCATAACCTTGGAACTAACCCCAGTTACAATTTCTCCTACCTCGCCAAAAAATGCACCGGTGGGTGTTGCTGCCATCCCGGCAACAAAACCAGTAGCAAATCGCGTTTTTTTGCCCCCGATTTTTTCTCGAAGAGACTCGGTCCACGTCTTGCTCTGACTCTCACTAACCAGGCCGAGACTACCAACTACTAACACAGCGAGAAAAAAATTCTTGATGTTCATCGAATATCCTTGCAATAATGAGAGGCTGCTCTACAACTTCCAGCAGCCCCTATAAAATAACCTTTTTAGAACAAACTATCTTCCGAAGAATATTCCGCTTGTTATCCCTATAAACGCACCAACTGCCTGCGATAATATGTCACTGCCATTCTTTACCGCAAGAACCATAACAAAAAAAGATCCTGCTTCGATTACCTTAGTTGCTATCTTTGCATTGCCTGCAAAATTATTCACTAGTCTTGGAGCAATCATAGTTACAAATAAAGGCAGACCAACCAAAGCACCCTGCTTAATTCGTGCTGCATACGATGGATTATGATCTGCGCGGCTTTCATGAGCTACAGCAAGACTACCCAACACTAACACAGCGAGAAAAAAATTTTTGATGTTCATGGGACATCCTCCACATAAAATGGTTTTACAATAAAAAAAATCACCATAAAAAAGCTTAGAGCAACTAAAAATTATGTCAATAAGTAACTTTTTTACAACAGACAACTATACTTCTTTTTCATATGCTCAATTAGCGTTTCTATGCTCGCCTTTCCCAAAGCTACCGCACTAATCGTTACCAATAAAGATATTTTTAGTTGTGTTGAAAGGAACAAAAAAGGCAATGCATTAATCGTATTGATTGCCTCGGGAATATAGCCCGTCTCTTTTAAAATATTTTCCAGGGTTTTCCCGCGACCAAGTTGTTGACCAACCTCTAAATTACGACTTGATTTTCCTGTCGCTGTTAAAATTAAATCTCCAACACCTGCCAACCCGTAAACACTCGTTCGTTGTCCACCTAACGCCTCAACAAGCACAGCCACCTCGTGCAAAGCGAGGGTAATAAGTGCCGATCGACTATTATCTCCATAACCAGCACCAGACAACATGCCAACACCTAATGCAATAACATTTTTAAGAGCTGAACAAAGTTGAACGCCAATCAAATCAGTCGTTAGATGAACCGCCACATACTCATTACGAATTAAATGTGCAATTGTATCACCTAAGCGTCTATCTTTCACCGCCAAATCAAAAGCAGTGAAATCATGCGCAGATAGATCCTGAGCAAAGCTCGGACCCAATAAAGCAGCTTTAGCAACCGAGAAACCTAATGCATCATCAACTATTTGATTCGGCATTAAAGCAGTCTCACATTCTATTCCCTTACTTAAAATAATCCATGTCTGCTTTGGGGTGGCATACAATTTTGCCTGGGCTACTACACTACGAAGGTACTTCACAGGAATAGCTTCAAAAACAAATTCACTCTTCTCAAAAATTGTTTTTAAAGAACTTGTTGGAATAATACGCTTATGGATGAGAGTGCCACGCGCATAACAATGATTCGTGCGATGATCTTGAATTTCAGTAACGATGTTTGGATTATAGCACCATAGATAAACTACACACCCATTCTCTGCTAAAAGATTTGCAATAGCTGTCCCCCAGGCCCCTTCACCGAGCATCCCTACAATTGGCATCATACCCCAAAATTCCTTTGCTCTTGCTGAAAGTAGCTAACGGCTTGATCTAAATGCTCATAGCGCAAATCGGGCCACAAGCAATCTAGAAAATAAAGCTCGCTATAAGCCGCTTGATATAAAAGAAAATTACTTAACCTTTTTTTTCCCCCGGTGCGTATAATAAGTTCCGGCTCGGGGATGGCCCCTGTCCACAAGTTGTCAGTCACAACTGCTGGCGTAATCTGTTCAGGATCAAGCATACCCTCTTTAACTTGCTGGGCAATTTTCTTAACTGCTTCAGCAATCTCTTGTTGCGCACCATAACAAAAAAGGAGCTGTAAAATTAACTTATTATTATGAGCAGTTTCATATTCTAAAGCATGTAATGCAGGAGCAACTTGAGCGGGGAAAAGCGTTCGATCTCCAATAAATTTCACACATACTCCTTGCTCCGTCAGATTTTTAGCCTCTGCTTGAGCTTGCTGCACAAAAAGTTCAAATAAAAAGTTAACTTCGTGAGGAGATCTTTTAAAATTTTCCAGCGAGAAAGCATATAAAGAGAGGTAGCTGATAGAGCGTTCTAAACAAAAGCGAACAACTTCTCGAATCGTTTCAGTGCCTGCATTATGACCTAGCCAAGGTCGGAGGGCTCGTTGTTTTGCCCAACGACGATTGCCATCCATAATAAGTGCTAAATGCCGCATTATCTCATCCTTTTTTCATGCTAAAAATTATTTTGCAAGAAGTAATGGTAGTGATATTTTTATATTCTTAGTCGACACAAAAAAATAATCTGTTAACTTGCCACTTATTGACTGAATAACTTTAACTCCATACCACATGCTCATCATAACACAAACTGCTCCCAAACGTTCTACGGCAACTATCGGCATAAGGGCTAACCAATAAGCCGGAGTCAGCGGAGTAGCATACAAAAATAATATCGAACCCAGCGCATGCGCTGCAAAAGTACTTCCCAATGCATGACCCCATACTGACCGAAGTCCTAGCGCCCAGACTACTACAGGAAGAAGCCAATAGAACGCGTAGGGCGCCGCCTGCCACCCAACCGGATGTAGCCAAAAAAGCACCATACACAGAAGACAAATAAGGGAAACTATCCCACGATAGGTGGGCAGCCAAAAAAGTGTAGCGTTCAGCGTTGGCAGATAAAAAAGACGAAGTGCTCGAACAAAAAAGGCACACGCTAACTGTACCCCCCACGATTTACGTATAATCATACATGCTAATGCAAGCAAGCCGCCTGTTGATGATCCCAGCGCCGGGGCACCCAATGACCAGAGCCTCCACAGGCCCACATTATTAGCCATTATTAGGCGAGAAAAATAAGCTGCTATTTCTAAAAAACCATAAAGAATCAGCGCTGTCAAAACAGCGGGCATTAATAATTGTATCCATTTTTTCATAAATTTCTAACCTTCCGTGTCGTAGGTAATAGTAGACCCTTGGTAAAAAAGTGTAACGCACTAGCAATGAAAAGCAAATTTTAAAAAGTGTAACGCACTTCATTTTTTCTTTGTTTCATAAGATAATAAAACCGGTTAATTTATTTTTAAACAAAGCAAGGAGGATGACATGAAATCAACTTTTTTAGTGTTAACACTACTACTGAATATAGGCGGAGCAATCATGGCTTCGACTAATTCAGAAAGGGAAATACCATGGCAAAAAGATACAAATGAGATACCCATCAATCTATCAACCCCTGAAGAATATCTTGCGCATCCAGCCACGGGAAAACAAATAGCTGCCCTGAAGCCTGGCGCAAAAATAATATTTTCTGGGCCTGATGGCTCAAGAGTCACTATCACCGTCGATGCACCACCCCCTACAGGAACTCTCTGGAAAACCCTTTACACGCTGTATCATGCCCTTGATGAACACCCTATTGCTCAAGTTGGCGTAAGCGCAACAAAATATCTCCTCCTGAGCCTTATTGTTCTTACTGCAGGAAACTACGCGCGCTCTACGTGGGGAATCGAAGTACCTTTCTGGGCACATAATCAGCCGGCGTCTTCCTCGAAGAATTAAGGTTTTCCAAAGAACAACCAAATAGTAGATTTAGAAACAAAAGCAATTGCTGTTTTCAACACCCTGCGGTACGATTATATCTATCGCAGGTTTTTTATTCTTTTATTGCTAAAGGTTTGTACGCGTGAAACTATCATTACGGTGGATATTCGATCATATTCAAGGCAACTTTGATTCAGTTACTGTAGTTGATCTTATGGACATGATCGGCAAAAAAGTTACTGAAATAGAACAGTATGCACCCCTAAAAATAAGTAGTGAAAAACTACGTCTTGCCAAATTAACTAACACAAGCGCAGCCTCAGCAATCCTTGAAGACATAGAATCGGGAACAAAATTCAGCCTTCTTAGTCGACCGGAGGCCCAAGAAGGACAAAGTTTTTTTATAGTTGATGATACAACCCACCCGCGCTGGGCTACAATGGCAGACTTTGGATCAACGAAAGAGACCTTGATGCCAGCAGTCATCCCCGATTTAGAGTGGAAAAAAAAATGTGAAGTTGATGATGTTATTATGACTATCAGCAACACGTGCATTACTCATCGTCCTGATTTGTGGAGCCATCGAGGCTTTGCTCGCGAAGTAGCACTTCTTTTAGAACTATCCTTAAAACCTCAAGAAGAACTGCTAGCCGACAATCCCATACGAGATTATGCCTACAGCGCTCCTGCAGAGGGTCTAAACCCTTTTGAAATAGTTATAGAAACTCCTAAACTCTGTTCTCGCTTTGCAGCGCTCTCCCTTATGCATGTTACCTACCAACCAAGCGCTGTCGCAATGGCAGTACGCTTAGCACGTGTTGACAGCCGCCCCATTAACGCGTTAGTCGACTTGACCAACTATGTTATGCTGGATTGGGGACAACCAATGCATGTTTTTGATTCTGATACTTTTTCAGCAAATATCATCAACATTGGGAGCGCAAAAGAAGAACAAACACTTGAGCTTTTGGATGGCACACAAGCAACTATCTCTTCCGAAGCTCTCATTGTTAAAAGTGGACAAAATCCTCTTTCACTCGCAGGGATCATGGGATCTAAGGCAAGCGGAATAACCGCTAATAGCAAGAATGTGTTCGTAGAAGCTGCTCATTTTGCACCCGCTATTATTAGAAAAACATCCACACTCCTCCACCTGCGCACCGAAGCTTCAACTCGATTTGAGAAAGATCTGGATGGAACTCAAACAGTCAATGGTATTCAACGGTTTCTTTTTTTAGCCCAACAATTCGAAATTGTACGCGCACCAGCACAACCTATTATTTCATTGGGTTCTGTGGCCCACCCTCCTCAGCTCACGATTCATCATGCTTTTTTTGAAAAAATTCTAGGCACCTCATTGGCCCCTATGTGGGTAAAAAAACAACTTCAGGCCCTGGGCTTTATTCTTGGTGATGATGAACATGCTTATCATATAACAATTCCCAGTTGGCGCACCAAAGATATAAAAATTGAACAAGATATGGCAGAAGAAATTGGGCGCCTTGTTGGATGGGACAGCATTACTCCTCAACTTCCCTCATTGCCACTCTTGCCTCATACGCTTACTTATGAAATGAATTTGCGAGCAGTAAAACATTATTGGGCTTACGCAGCCCGTGCTCATGAGATACTCAACTATCCCGTTTTTGAGGAAGAGCTACTGCAAAAACTTAATTGGCGTCCCACCACTTCCCTCGCACTTGCCAATCCTGTTTCTCAGTCGGCCCGTTGCCTCGTTACTAGCCTTATTCCTAATCTTATTAAGGCTGTCATGGTCAATAGTCCAACAGCCGAGAAAAGCACCAACTTTTTTGAAATAAACTCTGTATGGAATTCTGATATAGCCACCGAAGTGCATGAAACAAACTCATTTGCCGGTATAAGTTATAGCCCCAAAGAAGAGAGTAATTTTTATCAGCAGAAAAATTACCTTAATAATCTTTTTTCTTTGCTAAAATATAAGGTTAATTGGACAAAAACAGAGCCTACTACACAACCCTGGTATCATCCTTATAAGACGGCCATTCTTACCATCGACAACAACATAATTGGCTACGCAGGCATTGCTAATCCTTCTTTTCTGAACAAAGTAGTCCCCGGGAGTGCTTTTATATTTTCTATCGATATTGACCTTCTTTTTAGCTTAAAAACAGTTGTGCCTATTTTTAAACCACTTGCTAAATACCCTGATACGTGGCTTGATATTAGCATGCTTCTTCCTCTTAACATAAGCGTTGCTCAGCTGGAAACTACAATCAAAAATGCTGATATAAGAATTTTTAGGGTAGAACTTGTCGATCTTTTTACCAAAAAAGAGTGGGTTAATCAGCGCTCAATAACCATGCGTCTTTTTGCACAAGATCCCCAACAAACTCTTACTAAAGAGCAGATTGAACAGATTCAAAAAAAAGTTCATTCCTCTTTAGAAGTTCAAGGAGTTTCGATTAGATGAACAGATCTATGAGCAATTCTACTAAAAAATCTTTTATACGCTATCTAACAGCAGCTTTTCTTATTATTCTAATCGACCGCATTTCTAAAGCAGTTATAATTCATACCCCATCATGTAGAGTCACTCAATGGTTAACTTTTTCACCCATGCTCAATCGCGGCTTTGCCTGGAGTATTTTTGCAGCCGAAGATTCAGTAACTTTTATAATAGTTTCTCTTACTGCAACTATTTTTTTTCTATTTTTTAGCTGCTATAGCATCTATCGCTACGCTTCCCACCCTCAAACCACTTCGCTATGGGGCGAGGTACTCATTATTTCTGGTGCACTTTCCAATTTAATGGATCGATATATCTATAAAGGAGTGGTTGATTTTATTGTTATCTCCTGCGGATCATTGAGCTGGCCATCTTTTAATATCGCTGATGCAGCAATTTGCATTGGGGCATTGCTCATGTTTATCCAGATCATGAAAGAGCAATAAAATCATGCTCAACAAAATCTGCACATATTTAGCCTCCTTAGGTCCCATCGGCACGATGCCAGCAGGCGGAACTATAGCTTCTTTAGTTACCGTTATTTTCGCCTGGTTCATTACTCCCTACGTGACCACATGGTATTATTTTCTACCATTTCTGGCGGGCGCCTCATTATTAATCATTGATCAAAGTTTAAAGCATTATGATGAGCCCGATCCTTCCACTATTGTTCTTGATGAAGTTATTGGCATGCTGTGCGCCTTGTGCGCCTTACCGCATTTTCTTCTAGTCTCTACAATTGCCTTTTTCTTTTTTCGGATACTTGATATTCTGAAACCCTGGCCGCTCCGTACCGCAGAAAGGTTGCCTGGCGCCTGCGGTGTTCTCAGCGATGACATTCTGGCAGGCATAAGCGCATGTGGCATCACTCACCTGCTGCTGTGGGCATTTTCCACCATGGGTTGCTCATAATGCACGAGTTCATGTGGCAAATCTATCAGGGTCTCAAAGCAACCTTCATGCCAAATTTCTGTGCTTCATGTCGACTTTTTTTAAAAGACTCAACAATTTTCTGTGGTTCATGTATAAAACTTATTAAACCTATTGCTTCTAAAGATATTGCTCTTACCAGTTCAATCACTCTACCTATCTTTGCTGCGTCTGCCTATCGCCACCCTCTCAAAGATTTAATTATAGCAAAAAGTTGTAGTGATACCTGGGCTGCCCATTGTCTTGCACATCTTATCATAACTCATACCCCTTTGGAGCTTCTACCAGCCGATTATTTCATTCCCATTCCTCTGCATTGGAGCCGTTATGCTTATCGTGGTTATAATCAGTCAAAAATCATTGCTCACCATTTAGCATATTTTAAAAATGCTAAAATTGCAGAGCCTCTATTTCGCTCCAAGCGGACACCATTCCAATCATCTCTTCCTCTGGATCAAAGAAGTCAAAACGTCGCCAACGCGTTCCATTTGACCGATAATATGGATCTACGGAAAAAACTAAGCGGGCAACATTTAATTCTGGTCGATGATCTTATGACAACAGGCTCAACCCTCAAAGAAGCCGCTCGGCAGCTGCTGCAGCTAAAGCCTGCTTCATTGAAGGCAATCGTCGCCTGCAGAATATAAAATCATACAAACCTTCTCTAGACGCGCCACACGCCTATCGATACACTCATTTCTAGAAGCATTCAGAACCATAAAGGTGTCATAGCACTAATCTATATCGACATAATTGACTCCAAATTTAACACTCAATCTTACGCCGTGCTTCAACAAGTTAAAGAAAAAAGATATTATGAACGCTATCAGACAGGCACTCATCAAATGATTTTTAGTGAAATTGGCTTTCAATCAACATAATGGATATTTATTAATCGAGTATCATGAGGATTCTTCTCTATGAAACAAGCAACATCGGCAGGCATTATTCTTTACCATCGTCCGTGTGCAAATTCTCTGGTCTATCTCATTTTGCAATATGCCTTTTCGGAGCGCTATGCAAACGTTTCTAATCATTGGGACTTTGCAAAGGGTCATGTTGATGCTCAAGAAACATTACAACAAACTGCCCTTCGAGAAGTTGCAGAAGAAACAGGGCTTATCCCTCAAATTAATTCCACGTTCAGCTGCTCTTTCACTTATTTTTTGAAGGATAAAGATCAACATCCTATTGCAAAAAATGTTCATTTATTTTTAGGTGAAGTAGATACTCAAGAAGTCAACCTATCTCCTGAGCATACCAATTTTGCCTGGTTACCCTTCGAGGAAGCAATCATCCAACTTACGCATGATAATGCACGAGATGCTTTAGCACGCGCTCATAAATTTTTGAAACCACGAGTAGCTCCTGCCAGCTGCTGTTGATACAAGCAATATTCCCCACAAGCAGAGCGGCAATCGCTGTTAAAAGCCCTTTTTTGTTATTTTTTATTTTATAATTGAAATTAATATTATTTTTATTCTATAATTAAAGTAGAACATCAGAAGTCAATACTTCTCTGCACCAGGATTATTATTAATTATAAGGAACAAAAATCATGAAGATAAAAAATGCCTTACTCATACTAGCTTATGGAGCTTCTTTATGCTCCTTTTTATGGTCAGATGTGCTATCCATGGAACACAACACCGAAGAAATAGAGGAAACTGAAAAAAAAGAGCATTCCAAATCTGGTCGGTTAGAAACCTCTCTTCCAGATGAAGATGATTCATCAGAAAGTAACTCACGCGTCCCCTCTTTACAAGACTTAGCTTCACGCAGCTACGTTTTGATCAATCAAAAACCCTACCTTACAAAGTGGG